>Ga0210408_10000436_pt1 | contig 54314 bp, 56 predicted proteins | sample IncBWH4MmetaG_FD_155471 | JGI IMG/M metagenome (GOLD analysis project Ga0210408, IMG submission 155471) | Forest soil microbial communities from Barre Woods Harvard Forest LTER site, Petersham, Massachusetts, United States - Inc-BW-H-4-M | ecosystem: Environmental > Terrestrial > Soil >...
CGGCCATCGCGCTTTTGATGTGTTCGATCGTAGGGATGCATTGGGTAGGGTCTCCCGGGCCGTTTGAAAGGACGAGCGCATCGTATTCCTCGCCAGTGAAATCGTAATCCCACGGCACGCGAATGATCGTTGTGTTGGTGCGAGCGAGTGAGCGAAGGATATTTTCTTTCATACCGCAATCGACTGCGATGATTTTGATCGGCCCGTTTCCATATATTTTTTTCTCTGAGGGACTAACTTTTGCAACGAGATTTTCCTCATTGGGATCAATGAATTTCTTCGGAGCCGTTTCTCCAAGCACGCCGAGCATCACGCCGTGCTCGCGCAATTTTTTGGTAAGCGCGCGTGTATCCACGCCAGAAATCGCGGGCACACCCGAATCTTTGAGCCACTGTGTCAGAGATCTCCTGGCATCATGGTGGGAGTATTCCTCGGAGTATTCTGTGACAATGAGGCCTGCAATCTGCATTTTTTCAGATTCGAAGAATTTTGCGTCGGGCACACCGTAGTTGCCGATCAGCGGATAGGTGAGTACTAGAATTTGTCCGGCAAAAGAGGGATCGGAAAAACTCTCAACATACCCCGTCATCCCGGTCGTGAAAACGACTTCGCCCGATACCGATATGTCCGCACCGAAGCTTTCGCCCTCGAACACCGCCCCGTCTTCTAAGAAAAGTTTCATACCTTAGAAAAAAGCCCGCGATGAGCGGGCGATACGGAGAGACAAAAAAATACATCCGGGCGGGTGTGCTTAGGCGATCGCATTTCTGGAGTCATTAAAACAAGAGTATAGCAAATTTTAGGCTCCTGTCAAATTCGCTCGTTGTGTATACTCTCTCCATGCAGCGAGAAGAATTAAAACAATTTAACCTTCCCGACGAACCGGGTATCTACCTATTCAAAAAGGGGAGGAAGATTTTGTATATCGGCAAAGCCGTCAGCCTGCGCGATCGGACCCGCAGTTACTTTTCAAGTGATCTCATCAAAGGTCGCGGACAGGCGATCGTACGAATGGTTGAGGAGGCAGACAATCTCGCTTTCGAAAAAACGGACTCCGTTCTCGAAGCACTGATCCTCGAGGCAAACATGATCAAGCGCCATCAGCCGCCATATAATATCGATGAAAAAGATAATAAAAGTTTCAACTATGTTGTCATCACGAAAGAGGACTATCCGCGGATTCTCGCCGTGCGCGGACGAGAACTTTTCCAGGGATGGAAAGATGCCGAGATTAAATTTCTCTTTGGACCGTTTCCCGAAGGGGGAAGTTTGAAAGAAGCACTCAGGATAATCCGCAAAATTTTTCCCTATCGCGACAAATGCACACCTAACGCTGGCAAACCGTGTTTCAATCGCCAGATCGGGCTGTGTCCTGGCGTGTGCTCGGGTGAGATGTCGAAAGAAGAATACGCCAAGACCGTACGCAACATCAAAGATGTTTTCTCAGGAAATTTCCATGGACTCAAACGCAGGCTTGCGAGCCAGATGAAAGCCGCCTCCGAAGGGGAGCGATACGAAGAAGCTGCTATGTTGCGCCGTCAGATTCACGCGCTCGAACACATTCGTGATGTCTCGCTCATCAAAGACGAGAGCAGGGTCTCGAGCGGAGGCAGTGCGCGGATCGAGGCGTATGATGTGGCCCATACATCGGGCAGCGAAACGGTAGCCGTCATGACGGTCGTGAGCCAGGGCGAAGCGTTCAAGGCCGCATATCGAAAATTCAAAATCAAAATGGCGACCAATGACGACGTTGCCGCACTCAAAGAAGTTCTCTCGCGTCGCCTCAATCATTCGGAGTGGCCCCTCCCGCGAGTATTCGTTGTTGATGGCGGCACAGGCCAGATGCGCGCTGCGCAAAAAATTCTCAAAGATGCAGGGCTCGAAGTCCCGATCGTAGGTGTCGTTAAAAACGAATTCCACAAACCAGAGCGACTCATCGGCGACAAGCGCGCGATCGAAGCGTACGAAAAAGATATTTTACTCGCCAACAACGAAGCACATCGCTTTGCGATTACGTGGCACCGGTCTCGACGCAGGAGGACTCTCTACGCCTAACGCTTGGTATAATTGAATGATGGCGTATGGAGATCAAGGTGCGCAAGTGAGCCGTATCGTGAAGGCAGTCACGTTAGCTTTTCTTATACTCGGAATCGGATTGAGTGTGGTCTATCTGTCGAACAGATATTCAGTAGCGCGAACGCTCGAAAACGGAGATTGGGCATACGGTACTCCGGCAAAATCCTATAACGTCCCGGCGACAACCTGCACAGTACGATATTCGGATTTTACCGAATCGTACGTTGCGGTAGCGTATTTCAATGGAACTGCGTATCGTCTCGATTCTCAGGTAGACACCAATACAGGCTCTTATACGATGCATTCCGTCACCAGTGACGGTATTACTTCGCATGTATGGAAAAGTGGAGAAACGCAGGGGCAAATTGTTCCAACACAGGAACTTGGGGCGCCTCTTGCACAGCAATCTACTGCAAACATTCAATGTGCTCCGTGGTGGTTCCCCGATGATTCAATCTTTACGATCCCCACCACCGTAACTTTCCCAGCAACTTCTCAGTAGCAATGCTATAATTTTTCGATGGCACGCACTGCGGTTGGCGTTTTGCGCGGCGGGACATCGAGCGAATACAATCTTTCGCTCAAGTCGGGCGCAGCGATGCTCGCGGCGCTTCCCGATGATCGCTACGACACGCGTGATATTTTTATCGACAAACGCGGCTATTGGCATTTGCGCGGAATGCCCGTCGATGCTTCTCGCGCGCTCGCACAGATCGATGTCGTTTTAAATGCGGTCCATGGCGGGGTCGGTGAGGATGGCGCTGTACAGAGAATCTTGGAGCGCTCAGGCGTATCCTATGCTGGCTCTCGTCCGCTTGCCTCGAGCCTCGCACTCAACAAGATTCGTGCACATGAGATTTTGCAAAAAGCGAGCGTGCGAATGCCCCGGGCAATTTCATTCTCGCTCAACAATAATCTGAACACCGGTGAAATGGCGCAGGCGGTGTTCTCGCAATTTGGGCCTCCGTATATCGTGAAGCCGTCGTCCGACGGCGCATCCAACGGAATCCGGATCGCCGGTACGCTTGTGGAGTTGCCCGACGCCATTGCCGACGTACTCGATGCCTATGGCGCAGCACTGATCGAAGAATATATTCGCGGACACGATGCCACGGTGGGTATTATTGAGAATTTCAGAAATCAGCAATTGTATGCACTTCCGCCTGCACACATCATCGCGCCGTCGGGATCGCGTTATATTCTGCCGAGTCATCACGACGATGCACTCCTCTCGCATATCGTGCCGAGCAATTTCGATGGCGATCAAAAAACTGCAATGGTTGAAATGGCGCGTGCGGCACATCGTGCGCTCGGACTCTCGCATTTTTCGCGTGCCGATTTTATCGTCACATCCCACGGTCCGTACCTGCTTGAGGTCAACGCCGTCCCGGGCTTGTATCCCGGTGCATCATTTCCGCCCATGCTCGAATCGATCGGTTCTTCCGTGCGCGAATTTCTCGAACATGCTATAAGTCTTGCAATGGGCCGGTAGTTCAGTGGTAGAATGCCTCATTTGCAATGAGGAGGTCAGGGGTCCGATTCCCCTCCGGTCCACTTATGGAAACGATTCTTCCGGAAGGATTCCGTGCGCATCTTGCATCGCTCGCTACAACGAATCCATCGAAGGCGGCGCTTCTCAGTTGTGATGCGGAAGGTAATATCACTGAGGAAATTTCGCGTCAGGTTTTGTGCGAACGGATCGACGCGGCAGCTTCGTATCTCTCTGAGCTATCGCTCAAGCCGGGTGACCGCGTTGCGCTTTCATTTAAAAATTCTCCAGAGCTTTTAATACTGAGCTGGGCAGCATGGGCCCTCGGCATTGTCACTGTCCCCTTAGATACCAAGCGCGATACCGGCGAATTATACAAATACAAGATAGAACTCAATAAAGCGAAATTATTGATCGCCCAAAAAGGAGTCTTGAAAGATATCGAACCTTCATATCTCAACGCTGTCAAAGTCGAAGAATTTTCAAAATTTCCAGATCGCACATCATCAGCCGTAGATTGGAAAAAAGATTTGGCGCATACCGCACTCATTTTGTTTACCTCGGGGACAACCGGCCATCCCAAGGGTGCCAAGCTCACCCTAGAAAACTTGATCGTGAACGCCGACGGTATCCGAGAATGGTTCCATATCACCCAGGACGACCGCTTTTTGGTGACGCTACCGCTGCACCACATTAATTCGACCACGTTCTGTCTCTCAACGATCCTTGCGGGCGGTTCGATCGCGATTCCGCCCAGCTATTCCAACTCGCATTTCTGGCAACAGGCAGCAAAGACGGGATCCACCTTCACTTCTGTCGTGCAATCGATCGTCTTCGATCAATTGGAGCGTGGCGACGAATACGATACGGCGAAAAAAAATCTCCATTTAAACAGAATACAAATCGGCTCTGCGCCCGTCGTCGCGCAGACCGTGGAGGAATTTTTACAAAGATTCAACATCCCGCTCTATCAGGGATACGGACAAACCGAGACCGCACTTCGGGTCACTGGTATGCCAATCGATTTGCCGCAGCCTCTGTACCAAAAACTCGTTGAAGAAAATTCTATCGGCGTGCCGATGAGTTGGGCGGATCTCCAAATTGCCGACGAGAACGGCAAGATTCTGGGCGAGGGAGAAGAAGGGGAGCTCGTGGTAAAAGGTGCGGCGAACATGGAGGGGTATGTGGGTAACGAACCGGCGTTCCGCGAGGGATATTTTCTGACAGGTGATATTGGGTTGTACAAAGTAATCGAGGGACAGCGATTCTTTTTTCTCAAAGGTCGCAAGCGGGAGATCATCATCAAAGGAGGAGTCAACATATCCCCAGTCGCGGTTGAAAATCAACTCAAGAAAATGTCTCGCGATATCGATCAGGTCTACGTCGTCGCCATCCCTGATCAACGATACGGGGAGGAGGTGGGCGCGGTGATCTGCTGGAAAAAGAATATCGACGAGGAAGCCGCAAAGCGCCGTGTGAAAATGACGCTGATCTCAGGAACAGCGCATCTGAGCAATTACGAGACACCCCGCTTCCTTGCGTCCTCTTCGGTAGAAAATCTCCCGACTACTTCCACCGGCAAAGTGCAGCGGACGATTCTGAAAGATAAAATCCCCTCAGATCAGTTTGAATCGATATACGACCTGATACAAACGCCGCGCTACCGGTTCTCTATTCTTGATCCGCAATCGCCACATGTCGCGGCTTCTCACGCGCTCTACAATCAATGCTGGGAACCGCTTACCGTCGCGCTTGATACGTATAGAAAAGAAGTTTCGAAGCAATTTATTCTCATTGCCCTCGATCAGCGTGGGAAATTGGCTGGTCAGATTGCATTCATCCGCACGAATCTCTCAGAAGAGGCGCTGCTCAAAACAAAACATGCCGACCTTTTATCTTCTGAAGTCTCGAACCGGAATGGATCAGCGTTCGTTTGTATTTCAATTTGCAGTGCGGATTATAAATTCAAACTAATCCCACTCGCCTCACACGTTCCCGATAGAGAAGAGGTGCGTGCGTATTTAATTGCGGGCAAGGATCCGGTTTTTAAATTTCACCAACGGGTGAAAGGTGGTCTTGCAAAGGGCGCGGAATTGATCGACGTCATCTCCGAAGGTCGGCCGACCGATACAAGCTCGCTCGGGTACACGATGCTCTTGAAATATCCCGCTCCATCTCAGGACGTTCGCATAACGGACGATGCACCAGTTTCAAATCAATTGATTGAAGCGGTTTTCTTGCTTGGGAACGACATCGGAATCAAAGATGTGTATGCCTATTCGCGTCCCGGCGGTCTTGCCGCATATTCCGCGCGGTAAGCCCAAAGAGCCTGGTTTTCTTAGCTATTTGTCTCAATAGTGGTAAGCTGAGGCGGCATCTGACGTCGAACTACCTATGGCCGCACCAAAGACCATCAAAGCCCTTACATTTGATACTAAAAAAGACGGGTGGGAAAAGAGCCGGGGCTTTGTCATGCGAGAGGTCCCGATGCCCGTTCTCGACGAAAAAAAGAATCCAGAAGACGCGCTCAGCGTCATATTAAAAATTCGCTATGCGGGTGTGTGTGGTTCGGATAGAGGGCTCTGGTATCGGAATGCGTTCAAGGAACTGGTGCACGAATCACTCGCGCGCGAAAAGAAAACCATGCGCATCAATGGACACGAATTTGTCGGTGAAATCGTACAGATGGGTTCGATGGTGCAGCGTCTCTACAACGATCTCGACGAAAAGAATCCCGTGAAGCTCGAAATAGGATCGCTTGCTTCGGGTGATTCGCATGTGACGTGCGGTCGCTGTTTCCAGTGCAGGATCGGTGAGGGCCACGTGTGTCTCAATGAAGCGATCCTCGGTATCTCCATCGACGGCATTTTTGCGGAGTACGTAAAAATCCCTGCAAAAAATTTGTGGCCTGTGGATGAGCGTCGCGTGCGACCGGAAATCGCCGCGATCTATGATCCGTTTGGCAACGCGGTGCATGCGTGCACCGTCGCCGATTTCCGCGGGCAGCGCGTGGCGATTATGGGGGCAGGCCCCATTGGGATGTTTGCGATTTTGCTTGCCCGTAATTTCGGCGCCGCAAAAGTCATTGTTGCCGATATCAACCCGGAGAATCTCAATATGGCAAAAAAACTCGGCGCACACGAAACAATCTTGATAAAAAAGCCCCGACGCGCTGCTGCGGTCGGGGTCCCGACCTCCGACCAAGTCGGAGTGTCGGGAAAAAAGCACGATTGGGAACACGATACAGAAGTTGTGGATCGCGTCATGGAACTCACCTACGGCAAGGGCGTCGATATCGCGATGGAAATGGCTGGCCCGTCCTCATCGCTCAATAATTGTATTCTCTCAACCCGCCGCGGCGGGCACGTCATCGCATTCGGCATCAAAGATGGCAATGTGACGATTCCAAATTTCTCACGCAATGTCATCGTCCGTGGCCTCACGATCCATGGCATCATCGGTCGGCGTATATTTGGCACCTGGCAGATAGCACAGCGCGTGCTCTCGGATAAATCCAACGGCATTCAGGATGCGATCTGGAACATCATTCTCAAGAGCGGCAAAGGTACGATCCGTGATTTCAAAAAATTCACGGCGCAGAGTTTTGAAAAAGCGATGGACGAACACCCTAAGATCGTCTTCAAAATTAACGGCTAGCAGTTCGTTGTCATATTCTAATTCGCGCGAATAAGAAAATAGTATGTACAAAAATCTAAAACCGATACTTGAATCTGAAATTGCTGCGATGAAGGAAAGCGGGACGTATAAAGAAGAACGTGTGCTCGAATCGCCGCAAGGTCGAGAGATCATCGTCAGAGGCAAGAAGGTTTTAAATTTTTGTGCGAACAACTATCTCGGACTCTCTGGCACGGAGCTAATGCAAAAGGCATCGGATGATGCGGTGAGAAAGTGGGGATACGGCCTCGCCTCAGTGCGATTTATTTGCGGTACACAAATGGTGCACAAGGATTTGGAAAAAGTGGTTGCCGAATTAATAGGCACCGAAGATTCGGTCTTGTATTCATCGTGCTTTATGGCCAATGTCGGCCTGTTTCAGACTTTTTTTGGAGATCAGGATGCCATTATCACCGATGAGCTCAACCATGCATCCATAATCGATGCGATCCGCCTCTCGAAAGCCGAGCGCCATATCTTCAAGCACATGAATATGGCTGATCTTGAAGAAAAATTGAAGCTAACGAAAGAAAAGCGCCTGCGAGTCATTGCAACCGACGGAGTGTTTAGTATGGACGGCGATATCGCACCGCTGAAAGAAATTTGCGATCTCGCGGATAAGTATGAGGCGCTTGTCATGGTGGATGATGCGCATGCTATCGGTGTTATGGGAAAAAATGGCGGGGGCACACCCGAAGAATGCGGGGTTGCCAACCGTGTGGATTTTGTCACAGGGACATTTGGTAAAGCACTCGGTGGTGCGGGGGGCGCATATACGGCCACACGTAAGGAAGCCGCCGATTATTTACGCAATCGCTCACGTACGTATCTTTTTTCCAATTCGCTCGACACCGCAGTCGCAGGTGCATCGCTCTTTGCAATCAATCATTTGAAGTCCCATCCAGAATTCCGTACGCAACTGTGGGACAATACGAAACTTTTCCGCGAGCTCATGAAAAACAACGGCTTCGCTGTTTCCGATGCACAGCACCCCATCACACCCATCATGTTAGGCGATGAAAAAAAGGCCGTCGACATGGCGAAGGCGTTATTTGACGAAGGTATTTATGTCATCGGGTTTGCGTTTCCCGTGGTGCCAAAAGGCACGGCGCGCATACGCGTGCAGATATCAGCCGCACATACAAAAGAAGATATCGAGCGTGCGGTCGAAGCGTTTACAAAAGTAGGGAAGCGATTCGGCGCGCTTGCGGCGTAGTGCATAACGCGCCTTGACATTCTTTTCGTGCGGCGCCATGATGGCGGCGTAATACGTTTTCCATCGGCACGCGGCCAGTAAACCGACGCGAGGCAGAGGAAAAGGTCGGTTTACATGTTTAGAGGAACAACACAAAAGAAGCATGGCTAAGAAGCTTTATGTCGGCGGTTTGCCCTACGCAACCACTGACTCCGAGCTCAAGGATGCCTTCTCGCAGGCAGGGGCCGTTGAGAGTGCCGTCATCATCATGGATAAGATGAGCGGTCGCTCCAAAGGTTTCGGCTTTGTCGAAATGTCTTCCGACGAGGAAGCACAGAAGGCGATTGAGATGTGGAACGGGAAGGACTTCGGCGGACGCTCACTCACCGTAAATGAGGCGCGCCCGATGGAGGATCGCCCGCGTCGTGATTTCCGCGGAGGCGGAAATGGCGGTGGAGGTGGTTACGGCGGCGGTCGCGGCGGAAATGGCGGCGGCGGACGCTGGTAATTTTCTCGACGAATTTTTTGAAAGCCCCGCAGATATTGCGGGGCTTTCGTCGTGGCGAGAACATATCCACATGATATCGTCCTCAACGAGCAGCCGTACGCCATAATGGAGAGGAAATCATATGGCTGTTGCATCCATGGTAGAGCACCCAAGAAGTGCTGCGCGCGCTCACGTCTCAAGAAGAGCGCTCGATCTCCATCGGCTTTTATTACGCCTCGCCCTCGCCGGTGCGCATGTGTTTGCGTGGATCTTCGTGTTTCAATACTTCTCTTCGATAAGCGTTGATATGGGGCATGCGTTTGCGCGTACCGGACTTTTGTACGCGCTTGCCCAAACCATCACCGCTCTTATAACGCCCTACGCAGCCCGTAGCCTCGGTCATGGCGCGCGTCGGGCACTCATCGCCGCTACGATTGTGGCCGCTCTTGCGTTTGCGATGCTCGGGCTTGTCTTTGCGGGCTTTCTTCCCTCTACCTATGCCATTTTTGGTATAACCGCGTTTGCGCTTCTGATCGGTTTGTACCGCGCGCTGTATTGGGTGCCGTACGAAACAGAAGCGCACGATACTAAAAAACAAACGCTCGGCTCGGCGGGTCAGGTTGCGGTCGTATTTGTGCCGCTCGTTGTCGGTATATTTCTTGCAAGCAACACGTGGGCACCTGCGTGGCTTTTGTGCGTTGCTGCGTTACTCATCGTCTTTTCCGCCATGCCGCTGCGCCGACTGGGGGAAGTTCACGAACGTTTCTCATGGGGATATCGTGAGACGTTTGCCGAGCTCGCCTCGCCTGAAAATCGACTGATCGTGCGCCGAGCATTCTTTGAAGGCGCGACAGGAGCCGCGCTTTTGTTTTTGTGGCCGATCGCGATATTTCTCATCGTGGGATGGTCGTATGGCATGCTCGGTATCATTATTTCGATAAGCTTGCTCGCCGCGATTTTTTTGCGCAACATCGTCCGGACATTTTTCCGTCGTGTTCGTATCAGCGAATCGGGACTGCTTAATTCCGTTCTCGTGATCTCGCCCTGGATATTTCGACTCGCCGTCGCGACGCCCTTGGGTATCGTGCTCGTAGATTCGTATTTTTATGCCACCACCCCCAAACGCCTCGGCATGGACCCAATTATCTTCGATCAAGTAGGTGACGGTGGTTCGTTTATCGATGAATACACCGCGCTTAAAGAGATCGCGCTCGCGCTCGGAAAAATTGCTATGTGCGGCTTTGCCGCATGGCTCGCACTCATCGTATCGCTTCCCATCGCATTCATCGGCGCATTTCTTGCGGCGGCGCTCACCTCGATGCTCGCTGTTATTTAGGAAAACAATTTCGTTACAACTTCTTTGACGTCGTTACCGTCGGCCCGGCCCGCAAATTCTTTCATTATGGCCCCGGTGAGTTTGCCGAGACCGGATGCGTCGGTTACTCCTAATTCTTCTTTCTTCGCTTTGGCAACTTTTTCTATCTCATCGCGACCGGCTGTTTGTGGCAGATACTCTTGAATGATCGCAAGTTCACTCGTTTCTTTTTGAGCCAAATCTGTGCGTCCGCCTTTTTCGTACTGGTCGGCAGCCTCTTTGCGCTGCTTTGCCAGGCGTTTTAAGACAGCCACGGCGTCGTTATCCGCGAGTTCTTCGGTTGGTTTTTTACCCTTCGCGACAAGCTCATTGGTAAACGCCGCAAGTGCGCCGCGCAACGTATCGCGCTGCAAATCATCCTTCGCGCGCATCGCTTCTTTCATGTCATCGCGAATCTTTTGGGTCAACATGGGAAAAGTATAGCATGTGCTAAAATCCTCACTATGGAATGGCTTATTATCGGACTCCTCGTTGCAAATCTCGGCCTTGTTGCGTATCTGTTGCTGCGCAAAGCTGTGCCAGTCCAGCAGGACGAAAGCGGCTTGGTGATGCTCCAACAGCAAATGCAAGAGCTTTCAAAGACGCTAGACTCTCGGGTCACTGAGTCGTCGAAGGCGATGCAAGAACATTCACACCGGCAATTTTCAGAATCTGCCCGCCTGATCAAGGAGATCACACAGGAGGTGACATCAGTCAAAGAGATTGGTCGTCAGACGGGAAAATTCGCAGAACAGCTTCAGAATTTGCAGGATATCCTTAAGAATCCGAAGCAGCGTGGCATCTTGGGCGAGTACTATCTCACAACCGTTCTGAAAAATGTCATGAGTCCGGAGGACTACAAGATTCAGTACGCGTTTAAGAACGGCGAGATCGTAGACGCGGTTGTGATTATTGATAGGAAACTCGTTCCGGTTGACTCCAAGTTCTCCCTGGACAATTACAACCGATTCATCCAGGCACCCGAAGCAGAAAAAGCGGCATTTGAGAAAGTTTTCGTGAACGATCTTAAGCTCCGCATCCAAGAGACCGCAAAATACATTCGACCCGAAGAAAATACGATGGATTTTGCGTTCATGTTCATTCCATCCGAAGCAATCTATTACGATCTGCTGACTAACCAAGTCGGCGCCGGGGAAGATGAGAATCTTATCCAACGCGCTGCAAGCAAGTACAAAGTCATCATTGTCTCGCCGACCTCCTTCCTCGCCTACCTGCAAACGGTGATGCAGGGTTTGAAAGCACTTCAGATAGAACAGCGAGCAGAAGAAATACAAAAACGAGTAGGGGAACTCGTAAAGCACATTGAGTCGGCAGATACTTTTTATCTCAAATTAGGAGCAGCACTCGGCACGGTGGTATCACATTACAATTCTGGTCACAAAGAGTTGGCTAAGATCGACAAAGATGTCTATCGCATAACCGGAAAAAAAGCAGATGTTGAGGCGGCGCTTCTTGAAAAGCCGCAACTTGCACTGGACGAATAATTGGGCTATATTTCGGGCTCAATATGGCCAAGATCGCGATCATCGAGACGGGCGGCAAGCAATACGTTGTCACGCAGGACAGCGTTTTGGATGTTGAAAAAATAACCGGCATCAGCGGCGCAGGCGCCAAGATCACCTTTGATAAAGTCCTGCTCATTGACGATGGGAAAGAGACCCAGGTAGGTGCGCCGTACGTGGATGGTGCCAAGGTCTCTGCCGAGCTCGTCGAAGAAGGCCGCGACGCAAAAGTCACCGTCATCCGCTATCGCCAAAAAAGCCGCTATTTCAAAAAGAAAGGGCACCGTCAACCGTACGCAAAGGTTCGTATTACAGCATTGCCGTAATTCAATGATAGATAAAATAAAACCAGTTCAACCTATTCCCCCACAACCGGACAGGGATCCGCGCAATCGTCCAAACCCAGATCTCGTACCGACCGAACCTCCACAACAGCCACCAGAACACAAAGAAGATGAGTCCGCACCTAAACGCAAACCTGGACCAGATGAACCCGGACACCGCATCGACAAAACGGTTTAGCGTCTGCTCTCGAGCGCGTTCTTGATCGTCTCCGGATCGGCGTATTCAAGTTCGCTTCCGGTCGAAAGTCCGCGACCGAGCGAGGTAATGCTCACCGCGGGTACTTCTTTAGAAATATCTTCACGTACGCGAATCGCGGTCGCATCGCCTTCGGGGTTGGCGGGGAATGCGAGGATAATTTCTTTGAGGCCGTTTTTCATACGATCAGAAATTGAATGCAAGAGTTCTTTCATGCGCAAGCCGCTTGTTTTTTCCGATGCAAGCGAGATAGTTCCGCCGAGTACAAAATAGTATCCGCGATATGTGTGACTGCGCTCAAGTGCCGCAAGATCGGTATCGGTGGCAACGACTGCAAGGTATCCTGGATCACGTTCTGGATTCGCGCAGATCGAGCAGGTTTTTTTATCGCCCGCATGGAATCGCATGCACTGCGGACACTGATGCACCGAGCCGCTGAGTGATTGAACAGCATCGATCAATTCGCGGCGCACAGCAGGGGAGCTGCGCAGAAGAAATTGCACGAAGCGTTGCGCCTGCCGCGGGCCGATACCGGGGAAGCGTTCGAAAAGCGAAACGAGGCGTTCGATCGAATCAGTCATGGTTAGAATGGCATGCCACCTTCTTCAATTTCTGCTTCGGGTGTGAAGTCTCCGAAGTCGGTTTTGTCGATCGAAAGGAAGGTTGTTTTTTCTTCATCGAAACGCAGTTCGACCTTGCCCACGGGTCCGTTGCGGTGCTTTTCGATCAAAATTTCGGCGATGCCAGGGCGATCGGTATTGTCGCTCATTTTGTCTTCGCGATGGATGAACATCACGACGTCGGCGTCTTGTTCGATCGAACCAGAATCGCGCAAATCGGAGAGGCGGGGGCGTCCGCGGCGTTGCTCCACCGCACGCGAAAGTTGCGAGAGTGCCAAGACGGGTACCTCGAGCTCACGTGCCATCGCTTTGAGTGAGCGCGAAATTTCCGTAATTTGCTGCACCAGATTGTCACTCCCGCGCGAGTACGTAGGAGTTATGAGCTGCAGGTAATCTACGATAATGAGGCCGAGATCTTTTTCCATTTTCAAACGACGAGCGACAGAGCGCATCGCGAGCACGGTTGTCGAGGCTTTGTCGTCGATATAGATCGGTGCTTCAGAAAGGGCACTCATCCCTTGCTGCAAGCGTTCGAATTCGTCTTCGCCTTTTATTTTGCCCGTGCGCAAGCGCCACGAATTGACGCCGGATTGCGCGGCGAGCATACGATCCACAAGCTGCTGCGAACTCATCTCGAGTGAAAAAATGCCGACGGCGGTTTTGTGTTTGGTCGCCGTTTGGCGGGCGATGTCGAGTGCGAGCGCGGTTTTTCCCATCGAGGGCCGTGCAGCAAGAATAACCAGATCCGATTTCTGGAGGCCGGCGAGCAGATTATCAAGCTGCGGAAAACCGGTAGGGATGCCGCGCATCGTTCCCGCATGTTTTTGCAAACTTTCGAGTCGCTCCCACGCTTCGCTGAGCTCTTCTTTGATCGCGCTAAACGATCGGAGCATCGGCGCCTGCGAGACGGAAAATACCGCCGACTGCGCTTCGTCCAGTATCGCCTCGATATCGCGATCTTCTTCAAAACCAAGCTCGCCGATTTTTGATGCAGCATCGATAAGACTGCGCAGCACGAATTTTGTCTGCACACCCTGCGCATAATGCCGCGCGCTCCCCGGGGAAGCGGCAGCCCCCGCGAGTTCGGAGAGGTAGGCGGCGCCACCGATCTCGGAGAGCAATTTGCGCTCTTTGAGCTTGCTTGAGAGGGTAACGACGTCGATCGGCTCGCCCTTTGCGTACAGGGCGAGCATGGCATCGAAAATGGTGCGATGTTTGCCCGCGTAGAACGAATCCACGCCTACGAGATCGGCGACCTCATACATGGCGTTCTGATTGAGCATAAGAGCACCCAAAAGTGCCCGCTCCATTTCAATGTCTTGCGGGGGAACGCGCCCGGATTCCTTTGCCATTGCAAGATTCTAGCACCGAAGCCTTCCCGGATCCCTTGGGGTAAAATGCCCCGATATGTGCCTTTCATGTGGAAAACGCTCTATTTGACAGCAGGGTGAAGGTTTGATATAAGGAATAACACACGAATTTCATTAGTCAAATTATGCTTTCATTTTCAGCAAAATCGGCTTCAAAAGACCTCCTTGCAACGCTCCCCGAGCGCTCAAAGCGCGTGCTCATCGACCGTTTTGGCCTTGCCGGAAAGGGGGAGCGCCGGACGCTCGACGCGATTGGCCAGGAATACGGTATCACGCGCGAACGTATCCGCCAGATCGAGAACCACTCGATCGGAGCCGCACGCGATTCTGAGGTCTATACGGCTCTCGCAGGTAGTTGGGAGGACATGAAGCGCGCGATTGCGCTTTTGGGCGGAATTTTAGCTGAAGAAACGATCCTCTCCGAACTCGCCAAAAATGATGCGGATCGCAACCACGTCATCTTTCTCCTCACCGTCGGTCATCATTTCGAAGATCGTCGCGAAGACAGCGACTACAAAGCACGCTGGCATATCGACGAGAGTCTTGCCGAACAAGTTGAGAACGCGCTCTCGAATTTGTATGAATCGATCGAATCGAATCGCCTCACGCCCGAAGGGGAATTTTTGGAACTCTTTGCAAAACATCTCAAACAAGCAGGTGTCAAAAATCGACCGCCCGAAGTTCTTTCGCGCTGGCTCTTGATTTCGAAGCGAATCGGCAGGAATCCATTGGGCGAGTGGGGACGGATGGATTCACCGCATGTTCGCATCAAGAATACGCGCGATTTTGCCTACCTCACGCTCAAGCGCCACGGTTCGCCGATGCACTTCACTGAAGTTGCAAAAGGTATCGAGAAGCTTTTCGGTCGTGAGACCCACCCTGCGACGACGCATAATGAACTCATCAAAGACGGCCGCTTCGTGCTTGTCGGTCGCGGTCTCTACGCGCTCAAAGAATGGGGCTACCACCCCGGCGTTGTGCGTGATGTCATCAAAGGCATTTTGGAGCGTGAAGGACCGCTCTCGCGCGAGGAAATCGTCGATCGGGTCAAGCGCGAACGCTACGTCAAAGACGCCACCATCGCGGTTAATCTTCAGAACGGAATGTTTGCGCGGCTCCCCGACGGAAAATACACGCTCGCAAAATAACGCATTCATGAGGTGTTGATAGGGTCGCTTCCGATATACGCGGAGGTGATAGAATCATGGAATGGGACATGATATCCATGAACATGAACAAGGCGAAGCAATCGGCTCAAGTGTGCTCCGCAGCAGTGTTATCGGAGCGTTTCTTGAAGGTGACTTTCACAAGATTATCGATGGGTTCTTCGGCAATCTGTGGGGCGTCTCGCGATTTCTCGTCTTGAGTATCTTCTTTTTCGGGCTCCTGAGCGTTCTCTCGCTGCAGATTCCGAATCTTATTTTATTTGCCACCGAATGGCTCATTGGCACCGCACCGGTGTGGATTCCGATCGCCCTGCTCGTTGGCATGTGGAAGATATGGCTCTGGTACGCGCGTGCGCTCTACCTCTCAAAGATCAAGCCGATCCTTCTCGAAGTCAAATTCCCGCGCGATCTTGTCCGCTCGCCGCGCGCTATGGAAAACGCGCTCTCACAACTCTGGAACGATTCCGGCGAAACCACCTTTATGAATCGCGTGTGGCAGGGCCAAGTGCGTCAGATTTATTCGCTTGAAATAGCATCCTTCGGCGGAGAAATTCATTTTTATGTTTGGTGTTGGTCAAAATGGCGTCAACAGACTGAAGCGTCGCTCTATGCGTATTATCCCGAGATCGAACTCATCGAAGTTGAAGATTACGCATCGAAATTCCACTACGATCCGGAAAAGCATGGGGTTTTTCCGACCGATTGGCGCTATGAACCGAAAAATGATGCATACCCGATCAAAACGTATGTCGATTTTGAATTGGATAAAGATCCCAAAGAAGAATATAAGATCGATCCTCTGGCGGAAGTCCTCGAACATTTAGGCGACATTCGACCCGACGAACAGGCCTGGATACAGATCGTCTTCACGCTCTGCAAAGATGTACGTAAAAAACCGGGCGGCAGATACTGGGAGACACAGAGTCGATACGAAGGGTTACTCTCTGACGAAGTTCAAAAAATACGCAAGGAGGCGACAGGGAATCTCGAAAACAAAGATGAAGAATGGAAACGATTTGCTCGTATCCAGTTGTATCGATATACCGAAGTCATTCGTGCGATCGACCGCAACATGGGTAAACACCCCTTCAATGTCGGTGTTCGTGGCGTCTACATTGGCCCTCCCGAAATATTCAGTTCTTCGCGATATTACAGCATTCGTTGGATTTGGAGGCCGTTTGGTAATGCCCAATACCAAAACCAGCTCCGTCCCCGCCGCTGGGCAAATCCGTTCGACTACCCCTGGCAGGATTTGTTTGGCATGCGCTACAAGCTCATGGTCCGGCGCTTTTTCGACGCGTATCGCCGTCGGAGCATGTTCTACTCGCCGTGGATCATGCCGTACAACATGATGTCGACGGAGGTGATTGCGAGTCTGTGGCACCCACCGACGAGTGCAATCGCAACGCCCGGTCTCGAGCGCATACCCGCAAAGAAAGCTGAGCCGCCTCCGAACCTCCCAAAATAAAGTACAGACGGGTGACGTAATGAAACGCGACTATGCCGCACCTTGAAGAATTCCTCGAACGACTCTTTGATGTCGGTCATAAATTTTTGGACGACCTCTCTTTGCGTTGGCGCGAGCATGCCAATCGCCGGACGATCATCATCATACTGTTCGTTGGCGCCGTATCGATCTACCTGTATCTGTTCGTGATCCAACCGCCCGATAATTTTCCGGTGGGGGAGCTCGTATCGATTCCATCGGGGGAATCAGTTTCAGAGGTGGGGACTACCTTGCAGCAAAGCGGCGTGATCCGCTCACCGCTCATGTTTCGGATTTTGGTGATGATACTCGGCGATGAGCGAAGTCTGCATGCGGGTGATTATCTGTTTAAAGAACCGCTGGATATATTCTCGATCGCGCGGGCGATTGGGATCGGTCAATACGGACTCGAACCATTTCGTATCCGCGTACCCGAAGGCGCGACGATCGCACAAATGGCAATCATCTACAGCACCGAGCTCCAGCATTTCAATCCAAATAATTTTCGTGCTCAAACACAATCCCTCGAAGGGTATCTCTTTCCCGATACATATTTTTTCCTCCCGAATGCGAGCGAGGATACCGTGATCCAGGCGATGCGACAGAATTTTGATGAACATATCGCAACCATCCAACCCCAAATCGCAAGCTCGACCCACTCAGAGGCCGACATTGTCACGATGGCTTCGATTTTGGAGCGTGAAGCGTACAACACCAAAGATCGTCGCATGATCGCGGGTGTTTTGTGGAATCGAATCGCTCGTGGGATGCCATTGCAGGTGGACGCTGCGTTCTCTTACACAATCGGCAAAGGTACATTTCAGCTGACAAAAAAAGACCTTGCGACACCATCACCCTACAACACCTATCTTAATAAAGGTCTTCCACCGACGCCGATCGGAAGCCCCTCGCTCGACTCGCTGCTCTCGGCGGTGACGCCGATCAAAAGCGATTACCTGTACTTCCTCGCCGATCATTACGGTGTCACGCATTACTGTAAAAATTATGCGTGCCAACTCGCGAACGAAGCGCGTTATTTTTAACAAACGAATGAAAAAAATGAAGCCGTGTAGTATTGTGCTCCAATGAGTCACACTGTATTTGTCGGGCTCTCGGGCGGCGTCGATAGCGCCGTCTCAGCGGCGCTGTTGCAAGAGAGCGGATTCAGCGTTGTCGGCGCGTTCATCAAAATTTGGCAACCGGAATTCATTGAATGTACGTGGAAGGAAGACCGCCTGGATGCTATGCGGGTGGCGGCTGCACTCGGGATTCCGTTTGAGGAGATAGATCTCTCTGAGGAATACCAAAAGAATGTGGTGCAAGATATGGTCGCCGACTACGCCCACGGTGTTACTCCCAATCCCGATATTTTGTGCAATCGATACATCAAATTCGGCGCATTCGCACGTTGGGCAAAGAGCAAAGGTGCGCATTCAATCGCCACGGGTCACTATGCGCGCATCGAGCAAGAGGGCGCGCATTACAAACTTCTGCGCGGAGTCGACCCAGCAAAAGACCAGTCTTATTTTTTATATACTCTGGGACAACCAGACCTCGCGCATGCGATCTTTCCTGTGGGCGGACTCTCAAAAACGCAGGTGCGCAAAGCGGCCAAACGTTTCAGTCTTCCGGTCGCACAGAAACCCGACAGTCAGGGACTCTGTTTCGTGGGCGAAGTATCCATGGCAGATTTTCTCGCCCGATTTATTCCTGTTGTCGAAGGCCCCGTCGTCGATGTGCAGGGGACTCGTATCGGATCACACGAGGGAGCGACGCTCTACACCATAGGGCAGCGACATGGATTTGAAATCAACGGTGCATCCGCGCAGCGCGGCCCGTTTTATATCGTCGACATTGATGTGTCGTCGAATACTATTCGTGTATCTCCGCAGCGCATCGATGCCGGGAAAAAATCTGTACGACTCGTCGATGCGCATTGGATCAGCCGCCTTCCTTCATTGCCACTCTCGCTGCACGCGCAGGCCCGGTATCACGAACAGCCTGTGTCCGTGACACTCGATCGTCAAGAAAAAGAACTAGTAGCCAATTTTTTAGAACCCCATATCGTTTCTCCCGGCCAATCGCTTGTTCTCTACGACGGCGATGTCTGTGTCGGTGGGGCGATCATCACGAAATAAGGTCAAATGTGCACAGCTGCGTGCCCAGAGATTTTTGGCGCGCTACAATGAGGCATGATGGATATTCTCCGGCAAATGATCTGGTTTATCATCGTCGCTGGAGCGGTTGCCTATGCAAGTTTTTTAGTTGCGGGGAGCCTCGTAAGTGCGCAAGCTGCAGGCGCGGCTTCTCCGATCATGGTTCGCGACGAGCTGGGGCCCGGTTCGCATCAACTCTCCGGCATGATCATGGTCCCTTCGTCGTGCGATGAACTCTCCGTCCGTGCGGAAACGGTATCATCGAGCACGTACAGTCTCCTCTTTCAGACATGGCAAGATCCGGCGGTTAATTGTTCCAGCGATGAAGTGCCGCGCGCCTTCCATGCGGTGCTTTTTGCGCCCGCTGCGGGCGTTGATTTTACCGCGACGCTTGACGGCAAAGATATTCCAATCCTCGTGCTGCCTTCCGTACATGGCAAGTGATCACAATGTCACACATCCTTATCACAAAAGCAGACGGCGAACGTGAGCCGTTTGATCCCGCCAAACTCGAACACTCACTCGCGCTTGCCGGTGCTTCGACCACCATGCGTGCAAAGGTCCTCGCACACGTGTTGCGCGAACTTAAACCACAGATGATGACGGAAGAAATCTACCGTCATGCATTCGAAATTCTCAAACGTGAAGAAACCATACCCGTCGCGGCGCGGTATTCCATTAAGCGCGCGGTTTTCGCGCTCGGGCCGTCGGGATTTCCATTTGAGCAGTTTCTTGCAGAAGTGATGCGAGCGCATGGTTGGAAAGCGCGCGCCGAAGTCACGCTCACCGGTAGATGTGCACCGCACGAAGTCGATGTTCTCGCCGAAAAAGACGGCAAACGCATCGGCATCGAAGCGAAATTCCATAACGATCCCGGCGGCAAGACCGACATCAAAGACGCGCTCTACGTCCATGCACGCTATGAAGATTTGCGGCATGCGGCACTCTCCTCGATGCGCGTCGAAGAGGGCTGGCTCGTTACCAATACCAGCTTCACGCGCAATGCGATCCGCTACGCGCAATGCTCGAATCTCACGCTGATGGGTTGGGATTATCCACGCACCCGCGGGCTCCTTACGATGATCGAGGAAGGTCGTGTGCATCCGCTCACATGCCTCACGACACTTTCAGAAGGTGAAAAACGCCGGTTTCTCGAAAAGAAGATCGTCTTGTGCAAAAGCGTAACGACGAAACACTTGCTCGACGAATACGGCGTCAAGCCCGACCGCATTCCACATGTCCTCGACGAGGCCCGACAGCTCTGCGGGGTATAATACTGGTATGCACACGCCGGCAGAATTCATGGATCCGACTGTGGTTGAATTTCTCAAATTGCTCCTCGCGATTTTTCTTGGGGGCCTCATCGGCACCGAACGCGCCGTTCTCGCCAAGCAAGCCGCGGGCACGCGTACTTTTGGTCTCGTTGCGCTTGCTGCGTGCCTTTTCATTCTTATTTCAAATAATGTCGATTCGGCGTATCTCGGCGTCGTTAATATCCAGCCGCTCCAACTTGCCGCCGGGGTCGCCACCGGCATCGGATTCATCGGCGGCGGCCTCATCATTTTCCGCGGCGACACGCTGCACGGTGTCACCACCGCGGCGGGTCTCTGGATAGTGACCGCGATCGGGATGGCGGTCGGTTTTGGTATGTACGCCGTCTCTATTTTTGCCGCGCTCCTTACGCTCATTATGTTTACCGGCATGTGGTATGTGGAGAATCGCTTCAAACATTGGTTCGTTGAATATCAGGAGGATCATCATCAAAGTTCTCATTCCGGCCTGTAAGCAAAGTGGTATACTCGGCCGATGAGTGAGTACTACAAACCGGATCGAAACCCCAATTGGAACTACGGAGGGGAGCGTTTTCGACTCTCGCGCTCCAAGATCGCGCTTTTTCTGGAATGTCCGCGTTGTTTTTATATCGACAATAAGCTCGGCACGGGCCGCCCGCCAGGATTTCCGTTCAATCTCAATAGTGCCGTCGACGCGCTTCTCAAAAAAGAATTTGATATCCATCGTGTAGGGAAAACCGCGCACCCGTTGATGAAGGCGTACAAGCTTGACGCGATACCGTTTGCGCACGCGCAGATCGATACTTGGCGCGAAAATTTCAAAGGTATCGAGTACAAACATTCAGCGACCGGACTCCTCGTCTGCGGTGCAATCGACGACGTGTGGGTGAATCCTGATGGAGAGTTGATCATCGTAGATTACAAATCGACGAGCAAAGATGAAAAAATCGAGGCGCTCGATAAGGAATGGCACGATGGGTATAAGCGCCAAATGGAAATCTACCAGTGGCTCTTTCGGCAAAACGGATTCAAAGTCTCGGATACGGGCTATTTCGTATACGCCAACGCAGGGAAAGACAAAAAAGCGTTCGATGGCGTTCTTGAATTCGAATTGACGCTCGTGCCATACAAGGGTGACAGCTCATGGGTAGAAAACACGCTCATTGAACTCAAAAAGACACTCGATAGCGACGAACTTCCTGCCGCTGATCAGGAATGCGACTACTGCCGCTACCGTGAGACTGTCGGAAAGAAACTCATGGCGTTTGCGGGAAAAATGAAACCGAAGAAACTCATTGAAAAACCATCTACTTCCGGTACACTGGGGATATGAAATCATTTCGTGACAAGGTTCGCGCGATCGTCGCAAAAATCCCAAAAGGGAAGACGATGACCTATGCCGAGGTTGCCCGCAAGGCCGGCAATCCACGCGCTGCACGCGCTGTCGGTGCGATCATGCGTTCGAATTATAACGAAGACATTCCTTGTCACCGTGTCATTTATTCCAACGGCTCGATAGGGCATTACAATCGCGGGGGTTCAGAGCGCAAACGGGAAATCCTGATGCACGAGGGCGCACTCTAGGGTTTATTTGCCCTCAAAACCTGCTATAGTTTTCGGCATGCCAAACGAGCAGTCGATCTCCCAATTCGCACAAGCGCATCCGGAGATCAAAACCCCGTACTACTTGATAGACGAGCAAGCTCTTGTAAAGAATCTAGAGAAAATTAAATACGTGCGAGACAAAAGTGGAGCGAAATCAGTATTAGCGCAGAAGTGTTTTTCCACCTGGACGGTTTTCCCTTTGATGGCTGAATACATGGACGGCACCACATCGAGTTCATTGTACGAAGTACGGCTTGGTCATGAGAAATTTGGCAAGGAAACGCAGGCTTACAGCGTGGTCTGGTCGCAGGATGATATTGATCAGATAAAACCGATCGCACATAAAATCATATTCAATTCCATCTCTCAGCTTGAGCGTTTCTACGATCAGGTGAAGGGCAAGAATATCGGGCTGCGCGTTAATCCGGGTGTGAGTTATTCAAATTTCGATCTAGCCGATCCCGCCCGGAAAAGTTCACGACTTGGCGAGCACGACATCGAGAAGGTCAAATCCGTCATCGGCAAGGTCAAGGGCCTGATGTTCCACGTCAACTGCGAGAATCCGGATTTTGCGGCGCAGTCGAAAATCATGGATCGAATCGGTGAAATCTATGGCGATTTACTCAAACAGATGGAATGGGTCTCGCTGGGTGGCGGTATTTCATTTACAAACGCTGACTATCCGCTCGATGACTTTTGTGAGCGACTCAAAAAGTTTGCCGATAATTTTGGAGTCCAGGTTTATCTCGAGCCGGGTGAGGCAGCAGTCTTGAATTCTGGATTTCTTGTGACGCAGGTCATGGATACGATGGAAAATGATGGAACAATCGCGATCATCAACGCGGCTGTCGAGACACACATGCTCGACAACCTCGTTTATCACGAGGACGCCACGCTCGCAAAACCGCAAAAGGGAAAATATCGAACAATGGTTGCTGGCAACACCTGCCTCGCGGGCGATGTGTGGGGCACGTATGATTTTGAAGAGCCGGTCAACATAGGGGACTACATTGTGTTCGACAACGCGGCTCGATATACGATGGTCAAGGCGAGTTGGTTCAACGGCGTGCAGATGCCCTCCATCGTTGTAAAACGGCTTGATGGGTCGGTTGACGTGGTTCGAGAATTTACCTACGATGACTTTCGTACAACCTTATCCTAATCTCTCATTCGTGCGCATGGACAAACCAAACGTGCTGATTGTCGGAGCCGGAGCAGTGGCCCACGTGGCCGCGCATAAAGCAGCCCAGAACAACGACGTGCTCGGAGATATTTGCATTGCGACGCGCAAAGTGGAGAAAGCGCAGAACATCATCAAGAGCATCAAGCGCAAGAAAAGCCAGAAAGACAAGAAAGGAAAAATTTACGCCAAACACGTCGACGCGATGAATATTCCGGAAATGGTGAAGCTGATCAAGAGCACCAATTCGTCGATCGTGATTAACCTCGGCACCGCATACATCAACATGTCGGTCTTGGAAGCATGTATTCGCGCTAAGACGGTGAACGGTCGGCCCGTCACTTATATGGACACCGCGATCCATGAAGATCCGAAGAAAGTCGCCGAAGACCCGCCATGGTACGCGAATTATGAATGGAAAAAGAAGGCGGCATGCAAAAAAGCTGGCATTAATGCGATTCTGGGCATCGGCTTCGATCCAGGCGTCGTCAACGTATGGGCCGCGTACGCAAAGAAAAATTATTTCGACAGAATCGACACCATCGACATTCTTGACGTGAACGCTGGTAGCCATGGCAAATACTTTGCGACCAATTTCGATCCGGAGATCAACTTCCGCGAGTTCAAAAAGGTATGGACCTGGATCAATCGCAAGTGGGTGTTGCGTCCGGTGCATTCGGAACGCTGGGATTATACCTTCCCGGTCGTCGGCACGCGCCCGGTGTATCTTAATGGTCACGACGAGCTCCACTCGCTTTCGAAGAATTTTCCTGAGGCGAAGAGCATCCGCTTCTGGATGGGCTTTGGCGACCACTACCTCAACGTCTTTGGCGTCTTGCGCAACCTCGGGATGCTCTCAGAAAAGCCCGTGACGACAGCCGAGGGCGTGAAAGTCGTGCCGCTCAAGGTGCTCAAAGCCGTCTTGCCCGATCCCGCCTCGCTCGCAAAGACCTACACGGGCTGGACCTGTATTGCCGACCTCGTGAAGGGATGGAAAAATGGTAAATGGCGCGAAGTATTCATCTACAACAACTGCGACCACGCCAAGTGCTACAAAGAAGTCGAATCGCAGGGGATTTCGTACACCGCTGGCGTACCGCCGATCGCGGCAGCGATCCTCGTTGCCAAAGGAGTGTGGCAGCCGCGCACGATGGTAAATGCCGAAGAACTCGACCCCAATCCGTTCATCAAAGTACTCGACAGAATCGGCTTGAAGACCAAAGTGATCGACAAGTGGCCGAAGAAACCAACCAAAGACGGCATGCCGATCTCAGCGACCAAATCCAACAATGTCGCCCCGAGCGAAGTGTGGTGAATATATAAAAAACGACCACGGCGTGAGGACCGTGGCCAAGGCGGGGATTCCTTTCATAATCCCTTGAACTACATCGTCCGACATTCTCGTGCGGCGGAAAAACGCACAGAGTGATGGCGGCGCTTCCCTGAGTCACAAGGGAAGCACGACCTTTATAGCATCTTTTGCCCTTGTACTATACTGTCGCCATGAGTGATGAAGCAGATGTAAAGATTGAAGCCTCATGGAAAGAGGCGCTCAAAGACGAGTTTGGGCAGGAGTACTTCAAAAATTTGCGAGAGTTCGTGAAGGGAGAATACCAGCACGCGATTGTCTATCCGCCGCCAAAAAATATTTTCCGCGCATTTGAGCTATGCCCGTTCGACAAAGTCGAGGTGGTGATCCTCGGCCAAGATCCATATCATGGTCCGCGACAAGCCAACGGCCTCTGCTTTGCGGTGAGTGAAGGCGTGCCGTTGCCGCCGTCGCTGCAAAATATTTTTAAAGAGATTGAGAGCGATCTCGGACAGAAATTAGCTCATCGCACAGGCGACTTGGAGCGTTGGGCCAAGCAGGGCGTACTACTATTGAACGCCACCCTTACGGTGCAGGCGCACAAGGCGGGTTCGCATCAGGGTAAGGGGTGGGAGGAATTCACCGATGCGGTGATTCGCAAGCTATCCGAAGAACGCGAGAATCTCGTTTTTATTCTCTGGGGCAACTACGCCAAACAAAAAGGTGCGCACATCGACCGCGAGAAACATTTCGTCATTCAATCAGCCCACCCGTCACCCTTCTCGGCCGCCAACGGCTTCTTCGGCTCCAAACCCTTCAGTAGGGCGAATGAGTATTTAGTTGAGCACAATAAAAGACCTATTGATTGGTTGTAACTTACGATTTAAGCAACTTCTGGAGGCGCTCTTTATTTGAATGTGGGCCGATGATGGCGAGATTGAGGCCATTGGTCTTGAAGATATCTTTGGCGACGCGGTGGACGTCATTCGCCGTGACTTTGTCGATGCCTTTGATAATTTCTTCGAGCGTGCGCACTTTGCCGAAGGTGAGGAGGGAAGTTGCGGCGTTGCCGGCGATCTCGTCGCTGGTCTCGAGCGAGAGGGTCATTGTGCCTTTGATATACGATTTTGCTTTTTCTAATTCCGCCTTCGATACTTTTGTTTTCTTTATTTTGCGAAACTCTGCAAGAATCGTCTCGACCGTCTTTTCCAATTTCCCGTGTTCCACTCCCGCCTGCACCACGAAATAGCCGGTGTCGGGGTATTTTTCTGCCCATGCGTGCACCGAGTAGGCGAGCCCGCGCTTCTCGCGCACTTCGAGAAAGAGCCTACTGCTCATTCCGCCGCCGAGAATCGTCGCCAGCACACCGAGCGCGTATTCATCTTTGTGGAGATACGGATACGCGGGCACGCCGAGCATAAGCTGCGTCTGGTCAGTTTTCTTCTCCTTTATTGCAATACGCGGCGCATCCTGCGTGGCAGTGAATGACAAATGTTCCGGTGGCGTGCTCTTTTTCAATTTTACAAATTCGCGTTTGATCTTGGCGAGTACTTTTGAGGTCGAGAACGAGCCGGTGATGCACACCACCGTGTTGGCTGGTGTGTAATTCCGTTTCAGATACGCCGTGAATTCTTTGCGTGAAAATGTGTGAATATTTTCTTTGGGCCCCAAGATCGTGCGGCCGAGTGGATGTTCTGCGCCGAAGATGAGCGCGTCGAACACATTATCGATCGTCCGCATCGGCATATCTTCGTACATGTCTATCTCCTGAATAATCGCACCGCGCTCTTTGGTGATTTCCTTTTCCGGCAATTTGGAATTGAGGAAGATGTCACCGATCACGTCGAGCGCAGTGTCGATATATCGGCTGCTCACTTTGGCGTAGTAGGCAGTGCGATCTTTGGAAGTAAATGCGTTGTAGACCGCGCCGACGCCATCGAGCTCCTCGCTGATTCGCTTTGCATTGGGGCGTTTTTTCGTGCCCTTGAAAAACATGTGCTCGAGAAAGTGCGCGAGGCCGTTTTCTTTTTCATTTTCATACCGCGAGCCCGTGCCGGTCATAACGATCACGGTTGCCGTCTCGGTGCCCTGCATGGGTGCGAGGATGACGCGAAGGCCGTTGTGCAGTGTGTGGATGTTGTATTTCATAGATGCGCATAGTATCGCTTTCCCGGTTGTTGCGCAAAACGTTGGGGCGCGTTACTTTTATCGGAATGAACATCAACGAAATTCGATCGAAATACTTCGAATATTTCAAGAAACGAGGGCATACATTGATTCCGTCGGCGCCGCTCGTACCGCAAAACGACCCGACGACGCTTTTTACCGGTTCGGGCATGCAGCCGCTCGTGCCGTACCTCCTTGGCGAGCCACATCCAAAAGGCAATCGATTGGTCAATAGTCAAAAAAGTTTCCGCGCGGAAGATATCGAAGAAGTGGGTGACAACCGCCACACGACCTTTTTCGAGATGCTCGGCAACTGGTCGCTCGGTGATTATTTCAAAAAAGAACAATTACCATTCTTTTTTGGTTTTCTCACGAACGAGATCGGACTCGATCCAAAGAATTTGTACGTGACTGCATTTATCGGCGACGAGAAAAACAACGTGCCGCAGGATACGGAGTCGGCCGAGGTATGGCAGAAATTATTTGCAGAAAAAGGCATTGAGGCAAAAGTCATCGAAATCGGATCGGAGGCCGACGGGTACCGCCTTGGTATGCAAGGCGGGCGTATTTTTTATTACGACGCGCGGAAAAATTGGTGGAGTCGCGCCGGTGTACCAGAGAAGATGCCAGCAGGTGAGCCCGGCGGCCCAGATAGCGAAGTTTTCTATGATTTCGGCACACTGCATGATGCAAAATTTGGCGCCGAATGTCACCCCAATTGCGACTGCGGGCGATTTCTCGAGATCGGCAACTCCGTCTTCATGCAGTACATTAAAAAAGAAGACGGCTCATTCGCGCTTTTGCCCAAACAGAACGTCGACTTTGGTGGTGGGCTTGAGCGCATCGCAGCTGCCTCAAATGGCAATTCAGATGTCTTCGCGATCGACGTATTCGAAGAAATCATTGGACTCCTCATTCATTTTTCGGGAAAAGAATACACCGACACTCGTTATCAGCGATCGTTCCGCATCGTCGCCGACCACATGCGTGCAGCCGTCTTCATGCTTGGAGATGGCGTCCGGCCGTCCAACACCGAGCGCGGCTATGTCTTGCGACGCCTCATTCGTCGTGCTGCACAACACGCACAAAAGCTTGGCGTCGAGGAAGACGAAGGGGCCGAGAGCATGCTCTCACGATGCGCTTCCATCGTGATCGAAAAATACAAGCAGGCGTATTCGGAGTTCGAACCCGAAACGGTATACGAGGAAATTACGGCCGAAATATGGAAAGAGGAGAAACAATTTGCGCATACACTGGTGAGTGGCATGAAAGAATTTGAAAAAGTTGCTTCGGCAGGCCATATATCGAGCGACGAAGCGTATGTGCTCTTTACGACCTACGGATTTCCATTTGAAATGACGCTGGAGCTCGCCCACGAGCGCGGCATCGATGTCGATGAAGAAGGATTTGCGGCCGCTATGAAAAAGCACCGCGAGCTCTCGCGCACGGGGAGCGAACAAAAATTCAAAGGGGGTCTGGCCGATCAATCGGAAAAAACGACGCGCCTGCACACGGCGCACCATCTGCTCTTACGTGCGCTGCAGGAAGTGTTGGGCGATTCGGTCAAACAGCGCGGCTCGAACATCACGCAAGAGCGCCTTCGCATCGACTTTTCATATGGTTCCAAAATGACAGTCGAACAATTGGCGCGCGTCGAGGAGATCGTCAATGAGAAGATCGATCAGGCGCTCCCGGTGATCCGCTCCACGCTGCCAAAAGAGGAAGCGGAAAAGCTCGGCGCGGAACACGAATTTGGCGCCAAGTATCCGGACATGGTTTCGGTATATTCCATCGGTCCGAAATCCGCGACGCTCGAGAATCCGCAATTCGACAAAGCATTCTCAATAGAATTTTGTGGCGGTCCGCACGTCTCAAACACATCTGAATTGAAGGGGACATTCAAAATCCAAAAAGAAGAAGCGGTCGCCTCGGGAATTCGCAGAATTAAGGCAGTCCTAAAATAAATCGAAGGAGGCTCCATTACTCACACGCGGCCGCTCCAATGCGCGCGAGCGTGAATCCGCACGATATACTGAATGCGATGCGTCTATCTTTGAAACGCGGAGGCGGCAGTACCGTCGCGATCGCCGATATCGGCAGTGGGAGCGTCGCGCTGGTAGTTCTTGAAGTCAATCCAGGGAAACCTGGCACGATTCTTGCGGCTGAACGATCGGTCCTTCCGATAGAAGAACGCACACCAGGAGCGACGATCACTGCGATCGTGAGTGAACTTGGCACGGTAGCAAAAAGAGTTCTTGCTGCATACACTGCGAAGTTCCCAAAGAAATCTTATCCACCATCAGAACTTTTTTGCATCGTACGCGCCCCCTGGACTCATTCGCAGACGGTATTTGATGGCGTTCGTTTCGAAAAAGAAACCCGCATTACCTCCGAATTGATAAGTAAGATCGCGAAAGCAGCGCTTGGAAAAGCAACCGCCATCGATCGAGCGAATTTTTTTGAAGCGAGCGTCGTGCAGGTGGAGGTGAATGGTTACCCCACGGCTTCACCAGAGGGAAAGTACGCTTCCGAAATCGCTGTGACGGCGCTTGCCAATGACTGCAATCCCGATATTCGCGCGGGAATCGAACGTGCAGTAGAGACCATCTTGCCGCACGCAACGCATGTATGGCGCAGCGGTACCCGCGCACTCTTGCGTCTGCTTCGCGAGCGCTCGAAACAGAAAGATTATTTTGTGATCGACGTGGCAAGTGAAGGGACGAATCTGGTCGTGGTGCGTGATAATGCGCCCGCAGAACAAAATTTTATCAACGAAGGCGTGCGGACGATTCTCCGTCGCGTCGCGCCTTCCGGCATGCCCGAAGAAACCCTCACGCTCTTGCGAATGATCGCAGAAGACCAGTGCTCCAATCCTGCCTGTGAAGCTGTACAGGCCTCGATGGCGCGCGTCGAGCCCGAACTCGTCAAACTATTCGGCGAAGCGATGGCAAAATGCGCGGCCGTGCGCCGGATTCCGGGCACGTTGGTCTTGGTGGTGCATCCCGACCTTGCGCACTGGCTCGCGAGCTTCTTCTCTCGCATCGATTTCACGCAGTTTACACAAACCACGCAGCCGTTTACTGTGGAAACGATTGGTACCAACGATATGAAGCGATGGGTAGTACCGGAACACGGTGTTGTGCTCGATGGCGGACTTGCGATCGCAAGTGCCTTTGTCAACATCGAGAAAAACGAGCAGTAGAGCGCCATGCTATAATTTTTTGATATGGCAAAAGACTATTTTCAAGACATTACGCCGCCTGGGGACGCTCCGCAGCAGCGACCCGCTCCTGCGCCTCGGCCGAGCGTACCCGAAACCCCACCATCGCTTCCCGATATGGACGATGACACTACAGAAGTTCCCATACGGGTCGATGCACCGACTCCACGCGCCACTGATCCCGGAGTGCGTGGCATTCGCAGTATCGCCGCACCTGCAAGGCCGCGCCCTCGCGGTGCGCCCGGAATCGGACCGGACATGCGCGAGACACTTCCTCCCAATGGCCTGCCACCGCGCCCACCACGCAAACGAGCCACGTGGTTGATCTGGGCAGCAGCGGTGCTTGGGATTTTTATTGTGGCAGGGCTTCTGCTTTTTGCGTTTCGCAGCACGACCGTAAGTGTGATTCCGAAGTCGCATACGGTGGTCTTTAGCACGAGTTCGCAATACACCGCATTTCCGTCCGCCACTGCTGCAAGCGGTACGCTGTCGTACACAGTCCAAACATCCGACATCGAGGATTCCGCGGTGATCGCTGCGGCGACGAGTACTACACGGCTGCCGGCAGCGAAAGCGTCTGGCAGCATCATTGTATACAACAGTTTCTCAACTTCACCCGTCCGGCTCATCAAAAACACGAGATTTCAGGATCCTAACGGTTTAATCTTCCGCGCTCCTGCCGACATATCGATCCCTGGAAAGAAAGGATCGACGCCCGGACAAATTCAAATAACCGTAATCGCTGATCAAGCCGGAGCGCAATACAATATCGGACCAACGGCGAAATTCACCGTTCCCGGTCTTAAATCCAACACTGCGATGTATGCGGGTGTATATGCAAAATCCACTTCAGGAATGACGGGCGGATCTTCCGGAGGAGTTGGACAGGGGATCGATCCCGCGACGCTTGCAAAGACGGTAGCGGATGTGCGCGGACGACTTCTCAACAAAGCGCACGATGCGGCTTCCGCGCTTTCCGTCGGCTCGGCCGTCGCCTTCCCGGATATGGTTCAAATTACCTACCAGGATCTTCCGAATACCACTGAAGCCGGCGGAGGCGTACGCATTCACGAAAACGCTCACGTGGTGATTCCGGTATTTCCGAGCGATGAATTTGCCCAAGCGGTGGCGCAATCCGTTTCGGCCGACGCAGAAAATGCTCCGGTTTCGCTCGTTGGAGGTAGCGGTTTTACTGGTTTTCTCGCAAGCAGCACCTCGGCGACACTGGGGAGCGACCCCATCGACTTTACCCTCGCCGGCCAGGCCGTCCTCATCTGGAAGATTGATACGCAGGCGCTCGCTTCGGCGCTCGCAGGGCGCAGTAGCGGCGCATTTCAGACCATCGTCAACGGCTTCCCGGGCATCCAAGAGGCCCACGCGCGAATCGAGCCGTTCTGGAAAAGCACGTTCCCCACCGATGCAAACGCGATCAAAATCGATGTACAGGCCCCACAAGTGGCTTCGTAGGAAATATAAATTTGACTAGCGAGATATTAATTGGTATTCTCATTGCGCAGATCGATATGGCTGAACTTGAGGTTGTAGAGGGCATCGTTGACGAGGCCCTCCCCAACACCCTCTTTCGCGTGAAGCTTGAATCCGGAGAGGTCGTTTTAGCCTACCTGTCCGGAAAAATGCGGCTGCATAGAATTAAAGTGCTGGTGGGCGATCGCGTGGAATTGCACCTCGATCCGTATGGGGGCCGCGCGCGAGTCACACGGCGCATATAACCCTCAACATGAAGGTGAAATCTTCAGTTAAAAAAATCTGCATGCATTGCCGCACCGTCAAACGCCGCGGTAGGCTGTGGGTTATCTGCACAAATCCCCGTCATAAGCAGCGACAGGGATAATCAATCATACAAATCAACAAGAATTTTCATGCGTATTGCAGGAATTACCATACCCGAAGAGAAGCGCCTTGAGATCGGTCTCACGGCTATTTACGGCGTCGGACGTCCGCGCGCCCAGAGCACGCTCGCGGGACTCGGCATCGATTTCGGAAAGCGTCCGAAAGACCTCTCGGCAAAAGAAGAGACCGCGTTGCGCGAAGCGGTTGAGAAATTTATGGTGGAGGGTGAATTGCGTCGCGAGATCAGCGGCAACATTCGCCGCCTCAAAGACATCAAATCCTACCGCGGCAGCCGCCACGCAAAGCATTTACCGGCGCGCGGCCAGCGATCGAAAACCAATTCTCGCACTGTCCGCGGCAACGTCCGCAAAACGATGACGTCTGGTCGCCGTAAGCTCGAAAAGACATGATCTAACGTATGGGAAAGAAACGTATCATCAGAAAATCCGGCGGCAGCGTCGATCAGGGACTCAAATCCCGATCACTTGCCCGTATGGCAAAGCGCGATATCGCATCGGGCACGCTGCACATCCACGCAACATACAACAACACCAAAGTGCTGCTTTCCGACAAGAATGGCAACGCCGTGGCGTGGTCATCTTCGGGGGCACTCGGTTTTTCGGGGGCAAAGAAGGGCACACCGTTTGCTGCAGCAAAAGTGGGGGAGCTCGTGGGAGACAAGGCGGCCATCATCGGTGTCAAGGAAGTAGATGTGGTGATCCGCGGCGTCGGAGCCGGTCGCGAATCGGCTTTGCGCGCGTTTGCGGGGAAGGGGATTGAGGTTACGAGAATTGCCGATGACACGCCCGTGCCCCACAACGGCCCGCGCCCGCCGAAAGCTCGCCGCGTCTAAACTATATTTTTATGTTAATTGTCAAATCAAAATATAAAATAGCAAAACGCCTCGGTGCTGCCGTGTTTGAGAAAACGCAGACACAAAAATTCGCACTCTCCGAAGCGCGCGCCAAAAAACCTCGCGGCGGTGGACGCGGCGGATCGGATTACGGTCGTCAGCTCCTCGAGAAACAGCGCGTGCGCTTCACGTACGGTATTTCCGAGCGACAACTTTCAAATTACGCAAAAGCAGCATTCGCCGAAAAGGATCCGTCGATCGCACTTCATCGCGCACTCGAAATGCGCGCAGATTCAGCGGTGTATCGTGCCGGTCTTGCTTCGACCCGACGCGCCGCACGCCAAATGGTTTCTCACGGCCACATTCTGATCAACGGCAAGCGCACCACTACGCCATCGCACCATGTCCGCACCGGCGACGAGATCACCGTCCGCGAGGGAAGTCGGATGAGTCCACTTTTTGCAGGTTTGGTCGATGCGAAAGAAGAAAACCCGCGAACGATCCCGCAGTGGCTTACGGTAGATTTGGGCCTCTTGAAGGCAACGATCACCGGCGAGCCTACGTACAATCCGATGGAAAGCGGTCTCGATTATTCCACAGTGTTTGAGTTTTACAGCAGGTAGTGTATAATTTCGGGCGATTTTTACTCATAACTTGACGTCTTTATATTTTTATGTCGGACTACCATATTGCACTCCCCAGCAAGCCGCGAGTCGTCTCGGAATCCGAACGAAGCGGCATCTACGAAATAGACGGTCTCTACCCGGGCTATGGTTACACTCTGGGCAATTCACTGCGTCGTATCATTCTCTCCTCGCTCCCCGGAGCTGCAGTCACGCATGTGAAGATCCCTGGCGTCGCACACGAGTTCTCCACGATCGAAGGCGTCAAGGAAGACGTGGTGACGATTCTGCTCAACATCCGCAAAATCCGCCTCAAGCTCTCGAGCGACGAACCGCAGACCATCACACTTTCGGTAAAAGGCCCCAAAGAAATTTCGGCTGCCGATCTCAAATTGCCCGGCCAAGTGGAAGTGTTGAATCCCGAGAGCCACATCGCCGACGTAACGGGGAAAACGAATTTTGAAATCGAGCTGCGCGCTGAGCGCGGATTGGGTTACATCCCTAAAGAAGCACATCAAAAAGAACGTGTTGAGATCGGTACGATCGCACTCGACGCGATCTTCTCTCCAATCCGCCGCGTTAATTACGAAGTGGAGAACATGCGCGTCGGTGATCGAACCGATTTTAATCGTCTGCGCATCGTCATTGAGACCGATGGCACGCTCGCTCCACGTGAAGCGCTTGAGAGTTCCATCGAAACAATGATCCACCAGCTCAAAGCAGTCGTGGGCTTTAAAGAAGAGGAGGCTCCCGAATCTACGCAAGAGGTATCGAATTCTTCGATGCGCGAAGAGAAGATGGCGCCGATGGATGCTGAAATTCTCAAAACGCGCATTACCGAACTCAGTTTGCCGCAGCGCGTCGAGATGGCGCTCGACAACGCTTCGATCCGCACCGTGGGTGGTTTGGTGCGCAAGCGAGAAGATGATCTTCTTGCAATCGAAGGCTTGGGTCAGAAAGGTCTGCAAGACATCAAACGCTCACTCTCTAACATGGGGCTCACCCTCCGCAACGAGAAATAGGATTATGAAGCATCACCGTGCACACAGAAAATTTGGTCGCGTAAAGCGTGTCCGCACGGCGCTGCTTCGTTCGCTCGCGCGATCATTGGTGCTCGAAGAAGGCATCACGACGACGGTCGCCAAGGCCAAAGAATTGCGTCCGCTCGTCGAACGTCTCGTCTCGGCTGGCAAGAAAAATACGCTCGCGTCGCGCCGTCAGGTGATGAGTCAAATGGGTGGAGCGGCGGATGTCGTTGCAAAACTGCACGGACCGCTCGCGGAGCGCTACGCAAAGCGAGCGGGCGGATATACCCGCATCGTTCTTCTTGGCCGCGTGGGTAAACGCGCAGTGGAGTCTGCCCGAATCGAATTCGTCAAATAATATGGACACTAAGAGCACCTACACAATAGATGCAGCGGGGAAGAGCCTCGGCCGGGTCGCCTCTGAGGCGGCAAAAGCCCTGATGGGCAAGACGCGCGCTGATTACGTTCCGCATAAGCGCAGTGATGTCAGTGTCACGATTTCCAACGCTTCCAAACTCTATATTCGCGAGCGCAAACGTACGGGCAAAATTTATCATACTTATTCCGGATATCCCGGCGGCATGAAGCGCGAGAGCCTCTCATCGCTCTCGAGTCGCAAGAAAGGAAACGGGGAAGCGCTCAAGCGTGCCATCACCCGCATGCTTCCACGCAATACGATGCGCACCGCGCGATTTAAAAATTTGATCGTAACTGAATAAGTATGGCAAAAGGAAAAGAATACACGGAAGCAGTTGGCCGACGCAAAACAGCCACCGCACGCGTGCGCATCACTTCTGCGAAAACCGCCTCGATGACGGTCAACGGTAAAATGGCTGGCGAATATTTCCCGCTGGATCAGATGGTCAAAACTGCTTTTGCGCCTCTGCATCTGCTTGGTGCAGCGTATTCGGTCTCAGCAAAAGTCTCTGGCGGCGGTCTCAAAGCGCAGGCAGAGGCAGTTCGTCACGGCATTTCACGCGCGATTTCAGAATTGGTCCCCGAGCAGCGGAAGGATTTAAAGATCAAAGGATTTCTTAAACGCGACCCGCGCGCAAAAGAGCGCAAGAAATTCGGCCTCGTGGCTGCTCGCAGAGCACCGCAGTGGAGTAAACGTTAAAGAAAAGGTCCTCTCTTGTGAGAGAATGAACACATGCGCCGACCTATCGAAGTAGCGATCGCAAACGTACTCTTCCCTGGATTAGGATATGTCTTGTTACGAAAGCGGATGGGCTTCGGCTTGCTGGTGATGCTTGGGGTGGCAATACAATTCGTACAACTATACATCGACCCGCTGCCATACATAATCGCATATGGCTCTACATACTTCAGCGCAACGTTGGGAATTTTAGTTATAATTATTCTTGAAGTAGCCCTTGCATACGACGCATACACGTTGGCGAAAGAACGCTAGTGTTACGAGCCAAGGTTCCATTTGTTATACTCGCCTCATGAACGAAGACGAGCAGAAAGATGACGTCGATTTTGAACCCGAAGATGAGATGGGAAGCGTTGGCGCGGTGAAAGCAAAAATGCAAAAGTTGCGCGATGAACTCGAAACAACTAAAGCCGAACGGCAGGAATATCTTGATGGCTGGCAGCGCTGCAAGGCAGATTCAGTGAATGCTCGAAAAGAGGCCTTTACGCAGGCGGAACGCGCAACCACGCGTGCGAAAGAATCGTTGATCGAAGAAATTATTCCAGTGTTAGATGGTTTTGATATGGCAGCTGGCAGCCCCGCATGGGAAACGGTGGATACACAGTGGCGTGGTGGAATGGAGCAAATTCGTAATCAATTGTTGGAAGTGCTTTCACACAACGGCGTTGAGCGATTCGGCAAGATGGGGGAGAAATTCGATCATGCACTCCATGAAGCAGTGGAGGAACGTGACGATCTTCCGGGTGAATCAGGAACCGTGGTGCGAATTTTACGTTACGGATACAAAACGAAAGGGAAAGTTTTACGTCCGGCTCAGGTGATCACGAAACGATAAGTCTTGCACTTGACAGGGGCTTGTAAAGCGCGTATATAATTTACTTCTTCATTATTAACACTCCGTTATCCACTCACAATAAATCGTTATGTCAAAAATACTCGGCATCGACCTCGGTACCACCAACTCCGCAATGGCAATCGTGCGCGGTGGCGAACCAGAAATTATTGAGAATGCAGAAGGTGCCCGAACGACCCCCTCCGTTGTTACCATATCAAAAACAGGCGAGCGATTGGTGGGGCTCTTGGCCAAACGTCAGGCCGTAACGAACCCCAAAAATACGATCTACCAGATCAAACGTTTCATCGGGCACAATTTTGACGAACTAGCGGTGGCAAAAGACCGCGCCGCTGTACCGTTCGAGACGCAAAAATCCGCAAACGGCGGTATCGAAGTGAAAATGGGGGACAAATGGTATCGCCCCGAAGAAATTTCCGCGATGATTCTGCAGAAACTGAAAGTGGATGCCGAAGCGCGCCTGGGCGAAACGATCACCGAGGCGGTCATTACTGTCCCCGCGTATTTCAACGATTCGCAGCGCCAGGCCACCAAAGATGCTGGTAAAATCGCGGGGCTCGATGTGAAGCGAATTATAAACGAGCCAACTGCGGCGGCGCTTGCATACGGTTTCAACAAAAAGAAAGATGAAAAGATCGTTGTTTTCGACTTTGGTGGTGGCACATTCGACATTTCGGTGCTTGAGGTCGGGGATGATGTAATTGAAGTGCGCTCGACCGATGGCGACGCGCACCTCGGCGGCAAAGACATCGACCAAAAAATCATGGATTGGCTCGCCGACGAATTCAAAAAAGAATCAGGCATCGATGTTCGCAACGATCCGCTCGCGCGTCAGCGACTCGACGAGGGCGCGGAAAAAGCAAAGATCGAACTTTCGAGCGCGGTAGAGACGGAAATAAACATCCCCTTCATTACCTCGACCGACGCCGGCCCCCAACACTTACTTATCAAAATGACGCGCGCAAAGCTTGAAGAGCTTACGCAAGAATTCGTTGATCGGGCGATGTCGATCACCAAGCGCGCGATGGAAGCTTCACCGTTCAAGATTAAGGACATCAACGAAGTTATTCTGGTGGGCGGCCAGACCCGAATGCCGGCGCTCCAAAAAGCAGTGGAAGCATATTTTTCTAAAAAACCGAATCTCAGTGTGAATCCCGATGAGGTCGTCGCGCTCGGCGCCGCGATTCAGGGAGGAATTTTGCAGGGAGACGTCAAGGATGTTTTGCTGCTCGACGTCATACCGCTCTCTCTGGGCATCGAGACCATGGGAGGCGTCGCGACGAAACTTATCGAGCGCAACACAACCATCCCAACTTCGCGCTCACAAACATTCTCTACTGCATCCGATAATCAGCCGTCGGTCGAGATCCATGTGGTGCAGGGCGAGCGCCCAATGGCGACCGACAACAAATCGCTTGGCCGCTTCAACCTCGATGGCATACCGCCCGCACCTCGCGGTATACCACAGATCGAAGTTTCCTTCGATATCGACGCCAACGGTATTCTTTCGGTCAAAGCAAAAGACAAAACAACGAGTAAGGAACAATCAATCCGGATCGAGGCGACATCTGGCCTTTCGGACGCGGAGGTCGAAAAAATGCGCAAAGATGCCGAAGTAAATGCCGAAAGCGACAAAAAGAAGCAAGAACTCGTTGAATCGCAGAACGCTGCCGATCAAGTCAGTTATGCTGCCGAAAAAGCGCTTAGAGAGCATGGTGACAAAGTGAGCGAAGACATCAAAAAGAACGTGCAAGAAAAAATTGATGCCCTCAAATCGGCTCGCAGTGGTACTGACACGGTGGCAATCAAATCTGCAGCAGAGGCGCTCTCAACTGCGATGAGCGCGATCGGACAGGCGATGAATCAGCAGCAAACGCCCCCGCCGCAAAGCGATCAGAAACCTCCGGAGGATTCGCCACAACAGTAAAACGAAAAACACGTGAAGATATCTCTTGTCGAGCGGTTTGCTTTTTCCTGTGTGCGCATATAATAGTCAGATGAAAAACTATTATGATATTTTGGGTGTAACAAAGAACGCAACCGAAGAAGAAATCAAATCGGCCTTCAGAAAATTAGCCCACAAACATCATCCCGACAAAAAGGGCGGCGACGAAAAGAAATTTAAAGAAGTGAGCGAAGCCTACGCTGTCCTCTCCGACAAAAAGAAGCGTGCTGAATACGATACCTACGGCAAGACGTTTGCCGGCGGTGGGCCGCAAGGCGCAGGATTCGGTGGCTTTGACTTTTCCAATTTCCAAGGCTTCCAAGGATCGGGACAGGGCGGCGTCGAATTCGATCTCGGCGATCTGTTTGGAGAATTCTTCAATGGTGGGGGCGGTCGCAATCGACGTGGACGAGACATATCGATCGATATCGAACTGCCGTTTCGTGAAAGTATTTTCGGGACGGAGCGGCGGGTCTTGTTGACCAAAATGAGCGTGTGCGACACCTGCGGCGGCAACGGCGCGAAAAAGGGCTCAAAAATGGTCACCTGTAAGACGTGCAACGGCAAAGGTGAGATACGTGAGACTCGCGCTTCGTTTTTCGGTACGTTTTCCTCGAGCAGGCAGTGCCCGCATTGCCATGGGCGCGGTGAAGTGCCCGAGACACCTTGCGAAGTGTGTCGCGGAGAGGGGATCGTGAAGCGTGAAGAAGAAATACATGTCGTTATACCGGGCGGAGTTGAAGATGGCGAAATGATCAGAATGCCGGGGCGAGGGGAAGCACTTGTCGGCGGGGCTTCTGGTGATCTTTATGTAAAACTCCATGTAAAACCTGATCCCAAATTTGTGCGCGAAGGAAATAATCTGGAGACTTCGCTTTATATAAAATTGAGTGACGCACTCTTGGGCGGCGAATATCGCATCCAAACACTCGACGGAGAGGAAACAATTCGCGTCGCCGGAGGGATCGGGCACGGAGAAGTCATTCGTGTACGCGGCAAAGGCGTACCGTATGGTCGGGGAAATCGCGGAGATCTTTTGGTGCGGATCACTGTTGAATTTCCCAAGAAACTCTCTCGCGGCGCACGCGATCTGATCGAAAAATTGCGCGCGGAAGGTCTCTGATCTATGGACGTCTCCGCGACTAAGCTTGCGCTCCTCCATGTACCGATTGATTGGATTATTCTGGGAGTACTGGTTGTTCTCATCACGCTCGACGCGATACGGAGCGGTTCCAACCGCGCCGTTTCGATCGCGCTTGCCCTCCCGGCAGCTTTTTTTCTCTTCAATGAACTGTCGCAAAGTTTATTACTCGGCGGTATGGTGAATAAACTTTCTTCTCCGATTGCACAAGGGATTGTATTTCTGGGGCTTGTTGTAGTTTTTTACTTCATCATTCACCGAATACTGGGATTTTATGGCATTTCTTCCGGAGCACCGCTCCAGGCTCTTATCGCGGGAATTGCGACCACGATACTCATTGCAGTTGTTTGGGTTCAGGCACTTTGGTTACAACCACTCTGGCATTTTGGGCCCCAAGTACAAGCTATTTTTGCTGAAGGATACCGTTTCTGGTGGGTGATGGGCGCGTATGTTGCGCTCGCGGCAGTCAGAAGCTAGGGATCAATGTTTACCAGCAGAGATCAGTGCTCCTCCACTTACGGTAATAAGCGATCCCTTGAAAAAGGGCGTTAAGTTCAAACCGCTTGGAGTACCGTCGTCCGTCAAGAAAACAGAATTGCCCTGGCTCGCCGTATTACCGCCAGGAACGAGACCAACACCAAAACCATAGGTGTTCCCGGTGAGTCCAATATCGTCAGTATTGTCATAAATATCGAATTCAACGTTACGATTTGCCGCACTCACATTCAGATCGGCTTGGACAAAGAGATCGATCGATTGCCCTTTCGGTATAATGATTGCGGGATTGAAAAAAGAAACATATTCTTTATCGGAATACGGACTGATCGTTGTGGGTGTCGTTGATCCGTTCACGACTGTTACGATATTCGAAAGATCATTTGCGCCAACGGTTCCTGATTGCGTCCAGATAATGTAGGAGAGCGTGAGATCTTCTTGCGAATTTGCGGTCATACGAATACCCGCAAGACGGACGTTCGTGTCGTTTATATATTTAGTCTGATTGATGTCCGGGTCATACTGCGATAGATATCCCTGTGCACCGCCAACAACCAGCGAGTTGTTGATTGTTTGGGGATTACCTTTGATGGGAAAATTTCCGACAACAGGTGAGGAGGCGGAAATACTTTCAAGTTGTACATAGGGTGTCTGTCCCGCAAAATCCGAGAGATCTGCTCCCATGTTGGCATACACGTCGATCCTCCGAGAAGAATTCGCAGGAACCGTAAAAGGTTGTGTAAATACCATCTCGTGCGTAGAGTCCAAAGAGCGAATATTTCCGATCTGCAAGCCTGCCTCATCGAAGATACCGAAGCTCGCAAATGCGCCATCCGAACCTATACCCGCTCGCCTGATAGTAACTCCGGTCACCTGGACAGGTTTACTTCCCGCTGCCAAGGTAAAGGAGAGGAAATAAACGCCGGCGTTTGCTGGTGCAAGCGAAGAGGGAGGTTGTCCTGAATCAGTCACTGCAAGTTCGTCAGATGAACTTGCACTAGATGTTGCTGCTGAAACAGGGATTGGCATCATTTCGACAGTAGAGGAACTTGTTCCGTACGATGCAGTACAAAGCACATTCAGTTTGTTGCGTGTGGCCGCTCCCACAATACCCGTACCGGCAGTAAGTCCGTTGGGTGTGAGAATATCGGCGGTATATTTGTTCTGAAATTTTATTACGGCTTGTTTCGTCAGTCGTCCATACAAACTTGTTTCGTTCCCCGGCGAACCTATTCCCGAAACTGCAATCTGCGTGTCGGAATCTGAATTGAGAAATTGCTGGAGTTTGAAAACGGCGTTTCCCATGCTCCCTACTGTTAGATTGTTCTGCCAGATGTACGGGCACGGAGAATCTATTTGCGCAGCCTGAGCATATTGTAAAGATAGAAAAAATACTACGCTGAACAAAGCAAAGACGACTAGCAATGAATGTTCGAATCGTTCACTCAACACTCTTCGGTCCATAGTGGCCAGTATAACCGCTCCTGGTTTGTAAAACTACAGGCGGGGGAAAACTAAGTGGACACTCAATGCATTATGTGTCACCGTTCTTCATGTCACATTTGCAGGTATGCCTCACGAACTATTAATTGCCATTATTGCAGGGCTCGGCGGCATGCTCGGTTGGGGATTTTCAGAATTTGCTGCAAAAAAATCCGTTGACAGCATCGGTACAATTTCCAGTCTCGTGTGGGCGCATGTATTCGGTACTATAATTCTTTTCGCCCTCCTATTTTCAAAGTTATTTATAGTTCATGCACCGGTCATTTTCCCTACACATCCAAGTGAATGGCTTGGTCTCCTTTTTTTCGGTGCTCTGCAGGCAATCGTATACTATTTTGCCTACAAAGGTTTTGAAAAAGGAGAAGTTTCTATCTTGAGCCCCATTTTTGCCTCGTTTGCCGGTATGGTCGCTTTGCTATCTTTCTTAGTATTTGGAGAAGCGTTACATATTATTTTTGTGCCTGCTTTAGTAATTATCTTTGGAGGTGTGATACTCATTAACCTGAATGTGGAGAATCTGAAAGCGCGACGTATTCGTATACAGGCCGTGCCCGGACTGAAAGAAATAATCATAGCTACCATACTTGCGACTGGTTGGACATTAGGTTGGAATACATTTACGGGAAATAAGGATTGGATGGTGTACACAACATGTATGTTTGTATCTATGACGCTCGCTGCATTCATAATAGCGCGCTTCGCCAACATCAATCTTTCAGAGGTTAAACGAGGGGCATGGAAATTTTTATGGCTCATAGCCATCGGCGAAGTCGTGGGTTATTTGGCAATAACGCTGGGTTATGCAAGTACCAGCTATACAAGCATCGTCGCGATCTTGAGCGGAGCTTCCTCTTTGCCGACCATCTTACTTGCCCGCGTCTTTTTGAAAGAAAAAATGACCACCATTCAAGCAATTAGCAGTTTGATTATTATATTAGGTATAGTACTTTTATCGTTTAGCTGAATAACCATATGGCACGTACACGATCACATCCGCGATCACATCTTTCTCATGCCCTCAACCATGTTACGCACAAAGCGATTCGGTGGTGCACTCCTTCGATTGATCAGACGTTTACGCAGGTAAAAAATCCGTACGCGAGCGACACATCCACGTCGTTTGAGTCGCTGGGATACCCATCAGACCCGTCAGGCATATTTAAAAAGATATTCGACCATGCTGCGAACGCATACGGAGCTGATCACACGCTGTTTTCTGTCAACGGTACCACCGGCAGTAATTTCATGGTTCTTCGGGCGCTGAGCAAGCAAATTCCTAATCTTAGAATTTTGTCCGAACGAAATGTTCACCGCTCTATCGTTGCAGCGTGCGAGGATTATGGGATAAATCTCATTTTCCTAGAACCTAATATTAATCAAGTACACCAATTGTTTCTTCCGAATACCGTAGAACAAATATGCGAAGGGATTGAAAAAACCAAGCCACAGGTACTCCTTTTAATTAATCCTACCTATGAGGGAATGTGTCTTGATTTGAAAAATGTAGTTTCGACTATACGGATAAAATACCCCGAATTGATAATATTTGTCGACGAAGCGTGGGGGGCACATTTGCATTTTTCAGACAAATTACCGACCTCTGCGATGGAAGCAGGAGCAGATATTTGTGTACAAAGTACGCATAAACAAGGTGGATCACTGCAGCAATCAGGCATGATCCATTGGAAGGAAGGCAGGGTCAATGAGGATTTACTGATTGAATCGTACAGAAGTTTGGGAACCAGTAGTCCATCGTACGTACTGCTTGCCTCTTTGGACGCCGCACGAGAAACGATGCAGAAAAAGGGTAAGAAAAAATTGGAGCATATGCTTACGCTCGCAAAGCGCCTCTCAGACGAGATAGGCCGCATTAATGGCCTGGAAGTAGTCTCAACGGAATTTCTTAAGAAAAATTATCCTCCCGTGTACGAAAGAGACGAGACGAAAGTCATTGTGGATGTTGCAAATATAGGTCTGAATGGGTACGAAGTAGCAAAAATATTAGATCGGAAATATAAAATCGTTGTTGAGGCCTATAATATAAAAACGATTCTTCTATTAGTTCCATTTCGAGGGACGATAGGAGACATACGAAGTACCGTAGCTGCACTTGCTGAGATAGCGCAACGAATAAAGCGCGCGAAGCGGGTGGGAGCATTTGATTTTATAATTCCGACCAATATCCCCCGGGTCTTGGAATTAAACGAGGTTACAAAATTGTTGTTGAGCCAGATTGAGAAAGTGCCCTTAACGTACGCAGTAGGACGAATAGCCGCAGAACATATAACGCCGTTTCCTCCCGGTATTCCGATGACGATAAAAGGTGAAGGATTTACAAAGGAAATTGTCGATTACTATCGTACATTAAAAACATATCACAATCTCCATATCGCCGCCCATGACAAATCAATGGAATACGTCTTGGTCGTAAAATGATCTCTGTACACGACTATTGTATTGACATCTATTCTGCAGGGAACATAATTTAAGTGCATAGATTGTTTGTAGTATGCACATAAGCAGAGATTCGAGGAACATCTTCTTTTACTACATTTTTATATTTGTTTGGTGGGCCTATTTCTTTGTAACGGGGAGAGCGAATGCGGGTGGACAGATAACATTGGGAGGAGCACTGTACCAGTTTGCTTTTGGATTAATTCCTTTGGTCGGTGGCGTGCTCGGCCTGCTAAAATCAAGAAAATGGGGAGGATCAAAGAGTTATGTTGGGAGAGCGTTGCTTGCTATTTCCGCCGGAGCGGTTTGTTGGGGGATGGGACAAATGTTTTGGTCACTGTATTACAATATTATTAGTAGCGTCGATATCCCGTACCCCTCGCTTGCAGATGTCGGCTATAGCTTATCGTTTCCATTTATGGCAGTTGGGTTGGTCAGTTTATCGAAAGCGACTGGCGCTCGATTCTCCTTAAAACATCCTGGGGGGAAACTATTAGCATTGGCTATAACTACTCTTGGCCTTATAGCTGCGTACTACTTGCTTATCGTTGTGGCACGCGGCGGGGTGATCGACTTTACCGAAGGAAGTTTAAAACTCTTCTTCGATCTTGCGTATCCTATGGGGGATTTGGTGATCTTCCTGTTCTCGGCACTTATTTATGGGTTGTCGTTCAATTATCTTGGAGGAAGATATAAGATTCCTATCTTGAGCATAATTTTCGGAATGCTCGTTCTATTTTTTGGCGATTTCTCATTTTCATACACAACAACGGTTGGGACTTATTACAATGGACATTGGGTAGATATGGTTTTGCCCACTGCGTGGATGCTGATAGTTTTTGGCGTTAACTCTTTTGACATTAAAGAAGACTGATATATTTGCTATGACTATTTTTGCGCAAATTGCATCCAAAATAATCAAAGAACAGGAGCTCGTCATCGGCCCCCTTGCGTGGAGCGAAGCGCAAAAAGTGCACGGGCTGCAAGTCGACCAATCGCATAGCGAAGTAACTTTACAGAACGGTGACCCGAAAGATGTCGTGGACCGTCTTGTGGCTCAATACGAACGCCTTTTCGGTCGCGCGTCGCACGAAGTGTGCAAAGAGGCGGCAGCAGAATTTATCTCCACGCTACCCCGCAGTGAAATACCGGCGAGTCTGCTTGCATAGGGTACAATAAGACGACATGGATGACGTCTCGGCGCAGCGTGCCAAAAGCACATCGGATTATGAGGCCGAATTGCGAGCCGCCAACGAAGAAGTCTATAAGCACTCGCTCGAATTAGCTCGGCTCACGAAAGCCCTCGAAGCGGCGAATGCTCAACAAGAAAATTTATTGCATTTCATCAGTCACGAAATTAAAGGTTACCTCACCAAGAGTGAGGCTGGCTTTTCTGCAATAGCAGAGGGCGATTACGGTACGATTCCCGATGCGCTCAAAACGATGGCGCAGGCCGCCCTCATTGATGTCCGGAAGGGTGTTTCCACCGTTATGGACATTCTCGATGCATCCAATCTGAAAAAAGGAACGATCGCGTTCAATAAAGCTCCGTTCGATTTCAAAACCGCCGTTCTGACTATCGTCAATGATTTGCAATCAGTCGCTGGAGAAAAACATTTGTCGCTTACGCTGCAGGTAGCCGATGGTGATTACACCCTGAACGGCGACGAAGACAAGATCCGACGTCATGTGGTCCGCAACGTGATCGATAATTCAATTCGGTACACCCCGCAAGGGTCCATCGCCGTGACACTGATGCGCGATGGCTCGACAATTCGGATGACGGTACAAGATACCGGCGTCGGAATCACTCCTGAAGACATGGCGCATCTTTTTACCGAAGGCGGACACGGCAAAGACTCGATCAAGGTCAACGTCCACTCCACTGGCTACGGACTCTACATCGCCAAACAAATCGTCGAGGCTCACAAAGGCAAAATTTGGGCCGAATCCGAGGGGGCCGGGAAAGGTTCGAAGTTCATCATTGAACTCCCCAGTTCCTAGAAAAGCACCGTTTTTCTGCTATAATCTGAGCCATTATGCAGAAAAAGCGCCTCTTTACCGGCCTTCAGCCTTCGGGAACGCTGCACATCGGCAACTATCTCGGCACGCTCAAACAGACGGTCGAGCTTCTCCAGAATACAGACGGCCTCATCATGGTCGCGGACTATCATGCGCTCACTACACTCAAAGAACCCAAACAGTTGCGAAGAAATATTACCGATGTGGTTCGTGATTATATCGCCGTTGGGGTCGACCCGAAAAAAGCGATCATTTTTCAGCAGTCATCCGTACAGGCGCACACCGAACTCGCGTGGATTTTCGATTGTCTCGTCACGGTGCCGTTCCTGATGCAGGCGCACGCCTACAAAGACAAAGTCGCAAAGGGTCTTGAGGCCAACGCCGGACTCTTTACGTATCCCATGCTGATGGCAGCGGACATTTTGCTCTACGATACCGATATCGTACCGGTGGGAGCGGATCAGCGACAGCACGTGGAATATGCACGTGAGGCAGGTGCAAAATTCAATGCGGCATTCGGTGATACATTTAAAGAGCCGCAAGAAAAAATATTGGATTCTGTCGCAGTCATACCAGGAACCGATGGCAAGAAAATGAGCAAGAGTTACGGTAATACGATTCCACTTTTTGGAAGCAGAGATGAGATACAAAAAGCAGTGATGGGTATCATTACGGATTCGAAAGGGGAGAGTCCCGAAAACGTGTACAACATCCATCGTTTCTTCAGAAGCGGGGAAAATTTGGCAAGCCTTTACAAAGAAAACAAAGGTAAATACAAAGTACTCAAAGACGCCCTCGTCGAAGACATCGATGCCGTGATCGCTCCGATGCGTGGGCGGCGTGAAAGTATTTCAGAAAGTGACGTTCAGAACATACTGAAAGATGGTGCACAAAGGGCTCGTGAACAGGCTGAAAAGAAAATGACTCAGGTGCGCAAGAACATCGGGGTAACTATCTGATTATGGAACGAGTTTTTATTAGCGATTTGTCACATCACATCGGAGAAACGGTGACGATCAAGGGCTGGGTATCCGTACGTCGCGATCAGGGTAAGATGATCTTTTTCGATTTTCGCGATATGACCGGAGTGGTACAGGGAGTAATCCTGCCGAAAAATCCCGCAATAGAGGAGGTTCGTAAAGTCACGAGAGAGAGCGCAGTTTCCGTTTCCGGTACCATCAACAAGCGGCCCGAAAAGAACGCTCAGCCGGATAAACAAAATGGTGATATTGAACTGCTTATTGAGACCGTCGAGGTTGAGAGTCTCGCAGAAACGCTGCCATTCGAAGTGAGCGAAAACACGGGCGGAATAGGGGAGGAAACTCGTCTTCAATATCGCTATCTCGATCTTCGAAGCGAGCGCATGCAAAAAAATATCCGCATGCGCAGCGAATTCGTGCGTTTGTGCCGTGAATTCCTGTTCGCAGAGAAATTCACCGAAATCGAAACGCCGTTACTTACCGAATCAACTCCCGAAGGTTCGCGGGATTTTGTGGTACCGTCGCGTCTTCATCCGGGTAAATTCTACGCATTGCCGCAATCGCCTCAGCAGTACAAGCAATTGCTGATGAGTGGCGGATTCGAGCGCTATTTTCAGATCGCACGCGCCATACGCGACGAAGATTTGCGGGCCGACCGTGGATTTGAACATTCCCAGATCGATATTGAAATGTCATTCGTCGAACAGGAAGACGTTATGACGATGGTCGAGACAATGATGACCACCATCGTCGAGAAAATGGGCTTTACGATCAAACAAAAACCATTTCCTCGATTCACCCACGCAGAAGCAATGGAAAAATTTGGCGCCGATAAATTTGACTTGCGCTCCGACGATGACAAGAAAAACAACGTACTTGCCTATGCCTGGGTGTATAAATTTCCATTTTTCGAGAAAACCGCTGAGGGCGGCTGGACCTTTACCCACAATCCGTTTTCGATGCCGATATCCGAACACGTGGATGCACTCCTTGAAGGGAAAAATATTCCTGAGATACTCACGACGCAGTACGATCTCGTGTGCAACGGTTTTGAAACTGGCGGTGGTTCGATCCGCGCGCATAAACCTGAAATTCTCAAAGCCGTCTACAAAGTCATGGGCTACGACGAAGAGCGCATTCTAGCAAGTATCGGACATATGCTCGAAGCGTTTAAGTATGGCACTCCGCCACACGGCGGTATCGCACTCGGCATCGAACGCAACCTCATGAATCTCACGGGAGAAACGTATTTGCGTGAAGTGCAAGCATTTCCGATGACTCGTGGCGGTCAAACTGCCGTGATGAAGGCCCCCAAACCGCTCACCAAGCAGCAACTCGACGAACTCCACATCCAGATCAAGCCGGAAAAGAAACATGAGTGAACGATTCACGGTGGCAACGAGTGCATTCGAAGGTCCGCTTGAGGCGCTTTTGAATATGATCGAGGATCGGAAGATGTCGATCTCTGATGTTTCGCTTGCAGAGGTGACCGATGCGTACCTTTCATATGTTGAAAAACTTCCCGAACTGCCGCTCGGCGAAACCGCGCAATTCATTCTCGTCGCCTCCACACTGCTGCTTATCAAATCACGCGCTCTTTTGCCCACGATGGAACTTTCGGAAGATGAACGTGAGAGCGTTGAAGAACTGGAGCGTCGGCTTGCTCGTTACGCGATCGTCAGAAAGACGGCAAAGCTCTTGCGGCGGCAGTGGGGGAAGGCTCCCCTGCTGCTTGCCAAACGAGCACCTTTACGACCCATCATGTTTAGCCCCGCGGAAGCAAGCGCCTCACGTATTGCCGAGGCAGCCCTGAAATTGGTGCGCATGCTCCCCAAGCCGGAGACGCTGGCTCAGGCGGCTGTAGCGCCCGTTTTAGCCCTTGAGGACGTCATTGTAAGCCTTAAAAAGCGCCTCGCGAGTGCCTTTAGGGCCCGTTTCAGTGAACTTACCCGCTCGCGCGGAAAACACGAGGTGATCGTCTATTTTCTCGCGATGCTTGAGTTGGTGCGCTCCGGGTCGGCAAGCGTAACCCAAGAACGCTTGTTTGAAGATATAACCATCGAGAATGAGGGCGTTGCCGCGCCAAGCTATGGCACATAAGTATGTCCGATGATCTCGTAGCACGCGCAGAAGCGTTTCTCTTTATGGAAGGGGGTTCAATTTCACTGCGTAAATTGGAGCAACTGCTCAATCTGAAACGACCTGCGCTTCTCGAAACGCTTACAGAACTTTCACGTCGACTCGAAGGACGTGGTATTACACTTATACAAACAGAAACGGAAGCAACACTTGCAACCACACCCGAAACATCGCACGCCATCGAAAAAGCGTACGAAAAAGAACTCGGTCGTGAGATCGGAGAAGCCGGGCTCGAAGTTCTTGCAATCATCCTCTACCGTGGAGCTTCTACCCGCGCACAGATCGATTACATCCGCGGCGTGAATACCAGCTCGACAATCCGCACACTGCTTGCACGCGGCCTTCTTGAGCGGACAGGAAATCCCGATGATGCGCGAGAATATCTGTATCGCCCGACTACGGAATTGCTTGCGCATCTCGGCGTGCGGAATACGAATGAACTTCCCGAACACGCGAGCATCGTGGAGGAACTTTCAGCGTTTGAGAAACAACAAGAAGTACCGCAAAAAAATCATGGAGAGATCGATTGAACAACCTGTGGAAGAATCGTCCGCTACTTCGCATACAAGCAAAACAGCGAAACTATCGGGCATTGTGGCGCTCATGTTGTTATTCGTTGCAAGCGGAGGACTAACATTTGCATATCTTTCAAATATCCAATCTGCTCCAACTCCTCCTATAGTGCAAAGTGCTTCTGCCGTAGCGGCAACTGATCCGTTCGCTTCCGTATCCCTGATAGGGAAGAGCGCCTACGTCCTAGACCTCACGACAGGCAACATATTATTCTCACACAATGCAGACATCCAATTGCCGCTTGCCTCCCTCACAAAAGTAATGACAATTCTCGCCATTTCTCAAGTTCTGCCGATGGACACTGTCGTAACGATTCCCTCTGACACACCACCTTCAGCAACGGCAAGCGTGCTCAAGGCGGGTTCCAGATGGCACCTGCAAGACCTCATCAATTTCACACTGATTGCATCTTCAAACGAGGGCGCACAAATTCTTGCGGATACCGCGAATCCCGCTATCCAAGCGAAATATCCCGGTGCACCTCAAGAGAACGCGACACTCTGGCGGATGAATCAGCTGGCGCAACAGTTGGGTCTCAGCAAAACGTATTTTCTTAATCCTGACGGTTTGGATTTTAGTTCGACGCAATCGGGAGCGTATGGATCGGCCCGAGATGTTGCAGCGCTGTTGGCGTATGTCGCATCGACCTCACTTCCCGTGTACGAAGCAACGACGCGCGACAACATGACCATTACATCGCTCGACGGACAAAAAGCATCGGCATTCAATACCGACAAAGCACTCAGCGCGATTTCTGGCCTCGTCATGGGCAAGACCGGTTATACCGACCTCGCCGGTGGAAATCTGGCGGTTGTATTCGATGTTGGACCAGCTCATCCAATCGTGGCGGTCGTGATGAATTCTACCGAAGATGGTCGCTTCAGCGATATGAAACAACTGGTCGCCGCTGCACAGCAGTCCGTCGCCCAAATACACTGATTGCGAGGCCTCTCAGAAGCCGTACAATACGTTATGCTGTCGGGAATCTTGGAAGTATTGGTGCCGGCTACGATCGCATTTATCGTCGGCATCATCGCGGCCCCGATTCTGACCCACTACTTATACATCCACCGGGCGTGGAAGAAACGCCCCGGAAAACAAACGCTCGACGGACAAACGGCGTATGAATTTAATCGCCTCCACAGTGATAACGAAGTGCGCGCGCCGCGGATGGGGGGCATTGTCGTCTGGGGAAGCGTGGTTTTAACGACACTCGGCATCGCGATTCTTGCAAAATTTTTTCCAACGCCAACATTCAAGCGATTAAGTTTCCTGAGTCGCAACGAAACATGGCTTCCACTCGCGACACTGGTTATTGGCGCACTCGTGGGGCTACTCGATGACCTCATGGTGATCCGCCCATCGGCAGAAGGTTTGCGGTTGCGATATCGGATCATCATTGTGCTTGTGTTATCGCTCTTCGTCGGCTGGTGGTTTTGGGCGAAACTCGGCGTGACAACGGTCGACATTCCGTTTTCTCATCCACTCGCGATCGGATGGCTTACGATCCCACTCTTTATGGTTGTCTCGCTTGCTCTCTACGCATCAGGAGTGATCGATGGCATCGACGGGCTCTCAGGCGGCGTTTTCGGCGCAATATTCGGTTCGTATGCAATTATCGCCTTCGCACAAAACCAGACCGATCTGGCTGCTTTTTGTGCGTCGGTCGTGGGCGGACTCCTTGCTTTTCTGTGGTTCAATGTTCCTCCGGCTCGTTTTTATATGACGGATACCGGCACGATGGCACTCACCCTCGCACTCGGATCAGTTGTGTTCCTTACCGATAGCCTTGGCGGAGGAATTGGTATCGCTGTCTTGCCGGTTATCGGGGCATTGCTGGTCGTAACTGTCGTATCAGATATTGCGCAGGTTATCTCGAAAAAATTCTTTGGCAGAAAATTGCTGCGCATCGCACCGCTCCACCACCATTTTGAGGCGATCGGCTGGCCGGGATACAAAGTGACCATGCGCTATTGGATTCTCTCGATCATGTTCGCGACGGTCGGCGTCATTTTTGCGCTCAGCGCACTCTAAATGCACAAACGACGTTCTCATATTGATAAGCCGCTCGCGCTTCTGATCGCGGTTTTGGTCATTGGCGGTTCGCTTATTTTTGCTTCTGCCGCGTTCGGACTCCTCGCAAAAGGAGTTTCCGGAATTACGTCGGCAGTCTTCAGCCACTTGGTTTTTGGAATTGGTGCGGGAATCGTCGCACTTATCTTTACTTCGACCTTCGATTATCGCAACTGGCGGCGCTTTGCGCCGTATTTGTTCGTTGGTGCAATTATCGCAACTTCACTCGTTTTTGTTCCACACCTCGGTGCAATGTATGGCGGAGGTCGTCGGTGGATCGTGCTTTTTCACGTTTCTCTGCAGCCTTCAGAAACCTTGAAGATCGGCATCATCATGATGGGCGCTGCCTATTTCTCAGCCATGCGCGCACGCGTCGGTTCATTCGTGTATGGATTGGGGGGGTTCCTCGCGATTCTCGCTATTCCTGCGATCCTTTTGATTCTCCAGCCCGACATTGGCACGCTGGGTATTGTGAGTATCTCTCTGTTTGCTATATACATCGCTGCAGGAGCTCGAGTACGTGACATTTGTGTGATCATATGTCTCGCGATCGTATGCTTAGGCGTCCTCACGATATCAAAACCCTACATCCGCGATCGTGTCATGACTTTTTTCTATCCATCGCAAGGTCAGCAGGCGGAAGGGTATCAGATCAAACAAGCGCTTATCGCGATCGGTTCCGGTCAGCTGAGCGGACGCGGTTTTGGCCAAGGGGTGCAAAAATTCACCTACCTTCCAGAAGCAATGGGGGATTCGATTTTCGCCGTCGCCGGAGAAGAGCTTGGCTTTTTGGGCACATGCGTGATCGTCGCACTGTTCCTTGCCTTCGCGCTTCGGGGTCTCACGATCGCAGGAAAAACGCCGGATCTCTTCGGGGGACTCATGGCAGTGGGGATCTCTACGTATCTCGCGAGTGAAGCCTTCATTAACATCGCGGCGATGCTTGGGGTGGCGCCGCTCACCGGAATACCACTCACGTTTGTGAGTCAGGGCGGCAGCGCGATGCTAGTGTCACTTGCGAGCGCAGGAATTCTTCTTAACATTTCACGTCACAAAAGTAGTGCGAGCAGCATTTGAGATTGCCTCATGGAGCGATAGAATAGAGCGATGCGGATTGCTTTTACCGGCGGAGGAAGCGGCGGCCATTTTTATCCTTTGATTGCTGTTTCTGAAGCAATCGAAGATCTGTGCAAAGAGCGCACACTTTTGGAACCTGAACTCTTTTATGTGGGGCCCGCGCCGTTCGATATGGCAGCCCTCCAAGAGCATGATATTACCTATAAGCCAAGTCCTGCGGGGCGAATGCGGCGGTATCCGAGTATCTTAAATCTTTTCAGTTTTTTTCTGTCATTCGGCGGCATTGTACGATCGATTTTCCAACTCTTCGCACTCTATCCCGACGTCATATTTTCGACCGGTGGATTCGCGGCATTTCCCACGCTCTATGCAGCGAGAATACTCCGTATACCCGTCGTGATTTACGACGCAGATGCGACGCCTGGACGAGTTTCTTTGTGGTCTTCAAAATTCGCCCGCTGGATCGGGCTTGCGCATCCGGATGCTGCGGTAAAATTTCCCGCGAAGATCCGAGACCGAATTGCACGCATTGGCCATCCGATCAGAAAAGAGATCGAGACACCCGCAAAAGAAGGTGGTTACGAATTTTTGAAACTGGAACCTTCGATACCAACGATTTTTTTCATGGGAGGTTCGCAAGGCGCTCAAGCTATCAATGAAGTCATCTTAAACGCACTGCCGCAGCTCATCGCCGATTACAACATCGTCCATCAGACAGGAGCAGCTAATCTGGAAGAGACGAGCAAGATCGCCGGTGTGATATTGAAAGACTCTCGCTTTAAAGATCGGTATAAAATATTTGGGCTTCTCAACACCCTCGCGCTTCGCATGGCGGCAGGCACTGCTTCGCTTGTCGTCGCACGCGCCGGATCGGGGACGATCTTTGAAATCGCAAGTTGGGCACTGCCCTCCATTCTTGTACCGATCCCTATCGATATTTCTCACGATCAGACGGAGAATGCTTTTTCGTATGCGCGCTCCGGTGCAGCGGTCGTGATCGAGCAACGCAATCTAACCCCGCACCTGCTCTTTGCCGAGATAAAGCGCATCGTTGGTGATGCTGCGTTACGCGAAAAAATGTCGCAAGCGGCGCATGCCTACGCCCGTACCGACGCCGCTCGCAAAATCGCCACGATTCTTCTTGAGATGTCGATCGAACACGAACCTACATGAGTATGACGAAAGTCGTTACTCGTTTTGCACCAAGTCCTACCGGTTTCATGCACATCGGAGGCGTACGCACCGCACTCTTCGCCTGGCTCTGGGCGCGCAAGAATCGGGGCACATTTATATTGCGCATCGAAGACACCGACCAGAAACGCGAGGTTGAGGGCTCGATCGCGCATATCCAGGAATCACTCTCGTGGCTCGATATTGATTGGGATTTCGGGCCGGATAAGGACGCTCCGTTCGGCTCATGCATCCAATCACAGCGGCTGAGCAGCTACCAAGAAGCTGCGCAGAGACTCATTGACCAAGGCTTGGCATATCCCGATCCCTATACCGCAGAAGAGCTTGCTGCATTCAGGCAGAAAGCTGACACCGAGAAGCGGCCGTTCCTTTTCCGCGAGCATCGTCCCGAAAAGGCCAGGTCGTGGGATGGCACAACGCCGCTCCGATTCAAAGTTCCCGAAGTAAAGTC
>Ga0210408_10000438_pt1 | contig 54098 bp, 34 predicted proteins | sample IncBWH4MmetaG_FD_155471 | JGI IMG/M metagenome (GOLD analysis project Ga0210408, IMG submission 155471) | Forest soil microbial communities from Barre Woods Harvard Forest LTER site, Petersham, Massachusetts, United States - Inc-BW-H-4-M | ecosystem: Environmental > Terrestrial > Soil >...
CACCCCATTTTTATGCCGCACCAAAACGCTCAAACCACGCGTTTCATGGGCAAATCCCAATCACATGCGGCATAAAACCGGATGCGGTATAACTCCGCTTATGCCGCATGCGGCATAAGCGGTGAACCACAGCCCTCCGAGGCGGACATCAAAGTGACCCGCGACCTCATCCGTGCCGGCCAGCTTCTCAAAATCGAAGTGTTGGACCACGTCATCGTGGGCAACCCCAATACTTGTTCTTTGCGCCAGTTAGGTTTTTTTCTGTAGCGTCGGATTATGCCGAGTAACGGGGCGGTTTTTCACGATCATTGAGGAACCGCCCTTTTTTCATTTTTCAACTCTGCATTATCCCGCTTTGGAAAAAGGCGCGGAATTCAGCTTACTGGGAAAGATTCTTCAGCAATCGGCTTGCTGACCAACCTCAGCACACCAGCCCTCAACTTGTCGCTTGGCATGCGGCCGTCCATTGCCTACTGTCTGCTCATGAAAGTGATTGAAGTCGAGACCCAGAATCCTGATTTCCTGAAGTATTTCACGGGTTCTGATGCCCCGGAAACCGGTTTTGAGTTTAGTATCCCAGGTAACGTCACCCTTCAATACGTTGGCAAGATTTCTCGTGAAGGAATGTTACCCGGAATGCCCCATGTTTTTCAGTTCGCCTTGAGCGTCAGCAGCGGGGTAATCGCGAAGATAGCAGCTGACTGGATTACCAACAAGCTCAAGGCGCGAGCAAGAGCTATTCGCATTGCTAATAAACGTCTACCTGTCGTCGACAAAGAAGTCGCTTCGGCTATTTCCAACTTTATTGAGGCTGAATCGAATGACCCCCCCACCCGTTGAGTGGGCTGCATTTTGGGTGAGTGAGCTATCGAACACCAGAAGAATTGCGCGACGTGCTTCTCCGAGCGCCATGCTCACCGGAGATCGCGCCTTTCGTGAAGACCCTTAAATCCGCGGGCTCATTCTCCAATTGCTTTGCCGGGTTGCTGGATCAGATGCAATACGATGAAACTTTCCGCCAAAGGGTGCTCTCTGATGCCCTACAAGTCGCGCAACACAATCTCCTTCAGCCTCACGAGAGCTTTTTCCTGTTGGTTGCAGCCAATATTATTGATACGGATTACCCGTGGCCAACTCCCCCGAATCTGACAGTGGCTCCGACTCCGCAATCGATGGCACAGAGGTTCTCACGGCAGCGCGATGATGCGGAGCACATAGACGCAGATAGAGTAAACAATCTCTTGAGGATGATCTCGGAGGACGTGAAATTCGCGAAATTGGTGCTCCAAAAACCATCATTGGCCTTGGGACCATTTAATTTAACGCAAGTAGAATTCTCCGCGGTTGTAGCTTTCGCGATGCTTCACCCAAATGCGAGGGAAGGTGACACCGTGCTCATATCTGAGGAGTGCGCTGCGCTGCTCTCCTCAGCAAACAAAGCGCTCTCCTCAAGCAAACCTTCCCTGTTGTCGCGAATTACAAATGCCCCCAGGGCGTTGTTCCAAAAACTGTGCTCCTTATTCCGGTGAGCGACTCAGACTCTAATATTCGTGCCCGCAAACGCCTTCACGACGTTCAAAATACCGATCGCGTTCCATTGCCCGATCCAACCACAGAGGAGGCCCGCGCCTTCCTGAAGTCAAGGGGTTGGGAACATCTCCTTCCAACCGACCGTGCACTTAACAAGTCTCTTCAACTAGCTAGAGATACGGGAGGGATGGATGGGTTTCTACGTGGACTGGCCGATGAGGTTCTGGCAGTAGTGACACCGCAACAGAAGAAGATCCTGAGTGGCGTTCCAATCGGGGTTGTTGACAGTCATCACCCCTTCGGTGGAGTCGAATCCTTACCGGGAGGTGGACGTTGTATAATATTTCACCGGGGTCTGTTGCTGTTTATACACGATATGTCCAGGATTCTTGTCGCGGGACTAATGATGACGCGCGAAATGGAGCATGATGCGGCAAGCCGCTTTCTGTTCACTCTGGCGAGAAAGTCAATGCACGTGTGCTTAATGTTCTTGGCCGACTATCACTTACAGGGAACACATTTCGTCGAAATACCTTCTGGATTAGAGATCGAGGCCGATCTCGCCCGCAGAGCTATGGAGAAGTTCTGTGTTCTACACGAGTTTGGACACATCTTGGACGACGCAAGTGTAGGTTCTGGAGGCGTTTCTGATGGCTCGGAAAACCGGCGGCGGGAGATACGCGCGGATGCTTGGGCGGCAAAGCTGGTCAAGTATCGGACACACCCAATCTTCGATGCCATAGAGCCAGCGACCAAGTGGCGCTTGGCTTCCCCTTGTGCTTTTATGGCAATTGCGCACTTTTTGGAAATGGTCATCGCCAACATAGAGCGCATTTCGGTGGAGTTGGGAACTAGCGTACTACCGCGAGATATTGACATGTCAAAGTATCCTCGTGCGTCAGAGCGTTACGATGCACTGCGCGAAATTCTTAGGAACGAAAGCACCATCGGGAGGGATAGAGACGAGGCCGAGGAACTGTCCAATTTGTGTTGGTGGTTAGTAAAGTGCCTGTGGGAACTCTGCGAAAGAGGCATCGCGGTTGGCTTTTATCGACAGATTGCACGGCAGTCATAGACCATTTTCTGTTTAATGGGCAAGGCACGGCCCTCGAACGGTCACAGTCGTTCCACTTGACCTTGAGCCGAAAAGGCCCTCGCCAATACGGAACCATTTTCGCCGGGCTCGGAAAGTTTCGTCCGCCCGACCAACCGTTGGCCTTCCTGCAAGGCCTCTGATAATGCCGATTGGTGGGAACCCAAAAATGGGCGTTCTCTTCGATTTTTGAGGGAACGCCCTATGGAACTCGGCATAATCCGGCGCTAGAGAAAATAGCCCTTATGCCGAGCTCGGCATAAGGGTTTCTTCTATACCTAACTCACGCCCTGGCCACGTCGGCTAGGGCTTTTTTGCACCTGTTTGTCCGCAACGGTGCCGCAATCATCTTCGCATGGATCCCCAGGCTCAGGCGTGAGGCCCTTCTCAAATAAGCGCAGATATGTTACGCTCACTTGGTCATGAAGGTATTTCTAAGGATTTCCAAAGGGTGGTCGAAACCCGTGGAAAACAAGGACAAAGAACGGTGTGATATTGACGGCGCCAAACTGTGGATAGGCCCTGGGAACCAGATATACTGCGATTTAGAGCACGACCCAAAGGTCATTGAAGCTGCGGTCAAAAAGCAGTCTGAGTAGTAAGATCTTGACGCCAGTGATCCATACGGTTCCTCCCTTTTCACTCGCTTCTTGCCGGACAGTGTTCTTTGTTTCAATGAAGGGCTATTTCCTGCCCCTTCCCTTCTTCAGATGAAAATCACGAGCGTGACGATTAAAGCGTTCACTCCTTTTCACTTGTTTGGTTAAATGCCACATGTTTGACTTGGGGCACTGGTAGATTCTGAATTTCTTTCCGTTGCCCCTACGATGCAACTGATTGCTCTTGGTCGCTGCGGTCTTTTTGTCAAACGACACTTTGCCACATGCGCATCGAGGGCGCCTGAAATTAAATCTGGCGATATCATTCATACAAGTTCTGATCGTTTAAGATTCTCAGCCATCGGCCTAGCCTGTGGCGCGCCGGCCGTCCGCAAAAGCCGGAAATGGAAATACGTAAGCGCCAAGGCAGCAGCATCGAAGAACGCCATCCCGTAACCCTCGCTCATCCATGCTTTCCGATACCGGGGCAGTTGGGGCGCGAGTTCCGGGAGTTGTTGTGCAATAACCTGCGCGATCTCGTGCTTGGTAGTGGCACGGAAGGCATGAAATACCTTCTTGACCCGTGAAATCGGAACGCGGCGGCTTTCAATGCCTTCTTCCGTTGCGAGACGGCAGACGCCGTCCAGTAGACTCTGAATCCGCGCACAGCGGCGTGATTCTCTGGGATCCTCAAGCACGATGATTTCCGGCCCATAGTGCCGTATGAGTTCGGACAACTTCGCCAGGGTTTTTGCCTCATTCTGGTCCCGTATCACTTTGCCTCCCCAATCCACAAGCGTTGTTGGCGATTCAAGCACGACATAGCCGAAGCCACGAGACGTCGGGTCGATCGCCAGAACGCGTTTCGGATTGTGTTTGTTTGATGTCATGAGGGATTACCGTCCGCCGATCCAATCCTCTTGAGCCAAGCCAGCTTGCGGGCGGTTCGCTGGTCCGGACTTTCCATGGTAAGCCGCGCTTCCAGACGTTGCGCTTGCCGGCAGACTGCGCTCTCGGCCTTCCGATATTCACCTGAAAACAGGTCTCGAATTGACACTTGAAGAACAACCGCGAGGGCCAAAGCCGTGCGTAACGTCGGTGTGCGAGAAAAATGCTCATAACGGGAGGGCTGGGAAGCCCCACGCCAGCCCAAGAGAAAGGCGACTTCATTGAGAGAAAGTCCGAGGCGCTTGCGGTGGACCCGCAAATAGTTGGGAAGTTTGTGAGAGGCCATGAAGCTGGGGGTTAAAGTCTGAATGCCTCCACTTTAATCGAACCAGATTACAAAAAAAGGATGGCAATTTTGCCGTTAGAGTCAACTTTCCCGACCGACGAGCGCACCGGGATCGTTCTTTTGCTCGCCACCTGGCGCAGGTGCCGTAGTTTGACAATGAGCCGTACCGGCCTCATATTACGGCCATGTCTTTACGCAGAATCGGTCCTGATCCGCATCTGGGCGGCGCGCAAACCCCGGCGTTGTCGGGCTGCCCGGATATCTTCGAGCTTGAAAACGGCGACTTCGCCATTGTTGGCCGAGACGTCACCTCCACAGTTAAGGGCCAGTTGCCGCCCGATGCGACCTGCGGGCCGGACGAACGGATCATCGCTATCCCCAGAAAGACCCTCATCCTCGCCAAACCTCATATTCCCGAAAACTCCTAGTCTCGCGGCGAGATCGTCCATCAGGCGTGGCGGACGGATACCTGTTCTTCCAGGTAGGCAGTCAGGGTTTCAATTTTCTTCGCAATCCGGCGACCCTGTCCGGCACGCGTTAGCTTCCGAATGAGCAGGCGGATTCGGTGCCTGAGCTTCTGTTCGACTTCCTGATGCGTACTGCTGAAAAGATTCCGGACAGGCGTCCCGAACAGCATTTCATACGCGAGCAAGGTGGGCAGATCCGGAGTTTGCTTGAACCGCTCATGCCGGGACACTCTCGCGCTGCTTTTGGAGCCGAGGAGGAAGGCCACGTCCTCCTGTGTGAGGCAGGCGCGCTTCCGATATGTGCGGATATAGTTGGGAAGTCGGGAGGTAGGCATTTGATTTTCCTCAGGTGGATGACACCGACGGAAGACTTGGTATAATGGGGGCATGGCCTTCAAGGACTGGATCAGCCACAATTGGTTTCCACTTGCTCAAACAGCCACACTCGCTGCAGGGTTCATTCTGATCGGCATTGCGGTCCTCCTTGAAGCCCGCGCTCGCCGCGTTGGCAATCTCATCCAATTGACCCAACAGCATCGAGATTTGTGGGAACGCATGTACGCGCAACCGGAACTCTCGCGCATTCTCGATCCCAGTGCCAATCTGGCCAAACTTGGAGTGACCGCCGAAGAGGAAGTTTTTGTCATCTTCATAATTCTGCACCTGAGCAGCACCTTCTACGCGATGCGATCTGGGTTCTTTCAAAAGCCACACGGGCTGCGCAAGGACATCGAGCGCTTCTTTTCCCTCCCTATTCCACGCGCAGTTTGGGAAAAAGTGAAAGCCCTGCAGGACGCACCGTTCGTGAAGTTCGTTGAACAGTGGTATCCCTCTCCAGAGCTGGTCACCGAGGACTGAATCCAAAGAGTCCGTCTCCTGGATTCCCCGTTTGACGGTAATCACACCTGTATTAAATCACATTGAGCCTCAATGTGCGTCAGCATCCCTGTGGATATCGCCACTCGCGCCTTTCGCACACGGATTACGGCCGTCAAGCGCAGATGGCCAGAATTTGCCTCGCACGGCAAAATTACCAGCCTTTTTCCTCTCCGCCAAGGCTGTATGCTTCAGGACGTATGACCAACGAACCCAAACCAAATAATGACGATCAAGCGCCAGTAAGGTGTTGTGATCTCGTTGAACTTTTCGTGGAGCCGCTGGCTTCGCAGGTCGATCAACTGAGACTCCAAATTCTGGAGAGGCTCAAGAGCATTGATGATTCGCTTGAAATCATTGCGAGACAGATGGCCCGTCAGCCGCGCACAAACAATTAGGCGCGTTTGAATCCCGAACTTTCGGCCACGGTCCGCTGCAACACGGATACCCTCCCTTCATTTTGATGCCTCAGATTATGAAAATCGTTCCTCCGGGCCCTGAAGTCCGGGGACCCACACCATGAGCACCAGCTTAACTGCTTAACTTCTTGAAAATAGATGCCAGCCGGACGCGGTGGTTTGTGGATCTCACGATGCCTATCGTCCCGCACAGGCGAAGCGTGTTTTTGAGGAACATCGGCAACACTTGGTCTAACCACACCAGAAAGCCTCCTGCCTCCAAGATGATGGCGCACTCGGCCAACACCCTGTTACGCTGAATCATCGGTACGCCATAGTGGTCGGCGTCCTCGTTGCTGTAGGGCGGGTCAGCTACGATCAAGTCAAACGATTCCGCAGCGAAACGTTCATGCAATTCATGCGCATCCCCGATGACATCGGCGTTTGGGCCTTGGATGTCGAAGCGCGTATACGGGCCTGGAGGAAGAGAGCCGCTGAAAAGATGCAGAATTCTTTGTGCGTCAGGAAATAGGGCCATCACCCGCTTGATAAAGTTGGGAGGGTATGCGCCGTAGTAACCGCTGCCGCGGTAATCATTGCCTAAAATCCAGACGCCTGAAATCCACCGATCCCCATCTACCCAGACAGATTCCTCCTGGTCGGCTCGTGGCGGAGGCCAGGGAAAGGCTTGGCCGTAAAATTCGCAGCGTTGTTGTAATTGGAATGGCTTCATTTTTGCGACCTCCCCGCATTCCGCCTTACACGCGCTGGGCGGACCAGTTGATTGCTTCAGCGTAGGCTAAACAAGTGGACTGGAGAAAGACGTCCAGGTTTGCCTTCTTAGGCAAGCAATCGAAACCCGGCCCGGATGGTCATCTCACAATGGTACGTTGAATATTAAAATGCTGTTCCAAATCCAATGAGAAGGATGGCAGCCGTGCCGTATGAGACAAAACCACCATTCTTTTTCGTTCGAAGAGTTCGAGTAAAATGAGCACCATGAAGACTCCACAACAACTGAGCCGCCAGGCCATTGACGAGTTCAAAGCCATCTACCGGGATGAATTTGGCAATGATCTTTCAGAAGACGAAGTCCGGGAAATTGCCCTCCGCCTATTGCGCTTTTTCAGGGTTCTCGGCGAACCCCTTTCGAACGACCCTCCAGGACAACCTGCTGTCAAATAGCGGCGCCGTTGACGTACCATTTCGGTACGTTAGCATGATGTACCCGCCAAATTCGCCAGAGTTTCTTCGTTGAGAACATCGTTCCCCCCATGCCCGGATATTTTATTTATTGCCGCAAATCATCGGAAGCCGAAGACCGGCAGGTTCTTTCGATTGAATCACAGACTCGCGAACTGGAACAGCTCGCCGCAAAGCTCAACCTGCCTGTGACGGAAATCCTGAACGAGTCAAAGTCTGCCAAGGAACCCGGGCGACCGGTATTCAATCATATGATGCAGCGGCTCTACCGAGGCGAGGCTGTCGGCATCCTGTGCTGGAAACTCGACCGCCTTGCCCGAAATCCGGTGGACGGCGGCTCCATCATCTGGGCCATCAAACAGCACGGCATCAAAGTCATGACACCGGCCCAGAGTTACGCCCGCGAGGATGACAATATCATTCTTATGTACATCGAGTTCGGCATGGCCCAGAAGTACGTGGACGATTTGAGCAAGAACGTGAAGCGCGGGCTCAAAACCAAGATCGAGAACGGCTGGTTTCCAGGTGTCGCACCGGCAGGCTACCTCAACAGCACGAACAAGCAGACAGGTGAAAATACCCTTATCAAGGACCCCGAACGATTTCCGCTGATTCGGCGCATGTGGGACCTGATGCTTAGCGGCAGGACCCCGGCCCAGATCCTCAAGCTCGCCAACGAGGAATGGTGCTTCCGCACGCGGCCAACCAGGAAAATGGGCGGCAAACCTCTCTGCCGCAGCGCAATATACCAGATTTTCACCAAGCCCTTCTATTACGGTTGGTTCGAATACCCGAACGGCAGCGGCCATTGGTACGAGGGCAAACACGAGCCGATTGTGACGGAAGTCGAATATGATCGGGTCCAGGCGATCCTTGGCCGCAACGGCAACTCTCGACGCCAAACGCAACGGACGTTTGCCTTTACCGGTCTCATCCGTTGCGGTGACTGTGGCAGCATGGTAACGGCAGAGGAGAAGCATCAGCTCATGTGTGGAAATTGCCGGTTTAAATTCGCTTACCGTCGCCACGAAACATGCCCACGCTGCCAAACGCCGATCGAGAACATGGCCAAACCCCTGTTCCTCCATTACACGTACTATCACTGCACAAAGGGCCGCAACCGCTCCTGCACGCAAAAGTCAATTAGTGCCCCTGAACTTGAGAGGCAAATCGACGGTTATCTCTCACGCATCCAGATTTCCGAGCGCTTCAAGGCCTGGGCGATCAAATACCTCCGCGAACTTTATGGTCAGGAGGCCACGTCACGAAACGACACTATTCAGGCCCACCAAAAGGCCCACACGGAATGCTTGCTCCGCATCGATGCCTTAGTGAAGCTCAAGACGTCGCCACAGAACGCTGACGACCACCTGCTTTCCGAAGATGAATACGGCCGGCAGAGGATGGAACTTTTGAAGGATAAGGCCCGCTTGGAGGAATTGCTTCAGGATGTTGGGCATCGAGTGCTGAAGTCGCTCGACCTGACCGAGAAGACCTTCGAGTTCGCCTGCACTGCCCGCGAGCGGTTCGCCAGAGGCGACATCGGGACCAAAAAGGAGATCCTGCTTGCTATCGGATCGAACCTAACGTTGAAAGACAGAACATTGTTGATTGAAGCCAAGAAACCGTTCTTCATATTGGAAACGTCCTTGCCGGCCTGCACATCTCAATCCACTGCACTCGAACCCGAAAATGTCCAGGCGCCACAAAGACAAGAAGAGGCTCCCGCCTCTGCTTGTCCAAGACTGCTGGCTGACTTAGACATTGTTCGAACATTGTACCACAGAAACGAGCATCTTGTCCAGGAGGTCTACCGCTTCTTTAGAAGCTTCCAGGGTACTCCGTATGAGATTTTTCCCGACTGGTTAAGTCATGAGCCAAGTGTAAACCACTGGAACTGAGAAAAAAGAGGGGTAGCTTTGCCGGATAAGGCAAGCTTCCATACCGAGCATCTTGCGTACAGCGGTCCCGTCAGTCGATGGCGGAATTAAAAAAGGATGCGGTTCTTGCCGTTCAAGGCAAACAATTTCCGGAGGGGGCAAGATAGTCATTTCAAAATCGCGCCGACTTGCCCTTTTGTGTGAGTGTGAAGACGCTTCAATGCTGATTTAGCCACATGGGGCGGTATTCTCTTTTGCAATGTCGCGACATCAAGTATGTGACAATTTCGAAGCTTCTTGCCACTACCGCACGGGCAATCCCAATGACCCCTGATCTGCTCTTCGGTTAGACATCTCAAATACTCCTGAATGACTGAAGGTTGGTTGCTGCCCACCATTTCACCATAAGCTTCCCATATCCGAAACAAGAATGCCAATGCTGCCGCAACAGGCAAATTCCGTGCTCCATAAAATGCAGAATCAGAATCCTGAGTATTACTGAAATCTACAGCCGTAAAATCGCGTTTTTCAATGCCATTTCGTAGTCACGTATGTCCCGTACCTCCCGGAACATGGATAACCACTCTTGTTTTTGTGCGGGTTGAGATTTCCATTCATCTCAGACCGGGTGAACTGCTTCCCACAGTAACCACAACGGTAAACGTATTGTGGCCGGCTCATACCACGCCTTCTTGACCGAGCCTTTGTGGGAGATTTTAATGGCTTGTTTGGATCAAAAAGATAACGGTCTTTCGGCATTTCACCCGCTTTTGACAGATCGACAGGAAAGCGTGGCTCGAATTTGTCCTCTGTATTCTCAATTGCTGTCAGTTTGTCTGCAACCAAGGCCTTTATCCCTGGGCCGGAGTGCCCACCGACTCGGTCGTAAACGTAGAAGTACTCTCTTTCCACGCCATCCCTTCGCTGCATATAGCGGAGCGAATACGGTTCGACCAGCCGCTCAAACCCATCGTAGGTTACTCTGAGGCAGGTCATCGTCCTCCCGGCCTCCATAATTGGAATCCTCACCGGGGAGCGAAAATAGGCGAATGAAGAGAAACTGCTGTTCGGATAAATCTGAAATAGATCAGCGAGATCGGCGGTGAACAGAGCAATGGCCTCTTCAATACCGATAAGTATCTGTTTCGCGCAAACGACGCTCTTATCCCAATATTCGCGGAAAAACTTGAACGGCGTATTAAGCAGGATGTCTTTCACAACGTGGGGATTTCTATCGAAGATCGTTTTCCTCACGAATGTCGTGACGAGTTCTCTTCTGTCCAGCGTTCCACCGAGTTGCTTGATTGAGTAAACGTAATCAAACAAATCAGGTGCATGCTGACGCTGGAGGATGCATTTGAGTTTGGTGGCGATAATCTCCTCAAGCTTCATGCAGCGAATATCACACTTCACTTTCACAGAATCGCTATATGGATGGATGAGCGGTCTTGGTTGAATCGGCAATAAAATTTTATCGTACCGCGTAAAGTCAATAGAGACCCGAATCCTGATGTGGTCGGCATTTCCGTAGAAATCATGAAAATAGAGACGAACCTCGTATACCTTCAGATCGGGGATGCGGGCGTCCGAGGCGGAGAACTTTTCTTTAATCTGATGTTGATCCTGGAGAAATACAACCCCCGCATGAGTTTCTACAAAAGCACACACATTTTGCAACTCTGTCATCAGCGTCTCCTGGGCGATGTCGCCTGGTGTCCCAAGATCCAAATCGGCTGAAAATCGAGTATTCTCAAAATATCCCTTCCGAAGAGCATTCCCTCCCTTGAGGAAAACGTGGTCCTTTAGAGTACTGACGGTGAATAATCCGAATAGCAACCAACCGAAGACGTAATCCCGTTGCACGTTAGCGGGGTTGATTTCGAATTCCTGTGCCTTGCTATCGATTTCACCTTTGTTAATCATCCTTAGAGTTGTATCTCATCCGCTTCGGCTTAACAAGTGCACAGCTCTATAATCAGGTGCTGCTCATAATCCATGGCTGGCGTTCCCAATCGAGCCAAAGAATCTCTTCTTGTTCCGCCGTCTCCGCCGGTGCGAAGATGTTCCAGCCATATTTGGTGGAGAAACGCCATGTATACCTGCCAAAACACTCCGCCACAATAAAAGGGCTCCCGGTTGCGCGTTTGCGTTGGCAGTCCAGGCTTGTGCTCTCGGCGTTTCCCGTGGCACAATAGTTTTATGTCGGTATCTGTCAGGTCAACTCCGTTTGAGACACCCAGTCTTGATCAATGCCTATTAGATTGGCGACGTTTTTGCAACGGTCTAAGACGAGAGGGTTCTGTCGCGATTGTATACCATGGCGATGCCGATGGCGCCGTGGCAGCGAGCGTCGTGGACCACATTCTGACACAACACCTTAAGCAACAGCCGGCGCTTTATTGGGTGGGGACAGACGAATATGATTTCGGTGAATTACAGCGTTGGTTACAAAGGTATAAAACGACACGCATGATCTTTCTCGATGTCGCTATCGAAAATGAGCCCAGCATGCTGGCCTGCCTACTGGCTGCAACCCAAGGAACCGCCTTTATTTTTGATCATCATTTAGTTCGGCAGGACACCGCTGTTGAAGGTGCGATTCTTGCCAATCCCACTCCTAATCCCTTACGGCCAGGGGAGATCCCCGTACCAAGCTTTGCGTTTGCGCTGGCACTAAGCCGCACTTGCCGATTGAGCTTCCCGGACTGGTTACTCGCCTATGTTTCGTTCGCCGAGGGTGTGGATTCCTTTGTCGAGCCGTTCATGCGGCACTTGGTTTCGTCTATTGCACCGCTCGGTGCCGGTCAATCGTTGCGGGATTGGTATCGGCGGTCTCGGTTGGGAAGGGTCGGCAGCTTGGTCCGCGCAGCATTTTCAGACAACGCTAAAACTCATGAAGTCGTAAGACTGATGCAGACGAGCATTCTTGAGGAGCACAATTCATGTGAAGCATTGTTAAATGGTCTGGAAAGTCGCTTTGGCCCGAGTGCAGATCGCATTGCTCGGGTTATCACTCAGCTTGTCTCTCATTACGAGCAAGACCTGTCAACGGCTTCTGGTCGCTTGGTTGCTCTGCCAATTAACGATGTGCATGCCGTAGCGGGGCCGGTCGCCTCCATTCTTCGCGGAAAAGCGCCTGACAAGGTGATTCTTACGTCGATTCGAAAGAATGGCATTATAGTGTGTGAACTTCGAACGGGTGTCAAGTCGGAAACAAACCTCGTCGAATTGCTTAAGAGGGTGGCCGAGAGTGTCCCAATGGTCAACTTCGGCGGCCACGCGTCCGCCGCAGGCGCATTAGTGGCACAAGCTGACTTCGATTTGTTCCTTCTGACGTTACGATCTATTGTTGAAAGGTGAATTCAGCTCGACATTTTTCACTCGGAACAGCCACCGACGCACGGACACAAGGCGTGGCTGATTTAATTGCTGACGCTATCAGTTCACTGCTCAACGAGCAGAATCCCGATGGCACTTGGGGTGGGCCGGACAATCTCGACCGGCTAATTTCGACTAATCACGTGCTACAGACACTGCTCTGCTGTGGATTTGCGAGTTCTGACAGATGTGTCAAACCGGGATTGGACTTCCTCGCCGGAATTGACAAGGAGGCAAATGTAAGCTTTTTCTGGAGAGGGGGCGTCTTTTTGAACATTCCTGGTTACGAGTCGCTGGTTGCCGAAGATATTGCTTACATTTGGAAATACCGGACACGCATTGGCGCCCATAAGGATTACCCGGTTCCCTTTTTCCTGTTGAAGTTGTTGCGCTTCGCCCCACCGACGGTGAAATCACGCGTAGACGTCGCCGAAGTCCTCAATTGGGTATTAAGCGAGTGGAACGAAGCCGAATGTTGGTATGGACGCACCTCGATTACGAGCATGGCACTAGCGCTTGTACACGACATGCGATTCCGCAATAAAGCCCACATCCTGAGTCGTTCTCTCGAGTTCCTAGTCTCGCAATATAAACCATCTTCTCATGGAGGCGCCTTTAGTCAAAACCTGATCGAAGATGCATTTCTCGTGTTCAATCTTTGTGAGAGAAACTGCTTACAAGAGCCTCAGTTTATTTCGTTGTTGGACAAAGTTCCTAAAGCCGTCGACCGAATCGTCGCGAGCAATCGAAACGGAATGTGGGAGTCAACGCCACCATTCGGAGGTGCCGTGCAACCGCAAATCTATTCAACGGCAATAATGGTGCGAGCGCTTATGTCATTCTATTCGACCGAGTACCCTTTGTTTGCTTCGCAACTCGGTGCGGCGTTGGTTTCCAGAACAAGGCCAAAGGCAGGTAGCGGCCGTGTTCAACTCAGACCGTTCTGGGGCGAAATACTGCCAGAGGTTCCTGATGAAAACCTCTGCTTCATTCTCATGCCATTCTCACCCGATAGTTTGACCCAAATCTACGAACGCTTTGTCAAACAGCCACTCGAGCGGAAACTTGGGTTGAAGTGTGTGCGAGCGGATGATATTTATCAATCGACGCAGATTATGCGTGACATTTGGAACCATATCAATCGGGCGCGGATTATCGTTGCCGAGCTCACCGGAAGAAATCCAAACGTCTTTTATGAGCTTGGCCTCGCACACGTCCTTGGAAAGCGGGTTATTTTGATTGCCCAATCAGTAGACTTCATTCCGTTCGACTTGCGTTCCATTCGCACGATTATTTATAACAACGAGCTCAAAGGATATGAGAAACTCGCTAAGGAGGTCGTTGAGTTCGTTAAATCTGAACTGAGGAGCTCAGACATTGAACGAGTTTCATAGAATCGGCCAAGCCGCCTGACGCATTCCAAAGGCGGCTATCACAGAGATAATCACTACAATCGACCGTGTTTTTCTAGCTCTATGCAAAGATGCGTTGAGTGTTTACCTGTTTACCGTCTTGTGCTCCTCGGGGATCGGTCATTACACTTAAGACGCACAAGAAGGGCACTTAATATCTTTTTGCGCTTGGCGCCTTCCGTTTTCTTGACGGATTGTGATCAGCTGGCATAATTAAGTTACTGTCAGCGTGTGTTTGCAGCGCGGGCCGTAAGGGACGATGTTCGAACCTATGGACCGAAGATGGAGCGGATGGTTGCACTCGTGTATGCGCATTTTAAGAAGGAGTTCCGCTCGTCCATTGGTCAGAAATGAATCGGTTACGAAGTCACCAGTTGGCAGCTTCGCACCGGAATAACAGATTAATATGATTTCTCTGCCTTTCTGTAGGCTTACGCATTGAGGATATCAAGTACACCTGCTTAAACAAGGAGGTCAAATTTGCCCTGGACGGCAAGATTAGACACCGCCACAAAGGGAATCCTAATCCCCGTTCATTAGCGTGGCTTCATCATGTCATTATTGATATGCATTATAAACCATGCTATCATATTTTAGAATAGCGTGTTCATAAAAAGTTGTTCTCGTAATCACAGGTCATAATAGATTTGGTCGTAGAGAGTTTGTAGATTATGGGCTTTCTAATCAAACGAAATGAAAAGGAAGGAGCACCATGGATAAATTGTCTGCGGAAGAGAAAATCACAAAAGCGCTGGAACTGGCCGTGAGGTATAAAGGGATTGACGGGGCGCATCACAAGGATTGGCTAATCGACCAGATGGTCAGGGTACTGGCCGGCGATGACTACGCAAAAGTAATTGCGGAGGCTAAAGCTGGTGAAAATGGCCCCGAAACATATGATTGGGATATCGGCATTGCCCCTTAGTTTGATTCAGCATCCATCACAGGATGGTAGAAAATCCTCTGCCATACGTGGTGGATTTTCTATTATACAATTCATTTATCCGCATGATTTAATTTGTCGGTGCTTGTTTTTACAAAGCGATTACAGCCTCCCTCAAGCCGCGAAACAGCGACAAATCGGCCACGAAGGCGCCCTTGGGCACCTTCGGGTAAGCACGCCGATTTGTGAGGCTGCGTGAGGCAACAAGCCGCAACCTCATGCCTAAGAGTATCGCAGCAAAGCCCCGAAACAAGGATGGCGAATTTGCCACCTGAGGCAAGCTTGTATTGCGGAGCACCGTACGGTAGTATGGCAATATCCTTTCCCGAAAGCAATCCAGGAGGGCATTGGGTTAAACGTTAATCGCGTCCATGAGCAACACGGAGAACAACCTTCCCATGCGGTCGAATCGAAATATCCCTGTAGAAATGCCGCACCCGGGATTGCTCGAATCACTTGATGACCTTTTAGCTTACGCTGAAAGCTACGCGACTTTTACGATGCGCGGTTCTGGACACCTTGGGGCCACGCTAATGGCCCTCAGTGCAAATGGGACCCTAATGTTCCTTCCTGGGAGTACCCCCGATGCTCAGGCGAAAGACGAGTTCGTCAGAATCGCTCGCCTCGTTTGTATAGCTCACTGCGCTACCGCCGTAGTTTTGGTTGCCGAGGCTTGGATGAGCCGCCAACCGGGGCCGTCCGAGCGCCGGTCTGCTGCGTCTGATCCTCAAGAAATTATTATGGTGCAAGGGGAGGCGCCTGAAAGCCGCAAACAGAAGATGCTTCCAATCATTCGCGATAAATCCGGGATGTTCTGTCGCTTTGGGACTTCTGGCGATTTCCAATCTGAAGGCGTCCGCGGCCGCTTCAGCAGATTTCTCCCACCTCGACCTCCCTCACCCGAAATTCAGTCCGCGGCGAAAGGTGTTCTCGCAACCTTGGGAGTGACCCTACAGCAAGTGGAACTTTGAAATCTGGTAAGTCATCAGCCCAGTCTAAACCACTGGAACTGAGAAAAAAAGAGGGGCATCTTCGCCGGATGAGGCCACACGCAATTGTTACCAAAGTTAAGTGAAAGCACAATTTTCGAATATGTCGTCAAACTCGATTCGGAATGAGTCGAAGAATTGCTCCCGGCCGAGCAGAATATCAGCGCCCGCCAGTGACAAAGTTTAACTTGTCCCACACAATTTCAAGCGATACAATGGAGCACCCAATATGAAATTCGGCCACCGGGTGCTCGCTTTTGCCCTTTGTGTTTGCCTCACCCCGCCCGCATTGGCGACCACGCGCTACGTTAATCTCAACTGTCTCTCATCGACCTCGCCGTATACCAACTGGGCCGCTGCGGCGACCAATATCCAGGATGCCATTGATGTCTCCAGCCCCGGTGACCTGATCCTCGTCACCAACGGTCTTTACAACACCGGGTCTCGTACTGCCGCTGATTCCACACCCTGCCGCGTGGTCATCAATAGGCCCGTTACTGTCCAGAGCGTCAACGGCCCCGAGGCCACCGTTGTCGAAGGCTATTCCGTTTCCGGCTCGTTCCCCTACAGCCCGAGTTCAGTGCGTTGCGCCTACATGACCAACGGCGCGACGCTGCTCGGATTCACGCTTTCCAATGGCACTGTCCGCGCCACCAGTTACGTGAACCTCAGCGACCTGGGCGGAGGCGTTTACTGCGAGTCCACCACCGCCGTTCTCTCCAATTGCGTGCTCATTAACTGCGCAGCCTATGCCGGCGGAGGAGCCCACGGCGGAAGTTTTTTCCATTGTCTCATCACCAACTGCCTGGCCCATATCGGTGGCGGGGGCATCGAGTCGGGAATCCTCGACCGCTGTGAAGTGGTCTGGAACACCTCCGATTACTACGCCGGCGGCCTCTACTTATGCCAAGCAACGAACTGCAACATCATCGACAATCTCGGCCTGTTCGGCGGCGGCGCGGATGGCGGCAGCGTTTCCCAGTGCACCGTCCTCGGTAATTATGCAGCCACGACGGTTAACGGCGGCGGTTACGGCGGGGGCCTGAACGGCGTGGACGCCAAAAATTCCATCATTTACTACAATGCCGCCGCCGCGGGTGGCAACGATACCGTCAACGGCACTTTCACTAATTGCTGCTCCCCCTCTTTGCCGCCCGGCTCCGGAAATATCACCAACGCGCCGCTCCTCATCGATGACTTCGATTTTCCTGGCAATTTTCACCTGCAATCGAATTCACCCTGCATCAATGCCGGCAACAACACGTTTGTCTCCGGGCCGAAAGATCTCGATGGACGCCCCCGTATCGTCGGGCCAAAAGTGGACCTCGGCGCCTACGAATTCCAGGGCGCGAACACCAACGACTTTCTCACCTGGCTTTGGACCTATTATCTGCCCACGGAGAGCTCGTCTGACTCCGCGGATCCCGACGGCGACGGCATGAACAACTGGCAGGAATGGATATGCGGGACGGATCCCACGGATGCCTTGTCCCTCCTGAAAATGATGACTCCTGCCTTCACCAACAACGGTTCGGGCGTCACCGTTACCTGGCAGAGTGTGACCAATCGCAGTTACTTCCTGCAATCCAGCACGAACCTCACCTCACCGCCGGCATTCTCAACGATCAAAACCAACATCGTTGGTCTGCTGGGCACCACCTCCTTTCAGGATACCAAAGCCACCGGGTCTGGCCCATATAGCTATCGCGTAGGGGTGCACCGGTGAGCGCACCTATCGGCGGGCGCAGGGCCCCGGTTCAGCCAGAGACCATGAGTCGGTTGGATATGTTGAATGAGTTATGCTTTAATATCCGAGTTTGCGAAATCAACATGATGATTGCTCTTTGCCCCGAGGGCGCATTCTGGACCGTTTGCAGCCGGGCACAAAAATCATATTGTAAGGGCGGCACGAAATGGCGCCTGGGATGTTCTGGTGTCGTTCGGGCCCCGGGTGTCGAATCGCCGAATACAACGAGATACGGCATCAAACGGATTGCGCGTTGGATCCGCAAAGTCCAATTTAAGAACACATGGTTAGTTGTATAGTTGTTATGCCGCTAAAACCATTAGCCACATCATAATATGTTTGGACTATCCAAAGGGAAACCAGAGGTCGCGCGGCCAGATGCATCGTTCATTGTCCCACGAATCAAGCACACAAACTTCATTGTTGCGTTGCGCGACATCGTGAAAAGCGAAGATGACGCTGCGGTGACCGAGCCGCTGGTTGCTGATTTGATCGTTAGTTATGCCTTTGATTTACCGGAGATGTTCCAAATGGTGTGCCTGCGTGATGTCAAGCGGCTCGGCTTGTCCCAGGAACGGTTGCGTGCCATCGCAGTCACGAACTTGAAGCAGCGGCTTGGGAATATTGGTCGCGAGGGCGAGCCGCCGGTCATGAAGATGGTGGTTGGGAACAATCTGGAAGCGTGTGTTCTTTTGGTGGACGAGATTTGGCAGTCACTTGCTAGCAAAATTCCGCCCGAGATTGTTATTGGCCTTCCTACACGCGATGTCCTTTTCGTTAGCAGCAGCCATTCCGGGAAGGGCGGGATTCAACTCCTGCGCAAGGCGGTGAACGAGGCGCGTCGCGGTGACAATACGCACTGGTTGAGCGAGCATCTTCTGGTCCGGCGAGCAGATAAGTGGGAGATCTTCGATGAGACGATTTAACACAAATCAGGTCGCCCGACGGATGCCCCTTCAGGCCCCTACTCCCACCTACCGTGTGACCTCGCTGACGCCTTCGTAGCCCTCCCTTCTAGCGTCTGGACTTTGGATGCGGCAATGTCTCTCGCGCTTATGGGCAGATGGTCCGATTTACATTTATAGAGCACGGGAGTTCGAGCTTTAAGCGTCTAAGCGAGCTCCAGACAGTCCTCATCAGCAACCACGTCACTCGGCGATGGAAAGCCTCCTTGTTCGGAATTTGGGAATAGGACAAGCGCATTCCCCTTGCGCTTTCCTGGAAGAAGCAGTATTAGCTGATCGTGATTGGCGGTGAGGGTTTGCAATGACTTAAGTTTTAACTGGTAACCGAATACAAGTTCGAATCCCCGGAGAACTGTCAGCCCGCGGCCTGCGACCCTGGACCGTATAAAGCTTTCAAAGGCGCTGGCCACAAGAGGAGCCAGCGTTGCGAACTGAACGAATTCCTCCTCCACGACGGACATTTCGAGGACGCCATCAGGCAGGGCATAAATGATACCGCAACTAACGGAAACCGCAGAGGGGAAAAGCTTTCCGTCCGGCGCCTCGGATCGGCTCAATTGTTCATCCAAAGTTTTAAGGCGGTGCTCTGTCCCGATTACCGCATAAAAGCGCCGGTTCCTAGGAGAGGAGAGGCGAGTTTGCAGGGTTTCAATGATTCGCCTGTATTTCCCGGTGGGCATCGCCGTACGTAAAACTTCTAATTTGAGCTATGCTCAGACCGTCCTCAATTCTATGGGCTCGCTGCGCGCGATTAAATCGGACGGAACAATATGGTCTGAGTACTCCGGAGACACCCGTAATTCCAGCCCTTCCTTCCTGGCCCAATGAAAGAATAACGTGCCTTCGATTGAAATCTTCTTAGTGATGTCCTCTTTTGGAAACTCGGATTTCTTGTAATATTTGAGGAAATCATCGTAAGCCTTTTGCAAGGACTTTGGATCCCGCACAACGCACGCACGGATAATCTCAACCACAAGTTTACAGGATTTTTTTGGTCCTGCGGCCGCCTTTTGGAGCTTCGATTCTGTCACTTCTTCGGGCGCATGAAAAAGAAAAGCGCCTAAAGCAAGGTACAAATCTCGGTCCTGAGGCTTAAAACCCGTGCTGATGTTACTGTCCGGCTCAGGAAAGGCTCCCACCTTTTCCAGCAGTTCCCAGTCCCCTAGCACGCTCCCCCAAAAAAGCGCGCCTTCAAATGCGTCCATCCATTGAAATTCACGCTTCCAAAACTTGGGATCTGGGTGCCCATCCTCAGTGACAAAGGTTTCTCGCCAACTGCCAAAAAAAAACTCCGTCGTTGCATCAAGGGATTGTTTTCCGTACTGCGGAGCTAACGTCGGCTGTTCTCCGAAATACGCAACCAACCCCATGAGGCTGGCAGTATGTGCGACGCTGTACTTGCTCCAGGCTCGGTCAAAATCGTCTGCTCCCGGTCCTCGGGTGCTTGCAATCTGAAGGCTCTCTGACCAACAATTTATGTCGAACCATCTCTTTTCCCTGAGGTTGAGCCGTTCTCTCAAATGCATGGTTTTGTCAGTAACTTTTATAACCGATCTGACTCCAATCTTTTATTTTGTCCTGCGGGACGAAAGCGTTTTTCCCTTTGACTTTCGTCTTCACTACCATGCCTTTTATTCTACCTTGCGCAGCGGCTTTTTCAAGCTCCTCCGCGAGCTTGGCCTGAGGCCCGTTTTTCATTTTCTCAATATTATCCAGAATCCATTTTCTGCTCATTTGCTGCTCTCCCCCGACCAACCTCTTAAGCTGAGCGCTCCCCCCCTTAGCCTCCACAATTATAAAATTGCCGGCCCCGTCTTTTACAACGTCGTCAAATCCATTGATGCCAACGCCCGGCTTTCTGTATTTCACTGATTTAAACCCCTTCATCTTGACCGCCATTGCGGCTCCCAGTTCTCCCATTGTCCCGCTTTTCCCGGTAATCTTGTAAAATGTCTTTATTAAGGCCTTGCCGCCAGTGGTCAGTTTTGTTGCTTTGGCGACAGCCTTAAAGACTTTGCCGAGAGGAACGAAATTGATTCCCAGTGCGATTATTTGGCCACACGTTGGCTTCTCACCATTGACCAGCATCAAAGCTATCTCTGCGGCGTCCACAATTGTTTGGGCCGTCGCGTATGCAGACCAAAGCTCGAATGCCGTCGTCGCCGCCTCGCTTGCGATCGTGAAAGCAGTCGCAAGGAGTTCCACAAGCGTCCCCTGCGTGCCCAACGGGTCGGTTAGCATGACGGGGCTGCCCTTGCAGTACAGATATTTATGGAGAGAAAGAGGGTCGTCCTCAGAACCCTCAACGGAATCCATTGTGAGGAATCGTCCCGTGTTGGGGTTTAAAGCCCGCTCTCGGAGATAGTAGAAGCCCAGGTCCGGATCGAATTGCTGACCGCCGTAGAGATAGGTCGTGGCAGGTGGGGCATTCGAGTATATCAGCGTTCCGTATGCGTCATACGCGAACGTTTCAGTGACGTTGCCGCCTGCATCCGACAGGAATCGCGTGCTGCCGTGTCCATCGTATCCAAAATAATTCGTGCTCACGCCAGGAGCGGTTTGGCAAACGAGACTCAGGCCATAGGCGTAGACCTTAGACAGAGCCGGTGAACCGGTACTAGCAGTCCACTCCTCCACAACCTGGACATACCCGCTTGGATTTTTGTCGTCAACCAGGTAATACGTCGTCGTACCGCCGACTCGCTTGCTTACGCGGTTTCCATCACCGTCATATCCGATGAGGATCGCTCCGTTGTTGGCGTTAGTTACATGATTTAGGGGGTCATATTGGTAGGTATTACCCGAGGACGCCACCGTATTGCCGTCGTTGTCGTATTGATCAATCGTGAGCCAATCATTCGAATTGAACGTGAAGCTTTGGTTTGTTAGCGTCAGACCGCAGCCAAGAACGTTCCGGTTGGTGCGATTGCCGACCGAATCGTAACCGTACGACAATACCTGAGGCCCTGCGCAACTCGGGCTTAATATCGTCTCATTGGTCAGCCGGTAGAGGGAATCGTAGCTCCAGCTATTGGTCCGATTAACAGACGAACTTTGGTAAACTATTGATTCTACCAGGTTCGTCCAGTTACCTGTCCGACCGATTTGATACGCGAACGCAGCCACAGGCGAGACATTCTTGTTCCAGATTGAATTAGTAAGCCTGTTGAGCCGGTCGTACTGGTACAGATTCGTAATACCATTGCCGTAACGCATGTTCTGCAAGTTACCAACCGGATCGAAGCCATACTGGCATAGGCTGCTGGCGCCAGCCGAGACATTGGTCAAGCGGTTCAATGCGTCGAATTGATAGGAGTTGGCGACGCCGTTCGGCGTGCTGGACCAGAGATTCGTAACATTCCCATTCGCATCATACAGGTAATTCAGAGACACTGAGAGTTGAGATGGCGAGACCGCGGTATTCGTCCAATTCACAACTTTCGTAATGAGCCGGTCTCGATTGTCATAGGTGTATGCAGTAGAACCGCTCGGATCTATCATACTGCCACGTTGTCCGGTGGGAGTATACGTGTAAGCGACCCGATAGCCGTTGATGGAACTAGAATTCGTCAGCCGGCTAAGAGAGTCGTACAGGTTGGTAATAACGACCCCATTGAAATTCGTGTGGTAGAGCAGGTTGCCGTCAACGTCGTATCCGAAAGTTTCAGATTGCATTCCAGGCAATGTTCGCTTGGTACGGCGGCCCATGAGATCATATGCGAACATGCTGACGTGATTCAGCGCGTCAATTTGGGACAGTAGATTGCCCGCCTCATCGTACCCCAAGCTTGTTATCATCTGCTGCGGCGTGCCGAAAGCGTTGGTCACCGCAATCAGACGTCCAGCATAGTCATAACCGTATCGGTTCGTCACGCCAGCCTGGTCCACCTGTTCAATCCGATGCCCTTCGGCATCATAGGCCATATTCACTGATGTCCCATCCGCAAAAGCGATATTTGTCAGTCGGGACAATGAGTCGTAATTATTCGTCGTAACGATGCCCAAGGAATTTGTGAACGTGACTAAATTACCGTTCGGATCGAAACCGTACAGGAAAACATTGGAGACGCTGGTCCCCCACGCATTGGTTACGGCAATTTGACGATCATCGGCATCGTGGCCGAACGCGTTTGTTACGCCGCGAGCATCTATGCTAAATTGGAGGCGGCCGAGGTCGTCATAGACGGCGGTGTTTGTTGTGTTATCAGGATAAATGGTTTGAACGAGGCGATTGAGGGGGTCATACACGTAGCTCGTGGTCCGCCGCAGAGCGTCAGTCCTATTAGTTCGATTTCCATTGGCATCATACGCTGAATATTCCGCCGTATTGTCCGGATATGTAGTTTGGACCAAGCGACCGCTAAGGTCATATATGTGTGTAGTTTGCCGCCCGAGAGGATCAATTGTTGCCTGTACCTGCCCCAAGGCATTGTAAACTGTAGTGTTGGTTCCGCCGTTTGGATCAATAGTCTGGATTTCCCGATCCATCGCATCGTAAACATGGGTAGTCGTCGCTGCCTCCCAAGAGCCATTCACAAACCGCCAGACCGTCGAGGTCAGGCGATTGTCGTTTGCATCGTAAGTGAAGGTATTACTGCTAAGGATGGTGGAGCCGGATGCGTCCAAAACAACGGTGCCAGTGAGGTTTGCAGAGGATGGATCGTAGTAGTTCGTAATCAGAGCACCGGTGCGGGTCTTGTAGCCTACGAGAAGCCCATTGATGTAAAACGCCAGAATGGAGTTGCCCTGAGCGTCGGTAATGCCCGTGGCATTCCCCACGGAATCGTAATAGTTGGTGGAGCTCTTCCCGAGAGCGTCAGTGCTGTTCGTTACCTGGCCCAGGCTATTATAATTGAAGACATTACTGTAGCCCAATGGGTTGACCGAGACAAGTAAGAGGTTGTTGTTATCGTACAAGGATGAGTTTGTTGCGTATGGCTGACCATTGAGGAACATGACAGCATTCGTGTTATTGTTGTTCTGGTCATACGCCATTACCTCAACTTGGTTTAGAGCGTTGGTCTGCGCGACGACGTTGCCGAGCAGATCATAGACATAGATATTCGTGTGCCCCAACCGGTCTGCCACCACATCCAAGGCATTCGTCGTGTTGTGGATAAAGGTTGTAGTATTTCCATCCGGGTCGATCGTTGCAATCAGCTTGCCCGTGTCGTCATAGATGTTCTTCGAAAGCTGCGTTCCGTCCGCGTTGAAAATCCCGGTGATATAGTGCGGGAAATTAGGATTGTCGTATGCAAAGGAGTTCGTGACGTAAGTGCCGGACCCGGTTCGGTCCACTAATCGATCGACGGCTATTAAGTTCTGATTCCAATCGTACTGATAAACAACCGCTGGAGGTCCGCTTGGCGACCCAAAAGCGTCAAGACCGTTAGGGTCGCTGATGCTCGTGATTAAGCTCGTTGCCGGATCCCTTTGGAATACGATCTGCTTGACTGCGCCATTACTGCTCGTACAAACGATGCGATCTGAACTGATTTTTATGGTGTCCCCGTTTAGTTGATCAATTTCAGCAAGATACGGCTTACCCCAAACATGCATCGTATAACCGGCATCGATGCTAAATGCCCCTATATCTTGTCGGTTTATAATGTAGCTCGTTCCATCAAGCGTCGTGAGCACGAAGCCGGGAATGTCGTAAGCCCCATCCGGCACGTTGTAGTCGTCGGAAGCATCTGGTGAGTGATCAACCCATTGTAGATAGAACTGTTCATAAATCGGCGAGTATTGAGCCGTGAGAGTTGCGGTCACCCCTGGAGCTGACCTCCAAGCGGGCGATTGGTCGAATCCGTCTGGAGATGTGGGGAAATAGTAGAAGGTCGTTCTTTGGCCGTTCGGCAGGGTCAGAGTGATATCACGACCGCCGCCGGTTCGGATGTTGATCTGGTGATATGATTCAGTCTCGTCGCTCCATGCCATCGTATCCTGACGGGCCTCGTCGATTTGGACGTCCATGTCGCTTAGTGAATATGTCCAACCAAAACCAAAATCCCCCTTATCAGGGTTCAAGGAGTTGTATTTGCGGGTCACCGTCAGCGGAATGCCATGGACCGGTATTTCCAAATCCTGCTGGCTGAAGGTGAATTGCCCAATTTTCAAATTGGATTCCAGACGGATCCGAACGGACACATCCTGATGCGCCAACCCTCCGTCAACTCCAAGCGTCAGGTTATAAACTCCGTTCGCAATCGTCGTGAGATCGCAATTAGATACCAGAATATCTGGGCCGAGAGACGATCCGACGGGGTTAGTACACCCCTTATTCCGATCGTACGGGGGATGAGTAAGAATACGGATGGGAGTACCGTCCAGCCCATAGAGGCCCAATTGCCATGAGATGTTCGTGCCGGGTGTCGCATAGTAGGCTTTCCCGTTTAAATTGAAAAGGCCATCGCGGATTAAAATTAGGTCCGTAAGCGCATTGGTGCCGTCCGAGCCAACGATGCTGTCAAGGCTGGCAATCAGTTGTGAGCTACTTCCAATAACGTCGGTATTGGTGACGTCGATGAATATTGGTTGGGAGGAACCAACTTGCCCAAAAACATCAGTGGCCTGGGCGTTGATGCCGCAGCCGCACGCGGAGTAAACAGCTGTCCAATTTGTGAGGGTGTAATAGCCGCCGCTCCCATTAGTCACTTCACCAATGAAGCTCTCACCGAGGAAGAAGTCCACCTTGGCGATCGACTCTGACGGCGTGACGTAAGCCGTAATGGGTACGATGGAATTCGCGTTCGTCGTGTAGTGAGGATACGGAGCCAGCGAAGAGACCGGATTAACGATGGTTACCACCGGTGGGGCGGGCGGGTAGATCCCGATCTCCACGGTTGCCCAGGCCACCCCGCCTCTGCCGTCTGTGATCTCATAGTTGAATGAATCCCAGCCAAACGGCAACAGCGCCGGTGGCGTGTAGCTGATATCGGTTCCATTATTGATAGTTAGGGTGGCCCCGGAGAGCCGATTTGTGGTTACCGCAATGATCGTGAGCGGGTCCCCGTCGGGGTCGGAATCGTTCTGCAGCGGGTTGAGGCTGAAGTTTTTGCTTCCTGCCGGCACATAAACAAAATCGTTTTGCGCGACCGGCGGATTATCCCCATTGGAAGGCAAGACTTGAAATGCGACAGGAGATGCGGTGGTGCTCCGGCCGACGGCGTCAACCGCGGTCGCGGTGATGACGTAGCCTCCGTCAGTCACATTGGCCCAAGTCAACGTAAAGACGTTGCCTGTGCCATTGCTGACGGTTCCCAACGTTATTGGGCCATTTGTTGTCAGTTGTTGGAAGATTACGTAGCTAATGTTCGTGCTGATAGAGGTGGCTAACGCGGAAATCGGAATCGACGCGGGCGCAAAGAATGTCGAATTGGTGGCGGGGCTCGTTATTTGAACGACCGGGGGTGCACCTGTTGGGAAGGCGCCTGCTACGAGGTAGGCGATATAGTATCCTCCAAGGCTCGCGTTGTTAGCAATCGCGAACTCGCCGATGGCGACCCCGTTGGAAGAGGCGTTGAAAGTGATCCCCAAATTGGTTGTGCCCGCTATTGGAACCGCCGCATTGGAGATGTCGTTTGTGAGGACAAAATCCCCGTTGGTCTGAACGCTTGTAATTGCCAGCGCTGCGCCGCCGGAATTCGTTATAACCACGAGAACATTAGTCGGTTGATTTGGAGCTGTCGGGGGGAAAATGATGGCGCCGCCGCTCGGAATACTTGTGCCGTTATACAACACTTGCAGTTGCGGCTCGGGGACTTGAAGGATATTAGTCGTGTCGTTGCATGAAATGACCAACTGATAGGAGGGCATTACATTACCGGCCAAATCCACGATCTCGATCAGATAATCGCCGGAATTTGTCAGCATCAGCGTAAGTTCGTCGTAGTTTTGTCCGCTCCCGTCCAAAGTATCCCCACTGACCGCGACGATGTTATTTGATGGGTCTCTTACAATTAGTGCTTCATTTGCATTGTCACTGTCACTAATGGTTAAAACTCCGCCAGCGTTTCCTCTCAAAAGGTAATAATCTGCGTAGCGTGGATCATCTGTCGGCCAATCGACAGATAGGCTTCCGGTTCCTGCGCCTCCACCGAGACTATTCGTCGAATCGCATCCTGGATCGACTGCCCAATCCTTGGCCACAGTAGCCTGGATGGTCTGATTATTCACAGTGAGCGGTTGTCCGGTGGCCATTACTGTCGCAGTTATGTAATCCCTCCCCGGGCTGGCACCACCATAGGTAAATGACGCGATCCCATTGCTGTCAGTATTTGCTGTGGGGGGAGTTGTTGATGGGTTTGCTCCAGCGATCGAGAATTGAACAGTCTGATTGGTAACAGGATTGTTGTTTGCATCTACTACGCTGGCGAACACTGTATATGAGATGTTGGTCCTTGTGGGCCAACCGTAGGCCGGAGCGAGGATTATATTGGTGGTACCGACCGTGACGGTTACTTCCGCCGCTCGGGTTGCTTGGCCATCACTAGCTGTTAATCGGAAGACGTACGTCCCATAGGGATTCCCGCCGGAGGCATTGGTAAACGTCACGGTGGTGACCGCCTGATTGGGAGTGCCGAATATGGCGCCACAACCATCCGGACCGTAAACCGCAGACCAACTCATATCGGTTTGACCGTACGGCAGACCGTCATCACTTACGCCGCCATAGAGAGTCGCGTTGGTGGCAGACGTGACGAAATTGGTCCCAGCGCTGACGACTGGTGGCTGGTTGCGGATGACATCAACTTCGACGTCCTTGTACCTAGTGTACTGGCCATCGAAAGCAGATAACCTGACGTAATACGTGCCAGGCGTTGTAAACCTTGCAAATGTATTCGTTTGGCTCGGATCGTCGAACGTTACGGGGCCAGGGCCGCTAACTTTGAGCCATCCGTTAGTTGGTGTGAAGTAGATGTGGTGGTCATCAGTAACAAAACCCTGAAGGTGGACCGCGTCAAGCGCAGGAAGGCCCGGAATGCCAGCAGGGCTGAAATTGATTTGCGCCGATAAGCCAAAAGGAGTTTTGCCCATTCGATAGATTGTGAACGCGGTTCCATTCCAACGAAGTCGATAGAGAAACGAAGCAAATTCGTCGGAGATTAAGATGTCGCCGGCCATTCCTTGGAATTCAGAGGCAACAGCACCCCACAAATTCCCCGCATCATCAGCTCCAAGCATATTCTGGTTGTCTGGAATGATCCGAATATCCTCGGAGCCGAAGGGGAGATTATACCGGACGGCGAAGCCATTCGTGTCAATGGCGAACAAAGGTCCGCGAGAATCACTCCCGACTAATATCTTCCCCGCCCAAGGCCCATACCGCTGGACATTATAAGGCACGGTCGTCGCGCCTTCATAACCAGTAGAGCCTCCCTGCAACTGCGCGACCAAGGTTGGCTGGCCAGCAGAATTAACTCGCCACACGTCCCCGGAGAGCGTCACCACAATGAGGTCACCACCCCATACACCCGTCTGATCTACCCAGAGGGAGGACGCCAGGCTTTCTGAAGTCACGGTAGCATTTGTCAAAATGACCCACGCCATTCCGCTATTACCCAAGGTGCCATTGGTGGTTCCATCCGGCTCGATCCGTATGATTTCACCTCCATAGCTAGAGCCGGCGCCCCGAAACACTTCCCCGATTCGAAAACCGCCGTTAGTATCCTTGACGGTGGCAAAATAAGACTGATCACCTCCAAAGACCGGTATAGATGTGAATTGCACTGGAGTTCCATCCGTTTCAATGAGGTCAAACCCTGGATTGCCATTAATGCCATTAACAATGACGGCATTAGAGGGAGCAAAATAATCGACACCGGCGGCGACTCCTAAGTTGGTTATGGCGGTGATTTTGATGGTCCCAATTGGATTTGTATTCTCCAGCGCGGGTAAAATCACGTAAGAATGATTTGTTGCCACCAAAACCACCGGTGGAAGATTGGATTGCTGAACGGTAATGTTTACGGTGCTGGTGGCGGACAACTGGCCGTCGCTCGCCCACAACTGCAGCGTGTAAACGCCAACATTCGTGAACAGGACAGTCGATCTTGGATTGGCTGGATTTGCGAAAACGGCGGTGCCCGAGTTTGTGGTTAACAAGGACCATGCGATGACCAGGTAATTGCTGGGCAGCCCGTCATCGGTCACAATTCCCGCCAATTGGACGGGATTGGTCGAAAGATTGACGGTCTGATCCGGTCCGGCATAAACCGCCGGAGGCTGGTTGGTGATGACCCTGATCGTAACGTTCGTCGAGAAGCTCACGTCACCGTTGGTGTCATACGCCTTTGCCGAAAGCACATAAACGCCACTGGTGAAGGTGTAATTGATGCTAAAGAGATTGCTGGTGCCCGAGGTCGTCACCCCAAGGACATTGGTTGATTGATAATTTGTACCCTGGTAAAAGGTTACATTAGTGATCGCAGTGCTTGGGTCGGGAATGGCCTGGGCGGAAATCGGGATGTTCGTCGAGGAGGCAAGAAAGATTTGGCCGTTGGTCGGGGTGGTAATATAGACAATTGGCAGATTACGTATGGTGTTAGTTACCGGGGCTGACCACGCGTTGGAACCCTGGGTGTCGGTCGCGAGCGCGGTCAGGGTGTACGTTCCCGCAAACGATGGTCTCCAGGTAACCTGATAGAGGCCGTTACTGGAAACCGAGGAGGCTGTGGCAAAACGCTTCGTGGTGGCGGCATTCGTCCCGGCAAAGAATTGGACATTGCTGATGGTGACACCGGCCACAGATGAGGTGGCGGTCGCGCTGACGGTAATAACCGACCTCGCCGGGAAGGTTTGATTAGTCGGGGAGGTAATTTGAACTGTGGGCGACCGATTGATAATGGCAACAACCACTGGCGCCGAAGTCTTGCTCAGCCCGTCGTTATCCGTTGCGACGGCCATGAGCGTATTGGTCCCTGCCGGCGCGTTAGTCCACGCGAAACTCGAGAAATTTGTGATCCCAAGGCCACCAGCGGGGGTGTTCGTTCCAAGAACATTAGTTACCCCGTTGAAAACATCCATCACCAGCACATTGGTCACATAACCGTCGTAGTCATAAGCGCTCGCGTTGATTGGAATACTCGTGCCATATGTGAAAGTGGCATTATTGGTTGGGAAAGTAAGATAAACAAACGGCCGACGCTTGATGGATACGAAGCATTGGCTGCTGTTGGTCGCGATGCTGTCGTCGGCTGTCAATTGAAATACATACAGTCCGTTAGTATTGAACGTTGCTGCCGTTACAGCTTGCGTCTGATTTCCGAACATGACTGAACCATTGCTGCTCACCACACTCCAAAAGATGTTCGTTTTTCCTATCGGCAACCCGTCATCGGCAACGCTACCGACCAGGTTCGTTATGAGAGTCGAATTGCCTTCGATCCAGACGTTGGTGATGTTGGGGCCGGCACTAACCGTCGGACGCAGATTGATAACTACATGAACTACGGATGAGGTGGTGTTCATGCCGAACTCATTCGTGGCCACGGCGGTCAGGGCGTGTGTTCCGCCCGTAGTCACGTTCGGCCAACTGAGGGTGTAAAGCGGATTGGTGGTTCCGGAACTGCTGGCGACCGCGCCGAGAAAACTTGCGCCGTCATAGAACTTAACCGCGACCAGAGCGTTTTGTGGGTCGTGGGCGGTGGCGGTAATGGGAATAGTTGCCGGGGCGTTGAAGACCTGATAATCGAGTGGGCTGGTAATTTGAACTAAGGGCGGCTGATTGGTAGCTCGGCAGATGAGGCCGGAAATCAAACTGTAAATCTGTGAAAGCTGTCCGGAGTTGGTCGCATAATAAAATAGATTTGTTGAGGAAGCGAGTTGAAGAAGCAGATTCGTGTCGGCGCCGTTGCCCAAAGCAACGGTAACGATATGCGTTCCATTTGATTTGGCCGCTGCGGCTGCTGGGATAGTATTTGTATCTAAGTAGGCCGGATTATTCGAGCCGTCAGTTAACAACACCATCACCGGCAAGGCCAAGAGGTTGTGATTTGTGCTGGTCAGCAAACCTTGCGCGTTTGTAATCCCGGCGTAAATGCTGGTGCTTCCCGCATTGGTAAGTGAACTGATAATTTGCAGAATACTTGGGTAGTTGGTGGTTAGGGCCATTTGTGGATAACTCAAATTCGAGAACGTAACCAATCCCGCTTTGTCAAAATTATAATTAAGACTCATCAGAAAATTCGTGGAGGCCTGTTTCGCATCCTGGAGCTTGGTGTGGTTGGTCGAACCTGGGTCACCCATGGAGCCTGAGGTGTCCATCACCAACATAGCGTCAACGTAAGAAAAGCACGTCGTGACAAACTGGTTCTGAATATCGTTGTCGCTCCTCTGGTAATCACAAGTATCCAAGATGTCAAAACGACCTCGCGCTTGGTTAGTGCCGCCTCGCGAATTGCCGATACAGAACCCATTGGTGCGGATGGTTAAGCCAGGCCAGTTAGTGATCCCGATATTGTTCGTGGCCACCGGTTGACCATCAATAAAGAGGCGGCAGGAATTTGTTGTATACGTAATAGCGATGAACCGCCAGTAATTCGAGAGCCAATTGATATTCGCAGTTAAGTTCGTCCTTAAAGCCGCCGGGGTTCCAGTTGTTGAATTCGTTTGGGTGCAAAAATACAGATTGGTTCCCTTGGCGTTGATATATAATCCCCAACATCCGTTAGTGGTCCCCTTGCTTCCGAACTCAAAAAGACGCGCCTCGTTCGTAGGGCCGGTTCCATTGGTGGCGCTGTTCCAGTCAGGACGGAACCAGAACGACAGGCTGCCCTTGCGACAGTTAATGTTGGCGATGGGTGAATTCGGCTCCGTTTCGCGGTATATCAGCAATGCACCGTTCGTGCTAACTTGGACCGCGTTTGAGATCACCCCGGGAACGCTGACAAGATTTGAGGCTATCATCGGGCTCTGTCCTTGCATGCCAGCCCAATTAGTCGTGTCGAATCGCCACGAACCAAGTTGCCTCGCCAGCACGCTGTTGACATTCGTTGGGTCTGTTCCATCGAGTACCTCCTGCCACCCGCCAACACCATCATAGTCTGTATCCGCAGGATCGACGCTGATAATCGTGAATGTGTTCGAAGAAGTGCCACAGGAGGCGCTGATCGTATACTGCCCGGCATTTGTTGGCGTAATGGAAGCGGTCGGGCCGGATGCAAGGTTGTTAGGAAGCGCCGACCCCGGGGGTTGACTTGTGATGGTCCACAGGGGATATCCATTCGGAAAAGATACGCCTGAAGGAGTCGGCATCGCTCTAAGTGTGTTGTTGGTGCCAAGACAATTGGTGATCGCTCCTTGGATTTCGGGGTTTGAAGCGTCGATAATGATGCGATTCAGTGAGACAACGGTTAAGAGGGCGCCAGCACCGGCCACACTGCCCCCCGAATTGGAAACGATTACGCTGTAAACAACTGCATCAGGCGTCGTTACATTAGTGACCCATAATGCGCCTGCACTCACACCGGAGTATTTCGTACCGTTGCCTAAAGGGACACCGTTGGTATACCACTGATAGCTGAGACTCGGTGAACCCGTGGCAACCACGCTGAAAGTCACGTTGGCTCCTTGAGCTGCCATTTGATTAGCAGGCTGGGTCGAGATTGAAGCTGGAATGATGACCGTCAAACTCGCAGGGGCACTGGTTACACTGCCGGCGGCGTTGGTAATAACAACGCTGTAATTACCCGCGTCAGATGGCTGCACTACGACTTTCGCGTAGCTGCTCCCGTTGGCACCGGGGATATTCGCCCCGTTAAACTGCCATTGGTAGGCTAACGGCGTCGTGCTTAGGGCGCTCAGCGTCACACTAAAAGAAGCATTGCCGCCTTGAACAACCGTCTGGTTTGTGGGCTGCGTGACGATGGAAGGCGGAACAAGCACGGTCAAAGTGGCGTTCGAGCTCGCCACAACACCAGCGACGTTGCTGACAATTACGGAATAGTTGCCTGCGTTGGCCAATTGAGCGTTGGTTATCGTCAAAGAGGCGTTGGTAGCCCCGCTAAGCACGTTTGTCGCGTTAAAGCGCCATTGATAATTCAGGTTGGTTGTGCCGATGGCGCTCACGCTGAAAGTCGCGTTAGATCCCTGAACTATCGCCAAGCTTTGAGGTTGTGCGATGATCGTGGGAGGAATGATCACCGTCAGCACTGCAACGGAACTTGTAACACTCCCCGCGGCATTGGTCACAACTACCGAATAGTTCCCCGCATCAGGCGGCTGGACGTCGCTCTTCAAATAATTGCTCGCGCTCGCTCCTGAAATAACGGTCCCATTGAAACGCCACTGATAACTTAATGGTGTAGTTCCCGAAGCGGTCACGCTGATGTTCGCATTAGCCCCTTGCACCACATTAGTCGATTGAGGTTGTCCAGATACCGAAATGGAAGGAGGAACAATTACGCTCAAGAGTGCGTTCGAACTGGTGACCTGCCCGGCGATATTCGACAGGATAACCGAATAGTTTCCAGCCTGGCTGCTCTGGACGTTTGTTAAGGTGAGCGAACTGTTGGTCGCGTTGGCCAGCGCATTGGTCGAGTTAAAATACCATTGAGAATGGACGGGCGGGGTTGAACTGCCACTGACGCCGACGACAAATTGAACGGTGCCGCCCAGAGCGACAAATTGATTGGTCGGCTGCGCCGTAATTATGGGCGGCACAATCACAGCCACGCTGACCGTGACGCTGGTCGCGCTTCCGAAGGTGTTGGTCACTACCACCGAATAGTTGCCGGCTACAGACGGACCGGTTGCCACCAGAACGAAAGTGCTCGAAGTGCCTCCGACAACTGGATTTGTCTGGTTAAAATACCATTGATAGTTCAGCGGAGCAGTGCCTGTTGCGGCGACGTCAAAAATCGCATTCTCCCCTTGAACAACCGTCTGAGAAGCCGGCCGCGGTTGCAACGTGATTACAGGAGCCAGGCCGCCCAGAGCCATGCTGTTGTAGGTTCCCGCTGAAATTGCCACCACGTTAGTCAGACCTGGTGGGACAATACTCTGGCCGGCATCCAGTTTCCCATTCACGCCCCAAATCACGAGCGTCCCGTCGGCTTTGAGCGCCAGGGAGTGCCCACCGCCCGCTGCGATTGCTACTACGTTGCTCAACCCGGTGGGAACATTTGTCTGGCCGTAATCATTCCAACCCCAGGCAGTAACTGTCCCGTCCCTCCGCAGCGCCAAACCGTGATACCAGCCAGCCGCGATTGCCACAGCATTGGTCAGGTTGGTTGTGACGTTGCACTGGCCCAGATTGTTCTCTCCCCATGCGACGACCGTGCCATCGCCCTTGAGCACGAGGCTGTTGGCATAACCAGCGGCGATGGCGAACACGTTAGTTGTTGCCGTGGAGGGAATATTAGTCTGTCCGAAATCGTTCCCACCCCAAACCACAACAGCGCCGTTGTTCTTAAGCGCCAGAGAATGATATCCGCCCGCCGCGGCGGCTACCACATTACTTAAGCCTGATGGGGGGTCTGCCTCCCCGTCAAAATCCGAACCCCAGCCCACCAGCGTGTGGTTGGTTTTGAGCGCGAGACTATGGTCCGCTGCGGTGCCTGCGATAACGGCTACCACGTTGGATAAACCGGACGGGACATTGCATTGGCCGTAGGCGTTATAACCCCAGGCAACGACCGTGCCGTTGCTCTTCAAAACCAAGGTATGCTCGTCACCCCCGGCAATCGCCACTGCGTTTGTTAATCCCCATGGAACATTGCATTGGCCAGATCGGTTATCTCCCCAAATAACGACGTCTGTAGGCGCCCGGACCCTTAGCACCGCATACAGGCTACTGACACTGCCCGCGCTGTTACTCACCACCACCGTGTAAATGCCAGAATCCTGCGGCTTGACCGCGGTCAACATTAGGGTAGCGGAGGTGGCTCCGGACACGTTTCCCGTATTCGTCAGGTTATAGCCGGTCTTTTTCCACTGGTAACTAAGGGTCGGACAGCCTGTTGCGACAACCGTAAAGGTCGCGTTGCTTCCAATAGCTACAGTCTGATCTGCCGGTTGGGTGACAATAACTGGGGTCGCACTAATGACTAGAACCTGCAGCGTTCCTGCCACGACCGGTTGCGTACTTTGAGAGCAATCGTAATCGGTTGAAAGTCCTTGGACTTTGTTCGTGAAAGTGAACGTCCCAGGGGTGGTGAACGTTGCGGGAATTGGCGGCTCCCACCAGTTGGTCGCCGTGTAAGTAAATGGGTAGGGCCCGTAGGTAAAGAAGTTGCCGCAGTCATCAGAACATCCTTCCGTCTTCTGGCCGTAATTGAAGGTGGTGCCGCTTAGAGTCGCACCGGAACTGCCCCCTACGCAAATCGTATCGTTTGTCCGGCTCAATGTACCGGGATTATTGACCGACCCGGTCGTGCAACTCCAAGGACCGCAATTGGTGGTCGTGGGAATGCATGGATTATCAGCGCGAGCCATTACCGCCCAACCTATTGCCGCGATGGACAGCAACCAGCGTTGCCACTTTCTATGCGTCGGTGTTTTCATGGGTTTGATCCAGTTCCGCTTGCTCCCTAATGCCGGGAAGCGATTTGCTCCAGCGCATGGAGCGCCGCCGGCTTCAATCGCTCTTCATCGCCTTGCAGCACGGCGTTCAAAAGGGCAACTTGTTCCGTTCCTCCCAGCAACCCCAACGCGCCAATGGCCGAGATTTTCTGGGAGATGGTCGGGCTTTCCTGCGCTGCTGCTTCAATGGTTGGTAGCGCCGCCTGAACATTCATTCGCGCGCACACCTGATAGGCGGTGATATGACTCAGTTCACCGGCGTTGCCGTCATTGGCAAGCTGCAGTGCGGCCGTGGCAATCTTGTTCTGAACAATACCCGCATCCTCCTGTGACATCCGCAACAGCCCAAGTAATGCGGTGCCGGCTATACTGTCACGGGTTTCGCTGAGCGCCCCCCACAGTACTTCTTGAATCGTTTGTCTGGCTTTGGCATTGGCGTTGGGCGGGCTGTTTAGTTGTTCATAATATGCCGCCAGATGCTGTACCGCGTAGTCCCGAATCACATCGTTCTGCTTGTAGTCTCGATACATTTGAGTGAGGACATCTCCCAAACCTCCAGGTGGCGGGTTCATCGCGCAGAGCGTGTCGAGCAACCGGTTCTTCAACACCTGATTCAGTTGTTCTGCATCCAACGCGTCTGGTTTCAGCAGAAATGGTTGCAATGCCTCCCAATCGTCATCGGTCAGACTGGATGGCAAGACATTGATGGCATCAAACCGCGTATGATAAACTTCGTTCGAACTCACAATAGTCTGGATATCAGACCAGGCGTTCTTTGATGGATTGATTACCATAGGTTGCTGTGGGCTGCTGACCGTCACCATCTTCACCGGATTGGAAGGAAAGGGCTTTGGCACGGGAGCAGCCGCGGGCGTTGCGGCTACAGGGAGCGATCTTGGGGTTGGCACAGTCCGATGCAACCACAGCCACAGGCCTGCTGTGATGGCAATGGTGAGCGCGATTGTGCTTAGTAATTTGAGTTTCATGTTGACTCCCGGTCAGTGCCGGTATCCGATTTGATAGTTGCCCTGGTAAGCCTTGATGGAGTTGCACACCGACGTTGCCGCCGAGGCCGGGCGGATAAAGCGCACCGGGCATTGACCCAATGCGTCAAAGTTTGTGGCCGTCAGGGTCTTTACCGTTGTGCCGTCCTCGAACATCACGCCGCCGGCTATGGCTTGGACTTCGAATACCACGTTGGTCTCGACTGGGCTGGAAATGACTAGCATCTCAACCAATTGGCTGCCGTCGGGATAATATTGAATGATCCTGGTGTAGGCCTGATTGCCCGACCAGACATCAAACCCTTGCACTTGTGTTGAGCCCACGACCGGACCGTTGGTCCCCAATCGAGCTATGATTGAACGCTTTTCATTCGCAAAGGTTCCTAGATTTAATGTTACGGCGCCGTTGGCATTCGTTCCGGCAATGAGACAGGTCAATCGCGAGTCGGCCTGTAAGAGCACCTCCGGCGCAAGATTCGTCAAATCCAAGGCCCGTTCCATTCCAGTCCAGGCGGCAGGCTGGACATTGGTCAAGTTTTCTTGAACCACGTCCACGGCGATACTGCCGCTTTGCGATGAGCCAGCCAAGGACGTGTAGGTTCCCGTCACGGTGTAAACGCCAGGTGTGGTAAATCGATAGGGAACAGGCCTGCTCGTGCTGCTTGTGAAGGCATTGGTGCCTACGACGATTCGCACGCTGCCGTTGGAACTACTTATTGGGGTCGCGTTGAAGAGAAGGGCGTCCCCCAGGCGTATCGTCAGATTCGTTGCCGTCAGCAGGTTAACCTGCAGCCATCGCAGGCTCCGGGTCTGAGTCACGGCGCCATTTTGATAACTTGCCTGAAAGACCGTCTGCGTGTTTCCTAAAAACGGCACGTTGACATACCAACGGCCGTCCGTTGTCGCCACTGGCGACAAGGCATTGGTCTGGCCATTGGTCATCTGCATCATCACGGGATAAGGGTCGCGGCCTTCCAGACACACCGGCGCGGTGTAGCTCCCAATGATTGCGTTGGTGTTATCCAGGCCCGATTGGTCGCGAACCATCCTTTGTACCCAACCCTTCAGGCCGTTTTGGTTCGTTGCCCCGGAGACACTCAATAGTTTCACCTGCTTGAGCCGCAAACTGCTGAAACTAGCCACTCCGTCCCAGAAGACGTGCAAAGTGTGTGTCCCCGGTTGCAGATACGGCAGCACCAGTTCCACGGTGCCGTTGGTACCGTAGCCGGCGTTCAGGATGTAATGTCCCAAGCTCTGGCCATCAATGTCCAGCAGCAACTTGAAACCGGCTACCCACTGATTGATCTGGTTTTGTGTGCCAATGAGGTTCAGGACGTACTTATCAGCATCGGCCGTTGAGAGAATGAAATCCAGTCCGCCACGGCGGTCCAGGCAATAGATGTCATTACCGTCCGTCTGCCAGTGGCCAAGAAAGTTCGTCGCTTGTGCACCGTTGACCGACGACACCACTGTTACCTGATTAGTGCAGATCAAACTTGAGCCGGTGCCAAGGTATTCCTCTTCCAAACTGTCGGGCAAGCCGTCCCCATTTATGTCCACGTTGAAAGGATCGAGACCATACTGGTACTTTTGAAGGTTATTTAAACCGCTATTGTCATAATCGAGGTTGGCATCGTTGAACTGAGGGTCCAGTCCGTGAGCGATTTCCCATGCATCCGGCATTCCGTCATTGTCGGTGTCTGCCTTCAGCGGATTGGTGTGGAATTTGTATTCCTGCAGATTGGACAGTCCATCGCCGTCCGGGTCGGCATTCGGGTCCACGCCGATTCGCCCGAAATAAATCTGTTCCCATATGTCCGGCAAACCGTTCCCGTCGCTATCCTTCGGCTGCGAATACAACTGGCTTTGTGCTATGATCCGCTCCGACATGGAGGGACTGCTCCATCGCAAAATTGCCTTGCCCTTCCCCAGCTTGTTATACATTTCAACACGGACCAGATAGTGCTGGCCCGCCGTCAAATTCAAAGGTGCTCCCTTCAACTCCCCCTCTGGATGCCACACACGCCAGCCGTCGACGATCAATTGCTCGTTGATCCACACTCGCACCCAGTCTTCCTGCCGAGTGTCCACGCTAAAGGTGTATGGCTCGGTAAATTGCGCCTGCAGTTCTCCCGACCAACTCACCCCATAGCTATCCGGATTGAGACCTTTTATCGCCGGGCCATGAAACCAGTCCAGATTCAATTCCGCATCTACGCGGTTGGTAATTCCAGGAAGATAAAGCAGGGGGTCATTGCGATAACTGGCAGACAAACCGTCTCCGCTGCCCTGCGCCACGTTTATCACTTCACTCGGGTCCGCCGGCCCCACGCTCATCTGATCAAATACGGCCGTGGAGGGCGAGCCCTCCGTGTTATGACTCGTCACCGCCATACCCACGTACACCGCCGGGGCCAGACCCCTGAAGACTTCCCAGCCCGTCAGGGTCCAGTTCGCACCATCTTGCGAACTGTACCCACCTACCCAATCGCCGCTCCGCACAATTTTCACCCAGCAGGGCGCCAGAATAGTTCTGCTACCCAATGTCTGCTCACTGATGCTCCCGGACATCTCCCGCCATTGGAAGTATGTTCCCTGATTCGACGTCACCAGCATCATGGCGTTGCGGGAATCCACATCCAGGGTCTCGCGCACCATTAACCCCGCCTTCACAAATCGATTGGTCCCTTGTATCCCCGCCACTCGCGCCACCATCTGCCCATTCGTTCCCAAAGCCTGATACACATAGTGGAATGAGTCCGCCTGCTTCCAAATGTCCGCGCCCGTACTGGTTATGGTGAATACCCCGTTGCTGTAACCCGCGTCTCCGACCGTATCCCAGTCTCCAACGCTGCCGTGCCCCAGCAAATCGGGCACGCCCCAAGTCTGGGGATTGGTGGGATCGGTATGACGCTGATACTCCTGTAGGTTCGAGAGACCGTCGCCATCCGGGTCCGCGTTGGGATCGACGCCCGTATGCCCGAAATAGTGTTGTTCCCACAGGTCCGGCAGGCCGTTTCCATCCGCATCTGTCGGCTGTGAAAACAACTGGCTGTGCGGGACTACACGCTCAGGTGTGGAAGGACTGCTCCAAGCCAGGCTGACCTGGGCCTCTCCGTAGTTCTGAAAGTACTCGACGACTAGCAGATATTTCTGGCCTGCCACAAGGTTTACAGTCGTTGATGCTTTTTCCTCGGGGCCATGGCAACGCCAGTCATCAATGATGAGTTGTTCATTCAGCCACACCCGCACACCGTCATCGCTCTTCGTGTAGAAAGTATAAGGCTCGGTGAACTGCGCCTGAACTTCCCCGACCCACCGCACACCAAACTCATCGCTCTCGGGTTTCCCTAAAAGCGCCATACAAAGGTTCGTATCCAGCACACCAACGGTTGAGCCCGGGCCGGGACGCGGCAGATACCAAAAGTCAAAATCTACATGCCTGTCCACACGACTTATCAGGGGCGTCCCATACAGATGATGGTTGCCATAGTAGGTGGCCGACAAACCGTCTCCGCTGCCCTGCGCCACGCTTATCACTTCACTCGGATCCGCCGGCCCCACGCTCATCTGATCAAATACGGCCGTGGAGGGCGAACCCTCCGTGTTATGACTCGTCACCGCCATACCCACGTACACCACTGGGGCCAGACCCCTGAAGACTTCCCAGCCCGTCAGGGTCCAGTTCGCACCATCTTTCGAACTGTACCCACCTACCCAATCGCCGCTCCGCACAATTTTCACCCAGCAAGGCGCCGACACATTGGTGCTGCCCAAGCTTTGCTCGCTGTTGCTCCCAGATATCTCCCGCCATTGGAAGTATGTTCCCTGATTCAACGTCACCAGCATCATGGCGTTGCGGGAGCCCACATCCAGGGACTCGCGCACCATCAACCCCGCCTTCACGAATGCATTCGTCCCTTGCATCCCCGCCACTCGCGCCACCATCTGCCCATTTGTCCCCAAAGCCTGATATACAAAGTGGAAAGCGTCCGCCTGCATCCAAATGTCCGCGCCACCACTGCTCACGGTGTAAACGCCCGCCGAGTTCTCTCGTACGCTGCCGGCTATCGTTGCTATTCCGATGTCCCCGTCTCCCCAACCGGTCAAAGTATCTTGCGCCTTAACTCTCAGCTTTACCACCACGGCCGCACTGAGTGTTAAGACTAACAAGGCCGTAATCCATGCCGGACGGGGGATCCTTTTTATGTTGCCCATAATCTTTTTTCGCGGGTTTTTATGGTTGCGAGGATTGGTCTTGATTCAAATCAGTGGCCCGTGATCGAGCATTCAGGGGGAGAAATTGGCAAAACAGTAGAACCTTAGCACGCGCGCAGCACCTGGCTTGGCTAAGACCCTGGTTAGGAATACGGGCCAACCTTCCCACCGCGGCGGCTTGATTCGCCCGCCCCAATTCTTTCCTTTGTTTCCGACCGCGCAACACAAGCTCTTGTTCCTTGTAGCCGATGTTACTTAGGTGAACGAGTGCTCTTTTAGTCCTCTATTAGAAACGACGCAAGAACTTTCTAGAAAAAGTTATTCACAGAGCTAAGTAGCATCGCGATCCAGTCCAAGAATGTCGCTTTTAGACAAGAATGTCGCTTTTAAACAAGAATGTCGCTTTTAGACAAGAATGTCGCTTTTAGACAATCGCTCGGCCTTGATTGCGTTCAAACTCTGATGGACGATAGCTTCATGAAAACCCGGTGACCTAAACGTTGGATAGATCCGGCGTCAGCGGGCTTAGCCACACCTGGCAGGAATAAAGGTACATAGCCCAAGCTGCCGCTTTAAAGCAACCACCTGAAAGCAACAGTATATGAAACTAAGAATCCAAACCACCCTCATCGTTCTCTCGGGCGTTCTAGCCCTTCACAACGCCTATACCGCTCCCGCGGTCGTAGCACTGCAAAAGGCACCTGGGATCCTCGGCCCCTGGCAGAAGCTGCCGGCCAACACGCTAACAGTCACCGCCGATGGCGGGTTGTTGGACGCTGCACCCGGTAATGCGAGTTTTTACCGGCTGACTATCTCAACAACTGACAACGGTGGCGGACCGATTGCGGTCGCTCTGAGTGACGTCCCTTCCAATACCATCGCCGTGGCCACGGACTTCCTTCAGTCCAACCCAGTCCCGGAGTGGTCCAGTGCGACGGTCGGTCCGGTGGCTTATCCGATTTACAATCCAGCGTTCAACGGCGGCACCAATCCCGCGTATTTAGAGTTCAAGATCATCCCGCTGCCGGTTTCCTACGGTACCAATTCGAGCGGGTTCGCCACTAGCCCACCCGATGGACGCCCCATCGAACTGGGCTGGATGATCGTGTCGCTCACCGACAACGAGGGTCCGATCCTAGAGTTCGGTACGGACAGCGTCGGCAAAGTGGAAAAGCTTCGCCAGCGCGCCGGTAGCTCCGTCGTGCGAGCTTTCCGATATGACGAAGACTTTATGGCCGCCGAGGATCTCCAAGGCAACCTAGTGGCCAGTTTCGGAACGACCCCCTTCCAGCCCCCATCCGAACTGCTCAATTACATCGGCTCAGACTTTTCGGGAGAAATCAGCAACAATATTGTCGTAGTGACACCGCCGCAGCCGACGCTCACCAGTAAGCCTTATGCGAGCTACGCCGCGTACAAGGCTGACTATGTCAACGGGACCATTTACTCCACACTGCGAGGCTATCGCACAACCGAGGCTCAGATGTGCTGGGGCTTCCGGCAGGGCTTGGCGCCGCAAATCATCCCGGTGTCGCTCGGAGACTCAACATCGATTTTGTCCGGCACCAGTGTTGCCCGCGCGGAACTTGATAACACCCTCCTTGCGACGATCACCGTGCCAACCAATGGGAGCGGCTTGAGTGTCTTTGGACTTTCCGAGGGCGTCACTTTGATGCGTGTTTTTGGAGCCGATCTAAGCAGCGCGAATTATATCCTTGCAGTTGCGAACACCAACGGCGGCACCAACGCGCTGCCTCCCGGGTTGTCGTTCTCTTGGGGCCCTTGGCAAATCTATTACGCGGGAAACCCGAGCGACCAGAGGTGCTACGACCAGGAGTACAACCTGGCCGGCTGCTGTGCCAACGGCTGGAGCGGATGCGGCCCCACTGCCTGGGCGATGTTCTACGGTTACTGGGGTGTCCAAGGGGTGCCCAACCTCATCGGCACCGGAACTCCACCATCGTTCAACAATGCCGATGTGCGGGCCTGCATACAGTACGAATTCTCCCACATTTTCACCTTCTGCCTCAATAACGGCCAGGCTGCCACCTTGCCGGTAACGATGTGGCTTGGCTACCAGTGGGCGCCAGCGCGAGGTAGAGGTATTTCAGGCAGCCTCTTCTGGGGAATTCCCTATGTCAGTGCAGGCCCGCGTCTCCTTGCCATCAACTCCATCGTCAACGATCATCGACCGGCCATAATTGGCACGGGCCTTTTCAGCCACTATCCGATGGCCTTCGGGTATGCCTACCGCACTCTGACCGCCACGCTCACGTGGTGGTGGTTTGGGTGGCACTCCTCATCCTGGGTAGTAAGCACAGATCAGAGTTGGATCACCAACGATGGACAAGGAAGTTGTACGCCAGTCTGGGTCAACACCGCCAGTTGCTGGTATGGAACTGATCTCCACTGCAACTGAACCGGATTCATTATGACCCGATCTCAACATCGCGACTGCATCGAGCGACACTCCGATGATCGACGGAGGCGAGTTTCTTACATTTCCTCCCCGTAAGAACCTTTTCCAGTGATCGGCCCCACGGTGCAAGGCAAAGCGCCGAAAAATCAACTCACCTTCTGGCGCTCGGCCAGAAATCCTCCAGGCCGACGGTCGGGCGTTCGGTGAAGGCGACCGCCGTGGTCACACCCGCATCGAAATATTTGGCAATACATCGAAAGCCGACGTCTAATTCAGTGCGGAGACTGCGGAAGAGCACCGAACTGCAAGCCGCCAAACAGCGACAAATCGGCCACGAAGGCGCCCTTGGGCACCTTCGGGTAAGCACGCCGATTTGTGAGGCTGCGTGAAGCAACAAGCCGCAAGCTCATGCATAAGAGTATCGCAGCAAAGCCCCGAAACAAGGATGGCGAATTTGCCACCTGAGGCAAGCTATCGTCAGTTGTTTACAACAGATCCATGAATTCAGCTTCAGTCAGTCCAGCCTGTTTTATTATGTCCTTCAAAGTCGGAGGCGGCAGGTCGCGGCCGTGGAGGGCCACGATCGTCGTTCTTTGCTTCCCTTCATGCCAGAGGATCACATGGCTGCCTTTCTGCCGCTTTTCCACGAAGCCTGCGCGTTTCAACGCACCCACCGCTTCCGAGGGCCGCACAGAGGGCAACCGGGTCAAGCCGGTATCGGCTTGTGCACTTGAACGCCGAGCTTTACCGGCGGCGCTGTCTTGCGCTCCTCCGGGATCGGTCTGCCGAGTTCAGACAATTCCTCCAGCCACAACTCGATGGCTTCACGAGCCATGGCAACGGCATGGTCAAAAGTATCGCCCCAGGTTACGCAGCCGGGCAATGCCGGAACGCTCACCGAGTAACCTCCATTCTCCAATGGGGAAAGCTCTATTGTATAGGTGATTGGCTCCATGTTGGCATCATATCATGACAGAAGATTCCAGGTCAAATTACCGAGCTCGATTAAGACCATTTTGTAGTCATATATTGCAGGAGGTAGCGGCGATGGACACGCTGGAACGTGGCTTCTACGGATCGAGGAAGCTGAGCACCGACTGCTCTTGCCGGGCGCGGCTGCCGAGGTGGCCGTCATCGACGAACTCAGCCCGCCTCCACAGTCGCTTCACCGATCTCGAAGACAAACCTGAGACCGCGGTCGAGGACCGCGAGCCTCTGGACGAGTAATCGTTCGAGCCGGAAGAACCCCGCCAGTGCGCAGGGTCTTTTCCGTGCCAATCCCGTGGCGACGAGGGGCGGTTCCCCGACCCCTTGATCCCTCTGAAGCGCCTCCCCATCCGAGAGGCTTTTCTGTATTTCGTCGCCAATGATTGCGCGATTTCCAAAGTAATCCTTTTTACGCCGGCAGGATTCAGATCAAACATCATGGCAGTTTCCAGGGTCAACACGAACCTCCCATATCCCAACACCTCTTTGAGGAAACACAATCGATTCTTTGGGCGCGGACGCGACCGGTCCCACAATCCGGGCGCTTTTGCGTTCAGCTGAATGATACTTTGCCTATGTAGCCAAACGCTTATTGGCGAGATCCAGAAGGGTCACGTGTACTACCGCTGCCACTCGGCAGAGTGTCGAGCCACGGGCTTCCGGGAAGAGGTTGTTAAGAAGGTCATCACGGGCGAAGTCCGGCGAGCACCTCAGACATTCTTGTTTTGAGTTTGACGAATGGCCCTGTTTTCTTTTGGGCAGGACATATGGATTTCTCCGCATTCACCGCGTGGATGATAGCATTTAACGGTAGTCATCGCTACTCTTAGACTCCAAGTTCGAATTACGCGATACACTGAAGCTCAATCCAGTCCGACAACGGCGTTTGGTATCCGGATTCCATAGTGGTTCTTTTTCCGCGCTACAAGAGTTCTTGTGTCGTTATCTCAAAGTTGCTCGAGCCCGCTCAAGCCTCGAAAAAAGATACGACCTGAACCGGTTCCACGGTATGGTATCCACACGTACGCCCATCCACCCTTAGTTAGGGCGAACCCGACGGGAGTGGCCTCAAGCGGTATTGTTTCCACGAGTGTATAAGTATCGGTATCGATGACCGAAATCTGATTCTCCGAACCGGCCAGAAGAAACTTGCTGTTCGGCGTCAAGGCGAGCGAGGAGATCTGATTAGCGAAGTATAAAGTCCTAGCTCTTTGTGCGTTCACGGATGGTATGATACTTATTTTATTCGGTTCATCTGGAGAGCGTCTGATTCGTGCCACGTAGATTTTCCTCCCGTTCGGCGCGACGGTGACAAGCGAGCCTACATCCATATTCGGAATGGTTCTGTTTTTCATGACCTTGTCCGTTCTCGTGTCGACAAGAAAGACTGGGTCAGCAAATTCTCCGGCGGCACCTTGTGAAGTTACATATAAGCATCTGCCATCTGGGCTGATCGCCAAGCCCTCCGGATAATTCACCTCCGTGATGGTTGCCACCAAGCGATGATCTTCAAGACTTATGACGCTGATCTTGCCGCCACCCAACGGTGGAACATGGCTTATGTACGCCTTCCGCTCATCAGGCGTAATCGCAATAGATATTGGCCAATGATCAACAGGAATCCGGGATTTCAGTTTGAGACTTCTCTGGTCGATCACGGCCACTTCGTTCGCCCCCGTATCCAGCGCGTAAATTTCTCCGCGTCGTTCAGCCATGACCAAAAGCCTTGGTTTCGCAAGTTTAATATGATCGGTTGGCCGGTTGGAAATGGAATCGGTTGCGTATACCAGAACTTCGCCAGCTTCTTCGTTTGCAACATATAGCTCTTTGCCACTAGGTGCTATAAGGATCGCGGAGGCAGGCGGCAGAAATGGAACTGGACGCCTTAGCTGCAGAAAGAGGTAAGGAGCCAATGCCACGGAAATAATCAAGATTAGAACCGAGATGGGTGGCCGGCGAAATTGCCTGAAAAACCACGCTAAAATATTTCTGGCGATTTGCTCCGCTTCTAACTCAGGTGGTAATTGATTGTGAAAAAACGCTAGCAGAACCAACGCTAGCGAAACCAGCAAGACCACCCTTCCGGCCCAAACTGCAACACCATCCAAAATCAACAAAACGTATTCGCTTATTCCCATTGTCGTTGTGTGTGCATATCCAACTGAAATGCCTAGGATTGCGTCTAACAGCAGAACCATGCACAGCCACTTAAAAATGCGTGAAAACGTTCTTCCGTTTGGCTTATGGCTTGCGCGATGTTCGAGCCCGACGGGCGGCTGATCTGTGTGACCGCCGCCACTTGTCAGTGATTGTTGGATTGCGGGCGCTGACTCGGCAGCCTTAGGCTGTCCTCCCGTTGGCGGTTGGTTACAACCTTCCACTCCGTTCTTTCGTTCCGCACTTCCGTTGCTTTCTGAGGGGTTCGGTCGCGTCTGCGAATCTTCTAGCATAGAACTGACGTAGGCATTCAGGGATTTTTCATTTCACTCGTATTGTTATTCGATAAGCGTTTTCGCGGTACGAGGTTAAAACCCGAAAGAATTGCCTCGCATCATGTTCTAGATGAATCTCCGCTCCGTATTCACATCAAATTGCCATTTCTTTCTACTAACGAGCCAAGCTAAAAAGGATCGGTCGCATCGGTCCCTTCAAACGTCTCTCCGTTTCCAACGAATCCAAGACCTTGCTGGCGTATAAGCGAATCACGTTTCACTGGGAACGAATGATGGTCACGTGCATCGAAAGGCCCAAGTCTTCCTTGTCATTGCGAAGTTCGAGCTGTTGCCCCTCCTTAACGGTGATAATTGTCCCGCCCTGTATCGCTTGCGCGTGCCCATCGACACGCATAACGCCCTTTCCCGATTTAATTTCGAGCACCGACGCGCCCGGCAGAACAAATGTGCTTGTCTTTTGAGAAGGGCCGACGAGCAAATCCTGCACCTCCAAAGAGAAATCACCCACTCGTCTGGAAGCCAGAGTCTGCATCTTCAGAGGTCTTCCAGAGACTTGCTGATACTTTTCCACTCGGGGATGAGAAAGCGCTGTATGAGAAGTTGGTAACTTTGTCTCAGCCAAAGCACCGCCGAGCACAAGCGCCTCGAACGTGGCGGTTTCGCTTGCAGCTCGAAACACGGCGCTTGAATCGCGCTGGAGAAGAAGGAAATCACCGGGCCCGCTCCGGTTCGTTGTGCCGCCGACAACGGTTTCGGCCTCACCACTTTGGAATTGAACCAACACCAACCCCGTCGACAGCGGTTTCACGTTCGCGACGGCAGGACGATTCCAAATGGAAAATCTATACACCGTGACCGGCACAAGTGCCTCCCCTTCACGGCCCTTCAAGGAAAGGGTCCCACTGAATCCGGACCGCATCTTCACTCCAGGCTGATTGGTCCAACCGGCAGAAAGCTGAGCCTGCGCTCCTGCGGAGAACGCTGCGGCGCAGACGCAAACGTAGATACAAATCTGAGAATGAGTTCTCATGGGGCGGGTTCGAGCATGTAGATTGTGCCGCCGTCGGTTGCGACGAATACCCGTCCATCGGCAAGCACTGGTTCCGTAAGAATACTGCCCGGATCACTCAAATTGAGGTCGAGAAGGATTATCGGCTTCGGCACAAGCTTGTATCCGTTGGCTAGGCAGTCCTTGACGCTCACATCTGGATTGCTGCATCCGCAGTCGGCTGCCGGGTAAACGCTTGGGTCGGCAACGGCAATAAGGTGGCTTTGCGCAGTTCCCACGAAAACGATACCCTGCGTTACCGTCGGCGGACCCAGTTGATACCGCATGCCCGGACTTGTGCCGGGGACTTCGAGAACCCACCGTACCCTGTCTTGTTCAGAGGCGAACACGTTGAGGGCGTGAACGCGGTTGTAGCCGCGAGTCTGATCTGTGGTCACACTGGCTCCCGCCGCGGTAACGAAGAAGACATCATTCCAAGCGGCGCCAGGAATGAGATACCTTGTGTCGCCATGGAGGAGATCCGTGCCGTCGCCAGGATGGAAAGGAAATCCGGTGGGCGGGAACTGCCAGACCAACCCGCCGCCGTGTGCCTTCACAGCATACGCCCACCCGTCTTTCATTGTTCCAAGAGCTATATCGCCGCCGGCCGAGGCTGATAGCGTGACTCCCGAGGCCCAATCAGGGTCGTTGTCCATCGAGAAAGGAACCGGTTGGATCTCCCAATTAATGTTCCCAGTGAACCCGTCCAGGCGAAGCATGCTGAGCGAATGATTGACTGCTGGCGCACCCCCGAGATTGCCATCCTCCGCATTCCCCGTGGTGATATACACGCTCTGGCCGCTTGCCCCGGCGACCGAGGACCAAATACCGCCGCCCCGCGTGCTCGTAGAATGGTAATTGAAGCCTGCCTCGACAGACCCATCAAACAGGCTCACCGCCGCCACACGGCCATTTTGGATCGGGTTATCGCCATGATCCGCCATGCCGATATACACGCGATTGCTTAAAACCAAAGGAGAGGAGTATCCAATCTGTTCATGACGCTCGGTCAAACTGTCAGGCGTGAGCCCGTCGAGAACCGCGATCTCAGGTGACAGCCAGAACTCAGCTCCGGTGTCGGCACGGAGAGCAATCAACCGGCCGCTCCCCAGCCCCTTGCCGACCCGTTGGTCCGGCGCGCCAATAATCACTAGGTCTCCGCGATCAAGGCTCGCAAAAGCCGCACTTGACGCAATGCCGTAGCTCGAAGGGTTGCTCACGAATTGGGAGGTCAGCGCCTGCCCTCCGCTCGGCGGGTACTGCCATAGGAGCGCTCCGCTATTCTCGTCAAGGGCGTACAGAAATCCATTGCCGTTGCCGAGGTATACTTTCCCGCCGTGGACCATCGGCGACGCCCGAAAACCGCGCAGCGTCACTCCCCCGACTGAATGCTGACCCGGCGGCGGAAATTGCCACTTCACCTTCAATTTTCTCACAGTGTAAGGGTCGCCCAGCGCGGTGAGCCGGTGCTGCTGCCCGTCCCGAAGCGTGCCGTTGCGGAACATGGGCCAGTCGCCCGATGTTGGCACGGTCGTTCCATTTATTGTGGATCCCACGGTAATCACGTAGCGCCACTGGCTCTTACAATCCCCCATGCGCTGCACTACCGTGACCACCTCGCCGTCAGCGAGAGGTCTTGGATTCCCGCTTCCATCGATCATATTGATCGCAGGCGGACCTCCATCACCAACCTCATTGTTATTCACATACACCGTAATCCTTGCGCCGGGAACGTACTGTGTTACGTCAATTTCGGTGTCGCCTGGCATCGGCTGACGGATAATTGGCGCGGGCACATCGCGGCAGGGGGTCACCGAAACGGTTGAGGACGGGTCGCTTGTCTCGCACAGCTTCTGTGTTGCGTTGTAATGGTTCCCTGAGGCCGGTGCCGCCGGATCGATCCCTACCTGCTGCCCGCCACCGGGCGTCGGCTGCCCTCCCACATGGTTTCCACCCGGCATCGGGTTATCAAAGACGTCAATTGTGGCGCCGTTTAACAACGGATGAGGATTCCCTCCAGGCCCCCAGACGGTGACGATCTGAGTGCCCTCGTACACCTTATCCATCTTGGGAGTCGGCGGCTTGCCGGGAGGCGCCGCTTGCACAATGACTGTATCCGACGGAGCGCTTGTCACGGTGCAAATGCCCGAAAGCAGGCTGATTCGAGCACCTCTCACAAAAGCCGGGTCTACAAAAACGTAGGAAGAGTCCGGTTGGGCGTTGTCAGTCCCGCCGATCTGGACGGGGGCGGCAAAACCTCCACCAGCCTGCGGGTTTTCCGAAAACACGCTAACCCAGGCGCCGGGCAAGGCCCCGGCGAAGGCAATCGCACGGCCGCACTCAAGGAGAGGGATGGAGGTAATCCGTGGAGTGGGCAGGCCAGAGGGATAGTCATCGGTATATGAGGTCACCGGAACCAGGTTTGAAGGAGGGCTCTTGGCGCCTTCGTATGTTTGCACTGCATACACAACTTGGCCCACATCGAATGTGACCGACGTGTCAAAAGGCTGGCCCCAGGAGGTCTGGCTAACACCTCCGCCAATCGGCGTCGGATTGCCTTGAATGAAAATATCGATCCGTGCGCCCGGAATGAAATCTTTGACTTCTACGCCTTTGCTGCAGGCATAAATCGGACGGCCTAAGGTCGGTGGTGAAACGAGATTGGTGTTGTCGACCAACGGCGGGCCCCCTTTATGGACGTGGGGATCCCGCCGTTTCGGGAAATGTCTGCACCCCATTGTAGCGACCATACACAGCAGAACGGCTGTGCTTACCACCCGTCCGGCTGGTCGTGTCAGAACTCGTAAACCCATAACGTACATGCCTGATCGGTCTAGTAAATTTCCTGGCTTCAAAGTTATTAAACGCCATTCCATCACATTTGCAAGCGTGAGCAATTGTCTAAAAGCGACATTCTTGTCTAAAAGCGACATCTGCACTGGTGGGATAGGCTGTACCCTCTTGTGAGGCCTGAGTGTTGGGAAATTTAATTTCAGAAATTTCTTGGCATGAGCGGATTCTCCGCAGCTTGCAACTCCCTTTTCACTACGGCTATAGAACGCCGATTTCATGCATATTTCAGATTGCCCCTCATTGTCAATGTGCGTACACCTAGCGCGTTGCAATTTGCTTCCGGCTAACGACACCGTTATGGAAGATCTCCAATTCAATATTGGTGATACTCTTGCGTGGTTTGCGCACCAATGCGAAAACCCCTACGTACTCGTGCGAGTCACCGACGCTCAAGCTGCCACGTGGGGCACTGCGCTTGGGGTCGCGATACGGCAGTGCTACATCACCGACGACCTTTTACAGCAGAGCGCAGCCAAGCACGGCATGACTAAAGCACAAGTGCTTGCCACTAAACTGCCGGATGCAGGGGCAGTTATGTCCGGGGACTTCGGCGAGATCTTGGTTTACTTCTACCAGTCGGCCAATGCGTATCCTGAACCGACTTTTGGCCCGAAAAAATGGAGGCTCAAACAGGACCGGACAAAGCCTGCTCCGTACTCCGATGTCGTTCACTTCCACCTTCCCCGGTGGCCGACAGCCACTGCCAACGACGTTATCTATTGCAGCGAAGTAAAAAGCAAAGCAACTCCGGGAGATTCTACCCCTATCACAAGTGCTATTGCGGATTGCGCGAAGGACAGGACAAGCCGGCTGGCGGACACCCTCGTGTGGTTGCGTGAGCGAGCCACGACCGAGGATTTGGGTGATGTGACGATCCCTCACTTGAATCGCTTCATCAATGCCACCGACTTTCCCCTGGCCCAGAAACGGTTCCGTGCCGTCGCGGTAATTTGCGCGAGCCTCGTTGATGGCGAACTTCCAAACGCACCGGCAGCCGCGTCACCCGACTACACGTTGGTGATTATTTCCGTCCCTCGGCTCAAAGAAGCCTACACTGCGATGTACAACGCGGTTCGGGCAACCGTGTAGCGGACTCAGGATTGGTAAACCATGAGAGAAATTCTTGCAAAATGGATAAGTGATGCCGACGCAATCCGGCAGTTTGAGCACTTCAAGATTCCACAGCAACTTCTAAACCTCGCCTATGTTCGTACGCGTTCCGACGATTACTATATCGCGTTGGTAGGCGAGCTTTTTGACAAAATGCGCGATGGGTTTGCCGACCTAAGGGATTGGGCGAAGCTGGGCGATGCCATGGCGCAATATGCTATTCTTGACGGCGAAAAACTCATTCGCTCCGGCGGCGTCTCCCAGATGGAAGCGTTTTTGTACTCAGCGGCGGCGTTTTACTTTGGCGGCTTCCCCGCGTCCGCATATCTCACGTTGAAGCAGCGTGAATTCCAAATGCCAAGTGATGAATGGGCTGCTTGCTATGACCTGCTCGCTCGGTCAGCCGAACCACGATCAGCCACGGTCCGCACCCTTTTGGATGGTCTGGCAACCGGAAGAATGGAGGTTCTCGCTGGAATCACGCGCGAGGTCAAGGCGGCAGAGCAAAGGGGCTTACGGCTGGGTCCACGTCAATGGATTCCTTTGCGCCTACTTTGTGCATTGCTGGATCGCTTTAACCGGACCAATCTCAGAGCAGTATTGCCGGAGGGTGAAACCGCATTTTGGAATCAGTTTGTTGCCTCAATGCTGGGCCGCAAGCCGCCGTCATGGGAGTTTTTCCCATCGCAAATTCAGGCCATCGAAAACGGACTGCTTTCTCGACCGGATACCTGCTCGTTGCAGATGCCCACCGGGGCGGGAAAAACTGCGCTTACTGAAACGCTTCTTTATTCTCACCTTAAGAGGAATCCTCTCGAGGTCGCCATTCTTTTGGTGCCATTTCGGTCCTTGGCGTCAGAGCTTCGGAACACCCTTGTACGGCGATTAAATAGCGTTGGCATTTCTGCGAGGGCAGCTTATGGCGGGACTATCCCGTCCGCAGAAGAAATCAACAATCTCGATGAATTGCAGGCCTTGGTGTCAACGCCCGAAACTCTGTCCGGTTTGTTGGCAGCCAACCCGCGATTCCTTAATCGTGTATCCCTTGTAATTTGCGATGAGGGTCATCTTCTGGACAGCAATTCACGTGGTATCAGTCTGGAGTTGTTACTCGCGAGAATGAAGGTGCGTGAAGGCGGTCAGCCGCGCTTTGTATTCATTTCGGCTATCGTCCCCAATATCGAAGAGATAAATAGCTGGCTTGCAGGAAATATTTATCCAGGGTTCGTTGTGCGCAGCGACTATCGCCCAGCACTGGCTGAATTTGCCCTTTTGAATCCAAACGGCTCTGGAGCTGCCTTGGCTGTTGACCTGATTATGCATCCGCATGAGGCTCCTGCCACCCGTTTCTCTATTTCGCGATTCTTGGGGCGGGACGACTTCCGCTATGCAAATCCTCGCTCGGGCAGGCAAAAGACCTATTCATTCATTTCCGTTAAGACGCAGGCGTTGGCTGCGGCTCGGAAATCGTTAGCTATGGGGGCCGTCGCAGTCTTCGCCGCAAACAAGCGCGGCGACCAAGGGGCAATTGGGCTCGCGGAGGGGCTACTTGATCAATTGGAGCAGCCACTTAACCTCCCGTTGCCAGCCGAACACGTTGTACAGGCCGCGGTGGATTCTGCGGTTGAATACCTGACGCTCGAATACGGAGAAGATTGGGTAGGCACTAGAGCATTGGCCGCCGGGGTGGTTCTTCACCACGGCGATATTCCCCAAGAAACCCGTGAAGTGCTCGAAACTCTGCTTCGGCAAGGCCAGGTCAAGTTCGCGATTTGTACAAGTACGCTCGCTGAAGGCGTCAATCTTCCAATCCGAACTCTCGTTTTGTATTCCGTGCAGCGTCGTAAAGCGGCAGGGCCGCCGGAAAATATGCTTGGCCGAGACATAAAGAATCTTGTCGGTCGTGCAGGACGGGCCGGAGCCACCACAAAAGGGCTGGTGATTTGTGCGAATCCGGAGCAATGGGGTCTTCTCCGGCCCGTGGCGCAGCAGGCTGCCGGTGAACCCGTTCACGGGGCATTGTCAGAGCTGATAGGACGCCTTAAATCCCATTTGGCAGCACACAGCGTTGCTTTAACTAATGACTGGCTTGAGCGCTCGCCATCACTTGGCTCGCTCATCGACGGAGTTGATTCAACGTTAATCGACCTTGTGACTGAGGAAATTGGACTGGAAAGCTTGGTTGAAATCGCCACCCGTTTGGCAAGTGAGACCTTCGCGGCAAAGCGGATGGACGGTGCATCCAAAGTGATACTTGAGAGTTTATTTAAGTTGCGTGCGGAAAAAGTAATTACCGTCCGTGAGACCGGACGCCTTGACTGGATTCGCGAAACCGGTGCAAAACTCCGCATGATTAACACTGTCGAAAACGCATTATTGCCTGCTGTGGCAAATTGGGAGGAAATAGCGGACCCGATTGACGTGAACTTAATTACGGCGATTCTGATATGGGCTTGGGGGCAAGCCACCTTGTTGGCTAAAGTCCGTCAGGCGTTTCGTTTGAAGGACGACGTTGCTACAGACACGGTACGTGACACTGTCTTTGAAATCGTTAGAATGTGGTTGACAGGTGCAAGTTTCGAAGCGATGTCAGAACGTTTGGATGCCGAAGTTGACGATCTTTTGGGGATATATACCCAAGTTATGTCACGGGTCACTTCAAAACCAGCCAGTCAGGGTCGAATCAAAACCGGCCACTCCGAGGTGCTTAATTCATATCAGGTTTCTTGATGCAGGCAAGGGGCTTTTCAATTTCTTCATTTCTACTGGCT
>Ga0210408_10000439_pt1 | contig 54080 bp, 43 predicted proteins | sample IncBWH4MmetaG_FD_155471 | JGI IMG/M metagenome (GOLD analysis project Ga0210408, IMG submission 155471) | Forest soil microbial communities from Barre Woods Harvard Forest LTER site, Petersham, Massachusetts, United States - Inc-BW-H-4-M | ecosystem: Environmental > Terrestrial > Soil >...
CAGCGACCAGGCTATGTAAGCGCCAAAGGCTAGAGGATGGGCGATGGCCTCTTTCGCGCTATATTTCTTGATCACCCAAGTAAGAACGGCTCCAACCCCGAGAGCCGTGATCAGCGGGGCGGGCCCCGCCCATGCCAGGGGATCGGAAGTAAGCATAGAGACCACGACCAAGAACCCCACCACCGCCCCGAGCGGCGTGAGGACGAGGGTGAACACCGTGTTGGGGTGCAGTTTCCAGACATGCTGCGGCAAGGTTCTCAGGGTGAAGAAGAAATCGCGCACGATGCTGCGCCGCCAGCGGAGTTGCTGCTTAAACAGCACCGGCAAGGTGTTCGGTACGGTGGTCCAGCAGAGCGCATCATTGTTAAGGTAAGTCCCGTAACCTCGCAGCAGCGTCTGATGAGTCAGGAACCTGTCTTCACCCTGGTTCACTGGAATTCCAAACCAGTTGCGGGAGCGGATGGCGGGCTCGATCTCGAGCAGTAACTGGCGCCGGATGGCGAAAAGGCATCCGCTGATGCAGCAGATGCTACGGGTCCAATTCTCGGGAATCTTGTACAGCTGGAAAGCAGAGTAATAAATGACGGTCTGGATGGCGGTGATCACACTCTCGTTTGGGTTTCTCACTCCCACTCTGCCTCCCACCGACCCGATGCGGGGCTCGGCGAAGCATGCGGTCAGCTCCCGAATTGCGTCCGGATCGAAGATGCAATCGGAATCGATGGAGATGATGATCTCCGCCGTTGAGTGCTGCAGCGCATTGCAGACTGAGCGGGCCTTTCCGCTGTTGACTTCATTCCGCCCTGTGCTTACACGGATGTTGGTGAAATCGCGCTGGGCTTTGAGCATCCAGTCGTAGCTGTCGTCGACGGAACAGTCGTCTTGCGCGATCACCTCAAACTTGTCGTTGGGATAGTTGCTCTTGCTGATGCTCTCAATCGTCTCGTACACCGTCTTGCCCTCGTTGTAGCAGGGCATCAGCACACTCACGGTGGGCTGATAGGTGTAGTCTTTTTGGGCTCTTGTGCTGGTGAACGAGAACTTCAGAATAATTCCCATTAGGTACTTGACTGCTGAGATCAACAGGCAAAGAACCAGGATGAGCCAGAGAAGAATGGGGGCCATTACCGCCGCGCCTCCCCGGGTGAATGCCTCACCCTTTGGACCTGGGTGTTTCCGGCAGATTGGGCGTCCATGTGGCGACCTGCTTCCCGATGATGGGCCACGCGCGGCTCTCCCGAACTCGCACCATATAACATTCAGGTCGGTACCTCAATTGCCGGAAGTAACAACAGCGCGATCGGGATTCCGCAGGGTTCTTCGCGACGATGGCTGTCAAGGCCGAATAGAGGCTGGTGCGGAGGACGTGGCTTGCCTAGCGATTTGGCAGATTCGACAGGTTGTATTGCTAGCCGCGGGGATAGATCGCCGGGAGAGGATGTTCACCTGACCTGCCTGTAAGACTCCAACTTCGTAGCCGTGCCCCGGTGGAACGAGGCGGGAATCGAAGCCGCACCTGCGATCGTCTGCCGTGCTTCCATTGCACCACGGGCCTCCGAATCCGAGACCTGTACGCAGGGATTTCGTCTGCCTGCAGTGACGGTGCCAAACCAGGACAGAGTTGCCAACGATGCGCCGTCATCCACTGAGCCCAAGAGGCCGCCAGGCTAGCAGTTCATCTTCCCAACCCGTAGCGAATCCACGCGATGAAAGCCATGCCGAGTAGGGAGACGACTATGACAACAAGTGACCCGACAAATACCCAGTCACGGTTTCCTTTTTGTACGACGAGATGGTCAGGCGGCTCAGCGTCTTCTGGCGTCATGGTGGCTTCCCTGCCGGTCTGTCGCTCGGGGAAGAAGACTCGACAGGGAGCAATCGGAGTGCCAATTGCGCAGCCGGACTTCATGTGGAAGACATGGAAGGTCTGAGAACGCATCGATATACGCCGTGTTCGCGGATCCTGCCGCGCGCGAGTCCATTCGACTCAGAGGTGTGTCCGGCTGGGCCGCGGCTCCGGTACGGTCGCTGATGGGTCGATGCTTCCAGAACAGGCCTCAGCGCATATCAAAAGGGACGGTCGCTCTCACAGCCGGGGCTGGGTGGGGCCAGAAGGTTCCCAGGGCCACTGAACCCACACGAGCGGAGCGAATTCGGCATGCGCAAGTCCCACGCTCGATCGTTAGCCTTGGCAAAGCCAAATTCCGACCCTACCCTCGCAGGCCTTCGAGATTGCTGGAGAGGTAGGTAGTGTGGCCATTTGTCCGTCATCGCCTTGTCCTTCCGATACCTGCCACGGCTAGGTTCAGTAGGCTTACTATGCCCATTACGAAAGGCTTTTGGTCTTTCGTCGATCGCGGCCGTCCGAAGGATCTCAGATTATGAGCGAGCGATTATCCCCCGGTCGCCGGTCGTTCACGCAGTTCTTACCCTCTCTATTTCACCACATAGGAAGTCGGGCCCTGCGCGGTAGTGCAGGGGATCCGATTGACCCGCAGTGGCTGCCGGAGCTGATCCAGGTCCGACAGGAGATAAAGAGCGGGAGGTTCGATCTCAACGCGGTGATACATCGGCTGGTACGGCTAACCCAGAGAGTACTGGGCGCCGACGGCGCCGGTGTGTGGCTGTTCACGAGCGATGAGATCTTCTATTCCGCAGGCGCAGGAAGCGCATCGAACGATGAGCGATTGAGGCTTGAGGTGATTTTGAAGCTGGCAAACACCTGGCAGCTCCGCAGGAATTCGCCGCCTCACCCGGGCAACCCAACCGCAATAGTTACGGTCGACGAAACTAACCATGATCCCGGTTGGGCGATGTCTTCGCTGGTCGAGCCCATCTGCCGAGGACATAACGTTGCGGGAGCGCTGGCCGTATTGTCTGATAAGCGTCATGCCTTTGCCGAGCGCGATGCCGCCACTATCCACTTGCTGGCCGACGTACTAGCCCAGGCGCTGAATAAGGCTGAGGAAGCAGGGCGGCAAGAGAGTGTGGCCCTGGAGCCCGCAGCCATGTTGCGGTTGATCGAGAAGATCATTCCGGCTCTCCGAAGGATGTTGGAGAGCGACGCGGATGCGCCCGCATCAAAATGCCGACTGCCTCGGAGTGAGACTGAGTACGAGCTTTCCGCTCCTGGCATTGATACCGAACTGCTACGAGAGTCAGCGGAAGCACCTGAGGAGTTTCGTGTCATCGAGGTGTCGGCCGTCACTGGTACAGTACACGATCAGGAATCGCGCGCTCCGATCAGGGATGCGGCGACTTCCCCCCTGCCCCAGGAAACAAATGTAGCTGGGATTGGAGTGCCGGGGGCGTTTGAGAGTGAGGTTGTGGAGACCTCAACCTTGTGGGCTGTGCTTCGCCAGAAGTACGAGCACAAGGTCGCTTTTGTGAAGAACTACATCTCGCACACCCTCGCGGTGCTGAGAATCGCAGGATGTTGGGTCTTCAATCGCGTCGAAAATGCCGGACAGCAGGTTTGGCACGCAGCTCGACACCACAATAATCCGCTGCAACGGCCAGTGAAAGCCGTATACCGCAGCGTGCAGGGGATAAAGGCTTCGATCTCGAGCGCTGCGAAGAGCGCTAGGAATCGAGTTCGGTCTGCTACGGCGTTCAGATCAAACTTGCCCACGGTGCAACTGAAGCGGAGTCTTCACGCCCTCTGGAGAACCGCTCCGGTCGTGGGAATTCTGCTGATCACAACCACACTCCTTATTCTAAAGACGCGTTTCCGCAATCCTGCTCAAACCACGATGTCCAGCTCGCGGACGACCACACACGAGAACAACATTCCGCTCAGCGAAAGCACTCCTGAGTATCGCGAAACAGCGCAAACTGAGCGCGACGCAAAGACGAATCCCCGGGAAGCATATGTGACGGCTGCTGCGTTGCAGGTGAGCCACCTGCAAGTAACCGACCGCGCGACGAAGGACGCTCTACGGGCCTTGAGCCCCTACGAGCTTGCCGGATTACGTCGTCGGGCGGAATTTGGAGATGATTCTGCGGCATTCCAAATGGGAATGGCCTACGAGATCGGGCGCGGGCTTCCACAAAGCTGCACAACCGCTGCCCGATGGGTAGCGAGAGCGGCTGGTGAAGGCAACGCTGCGGCGCAATACAATCTCGGCCTGCGTTATCGCGATGGCGATGGAGTGCCAATGAATGAAGAAGAGGCTGCGAAGTGGCTGGGGAAAGCGGCAGCCCGGCAAAGTTCGAATGCGCAGTTGGCGCTCACCGCGCGTTAGGCTCTTGGGCTGAAGCCTTTTTCCCGACTCGCAAGCTTTCTCGCCGTGCCATGCGAAGCAGCAGGTTGACGGCCTTAGCTCTGTGGGGTAGAGGACAGGCGAGTGCCGGAGGTGCCTCGGTCAGCGGGAACAGAACTCGAGGACTCACACTCCTGAGGGTCAGAAGCAACCCAAGGGTCTGGTGGAATCGACAAACTCCCCAGGGCGCCAGCCAGCACAATTCAGTGTCGTTCGCCCCCATGCTTGATTGGGGGATTGAGGGTCACTGGGGCGTGCCCCCTATGCATTGGCGAACTTACCCTTCAGAGGGTCCGGACCGCTCTGGTGTTGGCAGACCGATGTCCTTCCGCACGGTGGTCTCCAATTTCTTTAGAAAGCCGAGCGAGTGTGCGACGGACTCCCGCTCCTGAATGTCATTCTTACGCCCGAGCAACTCACCCAGGCGGTCCACCGTAACATGCTTCACTTCTTTGATCCTGTCTGGAAACTCATCCAGCCTTATCTCTGCGAGTCCAGCTTTCTTTAGCGATTCCCAAGCTCGCTGAGTCTTGGTGTCCCCATGGGGTTTGCTCACAGGTCCGCACTCCAGTTCACTGCGTGACTGATAATTTTCAGTCCGCGATGAGAATCAAGGCTTATACTCGGTTGGATTGCACTTTAAATATACGTAGGCCAGGTACTGGTTCAGCTCCGCCCAGAAGGCTTGCTCCCGGTCTCGAGGATCTAACCCGCCCGCTGCCATCGAGACCAGCCGCTCCTCCCACACCTCTCGTTCGTCCTGAGAAACCTCATCGGCATTGCGCCAGACTGGTCGCTCCGGACAACCCAAGACCCTGTGTTCCGGTATCACTCGACCATCCGCAAGAATGAAATCTCGCCACACCAGTCCCCACCTCACATCCTTGAGAACACCTGATCTCAAACTATCCGTGGAGTTGAACGTGATGACTTGCCCCTCTTCAGGAGGCCAGCTCGCTCCAGTACCCACTGTCTGCGTCGCCGTCTTCATCGGGGGCACTTGCGCGGAAAATTGACTCTAATTGCTCTCACCTGGACCGGGCTCGCGACCCACGATTCGAGACCGGCTCGTATCTGGTCTCGGCCAGGGATGACGAGACAAAACCTGTTCCACCGCGTCCTCCACCATTGAAATGAAGGTTTCACCATTTCCGATTGGAATGGAGGCGGCTGCGGCAGTGCGCAATCCAAGCCGAGGAGCCAGTTCCATCTCCGGAATGGACTGGCTCTGTTGACTCAGGTAGGCAATCCAAAGAAGGGTGACCGCGTTGTAGCCTGCACTCTTCAGGAGGCTGACAATCGGAGCCGAGCTGGTGCCATACCGCATCGCAATGCTGACCAGGATCAGTTCCATGCTCGCAAAAACGCCGAACCCAAGGGCTATGCCAAACACGCGTTGCCGCCAGCAATTTCGCAGAAACCGACAAAGAACCATCAAGAGGCAGAAGAGTCCGCATTGCATCACGCGCACAGTGCGATCAAAGGTCAGCACCGCCGCCACTACCCTGTCTGCGCTGCCTTCTTGGCTCGAAAGGGCATTTACGATCGCAAGCAGAAAGAGCAGTCCGCAAGCCCATCGAAATATGATCGAGCCCAGATTGCGCGCATCTCCATATTCGTTAAACAGCTTGTGCAATATTTCATCCATCACCGTGACGGCAAGGATCACGCTGATGGCGTTCCCGGTCCAGTACGCCTCGAAATAACCTGCGTCGTAATAGCGGTAGGTGAGGAATAGCAATGCAGACTTCAAAATTTGAAAGAGGATGTAGGAAAAGAATCGAGGAAAAACTGTGTGCAACTTGCGATGGACCATGCAGGCAAGAAGGCACATCTGCAGCACGGGACCCACGAGCCAACTCAGATCCATTAGCCAGTTCATCGCTTGGTGTGCACCCGAGGTTGGGAGCATACCTCTCCCTTGGCAGCCATGCAACCTCTATCTGGGCGGCCTTGTGCTCTCTGCCTACCGGGTCAACTCACTATGGCTTGCAGACTGTTTTTCCCTTGCGGCACAAAGGCATGGGATCGCTGCCATCAGCAAGGATCACAGCCTGTTCCGTCCGGATCACAGGACTACTCGGTGCGCTGCTGCTCGGGATCGCACAGTACAGTCCGCATAGTGCCAAAGCGGTCAGAAAGAACTCGACGGTTTTGTTCATTTGGGGGAGCTCCGAGGCACGGAGTTTTCCGCGCGGCCTAGGAGTATATGCCCTGGTTAGGATTTGCGGTGGCCCCACCAGTACATAATTGCGATTTTTTCGATTCCTCTCCGGATAACCCGATTTTGTGGGTTGTGCGTTTTCCGCGGAGAGTCTCAACCCGATCGAGAGAGCTAGGTCCAGCATCCGATCTCATAGATTTTCGCCCAGGCGTTCCGGCACTCTTCTGGCGCGTGCCCCCACACCTGAATTAATGCGACGCGCGATCCTGCACGGATCCAGCGGAGCAAGGGTGGTCGAGGCCTGTGACAATCCGCAGTCCTGTTTCAAATTGCACTGTATCCGCAGAAGATTTGCACAGACTTGCGGCAAGACTGGCAAAGACCCGAAACTCCGATTCCACCCTCCGCAAAGGGCAATTCCCTGTCTCGTTGACTCCCGGCGCGCCCTGATCGTTGCTTTCGGCAAGACGCTACCGGTGGGCCCGCGTCGGCGACGGCACCAGCGCAAACGGTCCGACGTAGCTCTTCGCCTCCGGGCACCTTCGTGGAGAAGTTAGAATCCCGCAGAGGCGAGTCCGTTCTGGGTCGAGGTGGTGATCAGAGAGTCGACGTACGTATCGAGACTCAAAATACCGCGGACAAGAACTGCTATGCCAAGGCGTCCGGTCTGGATTTCCAGAAGGCCATGATTCGCACACGGCGATCTTGGGCTTGCTCGAGGATGAAACCGGCGACGAGCGGAACGGACGAGATCGAGCGTACTCTTGGGTAGAGGGCTCGTGACGCTATTTTTGCTTTGACTGCCTTAAGCGCCGAGCCGCGTCACCGAGTGATTCTGGAGGGGGCGGTGGACTCTTCTTTTCGAGCGCCCCGCCGTTGTCGACAATGGTCACGCCGCGGATGGTGCCCAACTCCACCGAAGCCACCGGCGCTGACGACACCGCGTATGACGAGGCCGACCGTACTGAAGCGTGAGCTGCGGCCGGGGCAAGTTGGGGTTGCGCTTGCGGTGCGACGACACGCGACACGGGTGCGACCGCTCCTCGAACCGCGCGTGCCCCGGTCGGTGCGGTAGTTTCAACGGGCAAAGCCACGGGATTCGCTTGAAGTGCGGCCGGGACCGTCGCGGCCGACGGGCGCGCAACGAGAGCAGGAGCGACCACTGCGGCTGTGCTCCGCGCGGTTGCGGAGGTCCCGCCTGATCCAGCCCGGAGTGCGGGACGCACTCCCTGTACTGGTGCGACAGACACAGGTGCGACGCGTGCCGCCGGTGCTTTGGCGGGCAATGCAATCGTTTCAACTCGTGCCGCTGGAACCACTAACGGGACTGGGGGCGCAGCCGCCTGTTTCTCCTCAATCGCGGCGCTGACGGCGTCGGTCACGTCCTTGCCAACCCGACGTTGGCCATACTTCCCGGCCACACACACTTGATCCCAGAGCCATGAATTATCAACCCATATGAGGTCCTTGTCGGTCTTGTACACGGCAAAGCCCGAGCCCAATCCACCGTTTCTGCGTCGATATTCAATGCAAACGCCCTTGTTCGTGACAATGGCGCTGGATATTTGGAGGCTGCCCGGATCACGCATGCTCTCCTGCAGGCGAAGGGCGCCCTTGATCGCGTGAGCGGTATCGTCATCGGAGCCGGTCCGTCCAAGGCACAAAGCGGCGGACAGCAGCATCAACAGGATGGGGAGGACTTTGGGTTTCATGGTGCATTGAGTGTAGTAAAGGCAACGCAACCGCTCAGCGTTACGAAAGGGATTGACCCTAGATCCTGGGCAACTGCACCGACATTGCCGTGGTCCAGTCAGCCATCCAGAGCGGGCGCTACCTAAAGGGGGGGTGGCGAAACATCCCAACTGAGGCGACAGTAGATGCGCTCCGGGTCTCAATGAGTTCTGAGTTCCCTTGGGCCCTGCGATCCACCCATAGAGAAATGAAAGCCGATTTCTAGGGCCGATTGATTCCAAATGGGTTATGCGTGACTTCCGACGGAGTAAATGCCGTTTGCGTCGATCACTGAGGGCAATTAGGGTATCGCTGGCGTAGCTCCGCAGAACCGGGCAATGTTATAGCTGGCTTGGCCGAAGGGCACGTGATGGCTGCCAGAGGCGAAGCCATGATCTCCAGCATGCTTGCGGCCTTCACTGACCGGCTGCCTGCCTAACCCGTGCTTCCTTTTCCGCGTTTCCTCAGCACGCTGCGTGCTGTCTGTAGGATCGTTACGTCCAATCCGAGCCACGCAAGAGCATCGGCCATAGACTCGAACACCCTGAATTGGGCACTCTCCACAAGGGACTGATACATCCGAGCCAATCCGAATGTAGCGCCGCTCCCGGGCGCAACTACTGCGCGTCTGCTTTTGTTAGAGAACGGATCATGTGCGCGGTGAATTGTGTCCAGGTCTGCGAAGTAAAGATTAAGCCGCGACACCTCCGATAAATCGACGAGGTGACAGAAGTCAGGTCTGAAATCTGGATGCTGGCTCAGCTCAGTCAAGGTTGTCTCGACTTCGGTGCGAGACACCTCGCCCGAGCACATGGTGATCACCACGCGATTGGAGGGATCGACAAAGCGCAGCACAGGCACCGGGAGCTGCCTCTGTTAACGAAGTTTAGCAACTCCAAGAAGCTCCCGACTTTGGGACCGGTTTTGTTACGAAAAGCGGAACGTCTAAGGACCTGCCTTGGTTGGTGAGCCCAATGCGCTCTGCTGCCGGGTCAGTCGCCCTGAACCCGAGTCAAGCGCTCTTTCGTTTGTCTGGTAGTGAATGCTTAGCAGAGGCGGGCTTGGAATGCTGAGCTTCGTGGAACGATAGACAGGACGGGCAAAAGGTAGCGCCGCACGATGCACACTCCTCAGCGTGGGCTGAACAGAGTGATGTGCCACAATCGGAGCACTGCGCCGTAGCCGAGCGGGCGCACGTTGCACCGAGCGCATCCTCTAGGCTCCGTGCTTCGACCACTCCGCAATAGACCACGATTGGCTTCCCAATTCGCAAGCCGGGACTATACCACGCCCCGCTGAGACGCGGTCGCGGGAACCAGGCAACAGGGATCGGCACACTTTCGGCCCCCGGAAACTCAAAATTCCCTGGTATCAGGGAAAAATACAAGGAACTTCCCTATTCTTGATGGCGAAATTGCGGCACCATCGCAATATCTCGCACTCGTTCCGCGGGGATTAATTGCTTTGGCGACCTTTTGAACGAACAGGAAATTTTCGGGACTGATCAGGGAAACGCCAGTCCCTGATACGGTCCGAACAGATTTGGCGCCAAGATCTTGAGTCATCCGGGACCCTCGCTTTGGTGTCGGCCTTACGATTGAATATGGGGTGATCGTCTCTCTATGTCCGGGCCGCGAGGCGTTTTCGAGATCGGTCTACTGTCGTAAAAGGGTGAAAATAGACTTCGGCAAAGCATCACGGCCGAGCGGTTTGTTGCCGCTGTACTCCCCTACCAGATCGAGGGCAAGGGCGCCAAACGTTAGATTTGCAATATTCCAGAGCTGGACAGTTGCCTGCTTTTCCCGAGTCTGAGTTACCACCTCATCCAGGTCCAAGTCTTGGGGTTGTAAGACCCGCCGCCGGGCGAGCAATTGTAGGGCCAATCGGCGTACTTTCAGCTTGCTCGCGAATCATCTGGAGTTTCGTCGGGTAGGGCTGGCCTCGTGCAGTTCCGACATGCCAACTGTGCGAAGCCAGACCGAACAGGCTCTGAAACCTGCTCGTCGACGAAGCATTTTTCCGCACCGCCTCCAGCGCAGCGGCGCACCGCGTCAACTGAGGTCACGGCCTGACATTCTGCCCTCAAAACCGCAAGCACTTTCGTAATGTGGCCTGCTCATCTGGACGTGCCAAAACCGGACCTGATCCTCGATAGTAGTAATGTGGCGCTTGCTGTGCGGGAGATCAGCTGACCCTCCCCCCTTCCCATTTTGCACAGACGCGCTTGCGAAGAGATCTGTTTGATTCTTCAGGATTAAGATGGTCCGGACTACGCAGAGAACCCTCAACCCGCGATTAGGGAGTCTAGGCGCACGTCCGAAATTGCCCTTTGTATTTGCCTTCCTCGCGACTGCCATCGCCGTCTTGGTTGCTCTTTCTTGGTTTCACAGGAATCAGGTTGACGAAGCCCGCTCTGCCCAAGTAACTCTCAATCAAATTGCGGTTCTTACGCGAGAGATCAACAATCTTACGTTGGCCACCCTGCAAAAGCAGGAGCTGACTCCCGACGCGGACACGGAGATGCGGACGGCAAGACACGCACTGCCCGAAGCAGTGCTGGCGGCACGCCTTCATGCGTATCACACTGCTGTCCTAGAGAACGTCTGGCCCGTGTTAGACAACTACCTTACGTCGGCCGGCCGGCAATGGATCCTGATGCAAGTTCGGAACTTTGACGAGGCCAAGCAGGCCGATTTCCAGGCGGTCAGGCCCCAGTTCGACTTGATGCAGCACCAAGTGCAGATCGCCATTGAAGCCGAGGACAAATGGGCCCAAATCGTCGCACTGAGAGCTAGAAACGAATTCCTGGCGGCCGCAACATTGGCAGCGACCGCCGTCCTGATACTTTTTCTCCGGCTCAAGACACAAGAGCACATCGGCCAGTTAGAAGCGACGCAACGCAACGCCCTCCGCGAGAGCGAAGAGCGCTTCCGCGCTCTCACCGAGCAGTCAACCGACATCATTCTTATCGCCGATCCCTCTGGCCAAATCAAGTACGCTAGTCCTTCCGTTCATGCCGTTCTAGCCCTGCATGGAGATCGTCTGGTAGGAACGAACATGATGGACCTGGTGCATCCGGACGACTTCGGCAAGACCGTGAGCACGGGGCCGCGACCAGTAGCGTATCGCCAGAATCCGATAGTTGAGTTCCGGCTGCGACATGCAGACGGAAGGTGGCTCGACTTCGAGAGTGTTGTTCGAAACTTGATTCAGCACAAGAATATCGGCGGCATTGTCTACAATGCCCGCGATATAACGGAAAGAAAACATGCTCAGGACCAATTGCTTTTTAACGCCACTCACGATGTGCTCACCGGCCTTCCAGACCGGGCCTTGTTCCTGGGGCGTTTGCAAATCGTCGTGGATCGGATGAAAAGGCACCCCCACGAGGCTGCTGCTGTGCTTTTCATTGATATCGACGACTTCAAGGTTGTCAATGACTGCTACGGCCATGTAATCGGGGACGCTCTAATCAAAGAAGTGAGCAACCGACTGCGGGCCTGCTTACGCAGCGACGGCACAATCGCCAGGATGGGTGGAGATGAGTTTACGGTTCTAGTGGAGGACGTTACTGACCCGAGCGATGCCATTCGTGTAGCTGAGAGAATCCAGTCTTCTTTTGAACGGCCCTTCCTACTGGAGGGACTTGAGATCTTCAAGAGCGTGTCCATTGGCATCGCACTGACATCACCTGAGACATCGGCGGAGGCGGTGCTTCAGAATGCCGATATCGCTATGTATCGTGCGAAAAGCCAAGGCAAGGCTCGCAGTGAGCTCTTTGACCGGACGATGCACGAGCAAGTCATGAGTCGACTTCTTCTAGAAGCCAAGCTGAGATATGCTCTCCAGAATGAAGAACTGACACTTCACTACCAGCCAATCGTCGCGGTAGATACGAGGGCAGTACAGGGCTTCGAAGCACTCTTGCGGTGGCAGCCCTCGGGATCGAATTCGATACCACCAAGCACTTTTGTCCCGGTTGCAGAACAATGCGGCCTGATTGTTCCTATTAGTGTTTGGGTGTTAAAGAAGGCGTGTTTAGAGGCGGCAAGTTGGCGACAGCGCTATCCTGCCGACCCGCCGTTATATGTCAGCATTAACATCAGTTCAAAGCATTTCTCTCACGCCGGTTTTATTGGGCACGTCAAAGATGCCCTTGAAGAGAGTGCGATTGATCCGCAGTGCATAACCATCGAGCTCACCGAGAGCTTGGCCATGAACGACGTTGCGGCGACCTTCCAAACCATGTCGCAGTTACGGACTTTAGGAGTGAAGCTGAGTATCGATGATTTCGGTACCGGATATTCTTCTCTAAGCTATCTCCGTCGTTTTCCGGTCGACACCCTGAAAATCGATCAGTCGTTCGTTAAGACAATGGATGCCGAAAACTACGCCATCGTTAAGACAATCATCGGACTGGCGCGCAATCTAGATCTTAAAGTGGTCGCTGAAGGGGTGGAAACACCTAACCAACACCAACTGTTGGCGTTGGCCGGTTGTGGGTCAGCCCAGGGATACTTGTTTGCGGAACCCATGCCGGCAAAGAGTGTTGGCGTTTTCATTGAGTCCAACCGGCAAAACTCCGGACAAACTAAACAGATCGGCTTGGCACACTCGACAGCAGGACGTTGATACTTCAGGGAAACTCGCTCGGGGCGGCGAAAATCGCATCGCAGGGTTAGGCGCCGGTTTTTGCGGTCGGAATTTCAGCCTTGGTCCCGTAAATCTTGGTGGCGACGACGATGGTGGCCCGTAAGTGTCAGAGTTAACACACGGGTGACAGATTGAATCCGCAGCCGGCGTAACTTTGCCACTTGATCAGCAAATTCTCAGGCGGCCGGTCTTCGGGTCTTCGTCCCTTGGCGGATTACTGCCGGTCAGCTCGTCACTCGACCGCAACCCTGGTTCCCCGCGATTGCGTGTATGGGCCTAGCGATCTTGCTACTCTTGGGAGCGCCCTCAGCAATCCACAATGAATCATGCTCTCGCGGGGTATTCTTGGGTTCCGCCAGATCCTTTACCACCGTCCGATAAAGCCCACTTCACTGCGTTCACTGCCGATCGCGAGGTCCCTCTTCGGCGCTTCGCCGTCGGTTCTTCGCGTCCATGCTCGCTGATTGCGGCTTAGTCTTCGACGCGAGCTTCTTCTCTTCTTCGCCTGCTGAATCACTTCTGCTTCCTTCGCATTCCCGCGTCCGGTGAGCTCCGCTCTTTCGCCGGTGTTCGGCATGTTGTAATGATGTCAGAGTGGCTTCATACATTCCTGTCAGTTTTGTACAGTCAGGTAACACCACGCGGCGCTTGATGCAACTGCTCAGACGTAGTGCTTCGTTCAAGCGCGGAACACAGTGGGTTTCGCGGTTTCTAGCGTTTGCCCGATTAAGGAGTCCCAACAATGCCTGTACGCAACAAGGAACGGCACCGCATAGGACGCATTGGCTGGCTGCGCGCGGGAGTATTAGGCGCGAACCCGGTCGCGTCTGCGATTACGACGAAAAAGGTGAATGTGCCGAAACGACTGGCGTCAGTGTTGCTCAACCACGTAACGAGCCCAAAAAAGACCAGGAAGATTGAGGTTCGTCACGATCCGGAACAATTGAGCGGCTGGACCTCCCGTTCTTCGGAGCAAGAGTGCTCACTCTCGCTGGGCAGTCGAGGGTGGGGAGATTGATCAAACTTGACACAGGGAACGAGGGGGGAAGTTGCCATCCTGGTGTCCGATCGGTATCAGAAACATGGCCTGGAGACCGAATTGCTTCGTCGAGTGGTACAGATAGCGCGCGACCAGAAACTGTGCCGCTTATCGGGCGAACGGTTGCGGGACAATCTCATCATTCAGATCATTGGTGAAGAGACTTGGCTTTCGCTCTAACCGCCACTGTTGAAATGTGATTACCGGCACTGATACCCACCGTGCCGATTCAGAACACTCATTCGCTGAGGTTCCTACAAAGAATTCTGACAGCAATGCGCCGAGAAAAGAGCGTCGGCTGTCCGCGTGCTCGTTGTGAAGTCCTGCGGCCAGAACCTGCCCGCATTTCGGGCGAGACTTGAGAGCGTTTGGGTCCGATAGCAGGTCATGGCATCTCTTCACGCTACTTGAGACTCTCCACATACGCGATCAACGCTTTCATATCATCCGGCGGCAGATCGACGGGTGGCATGCCGCCTGCGTTCATTTTGACGGTGGGATGTTTGAACAATTCGGCTAGCTGGTCGGGTGAGAATTTTGTTTTTCTAAGCGCTGGGGCTGCAGCTGTGCCCGAGCCGCCATCGCCGTGGCATGCGTTACACGATTGCCCCTCGAACAGGGTTTTCCCTTTTGCAGCCAGCGGGTCGGCGAGCGCCACATTTGCCGCAGCAAGCGACGCGGAAGAAAGCTCGGGATCGAATGGTTTGCGTGAATATTCCTCCTCTTCGCTCCTCTGCTTCGCCAGTTGCTGGGCCACTCCAGAATCGTGCCGATCCAGATACTGGCTGCGCAGACCCAGGCCCAACAGCGTGAAGACCACGAGCGCATAACCTCCCATTGCTGCAGGCCGCTTCCACGGACGTCGTTCGATGCCGCGATCCAAAAAAGGAACCGCAAGAATGGCCACGACGAGGAGCGTCGGAATTACCAGCACGCCGATGATCGCAGCTGACCCGTGCCAGTATTTGAGCCACTGAAATATGGGCAGGTAGTACCACTCTGGCCGTGGCACGTACTGCGCATCCGCTGGGTTAGCGGGTGGCCCCAGCTGCATCGGCACAAAGAAGCAGAGCAATCCGAGTCCGACAATGAGCAGCGCCGTCAGTGAGAGGTCCATCAGCACTTGGCGGGGGTAGAACAGTTCGGCTTTCTGTTTGGGATGGTAAGGATCTTCGTTGACCGGTCCGGCGGCTCCAGCTTTGCGGAACAGAAAAATATGGGAGGCCACAAGTGCGAAGATAAAAGCAGGAATTAGAAAAACGTGCGCTGCGAAAAATCGCGAGATAGTAAGGGTCCCCATCTCCGTGCCCCCGCGCATGAGGCGCTTAATGCTCTCACCAATCCACGGAATTTCGCTGACGGCGTTGGTTCCCACCGCAGTGGCAAAATAAGCTCTCTGATCCCAGGGGAGCAGGTAACCGGTGAACGCCATGGCCAAAACCAGGCCGAAGAGCGCGCATCCAGAGAGCCACAGGACTTCGCGGCGTCCTTTGTACGATCCGTAGATATAGGTTTGCGACAGGTGAAGAAACAAGACGACGACCATCGCACTGGCGCCATAAGCGTGCAGGCTGCGCAAGAATGAACCAGCCGTAACTGTTTTTGTAATGTAGGCGACTGTGGTGTGGGCGTGATCGGCGGAGGGAACGTAATACAGGGCAAGAAATGTCCCTGTGATCACTTGCGATATGAAAATGAATAGGAGCCCTGAGCCGAATATGTAAGCGAACCGTGCGCCGCCCGGGATAGGCTCATCAAGAGCACTCCGAAGCAAATTATCCACACCCGTGCGACGGTTCAGCCATCCCCATAACCCCGACGCGGGCGCGGGAGGAGTGTCCGGCCCACTTTTATGTGTCGAATGCATTTCCTGTCAGCCGATGACTTCCTTGTCAGAGACCAGTTGCCGAAAATATTGGAATCGCGCCAGCAGCAGTCCGTCCTGAACGGAGGTTTCGAGCGTATCCATCCCTCGCCGTGAGGGTCCGCTTACCCGAGTCCCATCTGCGGCAAAAGTGGCGCCGTGGCATGGACAGACAAACTGATTCTTTTCCTTGTTCCACGGCACTGTACAACCCAGGTGAGGACAGATTGAGGTGAGAACGAGAAGCTCGCCCCGAGTGCTTTTCGCTACATAGACCGCTTTTTCGGATACCGCTTTGCGCCAGCCATCCACCTGCTCAATCTGAATAATGCGCATCACTGGCTCGGTCAAGGACGAAAAGTCGGTCAACGCTCCCACGGACGACTCTTTGAGTTCGGTGGTGCGACGCAGGAGAGGAAACAAAGCGAAGCGAATGAGCGGCACTGACAGCAGGGCGCCTACAAAAAACCCTCCGACTGCAAGCAATGCACCGAGAAAAGAGCGCCTGCTCTCTACCAACAATTCCGAAGCTGAAGATTTCGAAGTCCCGTTTTCTGAGTGTCCAGCACCTTCAACCATGTCGTCTCCAAGTGCCAACGAACGGTGGAATCCACCTTCGAGCAACGGGAAATCGCAGAGAGCTCATTTTTATTTTGGCAGCGCTCGGAGGTAAGACACCAAGTTCGTTACATGGTCTGGCTTGATCTTGGCACCGAAAGCCGGCATCTTTCCTTTGCCCTTGGTGATTACTTCGTTCAGCGCATCATCGCTTTGCTTTTGAACCTCCTCGGAGCGCAGATCCTTGGCGTGGAGCGCCTTGCCGAACGAACTGTCTCCACTGCCATTTGCTGAGTGACAAAGGGCACAGTTCGTTTTGTAAAGCTTGGCGGCATCGGATTGGGCTTGCGTTGCCGTTGGGAACGCTATGAAACACAGGATGCTTGGCGCGATGAAGCTCAGAAAAGCTTTTTTCATGATTCTCTCCTCAAGTCAATTTGGCCGCAGCGGCTATCCGTTGGTTCCGTAAGACTCGCTACGTCCTGCGGCGTTGCCAAATGCTTCGGGGCCAAAAGTTCACAATATGAGTAGCCGTCAGAAAACGAATCGCGCGAGCAAGTAGACCGTATTGTTTGCCGATGCATCCCTTCCCGCAATAGTTGACTGGCGCCATTGAATCGGAAGTAGCCCGTGCACCCTCACCTCCGGCTTTGTCGTGAACGTGTACCCTTCCAGCTTGAACGTTCTACCGAATGGTGTGAGCTCGGGTGGAGCGTAGTGCCACGAAACGCATGGCATTCCTGTCTGCCGCGAGTAACTCGGCACGGCGTGCGCATTTGGTATGAAGGTTAGGACTGCCAGTACCACAAGGGCAGATCCGAGGGCAGATCCGAGTGGGCGTCGAATCATCGAATTTCCATTTCCCTTCATGCCACGATAAAAGGTGCTGCCGCGTTTGCCATCTTTAGATACGTCCGACCAAATAAGCCACGGCACAAGGATTATGTCGAAGAAATCACACCTTGCGATGTTCGATATTGCTCACTGCGGGCAGTTCTGTGTCACCAAAGAAACGTGTCTGGGATCACTGAGAGTGAGAGAGTGCAAAAGCACAATCCTTCACGCGTGAGGAAGTCGAGCATTGATCGAATCGACTGCACAAGATTCTGCACACCTTCGGCTCTATAGGCGATGGAGCCGAGCCACGCGCCGATTCCTCAGCCCTTTGCAAACATTACCCGCCAGCAGGAACCGCTATTGGAGCGAACTGGCGACTGCTGAGAACGCGTTGTTGGCATTTGAACCAATTAGCCGGATCGTGCCGATCACAAGCACAAGTATGGCCGCGAGCATCACGGCGTACTCTGCGATGTCTTGCCCTTGATCGTCTACCCAAAGTTCGGAAAGGCTGGTCATAGACCACCTCCTTCGGGTCGGGGCTTTGGGCGGGGGAGGTTGGCTGGTCGCCCCGGCGAGAGGGGCTGATTGTGCATGAGGCTCCACCGCTTGTCAAATTTTCTTGATCTAATTTTCTTGATCTTTCACAAACAGATGTAGTAAATAACCGAACAGTCATTCGGGGGGGAAGTGGCCGAGCCCAAATTGTCCAGACTTGAATTTCAAATCATGGAGGCGCTTTGGACGCGCGGAGAGTGCTCTATTCGTGAAATGCTAGAAGCCTTTCCTCTGAAGAAAAGGCCTGCTTATACGACGATCCAGACTACCGTCTATCGGTTGGAAGCCAAGAATGTTGTCCGTCGAGTGCGGAAGGTCGGGAACTTCCACATCTTTGCCGCGTCAGTGTCCCGCAAGGCTGCGCAGCGAAGGTTGATCGATGACCTGCTGGCATTGTTTGGAGGGCGCAGCCAACCAGTGATGGCGCACCTCATCGAGTCCGGGAAGCTATCGCTTGAAGATGTAGAGGAAGCGGAAAAGGCACTACGAAAACTTTCCCCCTCGGAGAAGTAGTCACGATGTTTGCGGCATTGTCGAACGGAGCCTGGACGGACCAAGCCTGGACCGCTGCCCTGGTCAATCATCTCTGGCAGTCTACGGTAGTAGTTCTGCTGGCGTGGTTGCTAACGCTGATCCTGAGAAACAATCATGCCGGGGCCCGCTACTGGGTGTGGATGATCGCATCGGTGAAATTCGTGATTCCGTTTGCGCTCCTGATGGCGATCGGTGAATGGTTCGGCACAGTTGTGGCGACTCCCATCGAGCGTCCGGCTCTGGCTGTCGTCATGCAGGAAATCACCCAACCTTTCCCGCAAACTGCACCGGCTCCCGCCGTGGAATATTTCGGACCAGCTTCCCTTGTTGCCACGCACCACATGAATCTGCTGCCGGCGATTTTGATCGCAGTCTGGCTGTGCGGACTTCTCGTTATCTCATTCTCTTGGGCTGGCCGATGGTTCCAGATCCGGGCTGCAGTCCGCGCCTCTTCCCCGATGCAGATAGAGCGGTTCAGAGAAATGCCCGTTTTGTCATGTCCCGGAGTGCTTGAGCCCGGCGTTTTCGGTATTGTTCGCCCCGTGCTTCTCTTGCCAGAGAACATCGGCGACCGCCTCTCCGCGGCGCAGCTCAACGCTATCGTCGCCCACGAGATGTGCCACGTTCGGAGGAGCGACAACCTCACCGCCGCCATCCACATGCTGGTGGCAGCGACATTTTGGTTCCATCCAGCCGTATGGTGGATCAAGGCTCGCCTGCTGGATGAGCGCGAGCGGGCGTGCGACGAAGCGGTGCTACAGTCGGGCAACGAAGCGCAACTCTATGCCGAGAGCATCCTCAACGTCTGCAAGCTTTACATCGGATCATCCCTGGCTTGCATGTCAGGCGTAACCGGCTCAGATCTCAAGCGGAGGATCGTGCGCATCATGACCAAGCAAACTGCATGCAAGCTCAATTTCAGCAGAAAGCTATTGCTCAGCGCGGCCGCAATCGCGACGATCGCGCTGCCCATGTTTCTCGGCCTTGTCCACATCACGCAAGTGCGGGCTCAGACTGCGGCCGAGAATCCGACACAGCACATTGCCGACACCTGGCAGGGCACGCTCCACGCCGGCCAAGACCTGCGGACAGTGGTCAAGATCTCAAAGGCAGACGGTGGCGGCTACAAAGCGGTCTTCTACAGCATCGACCAAGGCGGAGATCCCCTTCCGGTAACCAAAATCACGCTGGAGGGTACCACCGTAAAGATGTCGCTCACGATGATCGGTGGCACATACGAGGGCAAGCTGAGTTCGGATGGCAAGACCATTACCGGCAACTGGACGCAGGGGCCCACCCCTCTACCGCTTAACCTGACGCGTGCTACGCCAGAAACGGAATGGACCATTCCGCCGCCACCGGCCAAGATACCGCCCATGGACGTGAATGCCTCACCCACATTCGAGGTCGCCACCATCAAGCCGAGCAAACCGGATGAGCAAGGCAAAGCGTTCCTCGTGCGGGACAATCGTTTCAAGACCATCAATGTCACCCTCAGCGAGATGATGTCGTTTGCTTACGGAGTCCATGCCAAACAGGTTATAGGTGCCCCCGCTTGGATGACGACGGACAAATTCGACATCGACGCCAAGCCCGATGGTGAAGGCGCGCCCAACGACAAGCAATGGAAAGGCATGCTCCAGAAGCTAATCGTCGACCGCTACAAGCTCACCTTTCACCGCGATAAAAAAGAGCTCTCGGTTTATGTGCTGTCCGTTGCCAAGACGGGCCAAAAGATGACCAAGAGTCAAGGAGATCCGAACGGGCTTCCGGGGCTGTTCTTCCGAGGGCGGCCGGGTGATCTGCACGTTACCAACGCAAACATGGCTGACTTCGCCGGTTTGATGCAGGAGGCTGTGCTCGACCGCCCGGTCCTCGATCAAACCGGTATTACGGGAAGGTGGGACTTCAACCTTAACTGGACGCCCGACGACTCGCAGTTCAGCGGCATGGGGGCCAAGATTCCTCCGCCAACCGACGGCGCCAGCCAGCCACCCGCTCTCTACACCGCCATTCAGGAGCAGATTGGGCTCAAGCTTGACGCCACCAAGGCGCCTGCCGAGGTCATGGTCATCGACCATGTCGAGAAACCCTCCGAAAACTGACGCTGGACGAACTTTGGGGAGAAGTGAAAAGCAGTGTCACGGCGGCGAATGCATCGAACCTGCCAGCTGGTTATCGTTCTGCTTTGCACGCTGGCGGCGCTTGCATTTCCCACCCGGGCCGCGGCGTCCGACTACCACGGCCAAGTCACCTTCCAAGGCTGGCCGGTTCCCGGAGCCACCGTCACGGTTACGCAAGGGACGAAGAGGCTCAGCACAGTCACGGACCAAGGAGGCCTTTACAGCTTCGCGGACCTGCCGGATGGACCCTCGAAGATCCAGATCGAGATGCAGTGCTTCTCGACGATCAAAGCCGAAGTGATCATCAGCCCGAATGCTCCTGCGGCTAAATGGGAATTGACGTTGCTCCCGCTCGACCAACTCATCGACATTGCGGGCACCAAGCAGGTGACTAATCCGCCGCCCGCTGCCAGTCGTTCAGGAACTGCGAAGAAGCCGGCAGCCGCGGACGCTTCAAACGTCAATCTTCCGGACATGGGGAAGCCGGACATGGGGAAGCCGCAGGAGGAGGAGTCCTCGGACGGATTCCTGGTAAACGGCAGTGTTAACAATGCGGCGACCTCGAAGTTCTCGCTCGACCAGGCCTTCGGCAACAGAAGGCCCACCAGCAACAGCCTCTACAATGGCGGGCTGGCTGCGGTTTTCGACACCTCGCTCCTCGACGCTCGTCCCTACGCACGCAGCGGGATCGAATCGCCTAAGCCCTTTTACAATCGAATCACCGGCGCCTTTACTTTCGGGGGGCCGCTCAAGATTCCGCATCTGCTGCCGCACGGGCCCATTTTCTTCGTTGCCTACCAGTGGACGCGCGATCAAACTGCCGAAACTGAGCCCGCCCTCGTACCCACTGCGGCGGAACGGATGGGTAATCTCGCGGGTCTCGTCAACCCTGTGGGCCAACCAGTTACCGTCTTCAATCCTCGGACGGGCCTGCCGTTTATCGGCAACGTCGTACCCGTCAGCCCGCAGGCGCAGGCTTTGTTGCAGCTTTATCCATTGCCGAACATCACTGGCAACCCACTCTATAACTACCAGAGGGCCGTTCTCAACAGCCGCCACCACGACGCGCTGCAGTCGCGCCTGGACAAGACAATCGGCCGCAAGGATGAGCTTTATGGAGGCTTTAACTTTCAGGGAACAAAAGGGGTCGACACCAACCTCTTCGGTTTCACGGATACGACCGAAATTCTCGGCATCAACGCAAATATCAATTGGTCTCACCGCTTCAGCCAGCATCTCTTTCTCTACGGAAGCTACTCCTTCAGCCGGTTGAGAACGAACCGCTCGCCCTATTTTGAGAACCGCCAGAATATCTCTGGCGCCGCGGGCATCTCTGGCAACGATCAGGATCCAGCCAATTGGGGCCCTCCCGCGCTCAACTTCTCGAGTGGCGTCGCCGCGCTCAACGACGCGCAGAGCGCATTCAATCGCGCCCGTACCGATGCCTTTTCAGTGTCCACAGGCATCTATCACCGTCGTCACAACTTCACGATCGGCGGCGATTTTCGCAAGCAGCAGTTCAACGATTTCTTTCAGCAGGATCCGCGCGGCACCTTTGGCTTCACCGGCGCCGCAACCCAAGGAACGGCAAGCAGCGTTGGGGCTGGCGGTTCCGATCTTGCCGACTTCCTCATCGGCGTGCCGGACGCCAGTTCCATCGCCTTTGGCAACGCGGACAAGTATCTCCGCGAGAATGTCTATGACGCCTATGCCACTGATGACTGGCACCTCCTGTCGACGCTCACCGTCAATGCTGGCCTGCGCTGGCAGTATGGCGCCCCGATCACCGAGTTGCACGGACGGCTTGTCAATCTCGACGTGGCCCCCAACTTCACCGCAGTGGCTCCGGTCCTGGGCAGCGATCCAGTGGGCCCGCTCACTGGCAGCCACTACCCCACCTCCCTCATTCGTCCGGACAGGTTTGGTTTTGAACCACGCATTGGCATCGCGTGGCGTCCCATTCCCGCTTCGACCGTCGTTATCCGCGCCGGCTACGGCATCTATCACGACACCTCCGTCTATCAGACATCCGCGCTCGCTCTTACCCAACAGGCTCCGCTTTCGAAGAGTCTGAGCGTGCAGAACAGTGCCGCCTGCGCACTCACCCTGGCCAATGGCTTCAACCCATGCTCCTCTACCACTAGCAACACTTTCGCAGTGGACCCTAATTTTCGCGTCGGATACGCGCAGCTCTGGCAGTTGTCCCTGCAGCGCGATCTGCCGGCCGCGCTTCAGCTCTCAGCAACCTACCATGGCGTAAAAGGCACGCACGGAGTCCAGCAGTTCCTGCCCAACACCTACCCCATAGGCGCAGTCAACCCCTGTCCTACATGTCCGCTTGGCTTCGTCTATCAAACTTCAGGCGGAGATTCCACGCGCCAAGCGGGACAAGTCCAACTGCGCCGCCGGCTGCGCGGCGGCCTCACTGCGACCCTTCTCTACACCTTCTCAAAGTCGATCGACGATGACGCTCTGCTGGGCGGTCTGGGTCACGTCACCGCCAGCGCGCAGAGCCAAGGCTCGACTGATTCATCGTCCAATGCCGCGCCGACTCCGAGCCCAGCAGAGCCGACCGCCGTCGTCGCGCAGAACTGGCTCGATTTACGTGCTGAGCGTTCGCTCTCCAGCTTTGATCAGCGTCATCTCTTTAACTTCGAACTGCAATACACCAGCGGCGAGGGCCTCGGCGGCAAGACTCTCATGACCGGCTGGCCAGGCAGGCTCTTCAAAGGATGGACCTTCCTCGCTGCGATGGTCGCCGGCTCCGGGCTGCCAGAAACACCAATGTATTTAGCGGCCGTCCCCGGAACAGGATTCATCGGAACCATCCGCCCCGACCCAACTGGTTCTCCCATCTACACCTCCGCGGCAGGCCTGCACCTCAATGCCGCGGCCTACACCGCGCCTCTGCCTGGCCAATGGGGAAGCGCGGGAAGGAATTCGATCACCGGCCCCGGCCAGCTGACGCTCGATAGCTCGCTGGCGCGCACGTTTCGCCCGAACCCGCATTTCTACCTGGACGCTCGCGTGGATGCGACCAACCTGTTCAACCACGTTGTCTTCACGGGCTGGAACACGACCGTAAATAGCACGCAATTTGGCCTTCCGCTGGCCGCCAACCCAATGCGCAGTCTAGAGATTTCACTGCGCGTGAGGTTCTGAGATGAGAATGCTGCTGGCCATCATCCTTCTCTTAGCCGCTGCTCCCGCAGTCGCTCAGCAGCTCGGTCAAAACAAAGCTCCGGGCGAATCGACGACCTACACCTTCAATGTCAGGTCGCAACTGGTCGTCGAAACCGTGGTTGTGAAGGACAAGCAGGGTAAATTCATTCAGGGACTGGCCGCCAAGGACTTCGCCGTCACCGAAGATGGCGCGCCCCAGACAATCACATTGTGCGAGCACCAAGATCTCACGACTCATTCGGAGCTGTTGCCAGTCGTACCGCCCGGAACCGAAGAGCTCAAGCTCTACAAGCGCCTCACGCGCACCCAGATCTCGCCTGAAACTCCGGAGACTGGACGCTACAAGGACCGCCGCCTGCTCGCTCTCTACTTCGATATGTCCGCCATGCGCCCGGCCGACCAGCTCCGCGCGCTGTCAGCAGCGGAACAGTTCCTCCGCGCACAAATGACAACCGCCGATCTCGTATCGATCCTCCGCTACCAGGGCGGTTCGGTCGATGTTCTTCAGGACTTCACCGCAGATCGCAACAAGCTGATCAGCATTCTCCAGACCCTTATCGTTGGCGAGGGCCAGGGATCGCTCGAGACCATCGACGACGCCAGCAGCGCCGACACCGGAGCCGCCTTCGGCCAGGACGATAGCGAGTTCAACGTCTTCAATACCGATCGCCAGCTCTCCGCCCTTCAGACCGCGGCGAAAATGCTCGGCCAGTTGAACGAGAAAAAGTCTCTGATCTACTTCGCCGCCGGGCTCCGCCTCAACGGTATCGACAACCAGGCTCAGCTTCGTGCCACGGTGGACGCCGCCGTCAAGGCCGGAGTGTCCTTCTGGCCGGTCGACGCACGCGGCCTGGTCGCAGAGGCTCCGCTCGGCGACGCGACTCAAGGCTCACCCGGCAACTCCGGCATGTACACCGGAGCCGCCTCCCTCGCCTCCAGCAACAGCTTGCAGCGGTCGCAGGACACTCTCTATGCGCTCGCGGGCGACACCGGAGGCAAAGCGCTCTTCGATAACAATGACCTCGCCCGTGGCATTGTCCAGGCCCAGCAAGCAATCTCCGACTACTACAGCATCGGCTACTACACTAGCAATACAGCCCAGAACGGCAGGTTCCGCCGTGTCAAGGTCTCCCTCGCAAACGATGCGAGTGCAAGCCTTACTTACCGCCAGGGCTACTACGCGGACAAGCAGTTCAGCCGCTTTACGGGTGTAGAGAAGGAGCGTCAACTCGAAGACGCGCTGATGCTTGACAACCCGATCACTGAGCTCTCCATCGCGATGGAGATCGATCACTTTCAGCTGAACCGGGCCGAGTACTTCGTCCCCATCGTCGTTAAGATCCCCGGACGCGAGCTCGCCCTCGCTAAACGCGGCGGCGCCGAGCATACCCTCATCGATTTCGTCGGTGAAATCAAGGACCTCATCGGCGGCGGTACCGTCAGCAACGTCCGCGACAACGTCAACATCAAGCTCTCCGACGCCACGGCAGTCGAACTCGCCCACCGCCCCATCGAGTACGACACCGGATTCACCCTCCTACCCGGAAAATACATGATCAAGTTCCTGGCGCGTGACGATGAGACCGGCAGAATCGGCACCTACCAGACCGTCTTCGTTATCCCCAACCTAAATAAGGAGGACAAGCGCGTTCCCATCAGCTCCGTCGTGCTAAGCAGCCAGCGCGTCGATCTCAAGGACGCGCTCTTTGACGTGGAGAAAGGTGCGCACAAGGAGAAGGAAACAGCGGTCAACCCCCTCGTCCAAAACGGAAAGAAGCTAGTCCCCAGTGTGACAAGAGTCTTCAGTACGAGCCATGAGATGTACGTCTATCTCCAGGCCTACAAGCAGCCCCTTGATGGTGACCCGCCGGCAAGCCACCCTCTTTTCGCCTTCGTCAGCCTTTATCTCGGCGGCAACAGGGCCCTTGAGACCCCACCTGCCGCGATCGTTCCCAGTGCCGCCAGTCGACTTGGCACTATGCCTCTCAGCTTCAGCCTTAGTCTCGGTGCCCTCGCCCCCGGAAGTTACCTTTGCCAGATCACGATCCTCGACCCAGTAACACAGAAGACCAACTTCTGGCGCGCTCCGATTCTGGTTGTTCCTTAGCGACATTGGTAACAGGCCTCCCGGCACCTCACCCTGAAACGGATCCGGTCGGATAAAGCAATCCGGGTGAAATGCTCGCGGAAGTCAACCGCCGAAAAAATATTTGGGAGATAGGTTCTAGTTATCGGCGCGCCTTACACGCTGCTCTCGATCGGCTCGAATAGAAAGATCTATGCGCAGCACGACGGCGAGCTCTTGGTTGCGGGCGAACATGCCCTTGTATGTTCGACATCCTCTGCTCGACACGATATTCTCGGCACATGAATGGCATTTTCCTAGTTGTGATCGTTATCGCGGCGCTGTGGTTTGGCAGCCGGGTCACTAGTCGCATCAACCAGCCCTGACGGACTCGGCCCTGTCAACCCAGGTCAGGCTTAGCCCCAGACGTGTCCCATGTGTCCCATGTGTGCCTGTCGCAAAGTCGCGCGAACCGCGGCGTTCTCCCTCCCCTGGTCTTTCAGAGCAGCCATGCCTGATTACGCGCCTCGGCTTGTAGCAGCCAGACGCTTCCGCACGTTGTGCCTTCCGCAATCGTACAATCGCCGGAGAGCACCCTGCTCGTAGGCTTGCGGAACGTACGCTCGACCAGTGGCCTAGACTGCAGCCCGCTCTGCGCATTCGCCCGTCCACTTCCGTTGCCCGCAAGCTCGACGCGATCGTCCAGCAGCTGTACCCTCCGATTCGATCGTTCCCGTTGCTCAGCGCAGCACTGGAGGCGGCAAAGGCTTCTGGGCGAGATCAAAGCAATCGGACATATCGTCCGACTTTCCCTTCGGATCAGAATCCAGCGCACCTAACGGCGGCAAGGCGAAGTTCTTCAAACAGAACTTCACGATGCTGACGTGCGAGTGGAAATTCTTCGAGATGTATCCGGCTCTGGCAAAGGGACTGACCACCAGGCAGGGCACGCGAGAACCGTAGCGGAATTGGGTACCGGCATAACTGGTGCCATCGTTTTTCCATTGCGCCACGTTGGGCGGATCGACGTGGTCATACCAGCCGCCCCAGTCATCCCAGGTGACGAAGACTGCAGTGCTGGCCCATAGCGGGCTCGCGCCGATGGCCTTGATGCGGTCCGCGGACCACTGTTGTCCGGGAGTGACCACCGGCTTTGGTGTCTTTCCGAAGGGAGGATGCTCACTGAGGCCGCCCGGTGCATAGAGCCACGCGACGGCGGGAAGGTAGCCTTTGGCTACGTCGGCATCAAACTGCGCAGCTTTCAGGTTGGACGGGCTGCCGGCGAGACCGGCGATGTGATCGAAGTACGAGGTGCTGGGGTCGGAGTAGTTGCGCCAATCGTGGCCTGCGGCGGCAAGGGCGGCGGGCAGCGAAGGCATCTTGAAAGGCGGCACGGGCTCGCCATGCTCGCCGGGATGGCTGGCGTGAAAGTTGTCAATGAGGGGAGAGGCGGCGGCGATCAGCACAAGGTGATTCGGTTCCGATTGGCTGGCGATTTCGGTGAAATAGTTGTCGCAGAGGGTGAATTGCTGCGCGAGTGCCCAATAGGAAGGAATATCCCGCTGCCCGTATTGAAGATGCACGGCGCCCTTGGCCCGATCAAGCCACGCCTGGTGGTCATGCGGGGGATCGTGGACCGGGTCTGGGGCCGGCGACAGTTGCACGCCATTGGCACCGGGGAAGGTGCCAAAGTAGTTGTCGAAGGTATGGTTCTCTTTGACGATGATGACCACGTGCTGAATCGGATTGGACGGTGCAGTACCCACCGCAGCCTTCTTATGCATGTGCGCGTCCTCTGGTCACGAGTCCCCCGCTCTTCTCGGTATTTCCAGCTTACCGCGGCTCGTGTGAACGGCAAATGAATCGTTAGTGCTGGGCGCTGCTTCTTTGAGGGAGCGTGGTTTGGTTACAGTAACGACGTGGACGATGAACCCTGTCATGGCAACCCGGTCTTCGTGGATCTGTACATCTACTGGGGGTTTTATCGGCCTGAATTATCTTCGGCTAGCCCACTCTCGCCTCATCGCGGTTTCCGGTATAGCTTATGCCCGGCGAGGTCGCAGTTGCCGGCGTGCAGCCCGCGGTCACTCCACGGCATCGTCGTTGAGCAGCAAAATGCGACAGACGGTACACGGCGTGTTGTTCGCAGTGCCTTTTCCTTTGCGACGTCGGCAGAAAGCGCGCCCTGAACTGATGAGACCGAGCGCCTCCAGGAGTGAAAACCCAAATAGTGTTGCCACCGGTGCTGCTGCATGCTCGGAAATATCTACCGTCAGGTGCAGGACCCCCAGGGCTTGTACGCTCAGGTAGCCCACCCGGGCGCCGGTTTCCCTCCGTAAAGTCGTAGGTGGGCGTATTCCCCGACACGCCTCAGCACAAACAGTTGTATCGCTAAAGGGAACGGCCCAGCAACGATACAGGGCCTTGATTCGATTCATGACTCGGTGAGACCTTTCGTGGTGGTTAGAGCTCCTAACTACGCCGAGGGCTACACCACCGATGACACTTTCCGTGCTCTTGCGTCAAGGGCGCCAAGTCAGGGCACAATCTCCTCTGTGGATTGCGGCTCCACGTTGTCAAAGAAGGCGCCTTCGAGCTTGGCCTGCGTTGCCTCGGGAAGCTTGAGCACGAGTCGGTGTTGCTGGTCGGGCGCGATGGTGGACAGATCCGCGTAGAAGCCGACAAACGACGGTGGGTGGACTCGTACGGAACTATAAGCGGCTTTGAATGTCAGCGGCCGGTCGTCGAGAGAGGCTGAGATCGGAATCGCGTCATCCCCCTCCGCAAATTGCACAAAAAGCAACAATCGTTCGGGTGCCAGCCAGGTTGTGTCGTAGTCTTCGGGCGCCCATGGAATGGGCCAGGCCTTCTTGCGCGCAGCCAACTGTTCCAGGACGCGCTGGGGCAGCGTGAAGGTTCCCGCAAGGGCTCCATTCTGCCCCGGAGCGAGCGCAAGCTCTTCCGCCTGACCGAAGTGTGTACCGCCAAAGTGTACTTGCGCGCTCAGGTAGCAGCCGGTCTGCGCCGGCGTCACTGCGTGACCGTTCACGGTCATATTCGCGACTTTTGTCGCTGCCGGCAAGAGGACGCCGATCTCCTCCGACGTACCGTATTCTCCGGCCACATGCGTAACCGCAAGCCTGTTGCCTGTAAGGGTTGCTCTTCCTTCGGTCGCCCCAGCCAAGCCAGTAATCACTGAGTGGAGCAGAACGGGATCGGCCGATTTCTGCGCAGGGATCAGCTCCAGGACAGTCGCGCTGGTTCCGTCCAGGCGCAGATGCACCGTATCGCCTCGGCTCCAAACGCCCGCTCCGCGCTTGCCAATGATCCGCCCATGGTTGGGATAGATCTCCCGCAGCAGGAAGTTCCCTCCCTGCGACAGGCCAAGGGTCTCGTCAAGAACAAAGTCAGCCGGGAGCTGCTTGTAGTTTGGGTTGAACAGAAAGAGGTAGCCCTGATCGCCGGAGATCGCCGAGGTGCCGTCTACATGTCCTAGAGCCGGCTGATCGAGGATGGTGCGCGTGTTCAGCAGATACTTCTTATGAGCCGCCGTCCAGCCCAGCCAGTTGCGGATCCACGCTTTGTCCATTGCAGAGAAGTGTTTCCACTCTTCCGAGTCACGGGCCGGAATCATGCTCACCAGGTTGTTCCATCCTCCCGTGCCGATGGAGGAAAGGAACGAATAGCGGTAGCCAAGATAGTCCCAATCGCGAGGCCTGTAGGGTGTGTAAACCGTCTGGGAATCCCGGCGACGGCCGTTTGTCTCGTTGCCAGGCGGAAGATTGATGGACCGCTCGGTCTGGTGGGTGGCATAGCCGGGAACGACTTCGGTCGGCGCAAACTGGTAGTTGCGATACCAGTAGTTTACGAACCGTGTCCGGTCTGCCGATACGCGATCAAAATGTAGGTCAGGATAGGGCTTGAAACTCTCCGGTTGTTCGTCGTTTCCGGTGGGGTGAGGGTAGCTACCGGCCAGCCAACTCCAAGGTCCGTACTGGTGATACGACTGCCTCCCATCAATAACGATCGACGGTACCGCTCGGCGCAGCGATTCCATGACCCGCCGGAATCCGTACCATTGCGAATAACTGCTACTGCCCTGCATGTTCAAAAAAGCATAATCAAAGGAATAACCGGATATCCCTGTTCGCTTCTGAAACGCGATCAGATTGCGAAGCAAGTAGTCCTGGAACTTACGCGATCCCAGTGAGGCGTACCTGAACCGGTCGTCTCGTCGCCGGTTGTCTCTTGGCCCCTTCACCAGCCATTCAGGATCCTTCTCATATGGCAGCGAAGGATACACGTAGGCCAGCAAACCGACGTGTCTCTGCTTCGCATAGGAGAGCATCTCGCTCACGCTCCCCGGAATCGGATCCTTCGTCGGGTCCCACTCCCCTTTACGAATCTTCTGGCCCAGATTGAGCCACAGGACATATTCCCAGCTCCATGAGTCAACGCTGTCAGTCCGCACGGCCAGCTTCGAGTTCGCTGGGGCGTAGAGAAGAGTGTGGATACCCAATTCCGCAGCAGCGTCGATGATGCGCCTGTACTTCGCTTGCCCCTCCGGCGTTCCCACATCGATCTGGTAGTCATTGAGAGTCCAAGCAGCCTCGACGGTGATCGGTTCCGGTGATGGGCTGATGAGGAACGCGCGGACACAACTGGTGAAGGCCGCGATCTCAGACTGGTCCATGCCGTCTTCCGGGGTCTCGGCCGGTGCCAGATGCCACTCCAGCACCATCTCGCGAGCCAGCCTCCGGCCACTGAGATCGTATGCGCCGATGCAGGCGATATCGCTGGTAAATTCTCCCCACTTCTGTTCCCAGTCCAACTCCGGCGCATATCCGATGCTCGCCAATTGCCCATGGTGCAGCGCTTCCAGAAAAGGATTCTGCACCGTCAGCATCAAGCCCTGTTTTCCGGCCAGGCGGAGAAATTGTCCGAAATCTTTGCCCGGCAAAAACTTCCGACTCTGCTCGATGGTCGCTCCGACTTGCGGGACGTAGGTGGATGGCACATAAGCCGAATCCACCGAGTTCTGCAGCGCCAAATCCCACGGCACGACCCGATGCACCATGAACTTCGATGCCGGGGCGCGCACCACCCGGAGTTGCTTGCTCACAAATCTCCAGCCTGGGCTCAGCCGGTAGACAACCTGCACTCGATAGCCGGATAACTCATAGTCATAGGTAATCTCGCGAGGCGTCGTTTTCTTGATTGTTGGCTGCGCATCTCCGCTCCGCAGAATGCTGTCGCCGATCACCATTGACCAGGCATCCTGGGTAACTGTAATTTGAGCTCCCGATTCGGCGTTTTTTAAGGAAACCAATCCCTTCGGGCCAAATGTCGCGGCCGTGGTTGTGTTTTTTATTTCCAGATTTTCTGCGCGCGAATTACCGGGAAAGAAGACGAGCAGGCAGGCAAGACTCAGCAAAACTTTATATGGGCTTGACATGGCATCCTTGCAGAGTGTGGACGACGTTTCGGGCGAACAACTTCGAGAGGCTGCACAGATTTGGCGCCGAACCGGCAGAGCAGGAGGCTATGGGCCTCCTGCTCCGCGCGGTAGGGCGATCGGATCAGAACGAGATCCTGGCACTCAGGATCATATTCCGCGGAGTGTGTGTGCCGCTCGAGGTACCGAAGTTGGTCCCGTCGTTCGCATTCGAATCAATGTTATTGAGGTTGACTCGGTTGAATGCATTGATTGCGTCAAGTCGCAGTTCCAGAGCAACGCGTTCGGTGATTGCCGTCGATTTCCGGATGACCAGGTCCGTCTGCGCGAAGCCCGGGTTCTCGAATAGATTGGCTTTTTCGTTGCCTTGCTGTCCTAGCCCAGGCAGCGAGAAGGGACCGCAATTGTCCAGGTTGGTGCCTGCGCAATGCGGGAAAAGCCCGTTCCGATAGGAATTGCGGTCCTTGGGTTGGTGGTAACTGGAGACGTTTGGAAAGTCGTTGTTGTCACCATCCGCGTTGAAATCGCCGCTGTCCGCGGCGAATTTAAGGTTCGCTGCCGTAGCCGGCCCTGCCGGATCGATCAACTGACCGTGGAACGCCCCGCTGGTATATACCGAGAAGGGTGTTCCCGATTGCAGGGTGGTAACCCCGGACAGCGTCCAGCCCGACGCGACTCGGCCGACCAGACCATGACCGCCGTTGCTGCGAGGCAGTTCATAACTCCAGCCAAGCGACAATCGGTTTGGACTATTCCACTGCGATGGACTGTAGTATTGATTGTACGGATAAACGCCAGGATAACCTTGCCAGTCATCCTTCGCGTCAGAGTGTGTATAAGACGCAGTCACGAAGCCCCGCTTGGCGAACCGTCCCTTCAGTGCGGCAAAGAAACCTTGGTAATTCCCGCGAGCGTTGTTCGCGGCATACGTGATAGACCCAAAACTGCTGTTCAGACGAGTCTGCACGCCACCGCAGGAACTTCCGGTACAGTTGAGGTGCTGAAGCAGGTCGCCGTTGAATACATTGACATCCACACCGTATGAGGTACAGCCGGTGCAGCCGCCTCCAACCACCTGGTTGCCGGAGTGCGATCCGATGTAGCCGGCACTCGCACTCAGGCCAGCGGTGATCTGACGCTCAACCGTCCCACTCCAATTAAGGGTGTACGGCGCCGAAAGGTTCTCGTCAATGCCGCCCACGCTGATGTTTGACCCCACCACGCCTCCCTTGGAATCCAACGGCGTACCCACGAACGCAGGATACTGGAAGCCATAGGGATATGTGTTCCTCGTGCCGTAGCTAAAGACCGGGGCTGCGGTTGACCCATCATTCTTGAAGGTTGGAACTACGAATCCAGGCGGGTTTCCTTTCAAACCATTCTCGGCATTACCGAGCGTGACAAAATCATGGAACTCCCCGAACCCGCCTCGAACCACCCACTTGCCATCGCCCTTCGGATCCCAGGCTATGCCGACGCGCGGGCTGAAGACCCAGTTCAGCGACTGGTTGTATACACTTTTCTGTTGCTTCATGACTCCGTTGGTCACCCGATCCTGGAGGGTCGCACCGGGTGCAAGGTTGAAGTTGGCCAGCGTCGTACCGCCAATCGGTACCGGATTCCCGTAATTGTCATAGCGGATCCCGTAGTTGACGGTAAGTCTCCTGCCCACTTTCCACGTATCTTCCGCGAACATCCCGAAGGTGCCCATTGCGAACTTATACTGGCCAGGTTGCGGTTGGCCGGTCACGATATTGTACGAAAGCCCACTCTCGGTAAACGGATTGTTATTGATCAGATCGATCATGTTGTTGAAGGAGAGATTGGGAATTCCATAGGCACCTGCAAACAACGCAAGGTCATCGCCGTGCCAGCCCTCGTAGCCAAACTTGAAGCTGTGGCCCCCACGGACTTGAGTCAGAACGTCGCGCCAGTGGTAGCTGTGCTGAATAAAGTCACCCTGCGCAAAGCCATCTCCAAAGCCCACCCCGAGCCCCGACACCCCGACGATGGGCACGGTGAAAGTACCGGTCTTGTTGGCAAAACCCTCGATGCGGTTGTACCCAAATGACGCTTCGTTCAACAATCTGGAAGAGAAAGTGTGCGTCTCGTTGACCTGAATCGAAGAACCGTAATCGTACGACGTGGTCGCGAATGCCGGCCGGACCGCGGGTCCACCAGAACTGATTGTGTTCCGGATAAAGTTGCCGTAGATCCTGTCTTTGCTGAAATACTTATCGAGACGGAGGCTCCACTGTTTGGAATTGTTGTAGCTCGACGAGTTAAAGATACCGTGGTCAAACACCGGGGTAGCGCAAGGAATATTGTCGGTGCTGGGAGTCCCACAACCCGTGTTCGCTCCAATATTTTGGGCGCCAAACGCCTGCAGCGCGGTTGCAGAGACAGCGGTGGTGGTGGCTCCGGTTGGCTGGTATTTCGCCATCAACTGCACTTCCGGTGAATTCGGCTGAGCCGACTGTGCAAATGCCAGGAAGGCAGGATCCTCGTACGTCTGCACGGATTGGCCGTTGGAAGTCAGCGCCCGATACGGCTCGAACGAGAAAAAGAAGAAAAACTGGTGATGCGGGATAACGGGGCCACCCACTCCGAACGACATATTGTTCACGTGGTATGGATTGATCTTTGTCCCTTTGGGAACGAACTCACCGTTCGCGTTCAGCCCCTGATAGTTGTAATACTCGCTCGCGAATCCGTGAAACTGATCCGTGCCGGATTTTGTGGTCATGACCGTCTGAATGGAACTGGCGCGGCCGTAGTCCACCGCATAAGTATTGGTCTGTGTGCTGATTTCGGAGATGGTATCCACGTTCGGCGTCAGGTTCAGCACGCCCGGGCGGATGCTGCTGGTCACATCCAGACCGTCTACGATGTATTGATTGCCGTTTTGTCCGCGGCCGTTTGCGCTGACATCGATGTAGTTTTCCGGATTGAAGTTTGTGCTTCCTCCCGTGCCCAACCCCGTAACACCAGGAGTTAGCCCGATTAGGGCGGTTGGGTTCCGGGCCGCCAGTGGAAGATCCTGCAATGCGCGAGTGTCCAAGGTCTGTTCATTGCGGCTGTCGGAGGTGTCGACTAATGGAGCCTGCGAGGTCACCTCAATGCTGGTGGACGCTCGGCTGACTGCCAATACAATCTCCACGTCCCGCGTTTCATTGGACGTCAAGGTAAAGGTTACTTTCGTAGCTCCGAAACCGGAGGCAGTCGCGGAGACGTCATAAGGTCCAGGAGCCAAGCTGACAAAGCGGTAAATTCCCGAACTATCGCTCGTGGCCTGTTGCGAGACGCTCGTATCGGTGTTGGTGAGCGTGACCGGTGTGTTGGGAATTGATGCTCCGGTTGGGTCCCGCACGGTACCCTGCACTCCCCCGGAGAATTGGCCAAAGCACACGGCTCCCGTCATCAACAGCAGAACGGTAAGAAATCGAATAACCTGACGTACGATGTGGCTCATTGGTGCCTCCAAATGGGTTGTAAGTCTCGACGTCGGGATTGTTCCAAAGGGCGGACTGAAGTCTGAAGAATTCACTATGTCGGCGATCGGCGTCACGTGAATTGCAGATCTTTCCGATTTACTAACTGCAACGGGGCCCAAGAACGGCAGCAAGGCTAACCATTTCGGTCGCCGCGCGCATGAGTCAGCTCTACCCCGTGCATCTAGTACATTTATACTAGGGCATTGGACTTGCTAAGGGCGCAGATCGCGGCGTAAACTTGGCCCCGCCATGCCGGCGTAAATCGGGCTCGCCATGCAGACTCAGAGTGCAGGCAAAACTCAGAGACCGCGAAAGCCTTCCTCAAAAACCTGGGTTTGGTTCCCCTGTTTTATAACGTTATTCTGCCTCGGCTGTCATTCGACCACGCCGGTCACGATTGCCGTGATTCCGCGAACCTCGGGGACGGGTCTGTGGGAACCCGAACATGGAGGTGCCGAGGTGGCTGCCGTCCGTGCCAAGGCACATATTTATTGGAATGCTCCGACGCGTGAAGATGACGCCGAAGGGCAGATCGCGATTGTGAACCAAATCATGGGCAAGGGCTACCAGGGCCTGGTGCTGGCTCCGGATCAGGCTTTGGCCCTGATCACGCCGGTTCGCAGGCTGCTTGCGCGCGGGGTGCCTACCGTCATTGTGGGTTCGCCGCTGCCCATTCCGGCGGGAGGCAAACTCTCCTACATCCTCAATGACGAAGAGACGGGAGGCCGCATCGCGGCGCAGCGCGTGGCCGAACTGCTCCATGGCCGGGGCTCGGTCGCGGTGTTAGGAGTCAATGCAGATATCGCCGGCATCATGACCCGTGCGCGCAGTTTGGAACTCTTCCTCGCCCAGAACTATCCCAACATCCATGTGGTAAAGAAGATGGGATCGTTTAATTTTCTCCACGAACAGCAAGTGGCCGAGGAAACGCTAAAGGCCAATCCGGACGTCACCGTCATCGTCGGGCTGATGTGGACGTCAGCCCGAGGGGCAATCTCGGCCATCGAAGAAACTCCCGGACACCGCGGGGTCAAGGTCATCGCTTTTGATCCGGATGGAGCTCTTCCCTTTGAGATAGGGGCCATTGATTCCGGGATCGTGCAGGACACTCGCTCGATGGGGCGGCTGGCGGTGGATATGATCGATGCCGAGCGGCACGGTCGAGCCATGCCCGCGTTGATCAAACTCCAACCCACGCTCATTACCCGCCAAAACGTTGACAGTCCTGAGATTCGGCTGCTGACGTCGATGGAATGGAGAGCTACCCCCTGGGTCTGGGGCACGACGCATTGATACCGGTGCCGATGCAACGCCGTCTTTTCCTCTTCCCCGTGACCAGGTGTGTTCTGACGGTGCTGGCGCTGCTGTTCCATTTAGGCTGCCTGCACAGCCCGACGCGCGGCCTGCCGTACCGCGACTCGTTTGCCAGCGGCAAGGCCGGTGAGTGGAGGGCGCTGGGGGGGACATGGGAACTGGTCAACGGCGCCATGCGCAACGATTCCGACGAGCGCGGCGCCAAACTGCTCACGGGTTCTGCTCGCTGGCGCGACTACTCGATCGAAGCCGACGTCATGCTGCTCGGCCAGGATGGCGACGCTGGCCTGATTGTCCGCTCGAGCGACGAAGAAGAGGGCGTGGATTCCTACATGGGTTACTACGCAGGTCTACGCAACCATGACGATTCCCTGGTGCTGGGCCGCGCGGATCATGGGTGGATGGAAACCGTAAAGAAGCTGGACTCCATTGAAGGCAGAATTCAGCCCTTCCGGTGGTACCACCTGACGCTGTTGGCCTACGGGTGCCAGATAGTGGCCAGTGCGACTTCGCCTTCGCAAGACGTTCTCATCTACAGCGCAATTACGGACAAGGATTGCGTGCCATCGGGACGGGCTGGCCTCCGCTCCTATGCCTCCGGCGGTGTCTGGAAAAACGTTGTGATTCGCCCCGCGACCCATGAAGATCTGACTGCAATGCTGGGCGCGATCCCCAGTGATGAAGTCTTTGCCGGGGCGTCATCTTCCTCCGCAAGCTCCGAAATATCTGGCCTTGACACGACAGCTAGCCAGGCAGAACAGCAGCCGTTCGGACCCACCACGAACACGCAGTCTATCGGCAGTCTTCGCCTTTCTTCCTTTTCGAATACGGCCATAGCGACCGTACGAGGGGTCGTCATTCTCACCTCCCCGGCGCTGTTCGTTCAGGACTCAACCGGCGGTGTTTCGGTTCCCCATCCCAATGGGCCACCGCTCAAAATCGGGGATGAGGTGGAAGTCTCAGGGGAGGTGCACCCGGGCAATTTCAGTTCGACGCTCGAACACGCCACCGCACGCGTCTTATGGGCACGTAACCCCGTGCCTGCCGTGTCGGTTACCGCGTCGCAAGCCGCCACCGGAGCATTTGACACAAACTTCATCGAGCTGGAAGGCACTTTGCGCAGCAAGGGTTATGGTCCCGACAATACGCTCATATTCGATTTCGATGCGGGAGCACAAGCGTTTCGAGCCATTGTGAATCGCGGGCGCGGCGATGTCCTGTTCAACGCTCTCAAGCTGAACAGCTTGCTCCGTCTGCGCGGGATTTGTGTGGTCGATCCGGCCTACACGCTGAATCTCACGCCGTTTGTGCTCCTGTTACGCTCCACCGACGATTTGAAGATATTGGCGGGCCCCCCCTGGTGGGATACGGGTCACTTGGTCACAATCGTGATCGGCGTTCTGACCTTGGCCGTTGTGACCATCTTCCTGTATGGTCAGGCTGAGAATTGGCGCCTTCGGGCGGTGATGGAAGAGAGAGAACGGCTCGCCCATGAGATGCACGATACGCTGGCGCAGAGCTTTGCTGGTATCGGCTTTCAGTTAGAAGCAGTGCGCAATGGTATCCCGCCGGAGATGCCGGTCACGCATCATCAACTCGAGGTGGCCAGCGACCTGGTCAACCATAGCCACGAAGAGGCGCGGCGCAGTATCGCCATGCTGAGGCCGGAATCGCTTCAGACCGGGGACCTGATCACCGCGCTCGAATCCTGCGCCCACCGCATGGTCGAGGGAGGCGCTGTACAAGTTACAAGCACTCGCAGCGGGGAAGTGCGACCGATGCCCCGGCGCTTCACCGATACCCTCTACCGAATTGGGCAGGAAGCGATCGCCAACGCTGTGCGCCATGCGCATCCCACTACCATTGCGATCTCGCTCGAGTACCAGAAGAACCTGGTGCGCCTCCTGGTCGCCGATGATGGTACAGGTTTTTCTCAGTCCGGGAATTTGCGCGGCTTTGGTTTGCGGGGCATGCGAAACCGCGCGGCCACCATCTCCGCGGTTCTACAAATCTTGAGTACGCCAAGCCAGGGCACGCGTATACGAGTCGTCGCATCTTTGCCGCCGCGCGTTACCTTTTTGTCGTGGCCCCAATTTCTGTGGAAGTATCTGATGGAACATCGAACCAATGTCCAAAGCGCCAGGCAATAACATCCGAATTCTTATTGTGGATGATCACCCGGTCGTTCGCGCGGGGCTTACCAGCATGCTGGCCACGCAACCCGGAATCGAAGTCACCGACTCAGTCTCGAGCGGTGAGGAAGCACTCGAGATGCTTGAGCAGCAAAGTCTGGATATCGTGCTGCTCGACCTGCGTATGCCGGGCATGAATGGAATGGACACGCTGCTCGCCATCAAGCGCAAGGCACTGCCAGTCCGTGTCATCGTGCTCACCAGCTATGAGACGGACGAAGACATCTATCGCGCTGTCCATGCCGGAGCGGAAGGCTACCTGGTCAAGAACACCTCGCAGCGGGAGATGGTGGAAGCCATCCGCTCGGTGCGCGCGGGGAGCCGGTACATCCCACGTCATATCGCGTCGCGGCTCGCGGAGCGCATGACACGCTCGAATCTGACCACCCGCGAACTTGAGATCCTCAAGATACTCACCAAGGGCCTGACCAACAAGCAAATTGCCAGCGCGCTCGGAATCAGCGATAACACGGTGCGTAACCACGTCAACAGCATCATGGAAAAGCTCGAAGTCTCCGACCGCACGGAAGCCTCCACCACCGCCATTCAGCGTGGCCTTGTCGACGTCGATGAATAATCGGCCATCTCGCGGCGCATAGCCCTAAAAGGGGCATCTGATCAAATGGTGCGGCGACTCTCTTTTCCGCGAAAAGCCTGTGTCCTCGTGTGACCGCTTGGTGAAATGAATATTTGTTCAGCGGAGTCCTAACGCATTAAGAATCCTTGGGCGCTTCATGAGGCGCGATTCCTTAAAGAACAAACAATATAGACCATTTGGACCATGCAGAATTTTTCCCGCTTGACTACGATGAAAAAGTCTCCCTGCTTAGGAGTCTATCGTGCCCATTGATCTGCAAGATGGTTCGAGCCGGCGCCGCTTCCTCAAGCAACTTGGCTTAGCTGGCATGGCGTCCTCTCTGCCTTTCGGCCGACTGTGGGCCTCCGTGAACGGGTCGGCGCAGGTTTCGGCGTTGCCTTCGCTGGCCGCGGTCAAGAATCGTGCACCGCTTATGCGAAGTGCATTTTACCCACTGCCTCTCGGCGCGGTCCGTCCGGCTGGATGGTTGCGTGCGCAACTGGAGATCCAGGCGGCTGGTCTCAGCGGACACCTGGACGAGACATGGCCCGATGTAGGTCCCAACAGCGGATGGCTGGGCGGAGGGGGAGAATCGTGGGAGCGTGGTCCCTATTTTCTCGATGGCTTGGTGCCGCTCGCTTATCTTCTCGATGACGCACGGCTAAAGGCGAAGGCGCAGAAATACCTCGATTGGACACTGAACAATCAGGCCGCCAACGGTATGCTGGGGCCGGCCTCCAACAACGATTGGTGGCCGCGCATGGTGATGCTCAAGGCGCTGACGCAGTATCAGGAGGCGACCGGCGACCCGCGCGTAATTCCCGCCATGCAGCGCTATTTCGAATTACAACTCGCCGAGTTACCTCAGCGGAATTTACGCGACTGGGGAAAATTCCGCTGGCAAGATAACGCGTTGAGCGTGCTCTGGCTATACAACCGTACCGGAGATGCGAAGTTGCTGAATCTCGCGCGGTTACTGCACAAGCAGGGACACGATTGGTCCGCGCAGTACGCGGATTTCCAGTTCACGGAGCGCATCACGGCGGAATATCTCGAGTCGGCGCCTGGGGGGCGGCTGAAGGAACTCGGGCTCGCGACCCACGGCGTCAACAACGGGCAGGCCGTCAAGAGCGGGCCCGTCTGGTCGCTGGTCTCCGGCTCCGAGGACGACCGCAAGGCCGCAGCGCTGATGATTGCGAAACTCAACAAATATCACGGCCTGCCGAATGGCATGTTCTCGTGCGACGAACACTTTGCGGGGCTAAACCCGTCGCAGGGCTCGGAGCTGTGCACGGTCGTGGAATACATGTTCTCGCTGGAACAGTCGCTGGGCATTCTCGGCGACCCGGAACTGGGCGACCGGCTGGAGCGGCTCGCGTTCAATGCATTGCCGGGGACGTTAACCGACGATATGTGGGCGCACCAGTACAATCAGGAGCCCAATCAAGTGGAGTGCAGCTTACACCGCAAACCGTGGACCACCGATGGCCCCGAGTCGAATCTGTTTGGACTGGAGCCGAACTTCGGGTGTTGCACGGCGAACTTCAACCAAGGATGGCCAAAGTTCGCGGCGACCCTGTTTATGCTCTCGCAGGATGATGGTATGGTGGCGGCCGCGTACTCGCCCTGCGAAGCGCGGACGATGGTTCGCGACATCCAGGTTCATGTGGTGGAAGAGACCAGCTATCCCTTCCACGGCACGGTGCGCATGACGATCAATCCGGCATCGCCGCTGGCGTTTCCCCTGCTGCTGCGAATTCCTGCATGGGCGGCGGGCGCGACTATCAAGGTCAACGGCCAGCAACAGCCAGCGCCTGCGCCGGGCGGCTTTGCGCGAGTCGAGCGAACCTGGAAGGCGGGGGATCACGTGGATATCGAGTTTCCACTTGTGCCGCGCGTGTCGCGATGGTTCCGTGACTCAATTGCGGTGGAGCGTGGGGCGCTCGTCTTCTCTTATGGCATCCGCGAAGACTGGGTAAAGCTGCGTGATCGCGGCATGACAGCCGACTGGCAGGTGTATCCCGCGACCGAGTGGAACTATGCGCTGGCGGTGGATGATGCCTCACCATCCCAAAGCATCACCGCGATCGACGCCGAGGTGGGGAACCACCCGTTCAGTGCGAAGGATGTTCCGGTAAAACTCCAGGTAAAGGGAAGAAAGCTGCCGGACTGGCGAGCCGTGGACGGGGTCGCAGACCCCGTTCCCCCAGGCCCTGTCACCAGCGATCAGCCCGATGAGACGGTGACGCTGATTCCGTATGCAGCGGCAAAACTGCGCATTACGGCGTTTCCGCAGTTGAAAACTTAGAAATGTTTGGTTGAGTCGTTAGGTGTACAACTACACCGATTTTTTCGCGGACAATAGTGTCCGCGCCACACTTGACCAGGGGTCCCCTAGCTGCCTCTGGCCGACTCCGCCGACCGATTTCAAGTTTTTATGGCCCCCCATCTCGAAGTGGCTGAATGAAGCACCGATCCGGGTCCCGCTCACGGATTGGTACGATACGAACGATCGTAAGCAAATGGGATTTCAGGCACATTTCGTCGTGGGCGGAGTCTACATCAAAGCGCTCGCGAATTCGGAGATCACAAAGAAGTGGCAGCACAAAGCTAAGCCTGAGAAGGTCAAATGAACTGCTGAACGGCCTTCTCCATCCAGTGTGATCGCGCTGGCGCGTGTCCATCGTCGAAGCTCGCACCAGCGAAGAATTGAACCGGCGAAGATCCGCATACTACAGAAGTATCGATAGAATGACTCGGATTATCCTGTTTCTGCTCCTGCTTCCTTTCCCAGCTGCGGCTCAAACCGGGGCGCAACCCGCCGACGAGATCACCGCGGCTCTGCGATCCAGGCAATACGAGAAGGCCGTGCGGTTGCTGCAGTCTCCTCTACAGCGTTCGCCGCGAGACCCCAGGTTGTGGACTCTCCAGGGCATGGCGCTGTCAGGCGAACATCATCAATCAGAAGCTTTGGCGTCTTTTCGCCATGCGCTCGCGATTTCCTCCGACTACCTGCCGGCTCTCGAAGGAGCGGCACAGCTCGAATATGAGACGGACGGCCCGGAATCCTCGGCACTTCTGCAGCGCGTCCTGAGACGACTTCCCAACGATCCGACAACGCATGCCATGTTGGCGGTTCTCGCTTACAAACACAATGACTGCGCCGCGGCGGTCTCCAACTTCGACCAAAGCAGTTCACTGCTGGAATCTCAGCCGCTGGCGCTGCAGCAATATGGCGACTGCTTGGTGAGACTCGAGCAGTACGAGAAGGCGATTGAAATTTCTCAGAAACTGCTGAGTTTGCACCCGGATGACCCGCGCGACCGCGCACGTGTAGCCGCGCTCCAGCTCGCTGCAGGCCATCCCAAGGATGCCATCGAGACTCTTCAACCGTTGTTACAGAGCCAACCGGACGGGGCAGTACTCGCACTCGCCGCCGAGGCATACGAAGCCAATAAAGACACACCTCAGGCGGTAGAGGTCTTGCGCCAGGCCATCATCCAGGACCCGCAAAACGTCGATCTCTATCTTCAGTTCGCCAACATCTCGTTCGTGCACCAATCCTTCCAGGTTGGAATTGACATGATTAACGCCGGCCTCACGGTACAGCCGAAGGCGGCTCCTTTATATTTGGCTCGCGGCATTCTCTACGTGCAGATTGCCGACTACGATCGCGCCGAAGCCGATTTCGAAAAAGCCAATGAGCTCGATCCTCATCTCACGCTTACCGAAACGGCTCAGGGGATGGTGGTCGAGCAGACAAATGACGTGGACAAGGCATTGGCTGTCGTGCGCGCGAAACTGATAAAACATCCCAACAATGCGATGCTGCTGTACATACAAGCGGATATTCTCGCGCAGAAGAATCCCGACTCCAGGAGTCTTGCATTTCGACAAGCCGTTGCCTCCGCCCGGAAGGCAGCGAGCCTCCAGCCCAGCCTGGCCTATCCCCATGACGCGCTGGCTAAGCTTTATTTGCAAGCGGGACAAAACCAGCAGGCCGTGGACGAATCTACAAAGGCGCTTCACCGCGATCCAAAGGATCAGGTTGCTCTTTATCACCTGATTGTGGGATTAAGGAAGACCGGGCACAAAGCAGAGTTGCCAGATCTATTGAAACGGCTTGCGGAGCTGCGGCAAGAAGTCACCAAGGATGAAGCAGAACGTAACCGTTACAAACTTTTCGAGCAAGCGCAACCAAGCGTACCTCAACAGACAAACTAGAGAACCTTGCGAGCCGAGTGGGCGTAGTATGTCTCAAATGCAAGGTTCTTGGCGCTGGGTACGCATCGGGTTTTGGGTTTGCACGGTGATTTCCGTTGCCGTGGTACTTCGGCGCTCGGTTGCACTTATAAACCCACCGCAGTCTGCGCCGCCGAAGTTGGCTGCCCTCGATGCCACGTTTGCGTCACATGCCGTTCTCACGTTGGCGCATATTCTTCCGGCATTGGCTTTTGTCGCGCTGGCTCCGTTTCTGTACATTCGACGGTTCGCCGGTCTGGCCTGGCCGAAGCGCCTTCTCTTTCCTCTCGGGACGGTTGTGGGTGTTACCGCCTATGCGATGAGCAGTTATTCCATTGGCGGCTGGGTGGAACGCTCTGCGGTTCTACTCTTCAACAGTCTCTTTCTGTTCTCGCTATTACGTGCATGGTGCCTGCGTCGCGAGCCCGTATCGAATTTGCGATGGCTAACACGGGCAATTGCAATCCTTCTCGGCATCGCGACCACCCGCCCGGTGATGGGCATATTCTTCGCCACCAGTAGGTTCACCCATCTTTCACCTCGGCAGTTTTTTGGCATCGCGTTCTGGATTGGGTTTTCGATCAACACACTGATCGTCGAGCTTTGGCTTCGATCACAGGGAGGGGAATCTCAAGTCGAAAAGATGGCAGTGTGTCCACCGTCATTGTAGGCAGCAAGCAGCACAATTTTCATGGGTGACTACCGTTGTGAGTGTAATCGCTGTTTTTATGAACTGGTTTCATCAACTGGCACCATCCGAAGCGAAAAAGTGTCTAATGCCACCATGGGCCGACTGCTCTTACGATTCATCTAATGAGAGCCGGGGAGTTGGCCTCGTCTCGGAACGGTTGCTGTTGACAAATCGCGATTTCACTTACTGACCCCGATTTTGGCGAACAAAAGGCGCACAGTTGCGACAACGCTGTTCTCAACAAACATTGCAGTTGGCAGCCCCGCGCTATCATTGATCAACCTACTCTCCCTATTGTTGGGTTATGGCATGAAGAAGCTAGGAGACGCCTTATTAATCTTGGTTTTTAGCGTCGGATCTGGTGTTTCCTTGATTTTCGTTATGCGTGTGGTTGGTTTCACATCGCCACTGTTTGCAGTGATCGCAGCGTGTGTGGCGCTGGGGTTCACCGCCTTCGCTCGACGGTGCATTGTTCTGAAGCCACCGCGTCCTTTGCAACAGGTACGTTCATGGGAGGTAGGGGGCGTTGTTTACCGAAAGCTGGGTGTCCGCACTTTTGGCGCGTTGCTTCGGGGCTCGCCACTACGTTACCTGAACACGGCGGTCTATTTAGATCGGTGGCCCGGCGACCCTGCAGCCGTTTGCACCCAAATGGAAGCAGCGGAAGCCGCTCATCTCTGGGCCATCGTATTGATCATCCCTTACGCCATCTATGCAGCCGTCCAGCGTCGGTGGAGCACTCTGCTCTGGTTGACGATTTTCAATATGGGAGTAAACGTGTATCCCGCACTGCACCTTCGCTGGGCTCGTGGACGCCTCATCCGAGTCCGAGAACGGAAACTGTTGGTCCGTTCTCGCACTAGGCCGCTCGCCGTAAGGCCGATGCCAGATTAAGGCGACTTGGACTTGGGGGCCAAATGAGGATAACTGCCGTTAAATCGCGATATCACTCACTGACCCCGATTTTGGCGAACAAAAGGCGCAAAGTTGCGAGAGCGCCTGTTTTCATCGACTGAGAGTTTCGTTTACTTCGAAAACCGTGATCCTTCGCCTTAACAGAAATGAAATAGAAAGACTCCGAGACGCCAAGCGTTCCCGCAATTTCTAACGCCTTGAATCATCGACCCAGGTGGAGCACGAGTTTCGGCACCCCCATTTCGGCCATCCATCGACCTACGCCTTTGTCCGGTTTGCATGCAATCCAGCCAACGACCTCAGTTTCGAGGCGCGAACTTCGTGGCCATCAACCGTCCCTGACGATTACCGCCCGCAGGTTGAACGAGCCATGGCGGAGGCTGTTGCTGATGTAGTGCTTGAACGGCTCTACCAACACACCGACTGCACGGTTACCCTGATCGACGTACGCTACGACGAGATTGGTAGCAGCGTTGCCGCATTCACGCCAAAACATGCACCCCAAGCATTCCACTTCTACAAGTGGCTGACTTGGGTGCGTTTCTAGCTGCTAATAAAGTTGCCAATGCTCCCGACGGTAAAATCGGGTGGTCAACGTACTACGATAAATTGCTGGCTGGAAGGCGAATTTTAAAGATTGTCCATGTGGACAAGGGCAGCATCGACAAATTGCTCGGTCTTCACGAAGACTTGAGGCGTGAGGAAGAAGAGGGACGGGAAGGGGATGATTTATAACGCGAGGAGCCGAGGTTCGGTCGTTATCGGGCAATGCGTGGCACCAGACGTTCCCGGGGCGTACATTTGTGGGCAGGGAGATCAGCGTATACGCTTCCCGCACTTCGAACTCTCCGGTCATTGCATTAAAAAGGTGAAGCTCATTCTGAAAGCCTTCCGAATGAAAAACTCTGTATTACAAAGCGCGCAGCGAATGCTGATTATTGCGCTGATCACTGCTCTTTTTCTTGTCGGCGTCCCGGCGTGCTCGCAGACCAACAATTATGAATTCAACGATTCCCATTTCCACTTGACCAACAATATTCAGGAGGGCCCCAACATTCACGAGTTTTTGAGCATGATGGGGACCAAAACGGGCCGTGCGGCCTTGTTCGGCGTTCCCTTGCAGCAACAGTGGTCGTACCGCACCGACGAAGACCGTGCGCCAACGTATTACCTGCATTCTGACGCTCCGTTGTACTACTACTCATTTACCGACGCGTCGATCGCAATGGCATACATGTCGCTGACAAAAGAACAGCAGGCACGGTTTGATCCGATGATCACCGGTTTCAACCCAGCGGACATGTATGCCGTGGATCACATTCGCAGAGTGCTCCAGACGTTCCCTGGCGTGTTCACGGGCATCGGCGAATTCACCGTTCACAAGGAGTTCGTATCCGCGAAGATTCCCGGCGAAGTCGCCAGCCTCCAGAACCCAGCGCTTGATCGTATCCTCGATTTCGCGGCCGAGGCGGGCCTCATTGTAATCCTCCACAACGATATCGACACTCCTTTCGCAAGCGCCGTGGCAAAGCGTGAGACCGAACCGGCTTACCTCAACGAGATAAAAGCCCTCTTCAAGCGGCATCCGAACACGACGATCATCTGGGCCCATACAGGTCTCGGCCGCGTTGTCGCGCCCGCCAGGAACCACCTCGCGCTCATCGAAGCGATTCTGCGCGATTCCGGCTTCCACAACGTCTATACCGACCTCTCCTGGGACGAAGTCGCCAAATATATCGTCGCAAGCCCAGAGGCCACCAAGCAGTGGGCCGATCTGATCCAGCGCTACCCGGATCGTTTTTTGTTCGGCACGGATTCTGCTGCCCCCACTGACCAGTCGAAGTATTTGAAGGTTTTCTATCAATACGACCCATTGTGGAAGGCCCTCGATGCGGAAACCTCGCGCAAGGTCCGCCTCAGCAATTACGAACGCCTCTTCAACGAAGCTCGCCGCAGAGTTCGCAACTGGGAGTCCACGCACGTTCACACTACGCCGTAATCTATGCAGCGAGCCAAGCCTAAGGCACACCACCCGCCCGAAGTGGGTGCCAAAAGCAATCGCAAGATTCCTAAACTCCTGTGTTATCGCCAGCCTTGTGGTCGCAATCCGGGAGACTATGCCTGTTGTCGGCGTAAGATCGCCTTCTCACTCGTTGATCGGGGCCGGCCAATCTCTCAGTGACCGCAAACGCCTGGTGACGCCAATTAGGAAAATGCGCTCGTAAACCTGCATGTTGCTATTCCCGAGCCGTGGTCGACATCCGCATGAAGTACAGTTGGTCATTCGCCACGGCTCCGGCTGCTAAGATCGCAGGCTACGGCACGGCTAGCAGCGTGCTGCGTTATTGGCCCTGGCATTGAATTTGCAAGATCACCTTCCGGTGGTCAGTACTTCCACAAGTCGATACGAATCGAGCCTGTGCCCGGAATGGTCACTTCACCTCGACCTTCATGCGCATCCACGGGTGAATGCAACACTGAAAATAGTGCGTACCCTTTGGCAAGCCCGTGACCAATGAGGTGCTGCCCTGAAGGATTCGGGTTTTCGCCACGGCCACATCGGAAAAGCCGGCAGCGCACTCTGTCACGGGCGCTTCACCGTTGTTGAGACCGGGGATGAACCCACCACCGAACTGTTTCACTTCGGTAAACGTGTGAGGTTCGCCTCCCTGATCGACCACGGAAACGGTGGTTCCTTCCCTGACGCTAAGTTTGTCAGGCTCGAAATCCCACTTGGGATCAGGGTTCCCAGCCGCTGCCTCAGCGAATAAGTTTTGAAATGTGGTGGCGTACCCAAGCGGGGCAAGAGCGACGTTCTTGCAGAAGTCCGGGCCGATGGCGGCATTGAATGTGGTCGGATCGCACTCGTCCAAAGCAACGACCTGGGCGACGAGGTTTGAACGATCCAGTTGCATGGCACCGGCGCCGGCGAAAACCAGGCTGCTAACCACAAGTCCGATTTTGAGAATTGAATGGTTCATGGCGGCTCTCCTTGTTCTGATTCGGGGATTAGCAGTCTCCCTCGAATGGATGTGAATCTGGGGCATACTCCTTAAGGCAGGCTGGTCTGCACAATAGTGGCAGGCTGTTGAGCGTCTTAAGATTTCATGTGCGCTCTCAAGTCCCGGCAAAATAGGGAGTTTCCTCCCCTGGAATCGGGTTAAAATTGTGCGTCCACTCTGGCGAGCAGGTTTCCATGGCAACAGAACCGGTCCGCATCCAGCCCACGTTTAAGTTTGGCGACGATTTCGAGCTCAATCTCCGGGCTTATGAACTGCGCCGTGCCGGTCAGATGGTCAAGCTGGAGCCCACGCCTTTCGAGCTTCTTTTATTCCTCATCGAACAGCGCGGGAACCTTGTCGGCAGGCAACAGATCGTCGAACGGATCTGGGGCAAAGGCGTCTTTCTCGACACGGACAATAGCATCAACGGTGCGATTCGCAAGATCCGGCAGGTCCTCGACGACGATCCGGAAAATCCGTGCTTCATTCAGACTGTGACGGGGAAGGGCTATCGCTTCATCGCTCCGGCCGTTGAATCGCAGGAGACGCGAGGCCTGCAAATCCTTGAGCTACCCCCACACCAGCCAGCAGCCGACGTTCCCGCCACGGTGTCCCGCACCAACTTCAAACACATCTTGGTACTTTCTCTTTTCATCGTCATCATCGCTGGCGCCCTCGCCCTCTGGATCGGACCCGCTTTGTCTCGGTCGAAAGGTGTTGCTGCCCTTCCCATACGTTCGATTGCAGTTCTGCCACTTGACAACCTGTCCGGTGACCCCTCGCAAGATTACTTTGCGGATGCCATGACAGATGAGCTGATTACAGATCTAGCCAAGGTGGGCGCCTTGCGCGTGACCTCTCGTACTACAGTGACGCTTTACAAGCACACCAGCAAGAGCCTGCCCCAGATCGCACACGAATTGAACGTGGATGGGATCGTCGAAGGATCGGTGGTGCGGTCAGGCCAACGTGTGCGAATCACAGCGCAACTGATTCGCGCATCGGCAGACCAGCATGTTTGGGCGGAAACCTATGAACGGGATTTGGGAGATGCCCTGCGGCTTCAAAGCGATGTTGCGCAGGCAATTACGAAGCAAGTGCGTGCGCAACTAACACCTGAATTGAAAGAACAGTTCAGTGGAACAAGACCGGTGGATCCCGAAGCATACGATGCTTATCTCAAAGGCCGGTACTACATTTACAACCAGTCGTTCACTGACCCGGTATCGCTCAATCAAGCGAAGGCTAACTTTGAAGAAGCAATTCGAAAGGATCCCAATTTTTCTCCTGCCTATTCCGGTCTGGCGGAAACGTACATCTGCCTCGTGCTGTTTGGCAGGGGACAAATTACCGCTGCAGACGGCTTTCGGTCTGCGCGCAATGATGTGCAAAGAGCATTGGAACTAGATCCCAATAATGGCGAAGCCTATGTTGCTCTGGGCGAGCTGAATTGGTATGCCGACCTCGACTGGAACGCCGCCGAGCGGTCGTTCATCAAAGCCATCGCTCTGGCTCCGAGCTACAGCTGTGCTCATGAAGACCGTGCTATGTTGATGGCGCTTATGGGACACAGGGGCGAAGCTCTAACCGAACTCGAAAAAGTCAAACAGATTGATCCCGGTCCCGATTCGGTGGGTGTTGAATCAGCCGTTTACTTGCAGCTTAGAGATTGGGAGCATCTGCGGGAATGGAGCCGGGAGCGGCTTGCTTCGGATCCGAACAATTCGGAGGTGCATGCGGATATCGGGATCGCTTACGAAGGAACGGGGGAACTTCCGGAAGCGATTGCCGAATATCAGAAAGCGATCGAGTTGTCGAATGGTGATCCAGGGGCTGTTGCTTCGCTTGCCCACGCCTATGCGGTGATCGGACAGCGCGAGGAGGCCGAAAAACTTTTGCGCAACATTGAAGAACAGGCGAAATCGGGTAAGGCCTCACCCTATCTTGCAGCGACTATCTACGCTGGACTGGGCCAAAAGGAGAAAGCCATCGAACTGATAGAAAAGGCCTACCGCGAGAAATCGTTGGATGTTGCCTGGGCGCTCAAGTTCGATTTACGCACAGACAATCTGCGCACCGATCCTCGCTTCCAAAACCTGCTGCAACGTGTCAGCGAATAAAAAGACGCTCACTTGCAATACTTGAAATCGGCAGCGGATCCGCTCTAGCATCCCATTCACAGAGAAATTCCCCGCATTCAGCTCCCTCGCCCATTTAGGGCAATTAAACTCAGGGGTTCAGTGGAGGGAGTCGAAATGGACGGAACACAGTTTCGATATGTGATCAAGTTCGTCACGGACATGAACAAAGCGGTAAAGTTCTACCGTGACACACTCGGTCTCCAACTTAGGTTCGAATCGCCCGGCTGGAGTGAATTCGCGACGGGCGAAACCACTCTCGCCCTGCACCCGGCTTCTGACAAGAACCCGGCGGGAAAGGTCGAATTCGGGTTCACTGTCGCCGACGTGGAGGCCTTCTACAGAGACATGAGCGCGAAAGGCGTGGTCTTCAGCATTCCGCCAAGGAAGCAGGATTTCGGCGGGTTGCTGGCGCAGTTCGTCGATTCCGAGGGTGCACATTGTAGCGTGGCCGCGAAGGCGAATCCCATGGCACGCTGAAGGCCGCCATTGGGCCACGAGTTATGCACAGAACCAATCCGCGTCGAAAGGGATTTTGACTAAGATCGAAGCTTTGGATCGTTGGATGCTGTTGGAAAACCAAAATACGCACGACCAAGATCACTACATGAGATTTGAGTTGGCGGAGTCGGATTACGACTACCGGATCGTTTTCTCCACTGGGCAGGGCACGACTCAATTCCATGTCAGAATCCCCTGAGGCACAAATGAATCGAACAGCGTTCTTTCTCCTTGCATGTAACGTGAGCCTTTGCCTCGCTGCACCCCTTGTTGCTCAGGACCAGCCCACGCGCCCGCCCATCACGGGCATCGCGCACGTCCGCGTCTATTCCACCGATCCTCGCAAGTCCGCTGATTTTTACAGCCGAATGCTCGGCTTACCAGCACGCAGCGGAGGCTGCACGGGCATGACGCGCCCGTGTTTCATCCTCAGCGATCGCCAGCAAGTTCTATTATCGGAAGCACCTCCTACTCCACCTCCAAACCTTCTTTTCGAAATCGCGTTTGCCACACCCGACCTTGGCCGGATGCGCACCTACCTCCTTGCCCATAACATCGGGGTTGGCCCCCCCGCCCGGGACATCAACTCGGTCGCGTATTTCTCGCTGCGCGACCCCGAAGGTAATTCCATCGCCTTCGTGCAGCTTCACCCTCTCACTGGGTCCAAAGCCCCCGCCGGAAAGCTCAGCACGCGCATCCTGCACGCTGGCTTCATCGTCAAGGACCGCGCGGCCGAAGATCGTTTCTACAGGGACCTGCTCGGCTTCCGCATGTACTGGCATGGTGGTTTCAAGGACGTCGGCGACGACTGGTGGGAAATTCAGGTCCCCGACGGCACCGACTGGATCGAGTACATGCTCAACATTCCTGCCAAAGCAGACTCCAAGGAGCGCGGTGTGCAAAATCATTTCTCGTTGGGCGTGGACAAGATTCAATCCGCCGCAAGCCAACTGCACCAGAACGGCTTGGAAAAACTGGACGGCCCGGAAATTGGGCGCGACGGCAAGTGGAGCCTGGATGTCTACGATCCCGACGGCACCCGGGTCGAAGTCATGGAATTCACGCCCGCTAAGGAGCCCTGCTGCCACCCCTACACCGCAGATCACCCGAAACCATGACCGGCCTCCGCCCGCACGAACATTTGAGCGCGGCTTTGACTGACGTAATATCGCCAATTACACTCGTTTGCCCAGAACCGCATTGTGAGTTGCAAACTGCCTGATAACATCACTTTGTCTGGTGTTTCCCTTTGCACTACTGGGAAGGTTCTCGATGGCTTATGACGAAGAGATCGGCCTCCGTCGAGGGACGGTGAAGGTTGTGGCCCACCATCCGAGGTGGGCAGAGTATTTTTGCAAGGAAAGAGAGCTGCTTTTCAAAGTCATGGGACAGAACGTCCTTGACATTCGTCATGTCGGAAGCACGTCCATACCAGGAATGCCGGCAAAACCTATTGTAGATATTCTTGCAGCCGTGAGAACTTTAGGTGACGTCGAACCGTTCACAGAAAAGTTGATCAGAGCCGGTTACGCGGACAAGGGAAACGGCGACGTTCTTGGACGTAGATATTTCGTGAAAGGTGGAGAAGATGAGAGAACTCATCATCTAAACTTTTGCGAGATGAACAGCTTTTTCTGGACAAGCCACATAGCATTTCGCGACTACCTCGAACGGCACACCGAGGCTGCAAAGCAATACTCGGCATTAAAGCGTGGGCTTGCAGCGAGATTTCCAAACGACCGGCACGCCTACACAACCGGAAAAGACGAGTTTGTCCGTTCCGTAGTGAAGCAGGCAATGAACGAGCTTCATAGCTAATCCAAGCGCACGTTTTCCCCAAAGGGACAGGTACGTAGCGAATCCCAATCGATGCAACAACGTGATTTCACTCATCCTATGAAAGAGGATGTCAAGAGAAAAAGTTTCTCCCCGCCCCTCTGGGAGATGCGGGAGTGGGGACTTACATCCAGCCCCACCTCATTCTTAGTTCGGTAGGGTCGGGAGCAGGCGCGCGCACGGTAGGCGCCGGTGGTAATTCCATCGCTTTCGCGAGGGACCGCTGTCCGGCGACCATAGTCACGTCTCCAGCTCCCGCCCCGTCAAACGCAGCGGTTTTTCCGCACTGCGCTTTCCTGTTTGCTTCCTGTCGAAATATCTTTCCTGAAATGTCCCATCTTATGTATCTTCTACTAATTCTGGTAAATCCATCTCGGCGAGCCCCGAAGCACTCAACCCTGCGAGGAGAGGAACATGGCAACAGACGCCGTCTTTGCGCCTACATCAGGCCAACTGAACTCCTACAGACCCGTCAATCGAACCGCCGAACGCGGCTTCTACAGCGGCATGGCGGTCTTGCTCTGCATCTGCGTCTTCATCGGCTTCTCGCCGACTTACTTCCAGGCCGGCATGATGCGCGCGCCGCTCCCCAGCCCCATCCTTCACGTCCATGGCGCAGTCTTCACACTCTGGATGTTGGTATTCGTCGTGCAGGTCGCGTTTATCTCCGCTCGCCGCGTCAAGTGGCATCGACCCTTCGGCACCGTCGCCTTCTGCCTGCCGCCGATCATGATGGTGCTCGGCGTGATTGCTGCCATCGACGCGCTGCATCGTGGAGTGATGATCGGAACGCTCGATCCCTCCGTTTCCGCTGCCATCCCATTGATCGGCATCGTCGCCTTCGCCATCGTCATCTACGCTTCCTGGCGCGCCCGGCGCAGACCGGATGCGCACAAGCGTCTCATCCTGATCGCGACCATGGGTCTGGTCGCCGCCGCCTTCGGCCGCTTTCCATGGGCCCGCATCGGACTTCCGCCCGCCGCTGGAGCGGTGACCGGCCTCGGCATCCTGATCCTTATTCTCCTGATCTACGAACTCATCACGATCCGACGCATCCACCGCTCCACCATGTGGGCCGCACCGCTTGTCTTCGCGTCGGTCGCCCTCGCCGTCCCCATCGGAATGACTCCTGCCTGGCACGCCTTCGCCGCATTACTCAATCAAAGCATCGGACGACACATCTAGCAAGCAACCCAAACTCACAGTTGTTGAAACATCTCTGTAACGCTCATTGAGGGGTTTTGGGCGCTCTGGCCTGTTTGCGATAGCCATCTTCCCGAAATCAGTCCGGGATAAGAACAGGCCCGCAGAAGACGAAGGTGTCCCGACAAGCCCCGACAGTTGCGCACAAAGGACAGCCAGTAGCCACTCACCTTACGAATGCAGTCTCCAAGCGGGGATCAGGGAATCGTAGCCCAACAATAAACTGAGAAGTGTGTGGAAAACGATGTAGATTGCCCAGATCGACACGTAAGCCACTACCATTTTTCGCGGCTTTCGCAAGACATACCAGAGTAGCAACAAATCCAAAGGAACTGGGGCGGCAACGACGGCCCAGGCAGGCGCACCCAAGCTCTCGACGCTATACCCGAGCAGGCACACAAAACAACCGATTGCGAGCGAAGCAAAGACGTATACCCGTCTGTCCACAAGATAAAACCCGATGCCCCAGGACAGCGCGGTGAAGATTATCGCGATGTCGAGCAGGACGGGTGCCGGTAGGGCGTTGAGCATGGTTTCCTCGTTGCGCACGTCATTGTGCCGGATCACTCGCCCGTTGAACAGGTATTTTTCTGCCCTTAGCTTTAAGCGATTTGCTTAGATCCGAACGGCAAATGGGTGACAAGAAATGGCGCGAGCGTGCGGTTTCTGGCGGGCCGGGTCAAACACATTCTTGAAATTTCTCCGGTCATGGGATACTCAGTGCGTGAATCTTATCTTGGCGTGAAGAGTCCAGTGGACACCATCGCTCATGAACATACTCGACCTCGTTGTCGGTAAGCCCATCCGGACTAGCGACGAACGCGCCGAGCAGATCGGTCCTGCGCAGGGCATTCCGATCTTCGGTCTCGATGCGCTTAGCTCGGCTGCTTACGGGCCGGAAGCGGCCCTCAGCCTTCTGATTCCCCTTGGCCTTCTTGGCGTTCGCTAT
>Ga0210408_10000441_pt1 | contig 53894 bp, 56 predicted proteins | sample IncBWH4MmetaG_FD_155471 | JGI IMG/M metagenome (GOLD analysis project Ga0210408, IMG submission 155471) | Forest soil microbial communities from Barre Woods Harvard Forest LTER site, Petersham, Massachusetts, United States - Inc-BW-H-4-M | ecosystem: Environmental > Terrestrial > Soil >...
CGCGGCGGGCTCTATTTCGAGGATTTCATCCCCGGCGAGACCGTCGAGCACCGCTATACGCGCACCGTCACCCAGATGGACAACATGCTGTTCTCCAACATGACGCTCAATCCGCAGCCGCTGCATATCGACCGGCAGTTCTGCGAGCAGGAGACCGAATGGGGCCAGCCGCTGATGAACTCGCTGTTCACGCTCGGCCTGATGATCGGCATCCAGGTCTCCGACATGACGGTCGGCACGACGATCGCCAATCTCGGCATGACCGAGGTCAAATTCCCTCACCCGCTGTTCGAGAACGACACCGTGCATTGCACGACCGAGATCATCGGCAAGCGCGAATCCAAATCGCGCCCCGGCGCCGGCATCGTCGAATTTCACCACCGCGCCTACAATCAGAACAACAAGCTGGTCGCCGAATGCCGCCGCCAGGCATTCATCCTGATGCGGCCCAAATCTTGATGCCGCCGAAGTAACGCGCCAAAGCGAACCGATGAAACTGAACTTCGCCACGCTCGACGTTTTCACCACAAAACGCTTCGCCGGCAATTCGCTCGGCGTGGTGTTCGACGCCGACGGCATCGACGGCGCGACCATGCAGGTCATCGCGCGTGAGTTCAATCATCCGGAGACGGTGTTCGTGCTCAAGCCCAAAGCGGCCGGCAGCACGGCGGGCGCGCGCATTTTCACGCCCGGGCGGGAAATGCCGTTCGCCGGCCATCCGACCGTTGGCACCGCGCTGGTGCTGACGCTGCGGCGTGGCGCCGGCAGCGACGTCGTGCTCGAGGAAAAGATCGGCCCGGTGAAATGCCGTGTCGTTCCGGAAGGCAACGACCATGGCCGCGCCAGCTTCATCATACCGGCAATGCCAAGCGAAGCCGGCGCCGCCGCGAGCCGTGAGGCGATCGCGGCAGCGCTCGGCCTTGCGGACGACGACATCGGCTTCGACGGCCATCAAGCGTCGCGATGGTCCGCCGGCAATGCCTTTACGTTCGTTCCGCTTCGCACCATCGAGGCGGTGCGTCGTTGTCAAATCGTGGACGCCTGTTGGTCGGCCGGCTTCGAGGCCAATGGCCCAGCCGGAGCTTTTGTTTTTTGCCGACAGACCGAGGATAAGCGCAACCAGTTTCACGCTCGCATGTTCGCGCCGTCGTTTGGCGTCCGCGAAGACCCCGCCACCGGCTCGGCTGCGGCGGCGTTCGCCGGCTTCTGCGCCAAGTCGTTGTCGCTCGCCAACGGCGAGCACCGCTTCGTGATCGAGCAGGGTTTTGAGATGGGCCGCCCGAGCCTGATCGAGCTCGGCGTGATCATGCAAGACGGCACGCTTGCCGCGGCAACCGTCGGCGGTCCCGCCATCATCGTCACCGAAGGCACCATCGAGGTGTGATGCGCTCGCTCCTGTTCGTTCCCGCCGACAGCGCCAAGAAGCTCGACAGAGCGATGACGAGCGGCGCCGACGCGCTGATCGTCGATCTCGAAGACTCGATCGCCCATGACGGCAAGGCGCGCGCCCGCGACAGCGCGGCGGCGTTCCTCAAGGAGGCGATTGCCGCGCCATTGCGGCCCTATATCCTGGTACGCGTGAACGGGTTGCAGACCGGCCTGATCGACGCCGATCTCGATGCCGTGGTGCCGGCCAAGCCCGACGCCATCATGCTGCCGAAGGCCGAAGGCGGCGCGTCGGTCGTGCATGCCGACGCCAAGCTCGCCGTGCGCGAGGCGAAAAGCGGCCTGCCCGACGGCCACGTCAAGATTCTCGCGCTCGCCACCGAAACCGCGGCGGCGCTGTTCGTCAGCGGGACGTTTGCGGGTTCGAGCGCGCGGCTCTCCGGCCTGACCTGGGGCGCCGAGGACCTTTCCGCCGAGCTCGGCGCGCAAGCGAACCGCGACGCGCAGGGCCGTTTTCTCGATCCCTACCGGCTGGCGCGGGTGCTGTGCCTGGCCGGCGCCGCTGCCGCCGATGTACCGGCGCTCGACACCGTCTATGTCGATTTCCGCAACAGCGAAGGTTTTCGCCGCGAATGCGAGGAAGCCCGCCGCGACGGCTTCGTCGGCAAGATGGCCATCCACCCGGCGCAAGTGCCGATCATCAACGACGTGTTCACGCCGGGCGCGGACGCGCTCGCACACGCGCAATCCATCGTCGATGCGTTCGCGCAAAATCCCGGCGCCGGTGTGGTCGGCATCGGCGGCGTGATGTACGACCGCCCGCATCTTGCCCGCGCCATGCGTCTGTTGGCACAGGCCGCGCCGAAAAAACCCTGATCAGTCCCGATACGCCGTCTTCGGATCGAACACGCGCTCATCGCGGAATTCGAGCGTCACCGCGCCGGCTTTGCCGAGCGGCACGGCGCGATAAAAGCACGAGCGGCGGCCGGTGTGGCAGGCGCCGGCGATCTGCTCGACCTTGATCCACACCGCGTCCTGGTCGCAGTCGATGCGCATTTCGACGACGCGCTGGGTGTGGCCGGACGTCTCGCCCTTCTTCCACAGCGCGCGCCGCGAGCGGCTGAAGTACCACGCCTCGCCGGTGGCGATGGTTTTTGCCAGCGCCTCGGCGTTCATGTGCGCGACCATCAGCACGTCGCCCGAAACCGCATCGGTGGCGACGCAGGTGACGAGCCCGTCGGCGTCGAATTTCGGCGTCAGCGCCACGCCCTCTTCGAGCGCGGCGCTCGTTCCAGGCGGTGCGAAGGGTGTGCTATCCGACACGAAAGCCCTGCTCTATTGCCGCCGTCAGCCCGCAGCCTTAGCGCCGCGCGCCAGCGTGACGAAACGCATCTGGTCTTCGACGCTGTCGCGGAACGTGCCGAGAAACCGCGTGGTCACGGTCGAGACGCCCGGCTTGTTGACGCCGCGAACCGATATGCAGGTGTGCTCGGCCTCGATCAGCACGGCGACGCCGTGCGGCTTGAGCACGTCCTCGATCGCGGCCGCCACTTGCGAGGTGAGCTGCTCCTGGGTCTGCAACCGGCGCGCATAGACCTCGACCAGGCGGGCGAGCTTTGACAAGCCGACCACGCGCTCGACCGGCCGGTAGGCCACATGCGCCTTGCCGTTGAATGGCATCATGTGGTGCTCGCAATGGGACGTGAAGCCGATGTCGCGGATCAGCACGAAATCGTCATAAGGCTCGGTCTCGCCGAAGGTGCGGGCCAGCGCTTTGGCGGGCACGTCGCGGTAGCCGCGATAAAGCTCGTCCAAGGCGGCGACCACGCGCTTAGGCGTGGCCTGCAAGCCCTCGCGCTCCGGATTGTCGCCGATATAGGCGATCAGCGCCCGCACCGCCGCCTCAGCCTCCTCGCGCGAAGGCCGCCGCTCGACCGGCGCCGGCGCCGCGTGCACGTGGTCGAAAAGCGCGGCAGAGCGTTGCTTGATGGCGGCGTCCATTGTCTCTCCAATCACCGTCTCTCCAATCGCGCGGCACAACGGCCGGAAGCCCCCGGCCCGAACTTCAATTCCACCGCGCCAGCGCCTATATAGTCGATTGGCGGGTGGAGACAATAAACCAAGTCCCGGCCAGGCAAATCTGCGGTTCTGCAATGCTCAACGAGGTCTATAATCGCCGCATCATCGAGCTCGCCGGGACGATCCCGCGGATCGGGCGGCTCCACGACCCCGACGCCAGCGCCACCGCCCATTCCAAGCTCTGCGGCTCGACCGTCACCATCGATCTGAAAATGGACGGCGACACGGTGACCGATTTCGCCCACGAGGTGAAAGCCTGCGCGCTCGGCCAGGCGTCATCCTCGATCATGGCGCGCAACATCGTCGGCGCCAGAGCCGACGAATTGCGCGCGCTGCGCGAGACCGTGCGCAAGATGCTCAAGGAAAACGGCGCGCCGCCGCAAAACGGCAAGTGGGCCGATATCGCCGTGCTCGAGCCGGTGCGCGACTACAAGGCGCGCCATGCCTCCACGCTGTTGACCTTCGATGCCGTGGTCGACGCCATCGGCCAGATCGAGAGGAAGCGCGCCGGCGAAGCCGCGGCCCGGTAAAGCAAGCCGGCGATCCGGTTGACGAAGATAATTACCTATACTCATGGTTGCTCGGGATCGAATGTTGCTGCAACATTGGCCGCGGTCGACCACGAGCCGGTCGACGGATTCCGCCATGAGGGAGCACTGACATGCCGATGGGGCGCAACAAATTCAGAGCCGATTTCAACCGCGGCGTCATTCCGACCATCGCCTGCGTCAACAAATCCAAGATCGGCCTAGGGGTCGATTTCGATGAGTTGATCCCGGCGCTGCAGAAATTTCTCGATGAATGTTTCTTGCCGGTTTGGGGCACGCCGGCCAAACTCATCAAGGCCAGAAAAACAAGGCCGGGAGATTGGAATATGATATTTTTGGATAAACCCGATTTACCCGGCGCCCAAGGCTATCACGACATAACCTGGAAAGGCATGCCGCTCGCGAAGGTGTTCGTCAAACCCACGATTGAGTCGGGAGACGTCGTGAGTGTGACTGCATGTCACGAGTTATGCGAGATGCTGATCGATCCGATGGCGACGCTTTGGTGCGAAGGGCCGCGAAGCACGTTATGGGCCTACGAAGTCTGCGACGCGGTGGAGGAAGAGACATTCAAAATCGACGGCATTGCCATGAGCGATTTCGTTTTTCCGGCTTACTTCGACATCTTTCGCCTGAAGAAACCGCGCTCGGCCCAGTACGACTATCTCAATAGGGTCAAACGCCCGTTCCAGATTCTCAAAGGCGGCTATTCGGATATCCGCCACAATCGCAGGACCACGGAAAAATTCGGCTCCCGGGACAAGGCGAAGCGATTTGCCAGGGAGGACCGGCGTTGGCATCGTAGTCAATTCCGCAAGAGGCAGCGCGCGAGATGGTGACGCCGCGACACAACTGCGATGCGCCGTGATTTTCTGTTCGACGCGCCGCGCCTGTTTGGGCGTGGCCTAGTGAAAACCTACCGGCTCACATTGTCGCCGCTCGTCGGCTTTCATTGCCGGCATCTGCCGACCTGCTCCGACTACGCCGACCAGGCGCTCGATCGATTCGGGCTGTGGGCCGGCGGCTGGATGACGCTGGCGCGGCTGTTGCGCTGCCAGCCGTGGGGCACATCGGGGTTGGACTTCGTGCCGGAGACGTTGCCGGCGCAGGCGCGCTGGTACCTGCCGTGGCGTTACGGCCGCTGGCGCGGCGTCGACGACCGGCCCCGCGCTCAGGCGTGAGCGCTACTGCGCCGATGCTTCAAGCTGGGCGAGCGGCTGTGAAGCCGCGGTCGAACCCAGCGTAACGGCCTTTTGGTACCAACTGCGCGCCTGCGCGGCATCCGGCGCGGCGCCGATCGCACCGAGGCGGCGCAGCACCAGCGGGTCGAACGTGGCGCCGAGCGCCATCGCGGCGTCGGCACTGCCCGCTTCGGCGGCGCGCCGCAACAACAGCCGCGCTGCGGCAAGATCGCCGGTGCTCAGAGCATCTTTGCCGCGCTTGAGCAGCATGGCGATCTCGTCGGGATCGAGCGGCACGCTGACGGTTTGCGCAACCGCGGCGTCGCTGCTTGGCGGAGCGGCTACCGGCGCCGTTACGGACAGCGGCACCGCAGCCGGCGTAGCCTCGGCCGGCGGTTGCGATGCGTTCGCCGTGGCGAGGCCGTGCTGCAGCAAAATGCCCGCCGCCGCGGGCGTGCGCAAAGGATCCTGCTTTTCAACCTCCGCGGCGGGCGGCGGCGGTTGAACGCTGGCGTGCACGACATCGTTGTGCAACAGCCGCGTGCCCGGCAGCGATATCACGAACCATGCGACCGCCGCCGCGACGCCCGCGACCCCGCACAGGCGCAGCGCCATCGGCCATAGCGATGCAATGTCGTCCACCGGCGGCTCCGGCACCGCGTCGGGACCGAGCGCCAGCTGGCGCTGCAGCCTGGTCATCGCCAAATCGCCGCTGAAAGCGTGGTTGCCGATGTCGAGGGGCCGCCGGCCTTGCGGCGGGCGGACCAGTTGCGCGGCCGGCCGCTCGCGCAGGCCCTGCTCGCGCGCCCACGGCGGCGCATAGTGCAAAACTTCGTCGAGATCCTCGGCGTGGTGGATCGGAGAACTCATGATCGCCTCCCTGTGCTCTCAAGCTCCGATGTCTGGGTACAAATCGATTTCAGGCTTTCTCCCTCGCTAGTGTTGGCGAGCCTGCCATTGCAGGAATTGCTGGAACAATTGCTCGCGCTCGGGCGAGCTATCGGTGCCGATATTGGTGCCCAACGCCCGCTTGCCGGCCAGGAACTGATCGAACTGGTCGCGCGTCGCCGCCGGCTGCGCCTGGCGATTTTGCGCGAGCCACTCGTCGGCCCCGGCAAACCGCGTCCAGCCCGGCAGCACCGCGGCGAGATTGGTCTCGCGCCATTTCGGATGGTGCGGCGGCTTCTGCAAGGCGGCGATCTTGGGAAAGAACGCGTTGACGAAGTTGCCGATGCGCCGGTAGCGGTCGGAGTCCTTGGGCCAGTTGTAGGCGATCAGCACCGCGCTCGCCGCGATGGTGTTGACGTCATGGCCGGTCTCGACCATGCCGGGATAATCGCCGTGGCCGAACGCCGCCGGCAGATAATCGGCTTGCAGGGGCTTGGAGAAAGGCACCGACAGGAACTGGAAGCCATCGCCTGAGCGCAGCTTGCCCATGGCGCCGGTGGGTTTTCCCGCGATCAGGATGGTCGCCGCGAGCTCGCCGGTCTTGAGTTTTTCCAGCGCGTCGCCCTGGCCCATATTGACTTCCTGCGGATTCAGGCCGAGGCGGCGGAAAATATCGCGGCTCGACAGCTGGCTGCCGCTGCCGATATCGCTGAAATTGACCTTCTTGCCGTCGAGCTGTTCGAGCGAGGTGATGCCGGAATCGGCGCGCACGACCACGTGCATCTCTTCGTTGAACAGCTTCGTGATATAGACGATCTTGTCGTCGATATTGCCGATCTCGTTGCTCTCGCGGAATCCGTTGAGGATGATCGACTGCGTGATGCCGAGATCGACGCCTTTGAGGAAGCGGACGTCGCGGATGTTCTGGCCGCCGCCTTTGCCGATGATCGGCAGGATGCGGAAATTGTCGCCGTCATCGAGCACGTCCGACATGTCGTAGGCGATGGTCAGATAGGTGGCGTTGGGATTGCCGGACACGATCGCGATCGTGTTGGCATTGAGCCGTTCGCCGAGCGTGCCCAGATTGGGCTTGTCGGGCAGCGGCCGCGCACCGGGATGCGCGGCATACGCTGCATAGACGGCTTGGAGGGAAAAGGCTGCGGCCACCAGTACCGCGACCAATACGCAAATCACCTGGAATGGCCGCTGCGGCCACCGCAAGCCCCCCTTCATTGCAAACCCCCGACGGCGGACTGCCGCTTACGCACACACACACTGGCGTTGCAGACCGCAACGTTTGAACGCTCACCCTTGCCGCGCTTAAGAGAACCGCACGCGTTTGATTGCGATACGCGTTGTGGCGCGGACGTGGGTCCACGTTCGGCAGGCAATGGGGCGGCGGTATGATCTTGCCTTGATGATTCTTGGGCGACGCGCGCCGCAATTGTTCGCCATAATTTGAATCCGCCTGATCGCGCCGTCGAATTGTGGCGCGTTTCGGCGACGGCGCCGCGTTTGCCCGGTTGCGCGGCCAATTTCACCTGCTATATCCGTTTCCTACGCTTACGCAGCATTCGTAGGCAGCGAGTGAGCAACAGGAGCTCTTGCAATGGTCGCCGTGACCTTTCCCGACGGCGCGCGTCGGGACTATCCCGCCAACACCACCGGCCTCGACATCGCCAAAGGGATTTCGCCGTCGCTCGCCAAGCGCACGGTGGCCATGGCGCTCGACGGCAAGCTTGCCGATCTGTCCGATCCGATCGAGCACGATGCCAAGATCGAGTTCCTCACCCGCGACGACCCGCGCGCGCTCGAATTGATCCGCCACGACGCCGCCCACGTGCTCGCCGAAGCGGTGCAGACATTGTGGCCTGGCACCCAGGTCACCATCGGACCGGTGATCGAGAACGGTTTTTATTACGATTTCTTCCGCAATGAGCCGTTCACGCCGGAGGATTTTGCGGCGATCGAGAAAAAGATGCGCGAGATCGTCGCCCGCGACACGCCGTTCACCAAGGAAGTGTGGTCGCGCGATGAGGCCAAGCGCGTGTTCGCCGACATGGGCGAAAGTTTTAAGGTCGAATTGGTCGACGCCATCCCGGAAGACCAGCAGATCAAGATCTACAAGCAGGGCGGCTGGTTCGACCTGTGCCGCGGCCCGCACATGACCTCGACCGGCAAGGTCGGCAACGCGTTCAAGCTGATGAAGGTCGCCGGTGCCTATTGGCGCGGCGATTCAAACCGCGAAATGCTCTCGCGCATCTACGGCACCGCCTTTGCCAAGCAGGAAGAGCTCGACGCTTATCTCAAGCAGATCGAGGAAGCGGAGAAGCGCGACCACCGCAAACTCGGCCGCGAGATGGACCTGTTTCACTTCCAGGAAGAAGCGCCCGGCTCGGTGTTCTGGCATCCCAAGGGCTGGACGCTGTTCCAGACGCTCGAAAACTACATCCGCCGCCGCCAGAGCGAAGCCGGCTACCTCGAAGTCAACGCGCCGCAGCTGATCGATTCCTCGCTGTGGGTGGCGTCCGGCCACATGGCGACGTTCCGCGACGGCATGTTTTTGGTGCAGCCGCGCGAGGAGGACGAGCGCACTTTTGTCATCAAGCCGATGAACTGCCCGGGCCATATCCAGATTTTCAAGAACGGGCTGAAATCGTACCGCGATCTGCCGTTCAAGATCGCCGAGTTCGGCAAGGTGCACCGCTTCGAGCCGTCGGGCGCGCTGCACGGGCTGATGCGGGTGCGCGCCTTCACCCAGGACGACGCCCATATTTTCGTCACCGAGGAGCAGATCGCCGACGAGGTGCTCAAGGTCAACGATCTGATCCTGTCGATCTACGAGGATTTCGGCTTTGACGACGTGCGCATCAAATTCTCCGACCGGCCGGACAAGCGCATCGGCGACGATGCGGCGTGGGACAAGGCCGAGGCGGCGCTGATGCAGGCGCTCAAGGCGTCCGGCCGGCCGTGGACGCTCAACAAGGGCGAAGGCGCGTTCTACGGCCCAAAACTCGAATACGTGCTGCGCGACGCCATCGGCCGCGACTGGCAATGCGGAACCGTGCAGGTCGATCTCAACATGCCGGGCCGGCTCGGCGCCTTCTATATCGACGAGCACTCCAACAAGATCACGCCGGTGATGCTGCACCGCGCGATGTTCGGCTCGCTGGAGCGCTTCACCGGCATCATGATCGAGCATTATGCCGGGCACCTGCCGCTATGGCTGTCGCCGCTGCAGGCGGTGATCGCGACCATCACGTCGGATGCCGACGATTATGCGCGCGAGGCGATCGCCGCGGCGCAACGTTTGGGACTGCGCGTCGAAGGCGACCTGCGCAACGAGAAGATCAACTACAAGGTCCGCGAACATTCGCTGGCGAAGGTGCCGGTGCTGCTCGTGGTCGGCCGCAAGGAAGCCGCCGAGCGCACCGTCTCGATCCGCCGCCTCGGCAGCGAAGGCCAACAGGTGATGCCGCTCGACGCGGCGCTGGCGATGCTGGCGCAGGAAGCGGTGCCGCCGGATGTGGCGCGGATGAAACAGGCCGCATGATTGACTGAGTTCAGGCCGCTCTATCGCGCCCGACCTTGAGCAACGATTCGGCTGGAATTCTGAGCCCTGCGTGCAGCCGTTGGATCATCTTAAGGGTCAACGGACGCTTGCGGTTGAGCACCTCATGCACGCGGTTGCGGCTGCCGATGAACGGAATGAGGTCGCGCGGCGCCAGTTCATTCTGCTCCATATGATACTTGATGGCCTCGATCGGATCCGGCAGGTCGAGCGGGTAATGCTTATGCTCCCAGGCTTCGACGAGGGTCACGAGCACGTCGAGACGGTCTCCTTCGGGCGTGTTGCGCCTAGCTTGCATCAAGGTTTCGATTTCCTTGAGTGCTTGGCGGTAGTCACGTCGATTTTTGAGCGGGGCGATGTCCATTGCCGTGATTCCTACACATGCTGCACGTCAATAGCGTCGTATTGCCGATGCGTGCCGATGAAACGCCCAAGTACCCAGCCAAGGGGGTACTTATCGCGCCAGCACTTCGACCTCGCCGTCGACGCCGGTGATGACCTTGAAGTCGCGCTGATAGGTCTTGCCGGAGTTGCGCGCGACCAGGTGATAATCGCCTTCGGCGAGCACGACGCGGGGAAAGGCGCCGATCGATTCCTTGATGACGTCGCCGCCAGGCGTGAGCACCGTCCATTGCGTATTGGCGAGCGCCTCGCCGCCGGCCTCGCTGACCAGCTTGAAGGTCAGCGCCGCGGCGCGATGGGTGACGACGATATCGGTGAGCTTGGCCGCCTGCACGCGCACGTCCGAGCGCACCACGGAATTGGCCTCGCCGTAGTTCGAGACGATGTAATAGGTGCCTTCGGGCAACAGCACGACGTCGCCGGTGATCACGTTCGCCGCGATCGGCCGGCGATTGGAGGTGTCGAACTGGCTGCCCGGATAGACGTCGAACGAAATCTGCCCGGCGGGAATGCGCACGTCGCCGACGCGGCCTTCGAGCCGCACCCCGCCGGCTGGAATATCGAACATTTCGCGGACCGTGTCGGCGCGCAGCTGGATCGCCTTGGCGGCGCTGGCCAGCCCCAGGCTCGCATGCACGACGTAGCTGCCGGGCGGCAGGATGAAAGTCGGCGCCGCGCCGCGGTCTTCCTTGATCAGGCGATAGACGCCGGTGGCGTCGGCCTTGCCCGAATAGACGCGCCAGATCAGGCCGCCGGAGATCGCCGGAGCGTCGCGGCCGTAGCGGGCGGCAACCGCAAGCGCCACGTGCCCGGCCGGAACGATCGGGCTCGCCTGCGCCATCGGCGGCGCCGACGGCGAGGCGAGCGGCATCGGGCTTGCGATGGTGGCGCCGGGCGTTCCGGTGCCGGGCGTCAGCGGCGCGGGCACGGCGGCCTGCGGCGCCATCAGATTCTGCGCCCCGGCCGCCGCCGGCGCCAAGCAAAGCAGCGCCGCCGCAAGCAACCGCCGAAATGATCTTAAGCCCCGCCCAGACATGGCGTTTTTCTCGGGCCTAATCGCGGCAATTTCAAGCCGCGCCGATCACGGCGACGGCGACGATCTGGCGCAGGTCGTCTGACACGTGACTTGCGTCGTCGTACAATTCATGACGCAGGACGTGCTCGCCGTCGGATTGGAACTTGGGGTCTGGGCCTGCGTGAATGTCGACGTTGTCGAACCGACCGGCGGCGCCGGCGGTACGAAACAGGCTGCCTGGCACGACGCGGCCTGCGAATTGCAAGTCATCATGCACTTCGTCGCGGTCGAGCTTTGCGCCAAGCGGATTTTGTTTGTGGCGGACGCTTCGCCGGCGAAGCCCGCAACCGCCGTCAACGCCAACAGAACGGCCAAGCACCGCATTGACTGCCCCTACCGGTCTTAAGTCGCCCTCGACACTATAGCCCGATAGCGGCCGGTCAGGAATGCAGCCCCGCGACGTCGCTCAAGCCGTCAGGATGTAGTCGCGCATCGCCGCGGAATCGCGCTCCATCTCCCCCAAGCGGTGCTTGACCACGTCGCCGATCGACACGATGCCGGAGAGCCGGCCCTGGTCGACGACCGGTACGTGGCGGAATTTACCCGCGGTCATGCGCTCCATGATGCTGGCGACCGTCTCGCGCTCGTGGCAGGTGGAGACTTTGCGGGTCATCGCGCCGCTTACCGGCTCGTCGAGCGCAGCCGCGCCGCGCTCGGCGAGCGCACGCACAATATCGCGTTCGGAGAGAATGCCGACGATGCGGCGATCGGCGCCGAGAATGAGGAGCGCACCAATGCGCTTTTCGTTGAGCAGCGCTACTGCGGCGGCAAGAGTGGCATTGGGTTCGATAGTGACGACCTCGCGGCCCTTGCCGGCGAGGATGATGCTCACAGTCATCATAGCCTCCCTATGCTTCACCGTGCAGCGTTGGCGTCGGTGGCTCTGCACAGTGAAGGTGCTAGCTTTAATGTATGACACCGGTGCCGGGTTCCAATGGCAAATGCACATATTGCAGCGCACGGAGCGTGCTGCAGCGCGGGACGAAGATGCCTCGCTATTCGCTCGGCTCGATTTGGCCGGGTTCCGGCTGCGGAACGGCCGGATCAAAGGCATTGAACAGAATAAGCCCGGCAAAGAAGCCGCCGATATGAGCCTGCCAGGCGACCGCCTCGCCGTCTTCGCCGCCGATCGACACGGTGCCGAGGCCGAACAGCATGTTGAGTCCGAGCCAGACCACGAGGAACATCAGGAACCGGATATCGGTGAGCGTCGCAACGAGCGGCCGCGCCGGCACGCGATGGGCATCGGCATCGCCGGAAAGGCCGAGCAGGCCGCCTTGCTGAAAGACAAAACGCATCGCCGCCGCCATGGCGCCTGAAATCGCCGCCGACGCGCCGATCATCGGCGCCATCTGTGTGGGATTGCTGACCAGGTAGGCCAGCGCGCCTGCGGCCGACGTCACCAGCATGAAGAGGCTGTAGCGCCAGGCGCCGAAGCGACGCGCCAGCGCTGTGCCAAACGGCAACAGCCATGCCAGATTGAGACCGATATGCAACAGGTTGGCGTGGATGAACGCGTAAGTGAAGAACGTCCACAGTTCGGCGCCGAAGCCGCCGGGGAAACTCCCGGCCACACCTGTGTCATAGCGCGCCGGAATGAACGCAAAAGTCAGCAGAAATTGCGTGTCCTGCGCTTCGGTGAAAACCCACAGGCGCAGCGCATGAACGAGGAGCAGCACGGCGACCGTCGCAACCACGACCGGCGGCACGTTGAAGATCGGCTCGTGGCGTTGTGTCACCGGGGAACTACCTGCGTCACGTCGAGATAGGCCGTAGCGGCGGCCCCGGCAAGCGCACGCCGAGCGGACTTGCCCAAACAGATATGGCCGAACAGATTTGGCACAAAGCAGTGCGACAAAAACAAAAGGGAGGGTTTTGGCCCTCCCCTTTGCACCCTGTATGCGGGTTTTCGCGTCGACGCCGATGATTGATTGATTTCGGGCTTTTCATGGCCCTCAACCTGGTCGCGGCATCCACGGCCGCGCCGTCGCTCGCGTAACCTCGCCTCCCTCTATGCGATGAACGCCGCCTGGGTCGCAGGCAGCGTCGGATTGAAGTTCTGTCGTGTGCCGACCCTAGGCGGCCGGATCGGGCCCGCCAACGTCAACGTTTCGTTAAGATTAATTTTGCGTTCCGCGCCACCGCCGCCATCCCGCGCGCCGCCTCGGCACGCCGCCTGCTCAGCATCCCGGCAAAGAGCCGCCCGAAGCAAAAGCTGTCCCGATCAGGGACAGCCGGACGGCTGGAATGCAGGAGCGGGCGTCATGAAACACGCAGCGAGCCGGAAGCTTTACGCTTACTGGGAGGAACGGCGCGGCGAGCGCCCGGCGCCGGAGCGTGCCGACATCGAACCGGGCGCCATCCGGGCGGCCCTGAGCGATACCTTCATTCTCGAATTGGATGGCTCGAACGGCCATTCGTTCCGGCTCGCCGGCACCCGGGTTTGCGCCTTGTTCGGCCGCGAGCTCAAAGGCGAGTCCTTCATCGACCTTTGGGCCCTTGGCAGCCGCGGCCCGATGACGGATCTGCTCGCCATCTCGACCGATGAAAGCGTCGGTACCGTTGCCGGCGTGACCGCCCGTAACGCCACGGGCGAAACGCTTGACCTCGAGCTTCTGCTCCTGCCGCTCGGCACACGCCGGCCGCGGCTGGCGCGCACCATCGGCGTACTGGCGCCGCTCAATCCGCCGGTGTGGCTGGGTGAGACCCCGATCGGGGCACTGACGCTCGGCAGTCGCCGCCATGTCGGCGCCACGGCCAAAACCCGCCTGTTGCCGCGCTTCATGGCGCCGCGCCGCGGCCTCGTCGTCCACCAGGGCGGACGCACTTAAGCCTTCCCGGCCGGCGTCCGAGCTCCACATCCAGTAATTGTGACAAACGCTTACGGATGGCGGCTAACGAGGCGTTAATATCGCGCGCCTAGGTTTGCCCGGAAGCGGTGGCAGACTTTAAGTGATTGCATGGCTCTGGTCGAACGAAAGGCGGGTTTGCGGGCGCTTAGCCAGGACCGCCGCCGCTTCCAACGCGTCAAGGTCAACCTGCTCGGCCGCTACATGCTGGCGGACCGGCGCGAATTTCCCTGCCAGGTCGTCAACATGTCGCCCGGCGGCATGGCGCTGATCGCGCCGGTCGGCGGCGCGCCGGGCGAGCGCATCATCGCCTATGTCGATCATCTGGGCCGCCTCGAAGGCCACATCGCCCGCGTGTTCCAGAACGGCTTTGCGATGACGATCGGAGCGACGGCGCGCAAACGCGACAAGCTCGCCGCCCAGCTCACCTGGCTCGCCAACCGCAACATCCTCGGCCTGCCCGAAGACCGCCGGCACGGCCGTATCGTGCCGCGCAACCCGGTCGGCCGCCTGATCATGCCGAACGGCGTCAACCTGACCTGCCGCATCATCGACGTGTCGCAATCGGGCGCAGGTGTCGCCACCGAGCAGCGGCCGCCGATCGGCGCGCTGGTGACGCTGGGCAAGGTGCAGGGCCGCGTCGTGCGCCACCTCGAAGACGGTTTTGCCGTCGAGTTCACCCGTCTGCAGCATCCCGACTTTCTGGAAGACAACGTCACCGGCGGGTAAAGGCCGGCGCGACAATTGTCGGCATTGCCGCGGCGCGCGCGCCAGCCGCCACGCGGCTTTTTCACGCCTTTGCCGCACGCCAACCGCAACCGCCGCCGCCGCGAGGCCGCGCCCGCATTGACAAATTCGCATGCGGCGCGACTGGCGCACGATGTATACAATTTGAATCAAAATAGAATAGTTCGAATTTTATACAATATTCGCGTCAGTAATCCCGCGACTTTTGCTGACTGTTGAACTGATTTTACTTCAAATTGAACGATACAACTTAGCGCCGCCGCAAAAGCTTTGTGCGAAACGTGTCCCCGTCAAGACGGGATGGGGTCATATGCGTCCGCGTACAAAAACAATTCTCCGCAGAACTGCGGCTGCAATCTTCGTCGCGGCGACGCTGATTGCCACGGAAAAGACCAGCTCGGCGCAAGAGCGTCCGCTGTACATCTCGGTCGGCGAGACCACGCGCGCGCCGATCGGCTGGGTCGAGTTCTGCATCGAATACGATCCGGAATGCAAGACCAAGCCGTCGACGCCGCGCGACGTCGTGCTGTCGGGCCAGGCCTGGAAAGACCTGGTGCGGATCAACCGCTGGGTCAACACCAATATCAAGCCGATGACCGACATGGATCATTGGGGTGTCGTCGAACGCTGGAATTATCCCGACGACGGTTACGGCGACTGCGAGGACTACGTGCTGCAAAAACGCAAGATGCTGATGCAGGCCGGCTGGCCGCGCGAGGCGCTCTTGATCACCGTGGTGCGCGACAAGAACAACGACGGCCACGCCGTGCTCACGGTCAAAAGCGACAAGGGCGAATACGTCCTCGACAACCAGATCGACGACATCGTGCTGTGGGCGGACACCGGCTACCGCTTCGTCAAGCGCCAGTCGCAGTCCGATCCAAATGTCTGGGTCGCGCTCGGCGAACCGCGCCCGGTGCCGCTCACCGCCACCGCGCGCTGAACTGCAAACGAACAAAGGAGCTACGCGAGCTCGGTCACGTCCCCACCCCTCCCCGTCCCCAGACCGGGTTCGCGCGCGGCCGGCTCTCCCCCAAGAGCCGGCCGCACCTTTTTCAGAGCGACCTTTTCGCTGTTGGCCGTCAGCGGCCAAGAAGGGCTATCGTCTCCGCGTCGGTTATCGAGGGTATAGCTGCCGCGCCAGCCAGTGAACGGCGAGGCAGTTTTTGACCCAAGGCGGACATTGGCAACGCAAATTTGCTGCGATGCACGACAGCACTTTGAGCGTTGTGGTAGGGTGGCCCCTCAGTCTGGGGGAGCGCATGAAGCGAAGGGACTTCATTACGCTGATGGGTAGTACGGCCATCACATGGCCGCTTGTCGCGCGAGCACAGCAGCCCGAACGGATACAGCGAATTGGCGTGCTTGTACCATACGCCTCCGATGAACCGGAATCCACGTTGCGCCTCGCAGCATTTCGCCATGAACTCGAACGGCGCGGATGGTCGGAGGGTCGCAACGTACACATCGACTATCGCTTCGCAGCGGGCAGCAGCGATCGATATCTGCCTCTGGCTCAGGAACTGATGGGATTGCAACCGGACGTGATTTTGGCGGTGTCGGGGCTAGTTACAGCGACTGTACAGCGGGAAACGCACTCGATCCCGATTGTGTTTACAAACACATCCGACCCAATCGGTGAAGGCTTGGTTGCCAATTTGGCGCGACCAGGTGGCAACGTCACCGGCGCGCTGCAATATGAAACTGGCATCGTCGGCAAATGGTTGGCTTTACTTAAGGAGATTGCACCGCACCTGACACGCGCTGCACTCATAGGTAATCCGAAGACGACCGTCTTTGACTATTTCCTACAGGGGGCAGAGGCCGCGGCGCCGTCACTCGCCATCGAAATTGTTCCATCTCCCGTCGAGAACTCAGATGCAGACATCGAGCGCGCAATCGCATCATTCGCCGCCATCCCGAACGGCGGTCTAATCTTGCCTCCAGACTCTACGACTATCTCTCGTCGCAACCTAGTGGTAGCACTCGCAGCCCGGTACCGTCTGCCCGCTGTTTACCCGTTTCGCATATTTGTCGACGCGGGCGGTCTGATGTCATATGGAACTGATTTTATTGAAATGTTCCAGCTAGCAGCTTCCTATGTTGACCGCATCTTGCGCGGCGCGAAGCCGTCTGACTTGCCCGTCCAGGCGCCGACCAAGTACCAGACAGTCATCAACCTTAAAACCGCCAAGGCCCTCGGGTTTGTCGTGCCGGCAACGCTGCTGGTGCGTGCCGACGAGGTGATCGAATAGCCACGTCGTGCTGCAATGCATATGTCGCTTCCTGGCCCTTCTCGGCCACGCCGGTCGACGACAGCCGTGGCAGCTTTCGGGCGCAAAGCGGACTCGAAATACCGCGTAGTCCTGCGCCGCCGTGATCCGTGGAAAATCCGTGGAGTGGGCCTAGGACGGTCTGTTAACCGTTGAAATTACGAGGTGCGCCCTACTCTCCCCCAAGAGCCGGCCGCACCTTTTTTGGATGACGGTTGCTTGGCTGCCTGCGGTGGCCGCTGCTGCCAAGCTTCAAGGCTTCGCCGCCTCGATCGTGATCATGTCGCTGCGCGTCACGGTCACCCACTTGGTGGTCACGGGCGGTCCGCCGCCGGCCATGTGCCAGGCGGCATAGGCCTCGCGGAACGCGCTCTCCGACGGCATGCAATCCACCGGATAGACGACGTAATAGCCGCGTTGGGCGGCGCCGGCGCCGGTGCCGAGACCGACGCCTTGGGCGGACGTGCCGCACAGGATCACCGTCTTGATGCCGCGGCCTTTCAGCCGCTGGTCGAGATCGCTGCCGATGAACTTGTCGGGGCCGCCGGGTTTCTGCTCGACCACTTCGCCGTCATGCGGCGCGATGCCCGGGTCGACGATCTTGCCGCCGCCCGGCAGGGCGTAGGCGACCAGCATGCCGGCCCCCCGCGCGCGTTCCATCAGGGCTTTGAGCGTCGGCACCGCGGCGACGCAGCGCGGACGTTCATTGCAGTTCGTGTTCATGAAGTCGAACAGCAGGAGCGCGGTGGTCTTGGGATCGATGGTCGCCGGTTTCAACGCCGGCGGCGGCGGCATCTGGATCGTCGGCCAGTCGGCAATGACATCCGTGGCCCGTGCCGGTGCCGCGCCATAACCGGCGGCGGCAAGAACGACGGCCACCGCGCCGAGGCGTAACGAGATCGAAGTCCCGATCATGCGATCCTCCTTTGCACCGAGATAAAATAGCATTCTGTTGCCGTTGCTCGAAGCTGGATTTCCTTGGACCGGGCACCACCATCGCCGCCATGCTCTGATAGCTTTGCGTCATGTGGCGATCGCACGTGTCTGCGCCTCGACCGGGATCAGGGGCGTTCCGGTCGGCGCGCAGATTGCCACCCCTGTCATGATCACGACCGGCTGGCCCTCCGACCTCACCCGCACCGCGCCCGTCGTCCAGTGCGCCGTCACGCACGGCCCGTTGCCCGCAGGCGGGACAAAGCCGCATCCCGCGATCACATAGGGCGCCGCGATGGTGGCGATCGGCATCCCCGCCGCCTTGACCCGCGCGCTCGGCGCCGCAGGCACGGCCGACCCGCCGTGCGCGCACCTCACCACCGCGCCCATATGCAAAATCGGCCCGGCCATGGTCAGGTCACCGTCAGGCCGCCGTTATTGATATCGACCACCGGGCCGACAAGGGTGATCGCCGCCCCTCGTCCGTTGCTGATGTAAATGCCGCTGTCGTTGACAACGATCATCGCGCCGCCGGCGCTTTTGAGCACGATGCCGCCGCTCTCCGCGGACGCCGGCGCGTCGCTCACCATCACCATGTTGCGGCCGGTGGTTTGCAGCAGGATGTTCTGGCCGGGCGGGACGGCAGGCGGTGCGGCGGCAGCAACCGGGACATCGGCGGCCGATCCCCAGAAGCCGCCGGTCCAGATCGGGTCATCGAGATTGCCCTGCTCGAATTCCACCCACACTTGCGAGCCGATCGGCGGAACGACGAAGACGCCCGCTTGGATTCCTGCGGCCGGCACGCACGGCATCGCCCAATTCGACGGCTTGGTACCCAACGCGTCCGGCACCTGCAGCAAAACCCGTCCGATGCGTTGCGGATCGGTATTTTCGATCACCGTTCCCCGATATTTTCCGTAGTGGCGCGTGGAGCTCGCGCGCGGCGCAGATTGTTTTGCGTTCATGGAGACACCGTTTCGTAATTCGATCGACTGGCATAAAGCCCGCGTTAGATCCCGGCGCGAAACCGCGTCATGACGACGATGATCGCCACTTGCATCAGTCCTTGCAGGGCAACCGCGTAGAAGTACCACCGCATCCAAAAGCTGATCTTGCTCATATCCGGCCCGGGCTTCTGCAGCTCGAGGCAGACATAGACGTTGACCGGCGTCAGGAAGCCGAGGCCCTGGATCGTCATCAGCGTGACCAGGATCAGCGCTGCGGCCACCCAGCCATAGTCCGGCCAATCGACCGCGGTGTAGCCCAGCGCGACGGCGAGAAACCAGCCGGTCGTGCCGGAGATGATCGACACCGTCGGCATCAGGAACAGCGTTCGCGGCGTCAGCCGCCGCACGATCTCGCGGCGCACCGAGAGGTCGACGCGGCGCAGGATCGGGCCGAGCACAAACCCCATGAACAGATCGACGCCCGTCCATAACAGGCTCGAGAATACGTGGAAGAAGTCGAGCAGCCAGATGTTGCCGGCCACAATGACCGCAATCATGGCCGCGATCGCCGTCAGCGCCCACGGCAGATAACGCCAGCGGATCAGCCCTTGCGATGTTTCGGCCGCGATGACCGTCATCCGATCTCCTTCAGCCCCTTCGCGTATTGCTTGAAGCGGCTGACGTAAATGTCCGCGCCGCCGGCGATCATATTGATTGCCGCGTCATCGAGCGTGCGGATGACGCGCGCCGGCGCGCCGACGATCAGTGAATTGTCCGCAAACGTCTTGCCCTCGGTGACCAGCGCGCCGGCCCCGACCAGACAGTTTTCGCCGATCCGCGCGCCGTTGAGCATGATCGCGCCCATGCCGATCAGCGAATTGGCGCCGACGGTGCAGCCGTGCAGGATGACATTGTGGCCGATTACGCAGTTCGGCCCGATGGTGAGCGGGAAGCCGGGATCGGTGTGCAGCGTGGCATTGTCCTGGATCTGCGAGCGCTCGCCGAGCTCGATCCATTCGTTATCGCCGCGCAGCACCGCGCCGAACCAGACACTGGCGTCGAGCCGCAATCGCACCTTGCCGATCAGCGTCGCGTTCGGCGCCACCCAATAGCGGCCGGCTTCCGGAAATTCCGGACTTTGGCCGTCGAGCTCGTAGATCATGGCATTCTCATTCGTCATGCGCGGGCAACAGGCGCGAAGCGCCGTCTGACGAAAGCGACCCGCGCATCCATACTGAGCATCGGCGATTGATACCGTTGCGGCAAGCTCGATCGGACGCACGATTCTGCGTGGCAGCATGGATTGCCGGATCAAGTCCGGCAATGACGCGCTAGACGTGGAGCAGCGCTTGAAGCGCGAGCACGACCACGGTTCCGGACATCAGGCTCCACAGCCCGGCGATCACGGTCGCCACCATGACGAGGTCGGTGCGGCGTTTCTCGAGCCGGCGGCCGCGCAGCGTATTGCGCATGATGATGTAGGGGGCGGAGAACATCAGCAGCGGGATGGCGGCAAAGCGCGCCGCCACCGGACCGACTTCGAGTTGGCGAAAGCTCGGAAAATGCTTGGCGAACAGCCGATAGCCGCTGGCGCAAAGTCCGGCCACCGCAAAGCCCCAGGCCAGCGCGAAAAAGGAATCGATCGCCTCGGGCGTAATTGCCTGCGGCATGGCGGTGAACATCCGGGCGCCTCCTAGAGCGCCAATCGCCGATTGGCGCTCTAACATTTTGGTTGAGCATGATCTTTTCCGAAAACCGGCATCCACCCTCGGATCAAGTCCGAGGGCAGGCTTTTTCGGGATCATGCTCTGGCCGGAAATTCATTGCAGAGGAAGCCGGGCGCCGCCACGGCTTGCTTAAGGAAAGGTTAACGCCCGTGCCGTAGTCAGGGCGCGAGTCTCGAAACGGCGGCCATAAACCATGACGGCTCACGTCCTGCCCCAACGACGCATCCGCAGAACCGCCCGTGCCAGGCTGATGCTGCCGTTTGCCCTCCTCGCTTTGCTGGTGCTCGGCGCCGGGATTTTCGTGTCGTTCGTATTGTGGCCGACCTGGCCGAGCCGGCCGGTCCCGCTCGACGCACCCGCCATCCCGATCACCATCGCCAATGTGCTGTTCGACGTGCCGCCGGCGGCGATCCGCGCCGCGGTGCAGCGCCATCCCGGGCCGCACGAGCGGGTCGACCTCGCCTTCCTATGGCCGGCGCTGACGCCGCCGCGGCCGGACGCCAAAGGCGCCGACCAGTCGGCGGCCGAAAATAACGGCGACGTCGCGACGAAGCCGGTCGACACGATGGAACGGCTGTTCGTCACCATCGCCGCACTGGGCACCGTATTGCCGCCCACGGAACGGCTGCGCACCATCTATCCGCGCTACATCGAAGCGCAGGCCGCTGCCGGCCCGGACGGGCTCGCCATCGTGCCGTTCCGCGCCGGCACGCCCTACGACGGCGAGGATCTGGTCTATGTCAGCGCCAACCCCGAGCAGTTTTTCGCCCGCTGCACGCGCCAGATCGGCGCCGTGCGCGGCACCTGCCTGTATGAGCGGCTCATCGACACCGCCGAAGTCACGCTGCGCTTTCCGCGGACTTGGCTCGACGATTGGCGCGGCGTTGCCTCGGGCGTCGACCGGCTGATGGCGCAACTGCACCGGCAGAGACATTGACGGCGCGGCGGGCGCGGCGGCGCGGCAAATCCGCCACGCGCGGCCGGCTCAGGTCAAGTCCATATCCAGGATCGGCATTTCCAGAATGTAAGAGCCGCGGCTCTTCTCGTCGTCGACGAACAGCACGCCGATGAATTCCTCGCCGACATAGGCTTCGAGCGAATCCTTTTTCTTCGGCCGGCCTACGACACGAACGCTCTCGTTGTCGAATTTCCGCTTCAGATAGGTGTTCAAGCGCTTGATCTGGTCGGCCTCGCTCACTTCGCCGAGCTCGATTTCCATGCGGAAATTATAGGAGCGATCCTCGTCTTCATCGTCGACGTTGAGATCGCCCAGCCTCTCCTCGCCGATAAAAACCTCGGCCAAATCGTCCTTTCGCGGCTGCGGCACCACGCGGATGCGCGAATTGCCGAACAGCTTCTTGAAATAGGCGTCGAGCTTTCTGACTTCCTGAACGTCCACCGCATGTCTCCTGGAGAATAAGTCCGCATAGCACGCGGTGGCGGCGGCAACAATCGGGAGCGACGACAGGGTTTTCCCGTCAAATGCCGTCGTGAAAAATCTGGTCCATGGTGCGCGCCGGCTCCGGGCAGCCGGCCTGGCCGATCACCTTGGCCGGCACGCCGGCCACGGTGACATTGTTCGGCACCGCCTTGGTCACCACGGAACCCGCGGCGATGCGCGCGCAATGGCCGACCTCGATATTGCCGAGAATTTTGGCGCCGGCGCCGATCATCACGCCGTAGCGGATTTTCGGATGGCGGTCTTCCCATTCCTTGCCGGTGCCGCCCAAGGTGACGCCGTGCAGCATCGACACGTCGTCGCCGATCTCCGCGGTCTCGCCGACCACGAGGCCAGTGGCATGGTCGAGGAAGATGCCGCGGCCGATTTTTGCCGCCGGATGGATGTCGCACTGGAACACCGCCGACGAGCGGCTTTGCAGATACAGCGCGAAATCGCGCCGGCCCTTGTGCCACAGCCAATGCATCAACCGGTGCGTCTGAATGGCGTGAAAGCCCTTGTAGTAGAGCACCGGCTCGATCAGCCGGTGGGTCGCCGGATCGCGGTCCACGGTTGCCATCAGGTCGGCGCGGAACGTCTCGCCGAGCGCCGGAATGTCCCTCAGCGCCTCGGCATAGGCCTGCCGGATCAGCTCGCCAGACAGCGCCGGATGGTCGAGCCGCTCGGCCAGCCGATAGACCACGGCGGTTTCGAGTGAGTCATGGTGCAGGATGGTCGAATAGATGAAGGTGGCCAGCTCCGGCTCGTGCCGCACGCTTTCTTCCGCCTCGCGGCGGATGCGCGCCCATACCGGATCGACCGTATCAAGCGCCGGCTTGGCCTGATGCTGCGCCATCGAATTGCCTCCCGGTCAACGGCGAAAACGCCGCCTTCTATCATATTGGGGAGCGCTTGCGCCAAAGCCAAGGGTGGCGAAATCCACGTCCAATGACCTAGATTTTAGGCCAATGACCGATAAACTAGGCCATTGGCCCTGTATTAAGGCCGACCGCTGAGGAATTCGATGACCCCGGCCTTAAAAACCCGATCCCCGACCGCCAGCATGTGATCGCGGTCGGGGATAGGGAGCACCTGCGCGCCGGGGATGAGGGCCGCGAGCTCCTCCGGCGCGCCGGCAACCGAATCCTTGGTGCCGGCGGCGACCAGGACCGGCACCGCCATGCGGGCCAGCGCCTCGCGTTCGAGCGGCTGGCGCGAGCCGCGCATGCAGGCGGCGAGTGCCCGCAAGTCCGCCTTGGTCTGCTCGGCGAAGGCGCGGAACAGGCGCGCGGTGGGGTCGGTCACGTCGGCCAGCGACGGCGCGTCGAGCGCTTGCGCAATGGCGTCCGGCTGCAATCCCACGCCACCGACCAAGTGGCCGCCAACGCCGCCGAGGACTGCGCAGCGCACATGCTCTGGGTTGGCGAGCGCGAGGAAGGCCGTGTTCCGCGCGCCCATGGAATAGCCCATGACGTCGGCGCGCGGCAGGCCGAGATGGTCGATTAGCGCGCGCACGTCGTCGGCCATGAGGGCGCTGTGATAGGCCGCCGGATCGTAAAGCTTTGACGAGGCGCCATGGCCGCGATTGTCGAGCGCGATGACCCGGCGCCCTGCCCGCTTAAGCGTCGTCACCCAGCCCGGCGCCACCCAGTTCACCTCCTTGTTGGAGGCAAAGCCGTGCACCAGCACGACCGGCTCGCCGTCGCCCTCGTCGAGGAAGGCGATCTCCACACCGTCATGGCTGAAGCTCGGCATGGCCCGACCATACGGCGCAATCGGGCAAACAGGAAAGTCTGGTGCCAGAACCGGCCAATCGGATTAGGCTACTGCCAACGATAAAATTCACAGGAGGTTGACGATGCGACGCATTCTGCTTGCCGGCTTGACCGCGCTGTTCGCCTGCCTGAGCGGCGCCGCCGGCGCGCAGGTTTCCGACGACGTGGTGAAAATCGGCGTGCTCACCGACATGTCGGGGCCGGCCTCGACGCCGACCGGTCCGGGCTCGGTGGCGGCGGCCGAGATGGCGGTGGCGGATTTCGGCGGCACGGTGCTGGGCAAGCCGATCACGGTGATTTCCGCCGACCACCAGCTCAAACCCGACGTCGCCGCCGGCGTTGCGCGGGAGTGGTACGACCGCGGCCAGGTCGACCTGATCGTCGACGTGCCGGTCTCCGCCGTCGGGCTGGCGGTGCAGGGCGTCGCCAATGAGAAGAAGAAGCTCTTCATCACCCATTCGACCGGCACCGCCGATTTCCACGGCAAGTTCTGCTCGCCCTATACGATGCAATGGGTGTTCGACACCCACGCGCTGGCGGTCGGCACCGCGCAGGAAGTCGTCAAGCGCGGCGGCAGCAGCTGGTTCTTCCTCACCGCCGATTACGCCTTCGGCTATTCGCTCGAGAAAGACGCCTCCGACGTCGTCAAAGCCAACGGCGGCACGGTGATCGGTTCGGTCCGGCATCCATTCCGCACGCCGGATCTATCGTCGTTCATTCTCCAGGCCCAGGCTTCGAAGGCGAAAATCATCGGGCTGGCCTCCGGTCCGCCCGACAACGTCAACGCCATAAAGCTCGGCGGCGAGTTCGGCCTTTTCGCCGCCGGCCAGCAGATGGCGGGCCTTCTGGTCCTGATCACCGACGTCGACGGGCTCGGGCTGAAGACCGCCCAGGGCCTGGTGCTCACGACGTCGTTCTATTGGGACATGGACGACAAGACCCGCGAATGGTCGAAGCGCTTCTTCGCCAAGGTCGGCCACATGCCGACCATGTGGCAGGCCGGCGTCTATTCGTCGGTCATGCATTATCTCAAAGCCATCAAGGCCGCGGGCACCGACGATCCGCTGAAAGTCGCGGCAAAAATGCGCGAGATGCCGATCGAGGACTTTTTCTCGCGCAACGGCAAGCTGCGCGAGGACGGGCTGATGGTGCACGACCTCGTGCTGGTGCAGGTGAAGAAGCCGGACGAGTCGAAATATCCGTGGGATTATTATCAGATCCTCGCGCACATCCCCGGCGATCAGGCATTCGGGCCGCCCAATCCGGCTTGCCCTTTGGTCAAAGGCTGATCGCCGGATCGAGCCGGCGGGCGCCTTCATGCGCAGCGGCCGCGCGCTTTCGCGGCTTCAAGTGCTATCCGGTGCGCGTCAGCGCGTAGCCGGCAGCAATTGCAATGCAGCCTGCCTGACGCGGCGCGCCTTGCGCCAGCGGATGTAACGCAGCGTCATGCGCTCGACCGCGGCTTTGCACGAGGAGGCAAAGCCGAGCACCATGAACGCCGCCCAGAACAGCCACAGCGCCAGATCGAGCGCGCTCGCCGTGAGCACGATGGCGGCGCGGCCGAGCAGTTTTATGATGGCGCGGGTTTTGGGACCCTTGGCGGCGGCAAGCCGCGCCAGGCGCGACACGTCCTGCGGACTTTCGGCGATCTTGAGACTGTCCAATGCCGCTTGCGTGCCGGCCTTGGTCTCGACGCGGCCGACATTGCCGACAAGCTCGACGACACCTCCGGCCTTTTCGACCTTGACCGCTTCGCGGGCGATGCGCACCGCCAGCACCGGATTGAGGCGGCCGGTGCGGCGCGCGGCCTTGACCAAGGTCAGACCGACCCGCGCCGGCGTCGCGGCGCCGGCCGAAACATAGGTGGCGGCGGTGATCGCGATGCCGACGCCGGCAAGGCCGAGAATCCACGGATCGGCCGGCTTGCCGGTCAGGTAGCGCGTGCCCTCGCGGGCGGCGTCGCGGATATCGCCGAACACGAAGAGATCGCCGAGCGCGGTGCCGGCAAGGCTCGCGGCGTCGACCGGCTCGCCGGTCCAAAGCCCCTGCACAAATCGTCCCGCGGTGCCGGTGACCGAACTTGCCTTGACTTGCGCTTGCCGCACCTCATCGGCCAGAGCCGGATCGAGGGCGACACTGCGATCGGTCGCAAGCTCGACAAAGCTTTGCGCCAGATCATTGTCGCCGGCGGCAAGCGCCGCGCGGATTTCGCGCTCGGCGACGCCCCGGTCGAAGACGCGATCGAGCGCCCGGTCGCTGATCTTGACCGGATCGTCGTCGCCCACGAGAGCGGCGCGGGCGTCAACGCCGCCACGGATAAGCGCGAAGGCCGCTGCGGCAAAGAAAATCGCGCCCGCAAGCGCAACCGCGGGATGGCGCAGCACGGCAATGAATCGTTTTCGGCCCAGGGCGTGAATCATGGCGCGAATATAGCCTTTGCAATGGCCCGCCGCATTGCCCGCCATTTGCGGCTTTTTGACAACGACGCAACCATGGCAAGCTAGGAATCGCCGGGCCGGGCCGCTATGGTGCGGCGCGAAACCGGCCCGTTGCGGCCAAGCCGTTGAGACCATGACGGACAGCATCGTTCCCCACTTCCACAACGACCTCGGCGTTGCCGTGATCGAGATCGGCGCCCGCGAATTCATGTGCGTCGGCGCGTTGCCGCCGTTCGACCATCCCCATGTGTTCTGCGACATGGGCGACGACGCCGAATATGTCTGCCCCTATTGCTCGACGCTTTACCGCCACGACCCGAAGCTTGCGCCGAACGCGGCGCGGCCGGCGGAATGCAAATTGCCCGACACCTACGTCTGAGCGCGCCACGGAGCGTGTGCCCTGCCCGCGTCCCGCACCGTCATCGTCGCCGGCGCCGGCATTGCCGGGCTCACCGCGGCGCTGGCGCTCGCCCGTAACGGTTTTCGCGCGGTCGTGCTGGAGCAAGCGGAGCGGCTCGAGGAGACCGGCGCCGGCATCCAGCTGTCGCCCAATGCCACCCGCATTTTGCTCGAGCTCGGCCTCGGCGAGCGGCTGCGGCCGCACGTGGTCGCGCCGCTGGCCTTGCGCGTGCTCAATGCCAAGAACGGCCGCGAAATCGTGCGCATGCCGCTCGGCGACGCCGCCGAAGCGCGCTATGGCGCGCCCTATTGGTCGATCCATCGCGGCGACCTGCAGGCGGCGCTGAGCGAGGCCGTCGCCAAAAGCACCGATATCAGGCTACGGCTCGGCGTGCGGGTGGAGGATTTCATCGCCCACGACAACGGCATCACTGTCTCGGCGCAGGACCGTAGCGGCATCTGGCACGAGCGCGGCGATGCGGTCATCGCGGCCGACGGGCTGTGGTCGGCGGTGCGCGCGCGCATGGGCTATCGCGAGCCGCCGCGCTTTGCCGGGCGCACCGCCTGGCGGGCATTGGTGCCGGCAAAGCAGGCATCGCCCGAATTCCGCGCGCCGCTGATCCATCTGTGGCTCGGGCGCGACGCCCATATCGTGCACTATCCGGTCAAAGGCGGCGACCTCATCAACATCGTCGTCATCATCGACGGCAGGTGGAACGCGCCGGGCTGGAGCGCGCCGGGACATCGCGACGAGCTGTTGCCGCGCCTGTCGGTCGAGCGCGTGGCGCCGGCCGTGCTCGGCTTGATCAACCAGCCGCGGACTTGGCTGAAATGGGCGCTGTTCGACCGCCGGCCGCTGTTGAACTGGTCGCAAGGCGCGGTGGCGCTGATCGGGGACGCCGCCCATCCGATGCTGCCCTATCTGGCGCAAGGCGCGGCGATGGCGATCGAGGACGCCGCGGTGGCGGCGCAGTGCCTGGCGCAAATGCCGGACGATGCGGCCAAAGCGCTGCGCGCCTATTGCGCGGTGCGGCGCGCGCGCGCCTGGAAAGTGCAGCGGCTCGCGGCCCGCAATGGGCAGCGTTACCACTTGGCCGGCCTGAACGCCGCGCTGCGCAACGCCGCGATGCGCATCATGGGCGGCACGCGGCTGTTGCATCATTACGATTGGCTCTATGATTGGCGCCCGCCCGCAACCTTGTCGATCACCTGATGCTGTTTCCAACCACCATCGCCGGCAGCCTGCCGAAACCCGCCTGGCTCGCGGAGCCGAACAAATTATGGGCGCCGTGGCGTCTGCAAGGTGAAGAACTCGCCACCGCCAAGGACGACGCCACGCTGCTCGCGATAAAACTGCAAGAGGATGCCGGCATCGACATTGTTTGCGACGGCGAGCAGGCGCGCCAGCACTTCGTCCACGGCTTTCTCGAAGCCATCGACGGCATCGATTTCAGCAAGCGTGTCGAAATGGGCATCCGCAACGACCGCTACAAGGCAATGTGCCCGACCGTGGTCGGCGAATTAAAGCTGCGCCACCGGGTGCACGCGCGCGAGGCGCGGCTCGCCCGCGCTCACACCAAGCGCAAGCTCAAATTCACTTTGCCCGGGCCGATGACCATCGTCGATACCATCGCCGACGCCCATTACGGCGACCGCGTGAAGATGGCGATGGCTTTTGCGGCACTGCTCAACGAAGAGATCCGCGGGCTCGCCGCCGACGGCGTCGACGTGATCCAGTTCGACGAGCCGGCGTTCAACGTCTACATGGACGCCGCCGCCGGCTGGGGGATCGAGGCGCTGCACCGCGCCATCGACGGCGTCGCTTGCACAAGCGCGGTGCATATCTGCTACGGCTACGGCATCCCCGCCAATATCGAGTGGAAAGCGACGCTCGGCGCGGAATGGCGGCAATACGAGAAATTTTTTCCGGCGGTGGCGAAAAGCCGCATCGATCAGGTTTCGCTCGAATGCATCAATTCGCACGTGCCGATGAGCGTGCTCAAACTCCTCGACGGCAAGGATGTGCTGGTCGGCGCCATCGACGTCGCCACCGACCGCATCGAAACGCCCGAGGACGTCGCCGCCGTGATCGGCAAAGCGGCAGACTATGTTCCTGCGCAAAAAATCATCGCCTGCACCAATTGCGGCATGGCGCCGATGCGTCGCGAAATCGCCGCATTGAAGCTTGAAGCCCTCGGCCGCGGCGCCGCCTTGGCGCGAGAGAAATTCGGTTGAGTCTGCTGCGGCTACGCCTTTAGCAAAATCCTCGAATGCTGATCCCGGGTATCGCGGAGCCTATCATCGAGCCGGCCACTTCGGGCCGGACCCGTTGGCTCAACCCAGGCTATATTTCCCTCACCGGTCGCTGCGCGACAGCACGTCGATCAATTCGTTGACCTTGCGCCGCTGCTCGGCCTTGTTGCCGGACGCAATCGCATGCTCGACGCAATGCGCCGCGTGGTCGGCGACGATCTCCTCCTCGGCGCGGCGCAGCGCCGCGCGCGCCGCCGACAATTGGGTGACGATGTCGATGCAGTAGCGGTCGTCCTCGACCATGCGCGATAGCCCGCGCACCTGGCCCTCGATGCGTTTGAGGCGCTTGAGCACCGACGTCTTGGCAAGCGGTCGCATGCCGGCTATATACCCCTACCGGGTATCCGTTTCAAGGGAATTTTCGACCGTGGACCGTTCGACCCATAGCCGCGCCGCCGCAACAGCCATCGATCCGGTGTGCGGCATGACGGTCGATCCGGCGACAAGCCCGCATCGCCATGTCTTTGCGCAGCGGACCTATCATTTCTGCTCGGCCGGCTGCCGCGGCAAATTCGCGGCCGATCCGGAAAAATATCTGCGCGGCGCAACGGCAGCAGCGGAAGCGTCGCCCGCGGGCACGATCTACACCTGCCCAATGCATCCGGAAATCCGTCAGGCCGGCCCGGGCGCCTGCCCGATCTGCGGCATGGCGCTGGAGCCCGAGGCCGGCGGCGCCGACGACGGCGGCGAGCTTGCCGACATGACGCGCCGCTTGTGGATTTCCGCGCTCCTGACCGTGCCGATCGTGGTGCTGGATATGGGCGGGCATTTCGGCCTGTTGCCGCATCCCGGCGCCATCGCCAGTTTCGTGGAGCTTGCGCTGGCGACGCCGGTGGTGCTGTGGGGCGGCTGGCCGTTCTTTGTGCGCGGCGCCCGATCGCTTGCGACCTTCAACCTCAATATGTTCACGCTGATCGCCATGGGCACCGGCGTCGCCTACGCCTATAGCGTCGTCGCAGTCCTCGCGCCCGGCGTTTTTCCGGCGGCGTTCCGCGATGCCCATGGCGGTGTCGCGCTTTATTTCGAGGCCGCCGCCGTCATCACCGTGCTGGTGCTAGTCGGCCAGGTGCTGGAACTGCGCGCCCGCGCTTCGACTTCGGGCGCGATCCGCGCGCTGGTGGCGCTCGCGCCCAAAACCGCACGCCGCGTCAAGGACGACGGCGGCGACGAGGACGTGCCGCTCGACGCCGTCACAGCCGGCAACCGGCTGCGCGTCCGGCCCGGCGAAAAAATTCCGGTCGACGGCGTCGTGACCGAGGGCCGATCCGCGGTCGATGAATCGATGATCACCGGCGAAGCGATGCCGGTGACCAAGGCGCCGGACGACGCGGTCATCGCCGGCACGCTCAACGGCAGCGGCGGCTTCGTCATGCGCGCCGAAAAAGTCGGCCGCGACACCATGCTGGCGCATATCGTGGCGATGGTCGCCGCGGCACAGCGCTCGCGGGCGCCGATCCAGCGCCTGGCCGATCGGGTCGCCGCCTGGTTCGTGCCGGCAGTGATCGCGGTGGCGCTGATCGCGTTTGCGGCTTGGGCGGCCTACGGGCCGCAGCCGCGGCTGGCCTACGCGCTGGTCGCCGCCGTGACCGTGCTGATCATCGCCTGCCCCTGCGCGCTCGGACTCGCCACGCCGATGTCGATCATGGTCGGCGTCGGTCGCGCCGCCCAGGCCGGCATTTTGATCCGGGACGCCGAGGCGCTCGAACGCCTGGAAAAAATCGACACGCTGGTGGTCGACAAGACCGGCACCTTGACCGAAGGCAAGCCCAAGGTCACCGCCATCGTGCCGGTGCAAAACTTCGATGAGAACATTTTGCTGCGCTTTGCCGCGAGCGTCGAGCGGGCCAGCGAACACCCGCTCGCCGCGGCGGTCGTTGCGGCGGCCGCCGAACGCAAACTCGATCTGCTCGCGGTCAGCGATTTCGCTTCGCCGTCCGGCAAAGGCGCAACGGGCTTGGTGGAGCGCCGCCGCGTCGCGCTCGGCAACGCCGCGTTTTTCGCCGAGCTCGGCATCGCCACGGCGGCCTTGCACGGCGAAGCCGAACGCCTGCGCGGCGATGGCGCCACCGTGATCTTCGTCGCCATCAACGGCGTGCTTTCTGGCCTCATCGCCATCGCCGACCCGGTCAAGCCGACGACCCAGGCCGCGCTCGACGCGCTGCGGGCGCAAGGCCTCGCCATCGTCATGCTGACCGGCGACAGCCGCGGCACCGCGGCAGCGATTGCCAAACAGCTCGGCATCGCCGACGTCGAAGCCGAGGTTTTGCCCGAGAGGAAGAGCGCCGTGATCGAGGATTTGCGCCGCTCGGGCCGCGTCGTCGCCATGGCCGGCGACGGCATCAACGACGCACCGGCACTCGCTTCGGCCGACGTCGGCATCGCCATGGGCGGCGGCACCGACATCGCCATGGCGAGCGCCGGCGTGACGCTGGTCAAGGGCGACCTCATGGGCATCGTGCGGGCAAAAAAGCTTTCCGCCGCGACCATGAGCAACATCCGGCAGAATTTGCTGTTCGCGTTCGTCTACAACGCAGCCGGCGTGCCGATCGCGGCCGGCGCGCTTTATCCGCTGTTCGGCCTGTTGCTGTCGCCGGCCATCGGTGCCGCCGCCATGTCGCTGTCGTCGGTCAGCGTCGTCGCCAATGCGCTGCGGCTGCGGCGCGTCGCGCTGTAAGCTCACTCCGCCGCGAATTTCCGCTATTCGCCTTTGCCGGCCGAGCCACTATAGTTTGCGGATCAATCATCCGTTCTGCGGCGACCATTCGCCGCGACCGACGCCTGGCGCACCTGCATGCTTACAGCACCGTCGCCGACCAGCGTGGCCCTGCTCCTGGGTTTGAGCTTTTTCCTCGGGCTCGCCTTCGAGGATTTTTTCGCCGGTGCCACGCACAAATGCCCCGGCGGCATTCGCACCTTTCCGATGCTCGCGCTCGCCGGCGGCATGCTCTATCTGCTCGAGCCGGCGCACGGCGTTGCCTTTACCGCGGGCCTGCTCGTGCTCGGCGCCTGGCTCGTCATGTATTACCGGACGCACTTGGCGGAGCCCGACGAGACCGGCGAGGCCAGAGCCAATCTCATCGTGCCGTTGCTCAACGTTCACGCTTATCTGCTCGGCGCGGTCGCGCTGGCGCTGCCGCCTTGGGTCGCGGTGACGACGACGGTCGTGGCGGTTCTGCTGTTGACCGGGCGCACCTGGCTGCACGACCTGGCGCGGCGAATCGACGTGAAGGAGATCGTCACCGCCGGCCAGTTTCTGATCCTGACCGGCATCATTCTGCCGCTGTTGCCCAACGCGCCGGTGACGACGCTGACCGACATCACGCCGCGCCAGGTGTGGCTGGCGCTGGTGGTGGTCGCCACGTTTTCCTATGTCAGCTATCTGGCGCAGCGCTACTGGGCCGGCGCGGCCGGCGGATTGTGGATGGCGGCGCTGGGCGGGCTCTACTCGTCGACCGCGACGACGGTGGTGCTGGCGCGGCAGGCCAAAGCCGATGCCGCCGTGCGCCGCCACGCCCAGGCCGGCATCACGCTCGCCACCGCGATCATGTATCTGCGCATCCTGGCGATCACCGCCGTCTTCAACATGGAGCTGGCGCGCCGCCTGGCGCTGCCGATGCTCGGCCTGTCGGCGGCCGGATTTCTGATCTGCGCGCTGCAATACTGGGTTTTCGGCAAACCGGCGGACGACCGGCAGGCGCAACAAGAGCCGATGAAGCTTTCCGCCAGCGGCAATCCGCTGGAGCTCGGCGCGGCGATCATTTTTGCCGCGCTGTTCGTCGTCACGTCCTTGCTGTCGACCTGGGCGACCAAGGAATTCGGCGTCACCGGTATCTATTCGCTCGCGGCAATCGTCGGCATTTCCGATATCGATCCGTTCGTGCTCAACCTGGCGCAAGGCGGGCTGACCGGCGTGCCGCCGTCCGCGCTGGTCGGCGCCATCCTGATCGCCGCGTCATCCAACAATATTTTGAAAGCCTTCTACGCCGCGTTCTTTGCCGGCGGACGGGCGACCGCGGCAAGCGCGGCCGCGCTCGTCGTCCTTGCCGCGGCCGGCGTCGTCATTGCCTTGACGATCATCCGGCTGCAGTCGTAGCGCCTGCAAAAAACGGTCAGCGGATCGACTGGTCGCTCTGAAACGTGGTGGTGAGCTCGCATTTCTTTGCGGCGGCTTCGCGCTGCACCAGCTTCTCCTCGGTCAGCACGCTCTCGTAATCGCTGCGGTAGGCGATGGTGCCGATCACCGCGCCGGTCCCGGACTGGCTCGCTTTGTCCATCAGCGCGCGCAAGTCCCTTTCCCGCTTGGTCAGATCCTTCCAGCGCGTCACGAGGTCGTTGCAGTGATAGACCTCGTAGCGGCCCGGATCGACAAAGAACGAGCCCGGGCCGTTGCCGAGGCCGCAGCTGGCAAGCGCCACGGCGACAGCGCTCAGCAAAAAGCTGCGGCCCGATCGCGCGCGGCGGCGGCGGTGGCGGCGGTGGCGACGGCTCGATGCGAGAATTGGTCCCATCCCCTGCTGCCCGCGCCCCAACGCGTTACTCAACCGTTCGATCAAATCATACCGCGTTTCGTTGGCAATTTGGTGCGCCGCAAATAAGGCAAATGCCCATCGTTCAGGCAAAGCCGGCGGGCCGGCCGGGCTCGGCAGGAGGTGCCGATTTACGGGTGCGGTGCCGGAAATTCGACGCCGACGGTCAAGCCGTTGCGCCAAACCACCCGGCAGCGGCGGCGCGCTTCGCCGCCGCGGCTCAGCAGCAGGATGAAGCGTTCCGGCAGCTCGCACTCGCTCTGCAGCACGATGCGCGCGCCGGTCTCCGAAATATCGGCGATCTCGCAAGCGCACGGCGACGCCTTGCCGTCGAGCAGAATGCTGGCATCGTAATGGAATTGCCGGCGCGGCTTTCGGCGCAATTCGGCGCGGTTGCGGTAATTGCCGACGACGACCATCAAAAACTCCGCTTGCCGTGCAATTCACCGACGGCACAACCGTAACCTTAGGAAGAGGACGTTAACGAGCCGTAAATCGAGCTCCGCGTGCAGCGCAGCGAAGGTTTTGCGATCGGACCCCTGCGCATCCGGTGCCGGCTCGCCACGGCCGCCGGACCGTTTGGCTTGATCTCGCTCTATGTGTCGGTAGTGTTGCGCTTTCGTGAGCGTTCGGTAACGCGTGCGGAGTTGGCCGATGGACGTCGGGTGGCTCGACTGGTCGAACCCGGTCGCGATCTGGTGGGGCTTTTTGCTCGCCGTGAGCACCGTCAACGTCGCGGCGCTGCTGCAGCTTTACGCCCGCTTCCGCGGCAACCGCGGCGACAAACCGGCCGCCATGTGGATCGAGCCGCTGCTGCTCCTGTGCGCCGTCTATGTGCTCGGCTGCGCCTTCCGCTCGGTGCTGCCGCGCGCCGACGTGCAGCGCATCTGCCTGTTCGACACCTGGCTCTCCAGCGTCATGCTCGGCCGTTCCGTCGCCACCGTTGCCGAGCTTTGCTTCGCCGCGCAATGGGCCATCGTGCTGTACGTCCTCGGCAAGGTCGCCAACTCCGACACCGCGAAAAACATCGCCAAGGCCATCGTGCCCACGATCGTGCTCGCGGAAATCTGCTCCTGGTACGCGGTCATCACCACAAACTTCTTGGGTAACGTTCTGGAAAATTCGCTGTGGACGCTCACCTTCCTGCTCATCGGCATCGCGCTATCGCGCCTCGTACCGCGCTTCCGCGGGCCAGCGCAATTCGCAATCGCCGCCGCAGCCGCCGGCATCGCCTGCTATGTGGTGTTCATGGCGACCGTCGACGTGCCGATGTATTTCGCCCGCTGGCAGGCCGACGTTTTAAGCGGCAAGGACTATCTCGGCCTCACCGCCGGCCTGCACGACCTCGCCACCCGCTGGATCGTCACCCACGACATCGCGCCCTGGCGCGACGAGATCGCCTGGATGTCGCTCTATTTCAGCGCGGCGGTGTGGTCGAGCCTGGCGCTGGCGGGCTTTGGGCTGGTGAAGCACCTGTTGCCGCGCTATCGCGTGCGTGCGCCGCTTGCGCGGGCTACGCGGCGGCCGGTTGCGGTGAGGGTGCGGAATTCCTAACTACTCAAAGTTTCTTCGTCCTCGCACCATCCATCCGATGGTGAGCCGGCGCTCAAAGCGCCCTCGATGCTCTGCGACGGCCGAGGCGGAAAGCGGGGCTGTCACAAGCTGTCTCGAGCGAAGCGAGGACACCCGGAGGGCGCGGAACTGCCGGAGCGGAGCGACGAAGCGAGCGGTTTTGACGGGACCGCGCGCATCGGCAGAACCGGGCACAAAGAGAGGATTCCTTGGGAGGCGAATTGTTGAATCGAAAAGGAAAACGATGAGGGAGAAATTAAATCTGCCCCAAAGCACGTGCGTGTTTCTCAAGTCGAAAACTAAGTGCGATTAAAGCAAAATTGTAACCTAAGGTCGTGTGATTATTGCACGCAAACGCTTAATAGATTCGTAAACTAGCGTTCCAAGATCATATTCGAGAAGAGCGCCGAAAAGCACAACGCAGAAGATGGTCAGAAAGAGAAATGGCCATCTGCACTTATGGAGCACTGCTGGCGCCGAATTAGGCCGTGCCACTCGGAGGTAGAAATAATAAAATCCCAGAATAAAGGTTGGAATGCAAAGTGGCCATAGAACGTCGAAAAAATCCAAGTCCACAAAAAGGGTCACAAGCGCGAAAAAGATCGCAACAAAAATGCCGAAGAGTGCGGTGGCCCTCTCTGATCTCAGCTGCAACTGGTCATTGACCAGCCTAGTCATAATCGTGTCATTCTCCTTCTGTATTAGTTCTTGATAGTCATTGAGAATGTGGGGCAAGTGATTGGACAGCATTCTGTCGTAAAAGGCATCGCGCGCCTGAGGCTCGCCCCGGGAGTCCGTGACAAGATTTCTGCACGTTTCGAGTTCGCTCTGCAGACGCGGGAAACCTACTACGCATTGTTCGATAACGTCGCGACCGTATCGAGGAAGGAGATTCCTCTTAACGTCCCTGTCAATGTGGATAAGAACTCCGTCGACGATGTCATATTTGGCCATAGCCAAATAATGCTTGGTTAGCGTGATCGCGTCTTCAAGTTGGGCGAGCTGTGCTGTGGTCGGTGTTTCGGCAGCAGCAATCTCCAGACAAATAGCCATTTGCCTGCCTGCGTAGCGAAGCGAAAACACGGCAGGGCTCAGAGCTTCGCCGACCAGAAGTTCGTATCTCTTTAACTGCTTCTCAAGATCAAACCACTCCTGGTTTAAATCCTCAAAGCGCCGTCGCACTTCCGGCGGCATGCGTCCCTCCCCATGGCACGCCCCACGAGAGATTTTATGCAGGTTGAGAAATTGTCAGCGCGGGCTAGCTGTGATCAGGGCTTGCGGACCGCTGAGGTTCCGGCTTCGACGCCCGCATGAACTCCGAAAGCTCGGCTTCATGCTGGGTCCGGTGCTTTAGAAGGCCTCGCTTCATGTGCACATTACCGCGGGAGAGCTCGGCAATCAGGGAGCTGTCGATATTGGTAGTTTCACTGTGCCGCTGAGCTTTGAGTCTGTTCAACTCAATCTGCCGCTCTTCCTCGGAAATACCGAGGCGGACTACAGCATCATACACACGATCAATGAAGCTCATCGCAATCTCCATGCCCCTTAGATAGGCAGCCACCTGCGCCTTTCCATCCGCCGGGTTCCAGCCCCGGAACCCTAGCAACCATTCCCTACCCTCGGGTTGACTTGCATCAAACGCGCAATTGACGCCCGAGTTCGGCACCGGAGCGGTCGGCCGCCGTGGTCTACCATAGTACGCGCCGCACTCAACCGCAAATCGAATCTTTCGATGTTCGCTCCTTTTGACGAGGCTCTCGGTCCTACCCCTATTGGATTCGGCCCTACACTAGGTATTATCGGGCCGAATATCGCAATATTCGCCATGACGCAGCGCGGCAACACTGCCCCGCCCGGCTCCCGAGACATTGGGCCAATGACCGATCTGCCAACCGTTGGAGAACTGATCGATCTCGTCGCCATAGCATTCACTTCTGCACCGGAAACAGTCGTGGACGAGATAGCGCGAACTGCTGCAACACCCAGCGGGGAAGACAGCGATCTGAGCCGGGAAACAGTTCTCAGCTACATCAAGCCGCCCAAGACGATCACATTCAAGGGGCGAAAGATCACCCGGCGAAATCGACTCACGCCACTTCACTATAAATTCGCACACTTAGTTATCAACTACCTTGACGGTCGTCGACCACATGAAAAACGACTCGAAATCCTCAAGGCTGTGAAGGAATCAGACGAGTGGAAGGCAGCTTATAGCGCTTGCAAGAAAGTCTTACTGGAGGAGAGAGATCGACGTTTTGAAAGGCTAATAGGAAGCGATCCGGGAGCACAACCGATCATCGAACTCGTTACTGGCGTCTACGCTGTTTGTCGGCGAGAAAGCCGAGATAAACGATATCACCAAGAACTCTTGATTTTACGCAATGTTGGAACAAAGCGATCACCGCACTGTCACTGCACTTACGTTCTGGAAAACCTTGTGGTCCGAGGTGAGTGGATGATAATTGGAAATGTCGTACATTGCAGCATGGGCGGCTTACGACAGGATAACTCTCACGATATCTGCGGCCTCTACCTTTCTCATCATTTGGATCACGAGATGCTTTCAGGATTCTTGGCGGGCGCTGGCACAGAAATTAAGATACCAGTTGCAATGCCTCTAGTTGCTATGAAGATCAATAACGCTGATCCTAGCGTGGTTGAACTTGGCGATATGGGTGATGAGGCAATCCTCCGCGCATTCCACGAGGTCAAAGCCGACATTACAAACATTCAAGACACTTTACATCAAATTCTTTCTGAGCAGATGACGCCAGTGGTCTTTCAAGGGACTGAATGCAATCCTGAAATCCGAAAAGCATTTGATGATGGGAAGCAACTCGTTCATGAAGGGCTACGAGCCTTCTGTAAGAGACCATTCAATTAGGAACAGTCCAGCTTCGATGGCCTTTCAATAACCAAACAGGAAAACATCATCAGTTATTAAACTTGGTCAATCTCAAGAAATTTAGCTGCACGCAACATTGAAGAAGCTGTTTTAATAGCCTGGTGCGGGCGGCCGGAATCGAACCGGCACGGGGTTGCCCCCAACGGATTTTCGTACCAGCTACGGCTTGCGCCGCCTCGTCATGCGCGTTCGCGCCGGACGAGTTTGTGGTCTGGACTATACCTTCACCTTAGCGCATCCGCACCTTAGGTGCTGCCCGTCTAGTCTCTACACCTTCGCGCCGGCCGTTCGACCAGAGCGCTTGGCTCGGGATTGCCACCGAAGAGGTTCCCCCGAATTTGAGCAGTTCTGCATCCAAGGTTTCCCGAGGAGCACTCAATCGCTTAAGTCCGTTGCGTCTACCGTTCCGCCACGCCCGCACTTGGCGACAATTTAATGGTCCGTGCGCTCAGCGCCAAGCAAAAGCTGGCCCTTCAGCCTCCGCTCCCCACACGCGCGAGACGGCGGGCGCCGTTCACTATGGCTTATTCTTCGCCGTCGATTGCGGCGCCGGGCGGATGTCGCCCCAGGGGTCGTGAGCGATCTTCTTGTCCGGGATCTTGTCCATCGCCGCCTTGTAGTCCTTCTCGCGCTGTTGTTGCGCCTTGAGCTCGTCCGGCGTCAGCTTGCGCTTGTTGTCGCCGCCGAGCGAGATGCCCGGCATCGGCAGCTGCGCCGCGGCGACGCCGGTCAGAAGAAGTAATATGGCCCCCGCGCCGATGAGTTTTCGCAGCATGTTTTGCGTTCCTTTTGCCCGCTTTCTGGCGCCGCAGTTCGGCACAATCAGGGCAAAGCGGGGTCAGTCCTTAAAAACATGCGCCCACAGACTGTCCCAGTCGGCGCCGGAAACGTCGGTGACCCGGCCGTCCTGCTCGTAAAATTTGTTCGGCACCTGGAACATCGCCAGCATCAGCCCGCCTTCGGGCGTACAGGCGACGTGGCGGCTGCCGGCCTCGCGCCAGACGAACTCGCCGGGGCCGACGGTGAGGTCCTTGGCCGGGCCTTCCTTGTCGACGAGCTTGCCTTCGAGCACATAGGTCTGCTCGATCCTGACGTGCTCGTGGTCGGGTAGAATGGCGCCGGGCGCGAATTTCATCAGCGCGGTGACGAGGCCGGTCTCCTTGTCGAACAAGAGGCCCTTCACCTCGCAGCCGGGAAAGCGCGTCTTCTTCCACTCCATCTGCGCCGGGCGCACCACGTGGGAATGGGTGTCGAGCGTGTCATGCTTGGCTTTCGGCGTGACGGCGTCCATGGGCGGTCTCCTTGAAGTCTCTTCGGTTGCGCGCATCATAGCCGATGCGGCGCGGTGGCTCTACAAGCCTGCTTCGCGAATCGGCGGCTGGAAGGCGAGCCCGGTATCCCAGGGAAAGTAGATCCAGGTGTCCTGGGACACTTCGGTGATGTAGGTGTCGACCAGCGGCCGGCCCATCGGCTTGGCGTAGACGGTGGCGAAATGGGCGCGCGGCAACAGCGCGCGCACGATTTTTGCCGTCTGGCCGGTATCGACCAGGTCGTCGACGATCAGCACGCCCTTGCCGTCGCCGCCGCCGAGCGCGACGATCGCCGGCGCCACGTCCTTGATGAGCTTCAATTCGCCCTGGCTGGTGTGGTCGTAGCTCGCCACGCAGACGGTCTCGATCAGCCTGATGCCGAGCTCGCGCGCCACGATCGCGGCCGGCACGAGGCCACCACGGGTGATGCTCACGATCGCTTCGAACGGCCCGGCGCCGTTGAGCCGCCACGCCAGCGCGCGCGAGTCGCGATGGAATTGGTCCCACGACACGGGGAAGATTTTTTCCGGATTAAGCGGCGGCGTTTTCGGTTGCGGCTCGGCCACGGCTTGGCATCCTCAGGCCTGGCCGGCCGCCAATTCCGCCCGCACCCGCGACAGCATCGCCTCGACCGCGCTCTTGGCGGCGGCGAGCTTTTGCGCATCGCGCGAGCGCACCACCACATTGGTATTGCCGCCGCGCTCGTCCATGAACGGATAGGAGCCGATGATCACGTCGGGATGCTTTTTGGCGATCTCGCCGAGCTCGGTGCCGATATCGCCCTCGCGGCAATCGGCGCGCACCTGTTCCGACAGCATCTTGATGCCGGTTTTGAGCTTCGGCGCCACATAGTCCAGCATCACCTGCATGATATGCGGCACGCCGGCCATGACGATGACGTTGCCGATCCAAAATCCCGGCGCCGCGGACACCTTGTTGTAGACGAGCTCGGCGCCGGCCGGCACCCGCGTCATGCGCATGCGCGCCTCGTTCATCACGCCGCCGGTCTCGGCGACCCGCTTCTCCATCATCGCCACGGCCTCCGGGTGCGGGCCGATGGTCACGCCGAATGCCTTGGCGACGCTGTCGGCGGTGATATCGTCGTGGGTCGGGCCGATGCCGCCGGTGGTGAACACGTATTCGTAGCGCGCGCGCAAGGCGTTGAGCGCGGCGACGATGTCGGCCTCCTCGTCGGCGACGACGCGCACTTCCTTGAGATCGACGCCGATATTGGTGAGGTATTCGGCGATATAGCCGATGTTCTTGTCCTTGGTCCGGCCCGAGAGGATTTCGTCGCCGATGACCAGGATCGCGGCGGTGACGATGCCAGCCTCGATGCCAAGCTTGATGCCAGCCTTGATGCCCGCTTTGGGGTCGGCCATGGGGATCAAAACTCCGTGCTGCCGCCTCCTCTAGCGCGGCAGCGATGGCGGCTCAAGGCTCGCCGTCGCAATGGTCACAACGCCCATTTCATGAGCAATAATGGGCGGGCGGCATGGCCCAAGCCGTCCCGTCGCCGGAACGATTTGGCGCGAAGATTGCTTGAACGGACCGTGGGATGGGCCAAAGGGGCTTGATTGAGTTGCCCTATTGAGTTGCCTTGGGCCTTTGTCCGTGCAGGGTGGAGCGGGCGGGGTTTTCCTCCATGTTCGACGAAATGCAGGACAGCGGTGGCGCGGTGCGGCCGGCCTATGCCGAGCTGAAGGACTGGCTCGGCCAGATTCCGGCGGGCGTGCTCGATTACCGCCGGCGCGAGGCGGAGCTGCTGTTTCGCCGCATCGGCATCACCTTTGCGGTCTATGGCGACCCCGCGGCGCAGGAGCGCCTGATCCCGTTCGACGTCATCCCGCGCATCATCGCCGCCAAGGAATGGGACATCGTGCGGCGCGGCCTCGAGCAGCGCGTCAAGACCATCAACGCCTATATCAAGGACGTCTATAGCCGCCGCGAAATCCTCAAAGCCCAGATCGTGCCGGAAGACCTGGTTTTCCAGAATCCGGTTTTTCGCCCGGAGATGAACGGCCAGAAGGTGCCGCACGACATCTACGTCCACGTCGCCGGCATCGACATCGTGCGGGTCGATGCCGAGACATTCTACGTGCTCGAGGACAATGCGCGCACGCCCTCCGGCGTCTCCTACATGCTGGAGAACCGCGAGATCATGCTGCGGCTGTTTCCGGAACTGTTCTCGCGCTACCGCATCGCACCGGTCGAGAATTATCCCGACGAGCTGTTGGCGACGTTGAAGTCGATCGCGCCGAATTCCGCGCCGGGCGAGCCGACCATCGTGCTGCTCACCCCCGGCGTCTACAATTCGGCCTATTACGAGCATTCGTTCCTGGCCGACAAGCTCGGCATCGAACTTGTCGAAGGCCGCGACCTCGTCACCAAATCCGACGTCGTCTATATGCGCACGACCGAGGGATTGAAACGCGTCGACGTCATCTATCGCCGCATCGACGACGACTTTCTCGATCCGCTGGTGTTCCGCCCCGACAGCGCGCTCGGCGTGCCCGGCCTGATGTCGGCCTACCAGGCCGGCAATGTCACGCTCGCCAACGCCGTCGGCACCGGCATCGCCGACGACAAGGCGGTCTACAGCTACATGCCGGCGATCGTGAAGTTCTATCTCGGCGAAGAACCGATCCTCAAAAACGTGCCGACCTGGCGCTGCCGCGAGGCCGAACACCTCGCTTATGTGCTCGACAACATCGAGGACCTGGTCGTGAAAGAAGTGCACGGCTCCGGCGGCTACGGCATGCTGATCGGGCCGAAGGCGGACAAGACCACGATCGCGGCGTTCCGCGCCAAGCTGAAATCGGACCCGAAGAATTTCATCGCCCAGCCGACGCTGGCGCTGTCGACCTGCCCGACCTGCGTCGAGGAAGGTATTGCGCCGCGCCACGTCGACCTGCGGCCCTTCGTGCTCGCCGGCCGCGACCGCATCCGCATCGTGCCGGGCGGCCTGACGCGGGTGGCGCTCAAGAAAGGCTCGCTGGTGGTCAATTCCAGCCAAGGCGGCGGCACCAAGGACACCTGGGTGTTGGACGGATAGATCGATGCTCTCGCGCACCGCCGATAACCTTTACTGGCTCGCCCGCTATGTCGAGCGCGCCGAATATCTGGCGCGCATCCTCGACACCACGCTGCGGCTGACCGCGCTGCCGCTCGCCTATGTCGGCGAATCCAACGAATGGGAATCCGCGGTCGCCACCGCCGGCTGCGCCAAACCCTTCTTCGCCGCCTATCCGGAGGCCAACGAGGAGACGGTGACCGAATTCCTCGCCTTCTCCACCGACAATCCGTCCTCGATCCGCAGCTGCATCGAGACCGCGCGCATCAATGCGCGTGCGGTGCGCACGGCGCTGACCATCGAAATGTGGGACTCCATCAACAGCGCCTGGCTGGAATTGCGCAAATGGGGCAACGGCCCGCCGTCGCGCGAGGAATTCGCCCGCTTCCTGCGCTGGGTGATGGGCTCCTCGCTGAGCTTCGACGGCTCGGCGTATCGGACCATGCTGCGCAACGACGCCTACTGGTTCTCCCGCCTCGGCGTCTATATCGAGCGCGCCGACAACACCGCGCGCATCCTCGACGTCAAATATCACCTGTTGCTGCCGGCGCAGGAACGGGTCGGCGGCCCGCTCGATTATTTCCAGTGGGCCGCGATCCTGCGCTCGGTGTCGGCGCTCACCGCCTATCACTGGGTGTATCGGCAGAACGTCAAGCCGTGGCTGGTCGCGGACCTCCTCATGCTGCGGGACGAGATGCCGCGCTCGCTGGCCAGCTGTTACGAGAACCTGGTGCAAAACCTCGACCGCATCGCCAAAGCCTACGGCCTGCAAGGCCCGGCGCAGCGTCACGCCCGCGCGGTGCGGGGGCGATTGGAAAACAGCAAGATCGAGGAGATTTTCCAGACCGGGCTGCACGAATTCATCGACGATTTCGTCGAGGACAACAACCGCTTGGGCACTGCGGTGACGCAGCAGTATTTGCTTTAAGAGGACGACAGACGACGGACGACAGAGGACAGAAGGGTATCGGGCCGTCTATCATCCGTCCTCTGTCATCCGTCGTCCGTCGTCCGTCGTCTGTCCTCCGTCCTCCGCCATGCGCCTTCGCATCGCCCATCGCTCGGTCTATCGCTACGATCCGCCCGCGGCCGGCGTGATCCAGGTGCTGCGGCTCACGCCGCGCAACCACGAAGGCCAATATGTCGAGCGCTGGCGCATCGACGTCGTGCCCGATGCACGGCTCGCTGCCCACGAAGACGCCTTCGGCAATATCACCCACGTCTTCACCGCCGACGGCCCGCTCGACGAATTGACGGTCGAGGTCGACGGCGAGGTCGAGACGCAGAGCGCCAACGGCGTGGTGCGCGGCACCGTCGAGCGCTTTCCGCCGAGCCTGTTCTTGCGCGACACCGCGCTGACCCAAGCCGACACCGCGATCCGCGACTTTGCCGAGAAAATCCGCGCTGCAAGCGGCGGCGAAGTGCTTTCGCAACTGCACGGCTTGCTGGACCGGCTGTTCGAAGACGTCGCCGGCGACAATGCGAACGGCGACGGCGCTGCCGCGCCCGCGCCAGCGCCCGAGAATGCGGCCGAGGCTTTCGCCCGCAAGCGCGGCGCGCCGCAGGATTTGGCGCATATCTTCATCGCCGCCGCGCACGCGCTCGGCATTCCGGCCCGCTACGTCGGCGGCTATTTCCGCAAAGCCGGCAAAGACGCCGACACCAGCCACGCCTGGGCCGAAGCCCACGTGCCCGGTCTCGGCTGGGTCGCCTTCGATCCGTCCAACGGCTTCTGTCCGACCGATGCCCATGTCCGCGTCGCCATCGGGCTCGACGCGCTGGGCGCCGCGCCGCTGCGCGGCACGCGTCTCGGCGCCGGCGCCGAGACTTTGGCGGTGGCGATCAAGGTCGATCAGTGACGCCGCCCGCGACGCGGCGAAGGATGCTATAGAGAGCCGGCTCAGGGGACAGCGAATCGATGACCTATTGCTGCGGAATTCTGGTGCGCGAGGGGCTCGTGATGTTCGCCGACACGCGAACCAATGCCGGCGTCGACAACATCGCCACGTTCCGCAAGCTGCACGTTTTCCAGGATCCGAAGAAGCGCATCATGGCGATCGCCTCGGCCGGCAATCTCTCCATCAGCCAGTCGGTGGTCTCGATCCTGATGGAAGGCTACGACAACCCGCAAACCGGCGAGCGCGAAACCCTGATGAACGCGCCGACCATGTTCCAGGCCGCCCAGCGCGTCGGCTATGTGGTCCGTTTGATCCACTCCATGGAGGGCAAGGCGCTCGAAGCCTCCGACGTCGGTTTCGACGTGTCGTTTCTGTTCGGCGGCCAGATCACGGGCGAGCGGATGCGGCTTTTCATGATCTACTCCGCCGGCAATTTCATCGAATCCACCACCGACACGCCGTACCTGCAGATCGGCGAGCACAAATACGGCAAGCCGGTGCTCGACCGCGCCATCACCTACGAGATGGACATTTACGACGCGCTCAAGGTTGGCCTTGTCTCCATCGACTCGACCATGCGCTCCAACCTCAGCGTCGGCCTGCCGATCGATCTTCTGGTGGCGCGGCGCGACACCTGCACCGCCGAGTTGATCTACCGCATCGAGCCCGGCGAGCCCTATTTCACCGATTTGCGCGAGCGCTGGTCGGCGGCGTTGCGCGCCGCCCACCTCGCCATTCCGCGGCCGCCGTACAGCAACCCGGCCGCAAAGCGCTGAAAATCCTGCATTGGCAGGCCTCGGCAGCGGCGTTGAGACATTATTAACGCCGCGACGGGATTTACTTAGCGTTACCACGGACTAGGTTCCATCGCTTTGAACCGCAAGCGTTTTTCAATCTTTCCTGCCTAGGGTCCAGGCGCCGAATTTATAAAAAGGGTGGAGCGTGTTGCCTACGGCGCAATCGCATATCGCCGGGGGCCGTCAGCGGTCGCGCTGGGACAAAGCGCGCTTGAGCCTGGTCGTGCCGATCGGGGTGATCGTCGCGGTCGCCATCGTCTGCGTCGTCGTCGCCGTGCTGACGTCGGCAAGACGCGCCGACGAGGTCTCGCTCAATCGCGAACAGCAGCTCTTGCAGGACGCCATCGTCGGCAAGGGCGGGCACGTGCTCCGCGAGCTCGAAAGCGCCGCGGCCACGGCGCAGGCGACCGCCAAGCTGCGCAACGCCTTCGATGCGCAATGGGCGGACCGCCGCGTCGGCCGATGGCTGCAGAATTTCTACAGCCAGGACCTCGTGGTGATCGTCGACGGCGGCGATCACATCAAATACTCGTCGTTCCGCTCGCCCGGCGACGCCATGGCCGGCGACCTCAACGAGCAAATCAAATCGAGCCTCGATCTGTTGCGTGGCCGCTTGACGGCGATGCCGGAACACGCCGTCGCGGTCCTCGCCCGGCAAGATCCGGCAAAACCCGGCCGCAGCACCGCGCTGATCCAACGCTTCCTCGAGCGGCCCGCCATTGTCGCCGCGGTCGCCGTCGGCTCCGAAACCGATCTCGTCGCCGGCAATGCCCAGGCGCCGATCGTGTTCTGCGTCCGCTATATCGACGGCCCGCTGCTGCAGGAAATCGGCGAGCGCCTGCAATTGAGCAAACTGCGCCGGATCGAAAATGCGCCGCTGCCGGCCGGCGAGCACGCCATCGAATTTGCCGATGCGCAAGACGCCCCGATTGCCCGCTTCGCCTGGCAGCCGACGCGGCCGGGCGGCAAGATCGTCGGCAGCGTGTTGCCGTTCATCGCCGTGGCGCTCGGCGGCTTCGCGCTCTTGGTCGGCCTCGTGCTGCGCTACATGCGGCGCACCGCCGAGGAGATCAGGGCCGGCGAATCGCAATTGCGTCATCTGGCGCTGCACGATCCGGTCTGCGGCCTGCCCAACCGCATCTATTTCGGCGAGCGGCTCGAAACCGTGATCAACGACGTGCGCGCCGGCGGCCCGACCGCGGCCGTGTTCTACATCGATCTCGATCACTTCAAGGACGTCAACGACACGCTCGGCCATCCCATCGGCGACGAGCTCATCCTCAACGTCACCCAGCGGCTGAGCCGCATCATGCGTGGCGAGGATCTGGTGGCGCGGCTGGGCGGCGACGAATTCGCCATCATCACCCATTGCGCCTCGGATTCCTATTCGCTGCAGGCGATCGCCGGCCGCATCATCTCGGCGGTCTGCGCGCCCTACATGATCAGCGGCCACAACATCATCATCGGCGCCTCGATCGGCATCGCGGTGATCGACCGCCGCGCCCGCGACGCCGCCGACATTCTGCGCTACGCCGACATGGCGCTCTACCGCGCCAAGAACGAAGGCCGCAACCGCGCCTGCATCTACGACGCGGCGATGGACGCCGACCTGTCCAACCGCAAGCTCCTGGAAGGCGACCTGCTCTACGCCATCAAGAACGACGGGCTCAAAGCCGCCTATCAGCCGATCATGAATTCGAGCGGCGAAAAGATCGTCGGCGTCGAGGCGCTGGCGCGCTGGAATCATCCGACCATCGGCGAAATCCCGCCGTCGCAATTCATTCCGATCGCCGAGCATTCCGGCCTGATCATCGAGCTCGGCGAATGGATGCTGCGCCGCGCCTGCCTCGACGGCAGCGCCTGGCCGAATCTGACCATCGCGGTCAACGTCTCGCCGCTGCAGTTCCGCCGTTCCGACTTCGTCGAGGTGGTCGAGCGCATCCTCGCCGAGACCGATTTCGACGCCAACCGGCTCGAGCTCGAGCTGACCGAGAGCACGCTCTTGGGCAACCTCGACACCGCCGAACTGTCGATGCTTCGCCTGAAAGCGATCGGCGTGCGCTTTGCGCTCGACGATTTCGGCACCGGCTATTCGAGCCTGCTCTATCTGCGGCGCTTTCCGTTCGACAAGCTCAAGATCGATTCGAGTTTCGTGCGCTCGATCGAGAAGGCGCCCGACGCCGCGGCCATCGTCCACGCCGTGGTCTCGCTCGGCCGCGGGCTGGGCATGAAGGTCACCGCCGAAGGCGTCGAGACCGCCGAGCAGCATCTCTTCCTGCGCGCCGCCGGCGTGCATTCGATGCAGGGCTACCGCTTCGGCAAGCCCGGCACCCCAGGCGAAATCAACGCCCGCCTCGCCCATCCCGACGACTACCGCGTCGGCAGCCCCGACCAGGAAGTGGCGCTGGCGAGTTGAGCTTGCTCCTCCTTCTCCCCGCTTGCGGGGAGAAGGTCGGGATGAGGGGGCGGTGCCGCTAGGCGCGGAATTGAGGCGCTCAGAATCGCGGAGAGGCCCCCTCACCCTCGTCGCGGAGCCTGTCATCGGGCCGGCCACTTCGGGCCGGACCCGTTGGCTCCTCGACCTCTCCCCGCACGCGGGGAGAGGTGATATTCCCTTTGCTGGACACAAAGGGAGACGCCGATGACCCAGAAAATCGCAATCGTGACCGGAGCCGGCACCGGCGTCGGCCGTGCCGTGACCTTGGCGCTGATGAAGGAAGGCTATGCCGTGGTGCTCGCCGGCCGGCGCAAGGAGATGCTCGAACAGGTCGCCAAGGAAGGCGCGCAGACCCCGGGCGCGGCGCTCACGGTGCCGACCGACGTCGCCGATCCGGCCTCGATCAAGGCGCTGTTCGCCAAGACCAAGGAGGCTTTCGGCCGGCTCGATCTCCTGTTCAACAATGCCGGCATCGGCACGCCGGCGACCTCGATCGAGGACATGCCGTTCGACAAATGGCAGGCGGTGGTCGCCACCAATCTCACCGGCGTCTTCCTGTGCACCCAGGAAGCGATCAAGATCATGAAAGCCCAAGACCCGCGCGGCGGCCGCATCATCAACAACGGCTCGATCTCCGCGCACACGCCGCGGCCGGGCGCCGCCGCCTATACGGCGACCAAGCACGCCGTCACCGGGCTGACCAAGCAAACCTCGCTCGACTGCCGGCCCTACAATATCTGCTGCGGCCAGATCGACATCGGCAATGCCGCGACCCCGCTCACCGACCGCATGGTGCAAGGCGACGGCGTGCCGCAGCCCGACGGCCGCAAGATGATCGAGCCGCGCATGGCCGCCGAAGACGTCGGCCGCGCCGTGGTTTGCATGGCGAGCCTGCCGCTCGACACCAATGTGCTGTTCATGACCGTGATGGCGAATTTGATGCCGTTTGTCGGACGCGGCTGACGTCATTGCGAGCGAAGCGAAGCAATCCAGAGCCAGCCCCAGAGCTGGATTGCTTCGTCGCTTCGCTCCTCGCAATGACGATCCAAGAAAGGTCATCGCCCATGCTCGACGGCTGGCATGAATTCTATGCGCTCCTGGGCACCGCGGCGGCGGCGCTGGTGGCGCTTTTGTTCGTCGCGATGTCGATCGGCGCGACCGTGCTCAACCCGGCGCGCGCCGGCGCCACACGCACGTTCCTCAGTCCGGTGGTCTTCCATTACACCAGCGTGTTGTTCGTCAGCCTCATCGTCTTGATCCCGATCCAAACCCCTATGTCGCTCGGCGTTACGGTCGGCATCGTCGCCGCGACGGGATTTGTCTATTCGATCGTGATCTTCGCCCGGCTGATCCGCGACGACGTGGCGGATCTCGCCGATCACTTCGGCTACGGCGCGAGCCCCGTGGTCGCCTATGCCGCGGCTCTGGTGGCGGCGTGGCTGTTGGCGGCCCAGTCCGGCATCGGCGCCGCCATATTGGCCGGCGCGCTGCTGCTGTTGCTCGTGGTCAATATCCGCAACGCCTGGGATTTGACGCTGGCGTTTGCGCGGCGGCAGGCGGAGCTGAGCCGGCAGGTCCACGCGCCGGAGAATGATTCTAGCCAGCCGCCGTCACCGTGATTTTCGTGCCGGCCTTCACCTTGGCCAGCGTCTTCACGTCGCCGAGCGCCTTCGCCCAGATGTTGCAGGGGCTGGCGAGCCGCGTCTCGTCGCCGCGCGAGATCGGCGTGCGGCCAAAACCGAGCGCGATGGCATGGCCGTCCGGCCAATAAGCGATCTCGCCCGGCGTCACCACCGCGCGCGCGTCTTTCTCGCGCGGCACGTTCACCGGAATATCGAAATAAACCTCCTCGCCCCACGTCATCGCCGAACCTGAAATCGGCAATGCCGCCGCGATCGCCTTGGCGGTCGGCGTGTCGAGCAGCTCGGCGTCGAGCGTGAGCGAACCGAAGTCGAAGCGTATGCGCATGAAAATCTCCTTGCTTCATCCTGTCCCGCATTCGCGAAGGCAGGTAGTTGATCGCCGTGGTCGTACTTGCGACTCCCTCTCCCCGCGTGCGGGGAGAGGGAGGGGTGAGGGGGCGTTGCCGCTGCCTGAGCGTTGCAAGTCATCGCCGGACCATCAAGACATTCCCTGTCAGCTCAGAATCGCGGCAACGCCCCCTCATCCTAGCCTTCTCCCCGCGCGCGGGGAGAAGGAAGCGCGAGCGGCGCGATCCCGACTCAATTCCGCCACTCTCGCGCAAGCGCGCAGAAGCTACACAAGCGATCCCGTTCTCGCGGCGCGCTGCGCGCCCGAGTTTTGCGGCAAGAACGAAAGCCACTGCTGTTTCGCCTCCAAATAAAAAAGGGAGGCGGAGCGCCGGAAGGCGCAAACGAAATCGGCCGCACCACACGAACAGATGTCGCCACCTGTCCGCGCCACGGGCGCGGCGCGCGCCACGGACGATCCGAACCGTCCGCTTCGGGCGCGCTCGCCTCTCGGCGCTCCACCGCGGCTCTGGCCGTGGTTTCTAGGCCTCGGCTTTTCGACTTCAGGCCAGGTTTCCTGGGACGCGGCTGTTTACGGGGGTTACCCGCGCTTTCCTGTCCCAGTCCAGCGGCTGCACCCCGCGCACCGGCCGTAATACCGGCGGACATGATGCCCGAAGCCGCCCGGGAGCGGTTTGCGAGACCGCCCGCGGGAACCGCTCTCGCTCCACTTTCAGGATCGCATCTAGAAAGCGCCCTTGTTGAGCGAGACGGTGGCGCAATTAGTCGTGGCGGAGATGAACGTCAAGCACGATCGACGAATTTTTTTCTGCAGTTTTCTAAGCCTCTGAAATTCAATTTCTTTGCCGTGAAACATTTGCCGTGAAACATGCCCTGTGTTCTTTCAATCCAGGGACATCGAACTGGCATTCGCAAAGATTCGCAAACCCTCGTCGCGCGTCATGGCCGGGCTCGTCCCGGCCATCCACGTCTTTTGCTTCACGGCGAAGACAAGGCGTGGATGCCCGGCACGAGGCCGGGCATGACGGATCAGCAATCGCCACAACATTTCGGCGCGCCGACCGCGCACTTCACCAGCGCCGATAGCCGCGCCAGTGCCCGTAGCCATAGGCATAGTCCGGTCCGTAGCCGCGCCAATACGGCCCCGGCACGTAATACGGCGGCGGCGCGACGACGTAAGGCGGCGCGACGTAGGTGTCGTATTCGACGGGCGGCGGCGGCGGCGGCGGATAGCCATACGCGGCGGGCGGCGGCGGCGGCGGGTAGTAGCCCTGCTCGGCCGGCTGAGGCGCGTAATAGCCGGGCGGCGGCGCCGGGTAGCCCGGCGCGGCCTGCGCCTCGGGATAACCCATGTCGGCGGCTTGCACCGGCGCGACGGCGCCGAGGCCCAGCGCACAGACGCCAGCGGCTAAAGCCAATTTCGCGAAGGTTTGCATTTCCGTGCTCCTCGTCGGGTAACATGAGTGAACGCGATTAGAGGAGCGCGGGGCGGCGGAATTAGAGCGCGGCCGCGGCGGATTTTTGCAATTGCGGCAACGGATGTTCAGGTTCGTGGCGTCGCGCGCACGCCTACTGGCGCTCCGCCGCGGCACTACGCATCGCTTTCGGCTAGTCCGCCCTACGCGCTTATGCCAATAGAAAAACGGCTATCGCCGCCCCGTTAACCTAAATTTACCTTTTGTTAAGCACGACCCTCCTTCAGCACTAAAATCGGGAAGGTTGAGGGAATGCCACTTTGCCGCGTAACGCTTTGTATTTCGGCGACAATTTGTACGTGCTCAGAAAACTTAGGTCTGAGAGCGTTGATCTCATTTATCTAGATCCGCCGTTTAATTCTAACGCCACTTACAACATACTTTTTCGGGGCCCAACCGGCGACCGATCTCAGGCGCAAATCGAAGCGTTTGATGATACTTGGCACTGGGGGCCTGTATCCGCCGAAGCGTATGACGACGTAATGAGGTCAAGCCTTCCTGTTGCTGACTTGCTTAAGACTCTTCGCAGTTTTCTTCGTGAAAACGATATGACCGCTTATCTCGCCATGATGGCGGTCCGGCTGATTGAATTACACCGCGTCCTTAAGCCGACGGGATCGCTATATCTCCACTGCGACCCTGTTGCGAGCCATTATTTGAAACTACTGCTCGACAGTATTTTTCAGCCAGTGAACTTTCGAAATGAAATAATTTGGAAACGCACTTTCGCACACGGCAATGTAACTACTCGCTTCGGCAACGTCACAGATACGATCTTCTATTATTCCAAAGGACGAGACTTCACCTGGCATCAGCTCTTCAAACAACTCACAATCTCAGAGATAGAGGAAAAGTATCCACATATAGATTCTGACGGACGACGCTGGCAATCCGTCACTTTGCGAAATCCCAGCGTTAGACCAAATCTTCATTATTCCTATAAAGCTGGCAACGGTATCACCTATACGCCACATCCAAATGGATGGTCGTGCAATAAAGAACGCATGCAACAATACGACCGCGAACACCGCTTACACTTCCCAGCTAATCCAAGTGGCGCGTTGCGGCTCAAAATGTATGCCGACGAAAGCAAAGGAGAACGTCTCCAGTCGTTGTGGGACGATATCCCCCCAATCGGCGCACAAGCTCAAGAACGGCTCGGCTATCCCACACAGAAGCCGCTTGCTCTACTCCAACGTGTCATTTTAGCTTCTTCCAACGAGGGCGACGTTGTCCTTGATCCCTTCTGCGGTTGTGGGACAGCCGTTCATGCCGCTGAAAAGCTCGGGCGGAACTGGATTGGGATCGATATTACGTTCCCGGCAATTCAAATTATTAATGACCGTCTGCGATATCACCTCCCCGGCGCAAACTACGAAATCTACGGCATCCCTACGACAACCGAAGACGCAAGGTCATTGGCAGAGATCGACAAGTTTCAGTTTGAGTTTTGGGCTGTGTCATTGGTTGGCGGACATTCTCGCTACGGCAGGACCACGGGCGACCATGGAGTAGACGGACAATTCTTTTTCAAGATGGACTCTAAACGAGATGGAACTGGTCTTATCTCGGTGAAGGGTGGAAAGAATCTGAACCCATCGATGGTACGCGACCTTCGCGGCACGCTTGAGCGTGAAAGAGCTGAAATGGCGGTGCTGATCACGATGGCCAAGCCTTCAGCTCAAATGTATGCAGAGGCCGCTAGCGCTGGATTTTTTGAAAGTAGCCAAGGACGCCATCCACGCCTTCAGATTCGTACGGTTGATGAACTGTTGAAGGGTCAAGGTATCGATTGTCCTCTGCAGTATACGACTGTTACGATGGCACACCGCGGCAAAGAAGTGCTGCGATACGAGCAAAAACGCACAGCAATTGATCCCAAGCAATTGTTGAAACAACGTACCATGCTATTACCTATTCGCGGCGGCCAAGCGGTTGACAAACGCGGGCAAATTAGTTTGCCGATAGAAGCTACCCCAAAGCCAATTCCGGACTCACAAGTGTCAAAAACTCGCAGAAAGAGCTCGCGTTAGCGGCTAGTCATTCGCCGCAGCTTCGGGCGGCGACTTTTCCCGCAAGGGAGGGTTGAACAAATGAGTAGCTTTGCAGCTACTTATTCGTCGTTCGTTACCGGCGGGCTCGACCCGGGCATGACGAAAGCGGGAGCGGCAAGCTACAGTGACCCTGGGAATCGGGGCCTCACCCACAAATGCCAAACCTCCAATCCACCCTCGGCATCCTCGCCATCCTCACCCTCGCCTGGCTCATCAGCGAGAACCGCCGCGCGGTGAATTGGCGGCAGGCCGGCATCGCGCTGGGCGTCACCGTCGTCCTCGCACTGGTCATGCTCAAGGTGCCGAAGGCCGAGGTGGCGTTCGCGCTGATCAATGACGCAGTGAATGCCATCGCCACCGCGACCCGGGCCGGCACCGCCTTCGTGTTCGGCTATGTCGGCGGCGGGCCGCTGCCGTTCGAGGTCAAGGAGCCCACCGCCACCTTCATCCTCGGCTTTCAGGCGCTGCCGGTCGTGCTGGTGATGAGCGTGCTGTCGTCGCTGTTGTTCTATTGGGGCATCATGCCGCCGATCGTGCGCGGCTTTTCGCGGGCGCTGGAAAAGACGCTCGACGTCGGCGGCGCGGTCGGGTTGTCGACGGCGGCCAATATTTTCGTCGGCCAGGTCGAGGCGCCGCTGTTCATCCGGCCGTATCTGGCAAAACTGTCGCGGGCGGAAATATTCGTGGTGATGACCGGCGGCATGGCCGGCATCGCCGGCACCGTGTTCGTGCTCTATGCCACCATCCTCGCCAACGCCATCCCCGATGCCGCCGGCCATATCGTGGTCTGCTCGGTGCTCGGCGCGCCGGCGGCGATCTTGATCAGTTTCATCATGGTGCCCGATCCGGGCGAGCGGCACACCGGCGGCGCGCTCGGCGAGGTCGAG
>Ga0210408_10000442_pt1 | contig 53860 bp, 36 predicted proteins | sample IncBWH4MmetaG_FD_155471 | JGI IMG/M metagenome (GOLD analysis project Ga0210408, IMG submission 155471) | Forest soil microbial communities from Barre Woods Harvard Forest LTER site, Petersham, Massachusetts, United States - Inc-BW-H-4-M | ecosystem: Environmental > Terrestrial > Soil >...
AGAGTTCATTCGACCAAAGACTGGATCGTCGCCTAGCACGCCCGATACCAACAGCTCGATTTCGGACGGACTCTTCAACAGGTCGGACGTTGCGATCAGGCACGAGGGCCGCAGACCCTCTTCCAGAGCGCAGATGAGTACCTTCTCAAATACGCCGGGATAGCATTCGAAAGAAATGGTGCGTGATTCTGACCCTGCGAAAGCTCTTAGCCGTTCCAGGATTCTGGGCCAGCCTTCCCAGGTTTCCGATTCACACCCACTCACCCTACAGATGGGGAACTTCTCGTAATTCGTCTCTCGTTGCATCGGCGCTCAAAATTCCATCCCAGCATATTTCACCGAATTCAAAACCGACCGAGCGATCTCATCATGATCGAAAGATCGTATATGGTGGAGTCTTTAAGTCTTTGACAACCTCAGTTTCTATCGAAATCCCCAAACAAGTCGATCAATCAACCCCGTCATTTCAGAAGTGCCCAACCCACAACTTCCGAAGATACGACTTGCGCTGTAGCGCATTTCCTTTCTTAACTATACGGTAGAAACTTGTCGCTCCCAGATAGGACCTCACTTCTGCACTAGGGAAAACAGCAATACCGTTGTTGACCGCAGAATCGCATAATGCGCTCGATTTGACAATAAAAATCATTATTAATGATTGACAAACCGACTATCGCTCGCATACTATTCCCGGCCAAGAAAACGTATCGTCGACATCGGGCCATTAGAGAACCAATTCTTGGGAGGATGCAGATGATCAACAAATCGTGGCTAGTGATTGTAGTTGTTGGGTGCATCGCCATCGGCTTGCGGGCGCAAACCACCAACGGCCTCATCACAGGGGTAGTGGCCGATTCGACGGGAGCTGTCTTGGGAGGAGCCCAGGTGAACGTGGTCAACCGGGACACGGGTGTGGAGAGAACCGCCGTTTCCGATGCGAGCGGCTTATACGTCGTTCCGCAATTGGCCCCGGGGATCTACACGCTCACGGTCATGAAGGAAGGCTTCGCCTCGGTCAAACAGAACGACATGCAACTCCTGGTCAATCAGAGTTTGACGATCGACGTCAAGCTCAAGGTCGCTTCGACCAGTCAAACCATCGAAGTGAACACGGCGCCGCCCATGTTGAATACGACATCGTCGACACTAAGCGCAGTCATCGAGCATCAGGAAGTCGTCGATTTGCCATTGAACGGGCGGGAGTTCTCCCAACTTGCGCTCTTAACCCCAGGAGCCGTGCCGGAGGAAGGTGGGCAGCAATCGGGATTCACGGTCGCCCTGGGAGCAGGCGGCATCTCTCCGGCCATTAGTGGGCAAAGAGCCAACCAGAACAACTTCACCATTGACGGCGTCCTGAACAACGACATCTACACCAACGTGTGGTCGATCTCGCCGCCACCCGATGCCATTCAGGAGTTTAACGTACAGACACACATCACGGATGCACAGTTCGCCATTTCAAGCGGCGCGAACATCAACCTCGTCACCCGGTCTGGAACCAACCAGTTCCATGGCGATCTATGGGAGTTTTTCCGCAACGACGTTTTGGACGCACAGACTTATCCGGATGCGAAGCGGCTTATCTACAGGCAAAACCAATACGGCGTCTATCTGGGCGGTCCAATCATCAAGAAGAATACCTGGTTTTCAGGCTATTGGGAGGGATATCGTTATACCCGAGCCAACACCCAGATCGGTACCACGCTGACCCCGAACGAAATCGCAGGCGACTTCTCCGCCGTGGAAGGAACCACACAGATCGGGACAGATAGTCTAGGTAGACCGATGTATGCAAACGAAATCTATGACCCTGCGACCAGCCGGCCCGATCCGGCTAATCCGGGACAATTCCTCCGTGATCCATTCCCCAATAACACAATTCCCGCCAACCGTCTTAACGCCGCATCGCAGGCTTTTGCGGCGAGATTTTATCCCAAGCCAAACCTGAACGTGCCGGAGGGAGCCCTGAATAACTTTGTATCAACGGTTCCGGTTACGATTAAGAGCGATATCTTCGGGCTTCGACTGGATCATCAATTTACCGCCAACGATACCGCGTTCGCACGTTTTAACCGTTCCAGTCAAAACGAGACACTGCCTTTGAACTTCAACACCTCAACCGAAGGGATTCGTAACTATGCTGAGGTTGGTGCATTGAGTTATGCACACACGTTCAATCCGAAAACCATCTTGAACTTTCGTTTCGGATACAGTTGGCAAAACAACTATGTCAATTATGGACAATCGGATCCGGCTTTGGTGGCGGCCATGGGCTTGACTGCGCAAATTCCCCTGCACGCCGGCGAAGTGTTTGCTCCAAATTTGAGCTTGGGCAACGGCTACAATGGCATTTCCAACTTTGCCATCCCGCTAGGTCCGATACAGACAATGGACTATCACTTGGATCTTTCCAAGGTGATGGGCAACCACACGCTGGGCGTAGGCGGCATGTATTACCACATCCGCAGTTTTGACGACGGCTGGGGCATATCGGCGGTATTCTCCTCTGCCGGTACCGCTCAAGATGGAATCACCGCCAACAACACCGGGTTCACTCCCGCCAGCTTCATGCTGGGGACACTCGATCAGTATGCCCCCTGGGTAGGCGACACGGGGGCGGATCAGACCGTGAATTGGTATGGATGGTATGCACAGGACCAGTGGCAAGCGACCCGCAACCTGGTGGTCACAGCTGGCATCCGCTGGGACTATGTGTCGCCCGCCAATTATCATCGCGTCGAATCAGGACTCGACATGGCCACCGGGAAAGTATGCATCACCGGTGCTGTGCCACCACAATTTCCTGCGGCAACCTGTCCGAGCGGCTACTTTCATAGTCAGTACAACGGGTGGGAGCCGCGTTTCGGCCTAAGCTACAGGGCAGCGAACCACACAGTAGTTCACGCCGCAGCCGCCATGCTCGATGATCACAACAACACTGTAGTACAGGAGAATCAAAACATTCGACTCTCCTGGCCCGGTGGGGCACTGCCCACTCTTACCAGCTTGGATATTGGATTGCCAACCAATGCGTACTGGAATGCCCTGCCTGCCGCAGCGTCGTTTCTTGGAGCGAACAACCCGTTTGGAGTCAGTTACGGAGCAGATCCACACAACAAAATTCCCTACTCCATCGAGTACAACCTGGGCGTTGAACAGCAACTGCAAGAGCATTTTACGCTTAAGGCCAGCTATGTAGGTTCCGTCGGCAGGCACGGATACATCGCTGATACTACGAACACGGCCGTCACGCCCGGTCCCGGCCCGATCCAACCGCGTGCGCTCTATCCGCAATACGGCATCTTCAACTATTCGTTGAACGGAATGCCCTCTAGCTATAACGCTTTGCAGGTGGAGCTCAACAAACAAATGTCTTCGGGGCTAAGCTTCAAGGCTTCGTACACTTGGTCCAAATCACTGGATTGGCAGTCGGATCCTTACAGCGCCCAGCCGGTCGATTATTACAATTTGCGCGCGGACTGGGGTCCGTCCGATTACAACCGGCCACAGTTGTTCGTATTCAGCAGCATCTATCAACTGCCGGTCGGAAAGGGCAAGCAATTCCTCAGCGATGCTAACACTTTCACGGACAAGGTTCTGGGTGGTTGGAGTCTGGGAACCATTATCAGCCTTGAGTCCGGTGCGCCCACAGATGGCCTCGCGAATGGAGACGTAGCCAACACGGGCTGGCCAAGTCAAAGGGCCCAGAGAACTGGCGTGGATCCATATTTGTCCAGCGGAGGAGGGGGAGCAGGTTTGAAGCACTGGCTGAACCCTGCCGCATTCGGACAGCCAGCTACTTTCACGCGAGGGAACGAGTCACGAAACGACTTGCATGATCCGTCGTTCAAGAATGTAGACTTCAACGTCAGCAAGGCCTTCCCCTTGTATGAAACGAGCCAGCTGATCTTCAAAGCGGAAATGTTTAACCTCTTCAATCACACGAACTACGGAACCCCAAGCACTACCGTGGGAAACAGCAGCTTCGGCCAGATCACTACCGCCAACGGTTACGGACGGTTGATTCAATTTGCTTTAAAGCTTCAATTTTGACAACTTCGGATCGGGCCCAAGTTCCAGCCGCAAGGCCCGTCGCCACCGACGGGCCTTGCCACTTTGGGGACTTGAGGCTCTCCAATTCGACGGCGACCGCGCGAGAAGCTTGTACTACGACAGTGAGGTGTATTCGTCAGAGAATTCTTTCACTCGGAAGGAGGGGGTCTATTTCGCTAGTTCCGTTCGCAATGGATCATCCCGAATTTCTCTATGAGATTCAGAATGGAGCCTGTTCACCGAAATCCTGGTTTCCTTGTACGGTTTGGTGATAGGCCGTGCCGTCAATCGTCAGTTCAACCGCGACTCCCGCACAAATGGCCGCGTCGAACGGATAAAAGCGTCCACCAATACCTTCGTTCGGCCGTCCCGTTGACTGTGGTAGAAAATCGTAGGCACGATGAGGGCTGGTGCCGCTTTGGGGTTAGGCTCCTGAGACAAACAGACGACATTGAAAGGGGCAAAACCGCAGTGTCAATGGTGAACGACAATCAGTTTCAGTATGTCATTCATCCCTATGAAATTGTCACGCTGCGCGTGATTCAACGAATGAGACAGACTGCGTCAGAGACGCGAGGCCAGTAAAGCCTGGTCCGATAAGGCAAGCACAGGGACAAGCCAATGAGAATGTCTCGTCGCATGTTTTCCTATTTATTCGCATCAGCAATTGCTTCGCGTGTTTTTGGGCAATCAGGTATGGCTTCGCGAGGCTTGACGCAGCGCCACAGGCCCGCACCTTCGGGACGGCCCTTCGCTGCTCACTTCACGGATACGGCAGCGAAAGCTGGCTTGGCAGCACCCGTGATCTACGGTGAAGTCGATCGCAAGGAGTATATTCTCGAGGCTGACGGTTGCGGTTGCGCTTTTATCGATTACGACAACGACGGATGGATGGATATCTTCTTGCTGACCGGAACCAGGCTAACCGGTCCGCCGCTGGGAACAACGAACCGGCTATACAAGAACAATCGCGATGGCACATTCAGTGATGTAACGGAGAAAGCTGGCCTCCATCACGTGGGATGGGCAAGTTCGGTGTGCGTTGGCGACTACAATAATGATGGTAACGAAGATATTTTCTGCACCTATTACGGCGAGAACAAGCTGTACAGAAACAACGGCGATGGAACGTTTACCGATGTCACCGACCAGGCACGGTTGTCGGTCGCGTCGGAAAAGTCTTCATGGGGATCGGGTTGTTCATTTGTTGACTATGATCGGGATGGAAAGCTCGATCTGTTTATTTCGAATTACATTCGCTTCGACCTAAATGCTGTCCCAAAGGCAGGCGACGACCCACACTGCAACTGGAAGGGAGTCCCTGTGAACTGCGGTCCTCGCGGGCTTCCTCCCGGTTTTCCCAGCAAACATGTGCTATTCCGCAACAACGGCGACGGAACCTTTTCAGACGTGACCGACAAAGCCTTGCTATCGGGACCAGCCCAATGCTATGGGATGACGGTGGTTGCGGCAGATTTCGATGAGGACGGATGGCAGGATATCTACGTTGCGTGCGACTCGACCCCCAGCCGTCTCTACATGAATAACCGTGATGGGACCTTCCGCGAGGAAGGGATCGTCCGAGGCGTTGGACTGAACGACAATGGCGAAGAACAATCAGGAATGGGAGTGGGAATCGGCGACTTCAGACTGAGCGGCCACTTAGACCTGTTGAAGACCCATTTCGTCGAAGACACCTGCGAACTTTTTCAAAATGATGGGAAAGCGAACTTTAGCGATGCAACGCTCTCAAGTCGCATAGGAATTGAGACGAGCTATACATGTTGGGGCGCGGGGATCGTTGATCTTGACAACGATGGGTATCCCGACATCTTCATTGTTACGGGTGGCGTCTATCCGGAGGTGGAGCGGCGATTCCCGCGTTATCCCGACAAATGTCCACGGGTGCTCTTTCGGAACCTGGGGAACGGTACATTCGAGGAGTTAAGAGGAGAAGCCGGTCCAGCCATCATGGAGCGGCACTCAAGCAGAGGATGCGCTTTCGGAGACTTTGATAATGACGGTGATATCGACATCCTGATTGTGAACATGAACGAACCGCCTTCTTTGCTCAGGAACGATATCCGCGGAACCAATCATTGGATGAAGGTAAAGCTCGTTGGGACGCAGTCAAATAGAAGCGCAATTGGGGCGCGCGTACTGGTGCGTTACGGTGGAAAAGTGCAAGCCCAGGCTGTAACCAGCCAGTCGAGCTTCTATTCCTCGAATGATAAACGCCTTCACTTTGGGCTGGGCAGTGCAATCGCTGCCGACATCGACATCTTCTGGCCCAGTGGGAATGTTCAATCTCTAAAGAACGAGCCGGTGAATCGTCTGATCACGGTCATCGAGGGAAAGGGAGTGGTGTCGAGAGAGGAGTTCACCCAAAGAACGCCGCCGGTATGAATGGGTGACAAGATAACGGCTCACTAGGAATCATGCTCGGTTTTCGCTCGCACCTCCTCGGGGGAATAGATGCGCACGAAAGGAATTCGCCAAGCAAATTGCTGTTCGCTACAGCTGGGTTCAGCCCGCAAGGCAAGGAGACAAGTCCTGTTCTTTCCCTGCTCTTGGGCGGCGCTTGTGTGTTTAGGGATCGTCTTTCCGCCTACACAACCATTGTGTTCGGCACAAGACCACGGGCCCACATGCGGGGCGCAAGGTGTGTTTAAAATGGCCGACGCAGAATTGAAACAGAAGCGGTACGACCAAGCCGAGCAAGAACTGGACCGTCTTCGCAGTTGCGGCAGCTTGTCTTCAATCGACACGTTTAACCTAGGCTGGCTGTATGGACGAGCTCATAATTTCAAAAAAGCGTTAACCGAATTCAATAGCGTGAGTCAAAACGTGCCCGACCAGAAAACTCACCAATATGCAACTGCTTTAGCCCAATTCGAACTCGAGGATTACAGGGCCGCGATCGAAACGCTCACAAACAATTCCGGGAGTCAGCATCTGAGCCAGGAATCGGTTAATTTGTTGGCGGTGAGTTATTCGAAGATTGGGCTTTATCGTGAATCTTATACGGTACTAACGGATGAGCTTCATCGACACCCCGATGATCGGATGACCTATCTCAATCTCGTCACGCTTCTCTGCGATGAGGGGGAGGTCACCAAGGCGGTCGATGTAGCAGATAGAGCGGTATCAATCTTTCCGCGGGATGCAGAGATCTTGGTCGTGCGTGGAGCCGCATATACCTTAGTCGGGGAAGCAGCCAAGGCGCGCACGGATTTCAAAGCCGCAATCAAAGCATCTCCTCTTTACGGCCCGCCACGCTTCTTTCTTGCCGTATCGGAATATAGAGACGGCAACTACGGTGTCGCTTGCGACGAGATCTCACAGGCCTTGAAGGTGGGCGTGAAGGACTCCGATTTGTACTACCTTCTGGCAGAAGCCATATTGCGACTTGATCCAAGTAATTCTCAAAAGGTGATGATTGAACTGAACCGTGCTGTTGCAATGAACCCCAGGCAAGTTCAAGCCCTTTCTCTTCGGGGCAAACTCCGACTGCAACAGAACGATGTTAAGGACGCGGTGAGCGACCTCGAATTGGCTCACAAGATCGATCCGGCCTCCCCAAGTGCAACGTACAATCTGGCACGGGCGTACTTCGCCTTGGGAAAGACAGAAGAGGCTAGTTCTCTGTCGAAGCAGTTGGCCGCCCCAGGCGCCGACGCAGTTAGCGAATTGAGCGATCAGAAACTCAAGAGTGCGCTGGGTTTACAGTTACGCGAGCAAAACAGATAGCAATTCTCGAAGTAAGTGCCCGCGGCCTGACTCACGCGGAGTGCAAGGTTCACCGGGAGGAATATTGGGATCCAGAGCTCACGCCCTTGCTGCATGCGGTTTCCCATATTCTCGGATTTGCCCCGCAGAACTGCACCCGTGCACCTTGCGCTCACCGTAGCCGGCGGCGGATTTACAGACTTGGTCATTGATACCATCTTCGGTGCGGATCTGAGGCTAGTCGGCGCCCTGAACGCTGAGCCGAAGTTGGAGGGCTTCGACGCGAATGCGCGGCTTGTAAATCTGCGGCATCAAGGCAAGAAATACATGATTTCCCGTAACGGAGCCGCTGTCATACGCTGACTTTTGACTCAGCCGTTCTGGAGTTTCCTAGTGAAGGCACTGGCTGTCGATATCGGAGGTACGCATGCCAACTGTGGCTTGGTGGAAAACGATCGCATTTTGACACATGAGAGCGTTGATCTGACGGGCACCATGAATATTCGCGCGGTGCTATCTCGTGTTGGCGATGTCCTTCGACATTTGGTCCATCAGCATTCACAATCTCTCACAGACTTTCAGGGCATCGCCGTGGGGTTCGCGGGTCTGGTCGATTCTCGGATCGGAAGGGTCGTCTCCACCAACAAGAAATATGATGATGCTCCTGAAGTAGATTTTTGTGCTTGGGCGCGCGATGCGTTTGGACTCCCCTTACGTATTGAGAACGACGCACGTTTGGCTCTTCTCGGAGAATCGTATGCAGGAGCCGCCCGTGGTTTCGGCGATGTCGTCATGATGACATTGGGCACAGGCATCGGAGGAGTTGCCATGATCGAGGGCAAACTGCTGAGAGGTAAGCATGCCCAAGCTGGCTGTTTGGGCGGGCATATACCGGTTCTGTTCAATGGCCGCCCCTGTACCTGCGGAGGTATCGGGTGTGCGGAAGCAGAAGCCTCAGGATGGGCTCTTCCCGGTGTGGTCCGCGGTGTTCCCGGGTTTCCCGAGAGCAGCCTCTCGAGCATTGCCAACATCGGCTTTAAACATCTTTTTGAGGAAGCGGAGCGCGGAGATCGCGTCGCGCAAATCGTCCGCGATCGGTGCCTCAATATTTGGGCGGTCGATGCGGTGGCATTAATTCACGCCTATGACCCCGAAGTCATCGTCATCGGCGGGGGAGTAATGGAAAGGGCTGACATCATCAGCCCCTACATCGAAGCTTATGTGCAGAAATATGCCTGGACTCCGTGGGGGAAAGTGCAGATCCGTCGCGCTGAATTAGCAAACAATGCCGCGCTCGTCGGAGCCGTTCCGCTGATTTCCGAGCGAATGTCTTAGGCACTCCGACCCGTATACAAATGCCACAAGGACGCGTTTCGCTAAAGGGTGCAGCGCTGACCGCAGAACACTGAAGATGCCAACTGTCTTGTTCACCAGGCCGTGCATCTCTCGAAAGATGGGAGCGTCTCGGTTTGCCTGATAGAAAACCACTGCCGACTGAGTTCCGAACGATGAGTCCCACTTTCGAGAGGTTTTCGAGTTCACGTGGAACCGCGCCAACGCTAGCATCTACTTCGCGTGCGATTTGGCGCGTCTAGAAGGATTGATCGGCGTGGACCAAAGAGCAGAGCCAGGATGGCGCCCCGCGTGCGCCCAAACAGAAGGTCCGCCACAGACCGTTACATGTACTCATTCCGAGAACAGTTGTACTCAGGATGAGAACACACTTCAAGAGCTCGCTTGAATTTGCTTATCCTCTTTTTTATGGTTCTTGGGGCCGACGCTTAGGCGAACATCGGCGCTGGTCACAGAATGGCCACAAAACTGGGGCCACCTCGACAAATTAAGTTGTTAATTGAAAAAGGGCTTAGGCCGAGAGAATCCCTGCCACTTGCGGTCTTCATAAGTTGAGGAACTCCGCATATTGGCGCAGGCCAAACGCTGCAGCAGGTTCTTCGAACTCTCTATTCGGGGATGACCTCGATCGCGCTGATCGAAGGATAGTTGACGGCAGGAGTGAAGTAGATTTCGATCTTGCCCTGGGGCGTGGGTTCAATGTGTTGGAATGATTTGACCAACGGTCCGGAGCCGGATTCCCGGGAAATATCAAATCTTCTGAGAAGCATCGATCCATTACACGAGACATCGAAGACCCGGCTGCCCACACCTCCAATGCCGCCATTCTGAACGCCAAACCAATGCTCCATAAAGTGCAGTCTCAAAGTGTACTTCGCGCCCGTCGCAACAGGCACGATGTAACGGAAATGCCCAAACCGATGCCATTCGTAAAGGCGACCATTCGGGACCTTGGATAGACCACCTCCGAAACTACTAAGGCGGCCGCCGAAGAAGTACCGGTCCGGCATCCAAACATTGCCGCTAGAATCGGTGTACGGAGAATGTCCGACGACAATCCTGACCGGAAGCATGCGATGCGGAGTGCCTGGCAGAATTTCAATCGCATTGACAAACGCCTCGGGAGTGACGAAGTCCACATGAATGGTCCCGTCGCTCGCAGGCGCGACATCAGTAAACACTTTCGTGGTTGCAATGTCATCCCCGCCGGCGTCGTCCACCACATCCAAGTTGGTAAGCGGTCCGCCATTGATCGAGAATCCCACGTTGCGGCTATTCTCCTGGAGCCCCGATGTTTCGGCAAAAAGAAGATGAACCTCGTAAGTTCCCGGCTGAACAGGATAAGAGCAGTGAAAAACGCCGCGCCGCCCGCTGGAGAAAAGAGCCGTATCCTCTGTGCCTTGGATCGGGTGACCCGTAACGGAGAAAGATGTCCCTCCTGAACAGAAATGATCGCTCTCCCACTTTGAACCGCCGCCGTCCGTGTAGGAGGCGGAAGGATTGCCCGCGATGGCGCGTAGAATCTTCCCGGAAGCGTAGTCCGGAGTGACAGTGGCCTGGGTCGTTGGGGGGCTGTCGCGCCGAATTCTCCCATTCCATTTCTTCCAGAAAAAAACCAAGAGTACACAGACAGAAACTGCAAGAATGGCCGCCAGCATTACCCTGAACTTACTTCCGGATCTGGCCGCACTGTACACTCCTGACACGTCGTCTGCTTTTGAGGTATGCGGTGGGAAGGCAGCATGGTGCAGACCTTCTCGTCGACCGTTCCCTGGGGAGGAAACGCGGTCGAGAGCTCGGCCGTTCTTCTTCTCCTCGAGTGTGGATTCGCCTCCGGCCGTTTCCACGTCGCGTGCATGAATGAATTTAGGAACGTAGTGGCCGGGGGGAAGACAGATCTGAACGGCATGTTCGGCTCCGGCGCTTCGATAGTAATCTTCGAGCCGCTTTCGCAAGGCATGAGCAGTAACCCGGACGATGGTATCCACTTGCGGATCAAAAGATTCCGGGCGCCCAAGTGCTTGCACTGCAATGCTGTACTCCTTGATTTCGTCGACGGCTCCTTCGAAATACTTTTCGCAAACGAATGTCAGCAGTCGAACGGGATTATTCGTCCGCCCAAATACACCGGACGACAAGACATCGGCTACTTCAGCCCGTTCGGCCTCAAGTTTGCTGATCGCCGGTTCCAAGCGCTTACCCCCGAGAGAGCGGCCCCTTCGACCTTGTCACCCCGTCTTCGAGGTGAGTATAACCGAATTTTCCGCCGCACGACACAGGGCCAAACACCTGTAATTTAAACGACTTAAGGCGAAAGCGCGGCGGCGGAGGTTTCCTGCCTCGCAAGCGAAATAACCGTTCCACTCTCACCGTGAATTCACGGTTACCTAACTTCCCCGAGAGATGTGATCGCTGCTGTACTCCTTCATCGATTAATTCGTTTGGTCCAAGTTGCAGTTTAGCTTCCTGAGCTGCTTGGTAGCGGCTGGTCAGAGGAGCGGACCTGCAAGAAATGCCCGTCCTCCCCAGGAGATATCAAAATGATTTCAGTCCGCCCGAAGAGTCATCTTTCCACCAGCTTCTGCGGAACAAAACGTCCTTGCCTGGCGGCGGTCAACGCCCCAATAATCCTGCTCACTGCCGCTGCGATGCTACTGTGGGTGCCAGTTGAGTCCGCCTTTGCGCAGGACATTGTCGGCCGAATCTCCGGAACTGTCACCGATACCCAAGGCGCCGAAGTCGCCAGTGCGAGCGTCAGGATCAGCAATGATGCGACCGGAGTCTCTCGCGCGCTGAAAACGAACGGCAGTGGTTTTTACGTCGCCGATAACCTGCCGGTTGGCAGGTATACAGTCACGGTCGAGTCAGCTGGGTTCAAGAGAATCTCTGTGGCTGGAAACGACCTGACGGCAGGTGGACGCCTGACAGTAGACGTCAGGATGGAAGTTGGAGCAGTTACACAGACAGTGGAGGTGTCGGGTGTCGCCAACGCGGTGAATACGACTTCCGGAGAAATCTCCACCACAATCACAAGCCGGGAAGTTGAGAGCTTACCGCTGAACCAACGCCATTACGAGTCCATGGTGGCGTTAATACCAGGCGCCGCCCTCCAAAGTTCGGGACTGAGCGCCGCGAGCATTACGAGCGGATATAACAACAGCATCGCCGTCATCAACGGCCAGCGCCTGGATGGACAGAACTGGAGCGTCGATGGAGGGTGGAATCTCGACGCCGGATCGAACAACAGCGTATTCAACGAGGTGGGTATTGATTTCATTCAGGAAGTCGCCGTTCAGAGTTCCAACTATGACGCCGAGTTTGGGCGCTCCGCTTCCGCCACTGTCAATGTCGTAACGAAGAGTGGAGGCACTCAATATCACGGCGGAGGTTTTGAATTCGTCCAGAACAATATTTTCAATGCAGCCAACGCCGGCACCAAGCTGACATTTGTGCCTAGTGCCCAGGTACCAAGCTTGACCGGATACAATGCGGTGCCGCCATTTCATTTGAACGACTTTGGCTGGGATCTGGGCGGTCCCGTCCCTCATCTTCAGAAAGGAAAGCTGTTCTTCTTCGCCGGTCAGGAATGGAAGAGATTTCGAGGGTCAGCGGCGGGATTGCAGACTGCGACGGAATCGCAGACGTTTCCTACGGCAACGGAGGCGACAGGCGACTTTTCTGACATCTATAGCGGCGGAACTGGGCTGGTGCTCAAAACGCCAGCCATAATTCCAGCCAGCTGCGGCGGTACCCTTTTTATGTCACCCAACGTTATAAACCCCGCATGCATCGCCGGTGACGGCGCGGCCATTGCTAGTCTTTACACGAATGCGGCGAAACTGTCCACGCTCGGAGCGCTGCCCACGGCAACCACCGCGAATAACCTGACTTTCAACTTGCCGAACCCGGCCAATATCCGCGAAGACATCATTCGGGTGGATGAACACCTCAACGACAAACAAAGTATCTATTTCCGGTACCTTCACGATGATGTCGTGATCACCAATCCTTACTCGACCTTCGGCGCTACTCCGGAGGTTCCGGTGGATCCAGACCAGCGCGACCGTCCAGGATACAACATTCAAGTCGGTTGGACGGATGTGCTAAGCCCACATCTCGTCAACGAACTCAAAGCCAATGGAGACTGGCACAAGCAGCATACTCCTCTCTTGGGAACTGCCTGGATGAAGTCCACGTACGGCTTTCAGTTCATTCCACCGCTCGGGAGTCCTGCTCAATACACAGATGGGCTTCCTAATATAAATTTCACGGCTGTTTCAGGATTTCCGACTGCGGCGCCGACTGTTGTGCAGGGTCCGGCGCTGAACTTCCTCAAGTCTCCCACAGCCGACATAAGTGTGGCGGATAACTTTTCGATGGTGAAGAATAACCACGCAATAAAGTTCGGGGGATTCTTCGCCCGCAACTATAAGACCCAGAACTCACGTACGGCTTACGACGGAGCGGTGACGTTTGCCAATACGGCGGGAACGACCAACGGCGCAAACTCGACGGGAGATCCGTTCGCCGATGCCCTTTTGGGAAATTTTAACAACCTCACGCAGACTTCAGCCTATGATGTCGGGTATTTCCGGTTCAATGACATCGAAGCATATGTCCAGGATACTTGGAAAGCGACACGTAAGTTGAGCCTTGTGCTGGGGGTTCGCTACATCCGCACAACCCCGACCTATGCAATAGGGAATAACATTACGAACTTCAACCCTTTTTCGTTCAACCCTGCTCTCGATGCGACCTTTACGACCGCTGGATCGGGCAGCACGATCAGCTCTTCTTCTCCCGGTCTCTGTAGCGGCCCTCAGCTTGACGTAGTGGGCACTCCACTGCTGTCCGTCGAATGCAATGGATTACAGCGGCCTGGGCAAGTACCTTCTAGCCAGGCCCGCAATGTTCCAGCTACTTCCGTCAATCCCCAACTTTTGAGCGCCATATCCCCCTCTGCCGCGCGCGGTTTTTACAATCCGGAAAACCTGTTTTCTCCCCGAATCGGATTTTCCTACGCTCCCTTCAATGACAAAACTGTGATTCGGGGCGGCTTTGGAATTTTCTATGATCACCCGCAGGGCAATGTCTTGGGAAACGGCATCAACTCTCAAGGCTACGTACCATGGTCACAGTCTGCCGCGATCTCCGGGGTTAATGCCTCATTATCGTCGTACGATTCCGCTCCCGGTGCGGGCACAGTTCCGGCTCCAAGCACGCTCAGCTTGAGTGGTGTTAACCCCAAATTGGTGGTCGCCCGCTTCTATCAATATAGTCTTGGGGTTCAGCATGAATTGCCACAGAGCATGTTGCTGCAGTTGTCTTACGTCGGCAATCAGGGACGGCACATCCTGCGCGGCGGCAACGGCTCCAGCAATATCAACCAACCCACCTGGACATCTCAAGGATTTATCCCTGTCTCGCCGAACCCGAACACCTACGCGTGCGCTGCTGGAATCAATGCAGCTGCCTATGGATGCGTCGGCGGTTTCGCACCTGCCAATCTGGGGAAAGATCAGCTTCGCCCTTATCTCGGATACTCCAATCTTGGCATGGAGTTGAGCGATGTCAATTCCAACTACAATTCAGTGCAAGCTACCCTGACCAAGCGCGCAGGGTTTGTCACCGCTCAGATGGCCTACACGTATTCAAAAGTGATGGGAGACGGCGGTGGTGCAGGAGATGCTTATAACGAAAATCCGGAGCCAGAATGCCCCTTCACTTGTCTGGTCAGTACAGTCTCCAATCCGGTAATTGTTACGGGCGGAACTGCCAATGGAATCGGGGGAACACAGTCCGGTGGTGTGGTGGAGTCCTGGCAAAAATATAATTATGCCAAATTGAGCTTCGACGCGACGCACATCGTCGCAGCCAGTTTCACCGTGGAGTCCCCATGGGGCAAGAGCTTTAGGGGCCTCGAAGGGGCGGTGGTGAAAGGATGGTCTCTGAGTTCGATTGTGCACTACCAGAGCGGTTCTCCGTTCACCGCAAGTGACACCGTACCCCTGGGCGCTTCCACTACCGGCATCACGATCAACCGTCGAGCCAATTTTGTGCCCGGTCAGCCGGTTCGATTTAGCGGCACATGCTCAAACGCTCACGCGATATGCTGGGTTAATCCGAACGCTTTTGCGCCCGAATCTCCTCTCGGGGCGGGTGATGCTCCGGTCAACAACATCATCGGACCTTCCTTTTACCAGTGGGACCTATCACTCCGAAAGCTGTTCCATCTTCACAGGGAGGGTATGGCACTGCAGTTCCAAGCTGATGCCTTTAACGCTTTCAACCAGACGAACTGGAGCGGCCTCGGCGGATTTAGCGTTAATAACGTCGGCAGCAGCAGTTTTGGCCAGCTCACTCAGTCCTTCCCAGCGCGCGTTCTTCAGTTCGGCGGGAAATTCAGCTTCTGAAGCTGTTGGCTTCCGGACTCCAAGGCCAACTCAATTCGATTCCAGGACCCTGAACTATGCAGCAGCAGAGGTTTGTTCGAAATCGCGACTCACGAGTGTCTGGACACCTCTGAGGGGGAGTATGAAAGAAAATGGCTTCGGTTACACCCCCTACGAATGGCACAACAGTGTCATCGCCGGAGCCGGGGATGCGGCGCCAGCTATTGGCCCACGACGAGAGCTTGATGTTAGTGCACTAACATTTTGTGAAGGGAGGGAAGGGTACAAGTCACAGTTCATCCTCATGAACAACTTGTGTATGTTGTGACCGGGCGGATCCAGTTCGACGTCAACAGCGAGACGATCGAACTTCGTAGCGGCGACAGTGTTATTGTGGGGGCAATGTCGAGCATCGGCAACGGCTCTCGAAGACTCTGAAGTGCTGGACGTGTTTGCTCCTTGCCGCGACGACTATGCGCTGTGACAGTCAGAACTTCTACGAGGAGCGGATGGAGGTTTCTCGACGAAACTGGAATCCCGGCGGTTTGGCTTCGAGGTTTCCAGAAGCGGCTGCGTCAAATAAGCCGAAGTCATTGACGATTAATTATTGTCGGCGGAGGGCAGCGCAAAAGTTGCGCGCCGAAGGGACTCCAATTCCTCTCGGCTCCCATCTTACACAAGAATAACGAAGGTGCAAATCATCGCATGAGTCTCTATTGCGCCACGGGAAGTGCTGAAAGCGATCTATCTTTGCAGCAGTTGCACGACCTGCTTGTGAAAAGTCTTGCGAAGGTTGGAAAACGCAACCGGGTTCTTGTCGTGCCACCGGATCAGAGCCGCGTGCATTCGCGCGCCGGCGACCTGACGCGCTACACCTGGGAGTATTTCGGCGACCAGCTCCAGGCGGTCTTGCCTGCCCTCGGCACGCATGCTGCGATGGATCCGGAGCATCTCGCGCGAATGTTTGGCGCCGTGCCGGCGGAGCTTTTCCGCGTGCATAACTGGCGTACGGACGTCGAGACTCTTGGCGAGGTCCCGGCCGAGTTCATCCGCGAGCAATCGGAAGGCAAGCTGAACTATGCGTGGCCGGCACAGGTAAACCGGCTCATTGTGCATGGCGACTTCGATCTCATTCTCTCCATCGGCCAAGTCGTGCCCCATGAAGTTATAGGCATGGCCAACTACACAAAGAATATTCTCGTGGGCACGGGAGGCCGCGAGAGCATAAACGGGAGCCATTACCTGGGTGCGGTTTACGGGATGGAGCGCATCATGGGCCGCGCAGAGAACCCCGTGCGCAACGTTCTCAATTACGCATCCGATTGTTTCCTGCGACATCTGCCCATCGTCTACGTACTCACCGTTGTCGGGCGCACGCCGGACGACCGGTTGGCAGTACGCGGACTTTTCATCGGTGACGATGTAGAGTGCTTTCACCTCGCTGCCGCGCTGAGTTTGAGAGTGAACTTCGAGACCATGGACGCGCCCATGCACAAGGTCGTGGTTTATCTCGATCCGCATGAGTTCCACAGTACGTGGTTGGGCAACAAGGCAATCTACCGTACGCGCATGGCACTGGCCGACGGTGCAGAGTTGATCATCCTGGCGCCGGGCATAAGGGAATTTGGCGAAGACCGCGCCATCGATGCGCTCATCCGGAAATACGGCTATCGCGGAACGCCTGCCACTCTCGCGGCCGTGAGTGCCAATGCGGATCTCGCCAACGACCTTAGTGCGGCTGCGCACCTCATACACGGCTCCTCTGAAGGTCGCTTCACAATTCGCCTGTGCCCCGGTCATCTAAGCAAAGAGGAAGTTGAGGAAGTGGGCTTTGAATATGGCGATTTGGAAACTATGCTCACGCGCTACAACCCGCAGACCCTTCGCTATGGCAACAACCGTGTCGACTGCGAAGAGGTTTTCTTTATTTCAAATCCCGGCTTGGGACTGTGGGCGCACCGCGGTAAATTGTTGGGGCGCGACGCATGATCGTGGTCTTGATAGGCGATGGCGCGGCCCAGGCACGCCCCATGGGTCCAAATCTATTATCATGGACGAATTTAAGAAAGCGTTCACACAAACTGGAATTTCCTCGCTGGATCAGAAACTACTTGTGATCTGGGCAAATCTAGAATGGCGGCCTCCAAATAAAAGGCAGCTTCAAGGAGAAAATGATGGTTACGCGACGCGAGTTTCTCGATGCCCTTGCTGTGGGCGCGGCGGGACTGGCCGTGGGAGCTACGGCAAAGAGCTATGGCCAGATTCTTGGATCGAATGATCGACTCAACTTTGCCATCATCGGTCTGAACGGCCGCGCCTACGCTCACCTCTCGTCGCTCAAGGCAAACAAAAGCGCCGCGCGAATCTCACATGTCTGCGATGTGGACAGTACCATTCTCCAGAAATTCGCCGACAGCGCCCGGCACGAGATGGACGCGGTCCCTGCAACTGACAAAGATTTTCGCAGGATTCTTGAACTGAAAGATGTGGACGCCATCACCATTGCCACTCCCGATCATTGGCATACACCCATGGCAATCGCTGGATTGCAGGCGGGTAAGCACGTCTATGTAGAAAAGCCATGCAGCCACAATCCGGCAGAGGGAGTGATGCTGGTCGAGGCGCAGAGGAAGTATGGAAAGCTGGTACAGATGGGCACCCAGCAGCGCTCATCACCCCACACCATAGAGATTGTCGAAAAAATTCACGCCGGCGCAATCGGCAGCCCCTACTTCGCCAAAGCCTGGTACGTCAATGAGAGGAAATCGATTGGCGCGGGCAAGGAGGTGCCTGTGCCGCCGCGGTTGGATTGGGATTTGTGGCAGGGCCCTGCGCCGCGGTGTCCCTATAAAGACAATGTGCATCCCTATAACTGGCACTGGTTTAGAATCTATGGCACCGGCGAAACGCTTAATAATGGTACGCACGAGGTCGACGTCTGCCGCTGGGCGCTGGGCGTCGACTATCCGAAACGGGTCACTTCGTCAGGCGGCAGATACCATTTCAAGGATGACTGGCAGTTCTATGACACGCTGGTGACCAGCTTCGAGTACGAAGACAAAATGCTCTCGTGGGAGGGGAAAAGCTGCCAGGGAATGAAGTTTTACGGCCGTGGTCGTGGTTCGACAATTATGGGAACGACCGGCGCAGTGCTGATTGATCGCGATGGCTACGAGATCTACGACCTCAAGGGCGACAAGACAAGCGAATTCAAGCTGGGCAAAATGACTTCGTCCGCTGACCTGATCGGACGCGACTCCATGACCGATGCTCACTTCGCGAACTTCATCGCTGCAATTCGGAAGGGCGAGAAGCTCAACGCTCCTATCGCTGTTGGCAACGTCGCCGTTACGATGTTGCAGCTTTCCAACATCGCCTGGGAAGTCAACCGGGAACTGCGTCTCGACACGAAAGACGGACGGATTCAAGGCGATCCCGAAGCAATGAAGATGTGGGGGCGCGAGTACGAGCCGGGGTGGGCGCCACATGTCTAACAAAACCACCTTCTCCCGTCGCGATTTCGTTCGCTCCGGTGCAGTCGTTGCAGCGGCATTTTCCGCTCCCGCCGGCGTCTCGGCGCTGGCTCACGAAAATTCATCTCCCGACGAAGCATTGCCGATCCGTTTGGGTCTGGCCAGCTACACATTTCGTAACTTCAGTCGCGTTCAGATGATCGGCTTTATGAAGCAACTCAACGTATTTGCATTGAATGCGAAGGACGTCAAAGATCATCTCCCGATGGACGCACAGCAGGAGGAAGCCGCGCTGGCGGACTACGTTGCGGCGGGCATCAAGCTCCATGCCGCCGGAGCCATCTATTTCGCGAAAGATGAAGACGCCGACATCCGCAGCAAGTTCGAATACTGCAAGCGGGCAGGTATCGCCGTTATTGTTGCCGGCGACCCTGCACCGGAAACTCTGCCGCGAATGGAGAAGTTCGCGAAGGAGTACGACATCCGTATCGCCGTCCACAACCACGGGCCGGAAGACAAATTGTGGCCTTCGCCCCTGGATGTGTTGCAGGCGGTGAAGGGCATGGATCCGCGCATCGGGTGCTGCATCGATGTCGGGCACACGGTTCGTGCCGGCACCGATGTCGTTCAGGCAATCCACGAGGTTGGCCCGCGGCTGCTTAGTATGCACATGAAGGACCTCACGAACTTCCAGAGTAAGGAGAGCCAGGTCGCTGTGGGAGAGGGCATCATGCCAGTGCGGAAGATGTTTGAAGCGCTCATCGCAGCGAAATACCAAGGCTCCGTCGATTTGGAGTATGAGATTCATCCCGACGACCCGATGCCGGGTGTGATCGCCAGTTTCGCCTATATGCGCGGCGTCCTGGCAGGCATGGGATTCACGGGCCAAGGCTGAACCGTCAGATGTCTCTCTTTACCGCAGACACTTCGTGGTGTATATGAACGCCAAGGATCCGTTGGGGATTCGTTTTCGAGAGCCGGGACATCCGCGCCATGGTCGAGTCGCTTCATCCTAAACGAGAGAGAGGCTAGTGCGGCGGCGACTCAGCGGACACATAACGGAGCAGGCAAAATGAGAATTCTATCTGCGCCGTCAGGTCCAATGCGCTGGGCCGTTGAAGGTCGCCGCGTCGCAGAAGGGGCTGTCTGAGGCGCGACTCCACCGGTTCTTGCGCTTTCTGGCAAAATGATCCGGGGTTACCGTAAACCTTGCGCGTGAGGAATCAAAAATGGGAATGACTCGCCGGCAATTCGCTCTGTCGATTGCAGCTGCCACTACATTTCGTTCTTCTCTTTTTGAACCCCCGCTTTCTCCAGTAGGTGTTCCAGGGGCGTGGTTCCCGGCAGAGTCACATGGGCACATGATCCGGCGGCTGTGACCTGGGGTGGAACGGGTCCCTGGTGGAAAGACGACATCAACAACCAGGCCGTCATTGACCGCAGGATCTCGCGCTCTATCCGGAGTCTTACAGTCAAAAGAACGATACCCGGGCATGGAGCGCCATCTTCAAGTATTTCAATCGCACTCATGGTCGCGGTCACGCCGGGTACCTGGGACAGGGTCAAACTGATTCAGGAGAAGGCAGATGCAGCGCATTGGACTTGGCTCACAAGGGGGGTCCGATTTGCGGCGTCGTCCTCGCAAGACAATCTACCGTTGGCAGGCTTCTCTAATTCCCAACTGGTGCAGCGCGCCATCGAGAATCAGCCGCTGCATTACCGCAAGGCTCTGCTTCTTTGTGAAGTGGAGGAAATGCCGTATCAGGAGATTTGCGGAAATATTGGCGACCCCGACAGAGAACGTTATGTCGCACCTGCCCCGAGTGCGGAAGTACGTTCGCGAGTCACTCCTTAGCGCTTCCCGCCTATGTGGCTTGGACTCTAGCCAATAGCCATTCCTTCGGCACTGACTGAAATATCAGCTCATCTTCAGGGACGCTGAAGTCGATACCACAGTGCAGACATGTGAAATCACACCACGACCTGGCATTGTCGCGTCCTGCGTGTTCTGGTGGCCTATACGAAACTACCAATGCGCCGCAGTCCGGAACCGGGCAAATCGACCCTGCCGCCACCGCGTCCTCGCGCTCATCCCAGTCGTCTATCATGGGGCTCACCTCTACGTTGCAAACTTCCACTGTTACTAGGAACGCGCGACCGAGGGAAATATTCCCGACATTCCTCGCATTCTTGCAAAAAAGACCACTCTCTGCGGTTTGCGATAAGAAACCGACATACTAGCCCCGCTATCGCCGGTCGGACGCCGGCCCCCAGGCTGCATCGACAATGCCATCTTCCGCTCCGGGAACCCCGGTTCCGAAGGAATTCTGGTCGGCCCCTATCGCCTCAACTGGCGACAACCTGAATTAATAAGCCGACCTCTCTTCAGAGGCCGCTCCCGCATGCCAAAGAGATAGCCCTAATCAACCCACTGAAAAAATAGCCTAATTATGAGATTCCCGAACAACTGCAGCGTGCCTAGTGAAACGCATCCCGCACGGTATGGAATAAAAGATCAACACTTTGGTTATCTATAGTGAGAGGCAACATATTTTTCAAGTAAAGGAATTCAATGTGAACAGTCTGAGGATGATGTTAATAGGACTCACGATCCTGTCTGCAGCATCGACAAGGACAGTTGCGCAAGTGGCCAAAGATGCGGGGACGGGGGTGCAAGGGGTACATGAGATTCGAGTGACGCTCAGGAAATACGAATTTACCCCTGGCTTGCTGCGCGTCAGAAAAGGCGAGCAGGTCAAGCTAGTCATGGCCGCGGCGGACCACGATCACGGATTCAAGCTAGACGACTTTAACATCAATCAGAAAATTCCTAACGGAACGACGGTTGTCGTCCAATTCACCGCTAACAAGGCTGGCACTTTCCAATTTCGCTGCTCGAGTGTGTGCGGCTTAGGCCATAGAAGTATGAAAGGAACACTGGTAGTGGAGGAGTGAGAGAGAAACATCCCATCCGCGGCTCAACAAAAGAGTCCACGGCTTAAGAGACCATCAGGACGCTCCATCCCATTTGCAACAAGCGTTGGGCGCGTCTTTTCGCGGGTGTATCTGGTTGAATCGATAACTGCAGCCTCAGGCTAACGCAACAAACTGGAAAGCGGTACACCGCAGGGTTCATGCAAGAAAATCAAATTAAGGGAACAGGCAAATGACAAAGAAAAATGTGCGGATTGCAAGTGTGGTAATGCCGGTGATGATTGCGATGGTCCTGCTGTTCGCGGGATCATCGCGCGTAAGAGCAAGTGACCAGCCCTCAACGGCAAACGTGGCCATCAAAATCGATAATTTTGTTTTTGGGCCGCAGGCGATTACGGTTCCCGTCGGAACAACAGTCACCTGGACAAACCGTGATGACATCCCTCATACGGCCGTGAGCCCGGACGGCGTATTCAAGTCCAAGGTGATGGACACGGACGAAAAGTTCTCTTACACCTTTACCAAGGCAGGAACGTATTCCTACTACTGCTCGGTCCATCCGAAAATGACAGGCCAGGTCGTGGTGAAGTGAGTAAGGAGTCCCTCATTTTGCAGCGCGACCGTGATCGGAACCTTTTCATTCACCGCCATTCCTGCCTCCACGCGCGTAGCCCGGAACGGAGCGGCAAAAGAAACGATTCGTGTGCGATCTCACTTAATTCTGGAACGTATTTCGCAACTGTTTCGCAGCGGCTTTGTGGGGGCGGCTGCACTTTTATTTGTCGCCCGGATCGGTGCGCAGTCGTCCACTCTGGAAACGCCGGCGGCGAATCCCGGTCGTCCCACGGTTTCAACTCCCGCGACATTAACCCCGGTGGGTTACCTGCAATTTGAGAACGGCGGACTCTATGCCGAGAGTTCACCTGAGTTCACAACGCTATTTGCCATTAACCAGGTCACCAAGCTCACTGTTGCATCCCGCCTTCAGTTGCTCGCCCTATCCGCACCACTTGCTCAAGCAAGTGGTGCTACCGGCGATGCCCTCTCAGGCAGTCGGCCGGGCGAGGTGTTCGGTGGGTTTCAGGCAGTCGTATTGCCCGGGGAGGGGCACAAACCTACCGTAAGCCTTAGCTACATTCGCCGACTCTACGCGAGTCCCGCACCGGAAATCGACATTGGCACGTTCAGGAATAGCGCATTGATCCTTGTGAGTGACGACCTCGCAGGTTTCCATTTCGACATGAACGGCATAGTTTCCGAACAGACTAAAGGCATAATACGACGAGGACAATTCGGCCAGACTCTCTCGATTTCACACCCGCTGGGACGGCTGACAGTCGCAGGCGAACTCTGGCACTTCACGCAGCCACTCACCAGCCGAAATGCCGTCGGGAATTTGTGGGCCGTCTCGTATCCGGCTAGGAAAAATCTTGTCCTGGATGCCGGATTCGATCATGGCCTCACCTCTTCCTCGACGCAGTGGGAAGCTTTTGCGGGCTTCACGTACCTTTTGCCTCACCGATTGTGGGGATTCCACGATTCAAAATAAATATCCCGCGCGACCACATGTTACCTCGACACTGCGATGGTTCGAGAGATACCTCGGGGAATAAAACCGCGCTAAGCACGGTTATCCATAGTGACACTCAAAACATTTTAATAAGGACAAATCATGAAAACATTGTATTTCGCAGCTGTACTTAGTCTGACTTGCCTGCTCGGGTTTGGCGGAAGTGCCTACGCCGCACGCAACAACGCTCATTCGGTCGAGATTTCTGATGCCGTGCAAATCGGCGGTACCAAACTGAAACCTGGCAACTACAAAGTGGAGTGGCAAGGGACCGGCCCTGCGGTACAGGTGAGTTTCCAGCAGAGCGGGAAGACTGTGGTCACGGTGCCAGGGACGTTGAAGACGAATGACGATCAAGTCACACAGGACGCAATCGTGACCGAAGCGACAGGCGCGGGCACGTCAACACTCAAAGAGATCGATTTCCATCACCTAAAACAGGCGCTAGTGTTTGACCAGGACTTAGGCAGTATGTAGTTGCCCCAACTCAGTTTGAAGGTCGATCTTCAACTGCGGACGCATTGGGTTATTTGGGGGCACCAGGGAGCCTGCTTTCGGAGAGCTGGGAACTCCTCAGAACGCAGGCTCCACAGCAATCTGTGAGTCAATTGTTTGAATACACAAGCTTCGGGCACACGCGCCGCTCGAGATGGAGGGACCTACGAATGCTGGAAAGTGTTGTTGAATCGCTGGGCGGTCTATTGTTGAGCGCTCTGACTTTGCTGATCGGTTCTTGTATCGTTGGCTCGGTTGTTGCGGCCCTACGAGCCGTCAGCGGTGGAAGTTAAGAAGAAAAAGCTGGAAGAAACGCAAGGCCGTCCTAATTACCGGGGCGGCCTTTTGTACATCATTGGTTTTGAACAACGTCGCGTTGGCAAGATCGTAGGAGTCTCGTAAACAAACCGCATCCCGTTCCGGAATAAATCGTGCTGGGATGCTGTTGACACCAACAGAGTGCGAATGGCCGCCAACGTCGAAGAACACCGGGGCTAGAGATAACATCGGCACCGGATGGTGCGGCTCAGAGGGATGGACGCTTATGTTAAACATTTCCGCTATTGTGGCCGGCATTGCCTTCGTCACACTGGCCGCCACCAACGTGGTGGTGATGCTGGAAGCTTCCCAGCCCTCGCGCAACGTAACGACGAGAACCCGGCTGATCGCTCTTCATAAAGCGGGTGGGTACTTGTTTGTGATTGTGCTCTGCATCATGGCCTACAGCATGAGTCAGAGACTTGTAAGTGTCGGAATAACCGGTCATCTCCCTACGCACCTAGTTTTGCACATTGTGCTTGTGCTCGTCCTCGTGCCTCTGCTCTTCCTGAAGATACTGATCGCACGCCGCTACCAGCATAGCCATTCATCGCTGAAGGCGCTAGGAATAGCAATCTTCGTGATTTCATTCGCGCTTGTGTCCATTCCCACCCTCTCCGAACTTCTTCGTTCGGCGAACACTGGAAGCTTGGGGCTGAGGCTGGCGACCGGTTTGGTCGTGGCGCTGTGCCTGGTCCAGTGCGCCTTGGTGTTTAGGCAGGGAAGGCAGCCCCGTGCTTCCGCGGAGTCATCGGGCGCTCCAGAGATTCCCATGCGGCTGACCCCACAAACCGCCCACGAAAACGCGAAGAGCCCAATACGTCTTCTGCTGTCACAGATCGCGCAGCAAACGCACGACACCAAGACGCTGCGCTTCCAGATTCTAGACGAAAGACAGTTTCGTGCTAAGCCAGGACAGTTTCTGACGTTCCAATGGACGATTGATGGACAACGAGTACGGCGGTCTTACACCGTTTCCTCCTCGCCGGTCCACGAGAACTATGTCGAAATCACGCCCAAGCGAATGGAGAATGGATGTGTATCGGTTTTTCTTAATGAGCGGGCCAAGCCAGGCCTCGCGGTGGAAGCAAGCGGACCGTACGGACGGTTTTACTTTGACGAGACGCTCCACAAAAGCATAGTTCTCATTGCGGCCGGAAGTGGGATCACACCGATGATTTCGATGCTGTGTTATATCGACGATCTCGAACTCGCCACTCCTGTGACGCTCCTATATTGTGTGCGCACGGGTGCGGACATCATTTTTGAAAACGAGCTGTCGAGGCTTAGCAGGTCTCTTCCCAACTTTAAGTATGAATTGTGCCTGTCGAGACCGGATCCAACCTGGAAGGGGCGGAGCGGGCGCCTGACTGAGGAATTTGTCTCCCAGAGAGTGACCGATCTGGATTCACCCACGTTCTTTCTCTGCGGCCCCAAGGGGTTCATGGACAACGCGCGCCAGGTTCTTCTGACTCTCGGCGTAACCCGGGACCGGGTCCTTCAGGAAAGTTTTGGGGAGAGCAAACCGTCCACTGAGTCTCGTCCACTGGAAGCCGGTACAGTCGAGACTGTCGTGTTTCTTCACTCGGAAAAGGTTTGCCAGGTTTCCTCCGGAAGCACGCTGCTGGATCTGGCAGAGCGAAACGGCGTCCAGATTCCGTTTGGCTGCCGCCAGGGCCAATGTGGTACGTGTGCTACGCGGGTTCTAAGCGGCACCGTTCAAATGGACGTGGAAGCTGGGCTGACCGCTGAGCAAAAAAATGCTGGATATGTACTGCCTTGTGTGAGCCGGGCTGAAGGAACGGTTGTCCTGTCGGCTTAATCCGGTTCTCCGCTGGAAAATCCCGAAGTATCACAGAACTTCAACGCCCAGAGCGACGGTTAGACGCTGAACCTGCACTCGTCCTGAGGGTTGCGAAAAGCATAACGGTGAGCAGGGAATAAGAGCCACTGGCGTTTAGTTATCAACTGGTGAAGGTCAAAACCGACACATCCTTAAGTCAGCACCATTGAGGTGGTATCGTGAGACTTACGCTTAGCGCAGTAATGGTTTTTGGATTGAGTGTTGCCTTGTTTCAAGACTTGCCGGCCCACGGACAAACGCAGGCTAGCTCGAGTTTTGAGGTGGTCGCAACCCCGAACGGCAACCCCAACAGCGAACTCTTTGCGGCTTCGGCCTCTTCTCCCAGTGATATTTGGGCGGTAGGCCAGTCGACGATCCACTTTGATGGCACCACGTGGACAGCGTTTTCCGCTCCAATGATCAAAGGCGACAACAACAGCTTTCTGCAGGGGGTGGTCGCGATTTCTCCGACTTTGGCCTGGGCGGCGGGAAACGTGACTGACGGGGCACATCCGGGGCAGGTGATCGAGCAGTGGAATGGAACCAGGTGGAGCCTGTTTCCGGGGCCCAAGTTCGGGAAGAGAGACCGGGCGGAGGTCTTCGCCATGACTTCCAGTTCGGCGAATGACGTTTGGGCGATCGGCAACCTGGTGAACCTCGGCACTGGGCTAGCCTCGCCGCTTTTTGAGCACTGGAACGGCACCGCATGGACGGCCACGACGCTGGAATCGAACAATCAGTTTTTGTTTGGCGCGTCCGCCGACGCTGCGAATGATGCCTGGGCGGTGGGATTCAACGGTTCAGACAGCATCACAACCGCGGCGATGCACTGGGATGGCACAACCTGGAAGCGCGTGGCAACTCCCAACGTAGGCGAGGGCACAAACAAGTTGAACGCCGTGCTGGCGCTGGCGCCGAACGATGTGTGGGCGGTGGGCTCTTCCACGCCCGTTGCGCCTCCCAAGCAGGCTGCCACGCTGACGTTGATCGAGCACTTTGACGGCACGAGTTGGGCGGTGGTACCGAGTCCGAATATTGGGCCGAATAGCGCGAATCAGTCGAACCGTTTGCTTGGATTGACGGGGAATTCAGCTAACGACATCTGGGCGTTTGGTTCCTACTTCGTGGCCGACGGATCGGGGCACCAGATGACACTGCTATTGCACTGGGACGGGACCAGTTGGACAGTCGCATCCAGTCCCAGCCCAACGAAGGGCGGACTTCCTTGTGATCTCCTGTGGACTGGCGTTATTTCATCACCGGGCGATGTGTGGATTCTAGGGTCCGTGCTTGATGGGAGCTTGGCTATACATATGACGAAGGGGGCGGATTCTAGCTTAGTTTCCAGTTTCTAGTTTCTGCTGACGGGTGCTATCGGTTCACTGACTGGTTTTATCCCGAGAGAACCCAACTGGGTCAGGCCGATGGCTACGTAATCGAAGTCAAGGAGAAGTAGGAGGAGGCGTGAGTAGCGACGTGCACACTGCGTGGTCCAGAAACGACTGGCACCTTGATCCTGTCCACGATTTGCCATCCCAGCCTCCACAGGGCGATTCACGCATCGACGATCCGGTGAACGATACCGGACTCGGTCCTCGGCACGGCGATTTGCAAGTTTGGGGGAGCTTGCTTCTTAGCTAACCCTGATTTGAAATACGAAAAACTGTCATGACCAACGAGGAAATTCGACTGGCCGAATCTCGCACGCGCAAAAAGCATTGGAAGCGCTGGGGTCCCTACCTCAGCGAACGTGCATGGGGCACTGTGCGTGAAGACTATAGCCCGCACGGGAATGCCTGGGAATACCTGCCACACGACCACGCCCGTTCCCGTGCTTATCGCTGGAACGAAGACGGCTTGGCTGGAATCAGTGATCGCCGACAGATGGTTTGCTTTGCCCTCGCACTGTGGAACGAACGTGATCCAATTCTGAAGGAACGGATTTTCGGTCTCGCAGGAAACGAAGGCAACCACGGCGAGGACGCGAAGGAATACTATTTCTATCTCGACAGCACCCCTTCGCATTCGTACATGAAGTATCTCTATAAATACCCCCAAGCGGAATTTCCTTACGCGAAACTGGTGGAGGAAAACCGACAGCGCGACAAGGGCCAACCCGAATTCGAACTGCTCGATACCGGTGTATTCGACGAAGATCGCTACTTCGACGTGTTCGTGGAATATGCCAAGGTCGATGTCGATGACATTCTGATCAAGATCACGGTCACAAATCGTGGCCCGGAACCTGCTAATCTTCGGGTTCTGCCCACAATTTGGTTCCGCAATACGTGGTCGTGGGGAAACCGTGCCCGACGCCCGAAGTTGCACGAAGTACGCCCCGCTCCCAATCCCGCCATCGAACTGAACCTTTCTCCAATGAATCAGACTCAGTCCAATACCTGCTGGCTCCATTGTGAAGGCTCTCCGGAACTTCTCTTTACCGAAAACGAGACGAATGCTCGAAGGCTATTTGGGATTGAGAATCTCACTCGCTTCGTCAAAGACGGGATCAACGATCATATCGTGGACGGTGTCGAGGGAGCGGTCAATCCCGAACATTTTGGCTCGAAAGGAGCTGCCCATTACGAGCTGTCACTCGGTTCGTGTGAGACGGTTGTAATAAGGATGCGACTTGCCGACTCGGACTTCAAAGGAACGGACGCGTTTGACGCCTTCGACAAAACGTTCGCGCTCCGGCGGCGTGAGGCGGAAGAATTTTACGCAACGGTCATTCCTCAGGATCTCTCCGCAGACGCGAAGAACGTCATGCGCCAGGGTTTTGCGGGGATGCTCTGGTCCAAGCAGTTCTATCATTACGTCATCAAGGATTGGCTGCGAGGCGACCCGGACAACCCACGCCCACCCGAGGCGCGAAGGACAGGACGCAATCATCAGTGGACTCACTTGTACAACGCTGATGTGATTTCCATGCCGGACAAGTGGGAGTATCCGTGGTATGCGGCTTGGGACCTGGCATTCCACTCCATTCCGCTTGCCCTGGTCGACCCTGACTTCGCAAAAGAGCAGCTCACGCTGATGCTCCGCGAGTGGTACATGCACCCCAACGGGCAGATACCCGCTTATGAATGGGCTTTGGGGGACGTGAATCCGCCCGTGCATGCATGGGCCGCATGGCGCGTGTACAAGATCGACAAGAAGCGCTCAGGCCGAGGCGACCGCGAATTTCTGAAGCGCATCTTCCACAAGTTGATGTTGAACTTCACCTGGTGGGTAAACCGCAAGGATGCCGAGGGCATGAATATCTTCCAGGGCGGATTTCTCGGACTAGACAACATCGGCGTGTTCGATCGCAGCGCTCCCCTGCCTACCGGCGGCTATCTCGAACAGTCCGACGGAACCAGTTGGATGGCCATGTACACCCTGAATTTGCTGGCTATTGCAATGGAACTGGCCAAAGAAGAGCCCTGCTATGAAGACATGGCCAGCAAATTCTGGGAGCATTTTGTCTACATTGCGCATGCCATGAGCCATCGCGGCCACAACTGTATAGGACTCTGGAACGAGGAAGATGGTTTCTTCTACGATGTGCTGAAGCTACCTGACGGCTCGCAGTTTCCAATGAAGATCCGCTCCTTGGTGGGATTGATCCCGCTATTTGCAGTGGAGACTCTGGAGCCGGAAGTGCTCGATCGGCTGCCCGACTTCAAGCGACGTCTGGAATGGTTTATCGATAACCGTCCCGATCTCACGGAAAATTTCGCGTGCATGCGTAGCGAGGGGATGGGTGAACGCCGGTTGTTGTCCATCGCGAATGAGAATCAGCTTCGCCGCATTCTCCACTACATGCTGGATGAGCGTGAATTTCTGTCGCCGTACGGGATCCGCGGTCTCTCTCGGTTCCATCAGGGAAACCCGTACACACTCCAGGTCAACGGAACCGAGCACCGAGTGGATTATGAGCCGGGCGAGTCGTCGACCGGACTCTTCGGAGGCAATTCGAACTGGCGCGGCCCGATCTGGTTCCCGGTGAATTTTCTCCTGGTCGAATCGTTGCAGAAATTCCACCACTATCTGGGTGACGATTTCAAAGTCGAGTTCCCGACTGGATCGGGCAACATGAAGACCTTGTGGGACGTGGCGGGTGAGCTATCGCGCCGGATGACAAACATTTTTCTTCGTGACGAGAAGGGCCACCGACCGGTATTCGGCAACTTGGAGAAGTTCCAGACGGACCCTCATTGGCGCGACTTGGTTCTCTTTCACGAGTACTTCCACGGCGACTCCGGTTCCGGCGTGGGCGCTAGTCATCAAACCGGATGGACGGGCGTTGTCACCAAGTTGATGCAACAGCGCGGCGAATTCCGCGAACGTAAGAAAACTGAGCTAGCGGCTGCCAGTGTACCGGCGAGCCGAATTGAATTGTGGGACGGCGCTTCCATACCTACATAGATGCGCTCCCACGCTGCATATTTCCGCAGTTACCACCGGTGAAGGCAAGGACCAATTATGATTCAGTTCGAACGGGAGACCTGGAGTGACCTGGAAGCTGCTCTTCGCCGGGAGTGGCTGGAAACCAATGGGCTCGGGGGTTTTGCTTCGTCAACAATCGTTGGTTTGAACACCCGCCGCTACCACGGGCTTCTCGTGGCCGCCACCAAGCCTCCTGTCGGCCGATTGGTCCTCCTCTCCAAGCTCGAAGAGACGCTGTTGATGGATGGGAGGCGTTTCGATCTATCGGCCAACCGCTATCCAGGTGTTGTTCACCCGCAAGGATTCCAATATCTCAAACAGTTTCACCTCGACCCGTTTCCAGTGTTTACGTATGAAGTAGAAGGCATCGAGATGGATAAGTCTGTGTTCATGATTCACGGCGAAAACAGTGTGGTGATTCACTATGAACTGAGGAAGAACAATCGTCCGGAAGTACCGAAGAACCTGCGGCTGGAAATTCGTCCGTTGATCGCATTCCGCGACTATCACGGCACGACCCACGAAAACGGCGTCATTAACCCAGCGGTGCAAGAAAGCTCTGGATTGGCAAGTGTCACTCCTTATCACGGATTGCCGAGCCTGCACCTTGCGCACAACGCTGTCGAGCTGCGGAAAACGGGCGATTGGTATCGGAACTTTGAATATGACGCCGAGCGCGAACGCGGGCTCGATTGTTGCGAAGATCTCTTCAATCCCTTTGCTCTGTGTTTCGATCTGCGCATGCGCCGTCAGGCATCGATCATCGCCTCCACCGAGCGGCGTGATGTTGCTCAAGCGGTCGAATACAGACGTGCGGAAATCACACGTCGCCGAAAAGTGCTCGTGGCATCCCCCATTGAGGATGGCTTTGCCCAAAGCCTCGCCGCTGCTTCTGACCAATACCTGGTTTCGCGTGCTGAGGACAAGACAGTCATCGCCGGCTACCACTGGTTCGGCGACTGGGGTCGCGACACCATGATCGCCCTGCCAGGCCTCACGCTACCGACCGGCAAGTATGAGGTCGCGCGTAGTATCCTGCGCACCTTCGCAAAGCACGTGGATCAGGGCATGTTGCCGAACCGCTTTCCGGACGCGGGCGAAACGCCGGAATACAACACGGTCGACGCCGCTCTCTGGTTTTTCGAAGCGGCTCGCTCGTACCTTGCGTACACCAGCGATCTGGAGTTCGTCCGTTATGAACTCTATCCCAGGTTTGCTGACATCATCTCTTGTCACGCTCGCGGAACGCGCTACGGAATCAAAGTGGATCCCAGCGGCTTGCTGGCTTCCGGCGAAGTGGGAGTCCAACTCACGTGGATGGACGCTAAGGTTGGCGACTGGGTGGTAACACCGCGCCGGGGTAAGCCCGTTGAAATCCAGGCTCTCTGGTACAACGCGCTGTGCATTATGGAAGACCTGGCCAGCAGTTTCGGGGACGAGGCTGCGCGAAAGCGCTATCGCCACATGGCCACGGTTGCGCATTGGAGTTTCAACCGGCTCTTTTGGAACGAAGGTCTCGGTTGCTTGTACGACGTGGTGAACGGCGGTCCGCCGGACTCCTCCATCCGTCCCAATCAGATCTTCGCGGTGAGCCTCCCTCACAGCATGTTGTCCCGCGACCGCGCCAGAAGCGTGGTGGAGAAAGTTGAAGAACACTTGCTGACCCCTTTCGGACTTCGCAGTCTCGCACCAAGCGACCCGCAATACCACGGATGCTACGCCGGCGGCCCTCCAGATCGCGACGGAGCTTACCACCGCGGAACTGTTTGGTCGTGGCTGCTGGGACCGTTCATTACCGCGTATATAAGGGTGAATGGAGGAAGCGAGGAGGCTAGGCGCCAAGCACAAGCCTGGTTGTCTCCTCTGGAGTCGCACCTCGAGGAAGCCGGGTTAGGTCATATCTCCGAGATCTTCGAAGGTGACGCGCCTCATCGCCCATGTGGATGTATTGCTCAGGCATGGAGCGTGGCTGAGATTCTACGTGTCTACTTCGAAGATGTGAGGGATCTGCGTCCGAGCTGCGATCTAGTGGCCGCCCAACCCAGCCCAAAAACGGGCTAATCCGGTCTGGAACTCCCTCCTCCGGAGGGTTTTGTACAGGCACGGCTGCTAAGGCAGTAGCTGCCTTTCGTTTGCCGCTCTCGGTTCGAGTCTCTCTAATTCGTTTTGTCCATTCTGAGTGATGAAGAGGATTTCCCATGAGGGCAGGTTACGCACCAAAGGCGGCCGGTGGCACCGTTACCTCCGCATTGGAGTGCATTACGAACATGCGATAGCTCTGAAAAGGTCTCGCTAAAGGCATAAAGACGCAAGTTTCACCCGGGAAGGCCAATCCGGCGCAGAAGGTTTTGGAAGCGCGGGTCGGAGCGGAGGGGATCGAAGCCGGGCCGGAGCAGGACGCCGGGGTTAAATCGCTCTTCAAAGCCTTTTTCGAGCCAATTCATGGCTTGATCTGTATCTCCGAGAGATGCATAGATCATGGCAATCTCCGAAGCATTCGAATATCCGGTAGTTGAGCGCTTCTTCAAAGTGTTTAGCAGTTTTACGGCTTCTTCCCTCTTACCAGATGCGACGTAGGCGCGAGCAAGATTAGCTATGCATGTCGGGCTATCCCTAGAAAGCTCCACCGCTTTCTGCAGTTCCGCGACCGCTTCCGCGTACATGTGTTTTTGCAGGTAGGCCTGGGCGAGTTGATTATGGGCGAGAGCAAAATTAGGATCCATTTCGATTGTTTTGAGGCTTTGCCGTATGGAGTCGTCGTAGGAGTGCGCGAGGCCAAGGAGTTCTGCCAAATCTGCGTTAATGATAAGAGATAGGGGATCCAGATTTTCCGCCTTTCTCATTTCCGCAAGCGCTTCGTCAAACCGACCCAATAGGGTCAAATGCCAAGCGTACCAATGGTGAGCGGTAGCGTAGCCTGGATTCAGTTCAATGGCTCGTTGGAATTCCCTCCCGCCAGCATCCAGATCCCAATCGAAGCCATCCAAGACGAATGCAAGCGAGTTGTGGGCTTCGCCGAGCGTGTTGTCCAACTCGAGAGCATGGATCGCCGCCGCCTTCGCTTCGGGAAACGCTTCCTTGGGCGTCATTACTGCATACTGCCAGTCTCCCAATAGAGCGTAGGTATCGGCTAGGCCGGAGTAAGCTTTGGCGTATTTCGGGTCCTCTTCAATCGCCTGCTTGAAATAAGCCAGGGCGGCCTTCAAACCATCCGCCGTTCTCTTGTTCCAGAAGTAGCGCCCTTTGAGATAGGATTCGTAAGCTTCTGGATTAACAACTTTTACGTTTTTCAGCGCAGCTTGTTCCCGTGGGGTCAGATTGATCCGAATCTGATCGGCAATGGCGCTAGCCACCCTGCTCTGCAGCGCCAAGGTATCACGCAGCTCACCCTCATAGCTCTGCGACCATAAGTGCTTGTCGGTAGAGGCCTCGATCAACTGCGCCGTGATACGCACCTGGTCGCCGGAGCGGAGCACGGTGCCTTCTACCACGGCATCCACGTTCAGCTCACGAGCGATCTGGGGTAGGGGCTTGCGCGCCCCTTTGTAAGCCATTACGGAGGTTCGGGAGATTACCCGTAAAGCGCTGATCTGCGCCAGGTCCGTGATCAACTCATCCGTCATGCCGTCAGCGAAGTAATTTTGGGAAGCGTCACCAGAAAGGTTTTCCAACGGAAGCACGGCTAAGGATCGGATGCCCGCGGGCGCAGGGCCACGCGAACGAAAGAGCCAAACGGAAAGAATCGACAGACTCAGGACGAACGCCAAGGCGCCGGTGACCCGACCCGTTAGCCACAGCCGGCGTTTGGGTGCAACAGCCAACCCGGTGCCTTGGAGCGTGTGCCCAGGTTCTGGAGCCGGCGGATCTCCAGCTACAGATTCCGGCATTTTTGGGCGGTCTGCATCGAGGACTGACACGTCCGCGATAAAGCGATAGCCACGTTTTGGAAGAGTCTCGATGAATCGCGGATTCTCAGCCGAGTCCCCCAAGGCACTTCGCAGCTTCCCGATAGCGATATTCAGAGCCTGATCGAAATCACCAAAACTTTCGTTCGGCCAGACTCGGCTGCGCAATTCCTCGCGAGTGACGACTTTCCTCGGATGTTCCAGCAGGATCTGCAGCAGTTTCATCGGCTGCTGCTGCACTCTGATTCGCAAACCCGCCTTCCGCACTTCACCCGACTGCAGTGAAACCTCGTAAGTTCCGAACCGCACGACGGAGTTGGGCGGAGGGGATTCCATACCGCAATTGGCCTTTGCACGGAAGTCTAGCATTTCGCGTGCAACGACTTCCCAAGTTCAGGATACCTACAGAGCTAAGTCATTAGCCATCAATCATTTAGCAGATAATGAGTTGGATATATCGAAAAACTCCTCAGTTAATTGACGCCGAACGACTAGCACGTCAGATTGGGCTGCAGCCGGGGTTCGAGTTGATTCAGGAGAAGGTCATGAGTCGTATTGGATTTGGTTCCCAAGGGATGATCCGATTTGGGGCGTCGTCCTCCCAGGACGATCAACCGTTGGCCGGGTTCGAAGAATTAGCCATGCCCCTGTTCGATTCCCTTTACAACTTCGCCCGCTGGTTCGTGCACAACAAGAGCAATGCCGAGGATCTCGTACAAGAGACCTACCTGAAGGCTTTGCGCGGTTTCGCTTCGTTTCAACCTGGCACCAATTTCCGGGCGTGGATGTTTCGAATCCTCAGGAACACCTTTCTAAGTTCACGCTCAACACTCGATCGACGCATGACGGTTGAGATCGACTCGGAGGACGACGACCCGGTGCTGCCCGCAACCTCCACCACTCCTGAATCCCTGTTGATCGAACGTTACAAACAAAATGCCGTTCGGAACGCAATCGAGCAACTGCCGGTCACCTTTAGGGAAGTCCTTTTACTGTGCGATGTCGAAGATGCGTCTTACCGGGAGATCTCGGAAATATTGTCGATCCCGGTAGGAACTGTTATGTCGCGCCTAGCCCGAGCGCGGAAGGCGGTTCGCGAGTCACTGCCTAGCGGTCCGCACGCACCACTATCGAAAGAGCGGTCTCATTACGCCGCGACGCGCGAGGCGACCGGACCGGCCCTAGATCTAAAGAATTGAGGTTCACATGCTTACTGCAGTGAAATTCGCCATTTCCCTGTTAGCCGTGTCGAGAGCAGCCGAGATCGTAGGGTCCGAACGGTATCGCTGACCGAAAAAGGACAGGAAATGTTTGTCCCTCTCTTTCGCCGGCACACGGCGGTCATCAAACGCGCCTTCCAGGATGTCTCTTGGAAAGAACTGCAACAGCTTGAACTGGTGCTGAAGAAGATTGGGAAACGTGCCGAGCGTCTCGCCGAAAAGTTTTAACCGTGTTCCCCTGAATTCCGTCCCGCAACGATAAGTCCCCCCTCGATGGCCAGGATTGAGAAGCTTTTGGCACTTCGGCCTTCGCGCCGGACCACTTTTTTGAGATCGCCTTCCCGTGAGCTGACAATCCTCTGGATTTTGCGGGCTTCAGGCCACTCACTCATTGTGTCTCATGCGTTAAAATTCTTAAGCGATCACACTCCAGCCCGCCAACCAGATGAGCGTCCAGGCGTCCATTCCGCAGCGGACAGACGGTCGACGATATGAGGCAGTGCTTCGCCTTAGCGAAGCCCTTTCTCTGTGCCAAGAGCCCGAGGACCTGACGAAGATCCTCTCTGAACAGTTGCGCGAATTCCTCGACTTCTTACAGTTTTACATCGTTGTCTACAAGGAGAACTCCACGGAAGTCGAATGGGCTGTCGTCGGACGCGAGAAAAGCCTCGTATCGGCGTACGCGGATGTGCCAGTTCAACAGCGGCCATCGTGGCAGGCATACAACAGGCAGGAACCGATCTACATTCGTCACTGGGACACCGATGAAGGAGTACCTCGCCGCCTCAAGCAAGGGATTGCAGCACAAGGGCTTGAGGTCGGGCCGCTCGTCTTTGTTCCCCTGACGACGCCACAGCGCCGCCTCGGTGCTTTGGGCATGTCGGGACACCCTGGGATCAGTTACAGCAGCGATGACATTAGCTTCTTGCGACTAATTGGTCGAGTTGTCGCATTCGCCGTTGACGACAATTTCAATCTCAGGCGAGTAGAGGCCGTAAACGCGGAGTTGCAACGTCAGAACGAACGGCTGCAGCGCAGTGAACGAGAGCTGCGCGAGGTTATCGAAACCATTCCGTGCATGGCATGGTCGGCCTCAGCAGATGGGGCTGCTCAATTTTTCAACCGCCGCTGGTTGGAGTACGTTGGCCTTACGGCGGATCAAGTGCAGAATTGGGGCTGGACAGTCGCGGTTCATCCGGACGATCTGAACGCGCTCGTGGATTACTGGCGAGCTGTTGTGGCCTCAAGCCGGTCGGGTGAAATCGAAGCGCGCTTGCGTCGTTTCGACGGGCTATACCGCTGGTTTTTGTTCCGAGCGACTCCATCCCTCGACGACAAAGGCAAGGTCGCAAAATGGTACGGTACAAATACCGATATTGATGATCGCAAAAAAGCAGAGCAAGCTCTAATCATTCAAAACGATCGACTCCAGCTACTCCTCAAACTGACTAATCGGATTACGTCGAAACTAGACCTTCGCGAAGTGCTGCGCGCCATTACAGCCACCGTTCGTGAATTGACGGCTTCGGACGCTGTACACATCTCGCTCCCTGAAGCAGACTCCACACAGTTTCGCGTGTACGCATTAGATTTCCCGGAAGGGAAAGGCCTTATTACAGAAGAGATGCTCATTGAGCCGGTGGGCATCGCCAGGAAAGCCCTTGAAAAACTCAAACCATTCGTTAGAACCATAACCCAGGCCGATGAGTTTCCTTCCGACTACTACAAGTTGCTCGTCGCTGAGGGTGTGAAGAGTCAATGTGTGATACCGCTCGTGAATCGGGGCCGAGCCGTCGGAGTTTTGGCGATTGCTCGGACCCGGAATAATTCCTTCGCGCCAGAGGAAGTCGACTTCATCGGGGAGGCTTCGGGGCAGATAGCCGTTGCCATTGAGAATTCTCTCGCATACCGCGAGCTTTGCGAACTCAAAGAGAGACTGGCCCAAGAGAATCTTTATCTCGAACAAGAGATCCGCGGCGACGTGGATTTCGGGCAAATTGTGGGGAGCAGTCCGCCACTCAAGCAAGTCTTGCAACTGGTCGAAACTGTTGCGCCCACTGATTCAACCGTTTTACTCCTCGGCGAAACAGGAACGGGGAAGGAGTTGATCGCCCGCGCAGTTCACGAACATAGCCGCCGCAAGGACCGCATATTCGTCAAGGTTAACTGTGCTGCTATTCCGACCGGGCTGTTGGAAAGCGAATTGTTTGGGCATGAAAAGGGTGCATTCACGGGCGCTATCAGTCAGAAAATTGGGAGGCTGGAGCTGGCGGATGGCGGTACGCTCTTCCTGGATGAGGTGGCGGACATTCCCTCGGAAATCCAGCCAAAGCTTTTGCGAGCCCTTCAGGAACAGGAGTTTGAACGGCTAGGGAGCACGCGAACTCTGAAGGTGAACGTTCGCTTGATTGCTGCGACCAACCGCGACCTGGTCAGGATGGTTGCGAAGGGCGAATTTCGCAGCGATCTGTACTACCGCCTAAATGTTTTTCCGATTCGACTCCCACCTCTTCGGGAGCGCAAAGAAGATATTCCACTGCTGGTCGGTTATTTTGTGCAGAAATTCGCGAAGCAGCTTCAAAAGGACATCAAAAGAATCCCGCCGTCTGTAATGAAGGCATTCACAACCTGGGAATGGCCAGGAAACATCCGCGAGTTGGAGAACTTAGTGGAACGCTCTGTCATCCTGACCCGTGGCAAGTCGCTTGACGCGCCGCTTATGGAAATGCGGAAGTTGAGCGGAGAAGAACATGACCGCGAAACGAAGGATTCACGTCAGGCGGAAATAGCGGAAATTGTAAGAAGTACCATTCAGGCACTAAACGGAAAACAGGGGCTGGCCAGCGATCAGGGCAAGAAGATGGCCGATGGCCGTGCGACGAAAAGCGCGGAACGCGCGAAGAAACAGCGGGAAGAGATTATGCGAGCGCTCACGTCAAGCAAGGGCCGCGTGGGCGGGAGTAATGGAGCCGCTGCCCGCCTGGGCATCAATCGCACGACACTCCTGGCGCGGATAAGAAAGCTTGGGATTGATCCCAGAGACTACGCCGCGTGATCGGGCCACCCGGCCCGGTCGAACCGTGTCAAAACTCATAGATTGACACCTTCGACTTCATTCCTGCCGATTTCAATGCCGTCCTGAAATTCAAAGTAGTTACAGCTGCAAAGTTTGGGGGGCGTGTTGCACTCTCGGACCTACAAGGAAGAGTGTGGCATGTTGAAGATCTCTGTCATTAAGAGCCCACGCCAATGCCGAATGGTGGTCGAGGGTATTCTCGTTGAGCCTTGGGTAGCCGAACTCCTTAGCGAGTACACAAAGGCCAAAGAGCATCTTGCTGGCCGTGAACTTGTCATCGATATCACAAACCTCAGTGCCATCAGCGCAGCCGGGGAAGACGCACTCCTGGAACTGATCGACGATCATGCCAGATTCCACTGTGGCGTCTTTACGAAGGAAGTCTTAAAGCAACTCGCGTCGAAGCGACGGTCGAAATGAACCTTGGGAAAATCACGGTGTCGACGATTACGACGACGTTGCACCCATTAAGTTGGGGTCCGCGGTGTCAAGGTTTCAATTTTGACAGTTTTGACACTTGAGCCACGCTTCGCGCTTTGCCTGCAGCGGTCCAGTTAAGGATCAATCAGTTAGCGAAAAACAATATCTGGCATCGAGATTGCCACTGCCAACGGTATAGGAACGCCAGTGAGGATCTGTCAGTCAAAATAAAAGAAAAACATCCAATGAGCGCAAAAAACGCATTAAACGGGCTTGATCCCGCCCGAACAGCTTTGGTGGTGGTACATATGGTTAAGGGCGTGGCCGGGGAGGTCGACACCCCCTTCAACCGGCTTTTCCGGCGGCGTGCCGAGCAGACAGGGATCATCAAGGCCCAGCTACGACTGCTGGACGCGTTCCGCAGAGCGAAGGCTAGAGTGCTCTACACCGCGGTCTCGTACCAGCCAGGGCTCCCCGGGGTCAGCCCGAATTCCCCGCTGTGGCGCACTCTCTTCGATTGTGTCTGCCTGATGGAAGGTACTCCCGCGGTCGAACTCATTGACGAACTCGCCAGGCGGCCCGATGAATCGCTCGTCAGGGGGCAGGCGGCCAACGGGTTCGACCGGACTGTGCTCGACACCATTCTCCGGCTGGCCGGCGTCGACACCCTCGTTCTCGTCGGCATAGCCACTGACGTCGCTGTCGAATCCACCGCGCGCGCTGCATGCGACTTGGGATATCGGACGATCGTCGTCTCCGATGCCTGCACCGCCGACAGCGATGAGAGCCACGCCCGCTCGCTCGACGTGCTCCAAAAGTGGTTTGCCGAGACACCCACCGCCGACGAGGTCCTCAGCGCACTGAAACAGATGCCGGCGCCCATAGCGGCCTAGACATCGGGACGCAGGAGGCAAAATGTCAGACGTACAACAAAAAGCAAGGAGAAGAAATCGAGAAACGAGCTTACCAACTCTTTGAGGAACGTGGATGCAGGGATGGCCATGCTGCTGAGGATTGGATTGATGCGGTGATCCGGCCTGCGCCCCGAGAGCGCGACACAGGTGCAATTCAACCGGGCCGAATAGGCGAGAGAGTGAGGAATATGGCAAGTAACCAGTCAATGCGCATTCCGCCCGCGAGCAAGCGGAGTTCGTCGCCGGCCCTAGGAGTACCGATGCCTACACAGATCGAAGAGAACAAGTCCCTGGTTCGCCGCTTCATCCACGCCATCGAAGGCGGTGACTTCGCGGTCTTCGACGAGATCGTTTCGCCGGACTACAACGACCATCTAGCCGGACAGAGCCCGGGCCGCGAGAACCTCAAGCAGTACTTCGCTGGGGCGCGCTCAGCTTTCCCGGACTTAGAGTTGCCGATCATCTACATGGTCGCCGAGGGCGACAAAGTCGCGGCGCTAACCGGGTTCCGGGGAACCCATAAAGGCAGCTACTAAAGGCAGCTACGGAGGGTTCGAGGCGACCGGTAAGCGGATCGACGGAACGGCCTTCCAGTTGTACCGGATTGAGAATGGACAGCTAGCTGAGCACTGGGAGATTTTGGACTACTGGACGATCATCCGACCGCTCCAAGGGGCCTAAATTGAGCCGCAGGTCGGAAGGCGGAGTTTCACGCAAACAGAGGCTCGCCGCAAGACGGCAAAGGCGTTGGGGTTTGATGGCCGAGATCGTCGCGGATCGTATCAAGGCCGCCTTCCGAAACTCTGAGGCAGTTGTGGACGTTAACCAGGTCATTGGCCAACACTAAACTTGCGAGTCTAATTCGATCCCAAGGGACGAGACAGAGAGGAAAATACTATGAACGCACTTAAGGCTAACTACTTCGATGCCTACCGCAGTCTGAAGCTGACCCGAGATGCTAACGGTGTGCTCGTCGTTGAATTTCACAGCAACGGCGGGCCATGCACCTTCTCGGCACTCCATCACACCGAGGTTGTTGATGCGTTTCACCAGATTGGACAAGATCGAGCGAACAAGATTGTGATCCTGACTGGCGCAGGCGGGGACTTCATCATTGGGGTCGATTGGTCATCCTTCGGCGACGTCTCCGATCCAGGCGTTTGGAGTCAGATTCACGACGAAGGCTCTCAGGTTTTGGAAAACATTGCCAACATCCGCGTGCCGGTCATCGCGGCGATCGAGGGACGCGCGCATATTCACTCAGACTATGCCCTGCTCGCCAATGTGATTGTGGCGGCCGAGGGAGCGACCTTCCAGGACGTGGGGCATTACGCGGAGGGCGTCACGCCGGGCGACGGAATATTTACCACGTGGAGTTATCGCGCTGGAGCAGGACGAGCCGAAGCGTTTCTTCTCCACCCACAGCCGCTGCCGGCGCGCACGGCCCATGAATGGGGAGTGGTCGCGGAAGTAGTGCCAAATGGTAAAGCGCTCAGCCGCGCGCAAGAATTGGCGGAGATATACCTGCAGGCTCCGGAAGTGACGCGCCGCGACACGCGCATCCACTTCATACAACCTTTGAAGGAGCGCATCGTGCATGAAGTTGGCTACGGACTGTCGCTCGAAGGAGCATCCTCGGCTGCCCTCATTAAATCAAAGCAGGCCAAAGCACAGCCAAGTGCGGAGAAGAGGAAGGTCGCATAAGCACCAACCGAACACATCAATCCGGACATGCTTGCCTTCTTCAAAACCACAAGAAGTGCAGCGGCGTGACCAATCGTTCGTATGTGTTCAGCTACAAAGGGCCATTGCTAATGCGCCTTCATCTCAAGAGAGCAGAAAGTCATGCATCATAACAACGGTAGTGCAAAATGTAGTGAAAAGGGCTTGCTGACTCCCGAGAAATCCAAAGTAGCTTGAGGACGCCGCCTGCCGTGTTCACCAGGCCGTGAGAACGGCGAGGATGTTAAGAAGGGAGAGAGAAAATGCCAGTTTCCTTCGAGAGGGACATTAGACCGCTGTTCAGGCAGATTGATATCGACCACATGAACAAACATGACGTTCTGCTCGACAACTACACTTATATGTCGGATCCTTCAACGATCACGGCAACGCTCAAGGTGTCGAGGACAGTCTGACAAACCAATCCATGCCTCCCAATGGCCCTTACTGGAGCAGTGAGCAGTTGATCCTTTACAGGCAGTGGAGAAGCGAAGGATATCGGCCTTAGTCCATAATAAGTTCGGCTCGATCAACGCCTGACGATTGGGCGCTGACGGTTGGAGCGCAAACATCTTGGCTACCGTCTGCGAGACAGGATCAGGGGGCAAGGCCGATTGACCGACACCGCTGAAAAGGACTTGAGGGCGCGGGGGGCATCGAGCTTTTGGCGACCCTTGCGTGTGTCGACCTTCCGCAATCTGTTAGTCGCAGATGTGGTTTCCGACATCGGCACTTTCATGCAGAACGTTGGGGCTGCATGGTTGATGGTGTCACTCGGTGCCGGGCCGATTTACGTCGCGCTCACCCAGACCGCTTCTTCGCTGCCGTACTTTCTGCTGGCCCTTCCCGCGGGTTCCGCCGGCGATATCGTCGACCGCCGCAAGCTGATTCTATTCACCGAGTCGTGGATGATGGGCGTGGCGCTCCTTCTCGCGGTATTGACCATCGCTGGTTTTATGTCGCCCTGGCTCCTGCTGGTGCTGACGTTTGCGCTCTCCGCGGGAGATGCGTTTGAAACCCCGACGTGGCGTGCAATTCTGCCGGAATTGGTGCCCAAGGACGACCTGGCACCAGCTTCTGCGCTTAACGGGATCGAATTCAATCTCGCCCGGGCGGTTGGGCCTGCACTCGCCGGCGTAGTCATAGCTGTCGCGGGCGTCGCCACGGCATTTGTCGCGAACTTTGTGTCATTTGTTGGCGTTATTCTGGTGGTTGCAAGGTGGAAGAGGCCAATTCGCAAGCGGACCGCGCCGCCGGAAACGTTGACGGGCGCCACCGTTGCCGCCATTCGCTACGTCCGCCACTCACCCACGATCCTCACCGTAGTGGTTCGGACCGGCGTAGTCATGTTCTTCTCCAGCGCACTCTTTGCATTATTGCCGACGGTTGCTCGGATCGTAAACGATACCGCAATCGGATACGGGCTCTTGCTCGGATGCTTTGGGGCGGGGGCAATTGGCGGTGCATGGATAATGCAGTTGGCCCGCGCCAGATGCTCGACGGAAGTCATTGTGTCGACTGGCGTGGTCATTTTGGGGTCGGTGATTGTAATGATCAGCAGCTTACACAGGTTGAGCACACTCGCTCCCGTCCTGCTGATTGGCGGTGCGGCTTGGGTCATCTTCATTTCCCTTATCAACGCTCTGGTGCAGAACCTTGCGCCGGACTGGGTACGTGCACGAGTGCTTGCAATCTTTATCCTGGTTTATCAGGGGAGCTTCGCTCTCGGGAGCGCCACTTGGGGCGCAGTGGCCCAACGAGCAGGCATCCGAGTCGCTCTTGTGTGTGCTGGGGTTGGAACAATCGGGAGTGTGATATTCGCGCTCTTCGCAAAGCTTCCTGATTCGACCAAGGATCTGAGTCCATGGAACCACTGGCGCATGCCGGTTGTCGTAAAAGAGGCTGCAGCTGACCTTCACCGGGGACCGGTGTTGGTGGCGGTGGAATATGCTGTCATTCCAGAACGCGAAGCGGAGTTCGTGGAGGCGATCCATCAATATGCTCGCATCCGGCGTCGCGATGGGGCTTATCGCTGGGGTATCTACCGGGATACTGAAGTCGCGAATCGCTATCTGGAGATATTTCTGGTGAATTCGTGGGCGGAACATCTGCGACAACACGAGCGGCAGACACAAGCGGACCGCGAAGTGGAGCAACGCCTATCGAGCTACGTCGCCCACGACCCGGAGGTACGTCATCTGATCTACGCGAATTCGAAAGAAACATAGCGACGAACAAACGGCCCGGGTCGACTGACCGTGAGTCGGCGAAGCCGGCAGCCCTGCTGGAGCGCGCTCAAAAAGCCATCGGTTCGACCACCTCGGCCGTTTCTTAGCGGGTCTGCCTGATTTGGTCCAACGCTATTTGCCGCCTTTCCAAGTTCGAGCCATGAAACGTACTCCCTTGCCTGACAAAGCCTCTATGGCTCTTCTCAAATTGCGGACCTTGGCGACGGGCGATTTCAACGAAGCGAAGTAGCGGAGAATTTCCTTCTTGCGGCTCGGGATGAGGGCATTCCATGAACTCTTTGCTTCCGGGTTTGCTGCCAAGGCCGTGCTAAGCTCTCGAGGCAATGGATGTACTGGTCCGCCGCGGTAATCGCGATCAAAAGATAATTCGACCGTGACGCGATCGCCCACTCTGGTCCCGGAGGCATTGCGAATCGTCTCGTGAAGGTACAGATAGAAGCTGCCATCGCCTGTGGGCATCATGTTAGTACGCCATGATTGCTTCGACTTCCCGTTGATGCGAACCAAAACCGGGAGTGATTTGCGCCAATTCTTTTTGAGACGCCTGGCCACCTCCGCGTCCACGTGAACATAGGGATTGATGCCTCGAGTCTTGATTGTTGAACGGAATCGTATCAACTAGTTTCACCTTCTCTTTGTGGCCCGGTCAGCCAAGAGCAGCGCGGATTAGTGCTCATCGGCGGACGGACCGTAGATTCCTGGTACGGTGGCCTCGTTCAGGCGGAGATACACAGTGAGTTGTCCGCGGTGGTGTGCCATGTGGCAAAAGAGCGATTCGTTCAAGGCCACGTATCGCGGTGCGTCGAACAGAATCCGGCCTCCCATAACGAAGCGCCAAGGCCTCTCGAGGCGCTCGTCGGTTGTTCGCTCAAGGCCTTGCGAGACTTAATGAGCCCATCGTCAAGCGTCTTCAGCAGCCCAATTCTGTTTTCGAGGACCTTGGCCTTGAACGCCTCGGCGGAGGGGTGACTCAAGTCAAGTTCGTCGCGTTCGATCATGAACTCTGCCCAGCCGGGCATGCTGGCGACCAATCCCGACAGGTATCCCAGTGTCATCGATTTCTCGTGAGGCTTCCAATCATTGCGGCCTTCCGGTACCTGCTCCAGGGTTCTGCGCGTGGCCACCGCTTCCCGCTCCAGTTGTGCAAGAAATATCTGCTTCAAATTCATATATACTCCGACTCTGAGATTGGCACTCGGTTTATGAGCCGCTTCTAATGCTGGATACGAGCTGGATGCGTGTCGGGATTAGCTCTATCCGGCTGCTCCAAACCACTTCTCCAGGCCCCCCTGCAACAATTAGTGCTGCCTGTTTTTGGCGCCTGGCACTCGACCTCTGTGAACGTTAATCGCTGTGGGGCCAAATGCTTCGTCAACGTTTTCCTGCTGCCGCGAAGACGGTGGCTGTCGCAGCGAGAAACACGAACTGCAGAAGCGCGCGCGGAAACAAGGCTTCGACTGGCCGTCCGGCAATACTGAGGTGCTGTCGAGCGGCGTGAACGTTTGCTGGGAAAACAGCCAGCAGCAGGAAGCAAAGACCCAAAGCCGCGTAAGGCGCCCCCATTGGCAGCATCAGGCCGACAGCTCCGGCAATCTCTAATACCCCCGTCACGGTGACGAGGAGATCAGGTCTTGGAAAAGCCGGAGGGACCATCGCAATAAGATCCTGACGCCGTTTTCCCCAGTGGGCTGAGGCCGTCAACAAGAACATGCCTGCCTAGGCAAGGCGCAGAGATGTCAGCCAATCAAATTGTGCGGGGAGCCAAACGCTTCCGAACGGATTTACGACAAGCTGGGCGTTTCGAACCGGGTAGAGCTCGTGCTCTCCGCGCTCAGTCACCGCGAAGAACGGGCCGCAGAACCAGACCTGGAGCAATTTGGTGTCCTGAAGTCGGACTTCTGGCCCTTTCAGCCCTTCGCGACTGCATGGTGGCAATACTCGGGCCGGCGTAAGAACCGGTCCCCGAAGAGCGCCATTTCGCTCCCGGTGGAGGGTTTCGCTGTTCCAACCCAAGCTTGCTTGTAATCCAGTCAGGTCAGGAAGTCGCTCCGGCCCTGTGGTTGTTAATTCTGTTCCATTTTGCGGGGCTCGGCGTTGCGACCGGCCCGCCGCTGGTAGTAAACTAACGCTCCGAAACGCCTGTCCCGGCTTGGAATTGTGGGTTTCGCCAGCCAGCAGGGACGTGCGCTCAGCTCCCCCTCCTTCTTACGGAATCTAGCTCTCCATGGCTGCGAGCGTGCCCTCGAAAATCGGGAAGTATGACGTGGTCGGAGTCATCGGCCGGGGCGGGATGGGGATCGTCTACAAAGCCATCGACCCGCGCCTTGATCGCGAGGTAGCGATCAAGATGATGACCGGGGGATTCGTCGACGATCCCGACTTGCGAAAGCGTTTTTTCCGCGAGGCCCAGTCTCTGGCCAACTTGCAACACCCCAACATAGTGACTGTCTACGATCTCGGTGACTATGAGGGCAATCCTTACCTCGTGATGCAGTACCTGGAAGGCGAGACTCTCGACGTTGCCATGGCGCAACACCGAAAGCTAAGTCTTCTGGAAAAATTCAACATCATTATCCAGGTTTGTGGTGGGCTGGCTTATTCCCACAAGCGTTTTGTGGTGCACCGCGATATCAAGCCCGCCAATATCATGCTGGAGAAAGATGGCGGAACCAAGATTTTCGATTTCGGTATTGCCCACGTTGGCGACCAGAGCGTCACTAAGACAGGACAGATGGTCGGCACTCCTCCGTACATGTCGCCGGAGCAGATCAATGGCAAGACCGTCGATGCACGCAGCGACTTATTTTCCGTCGGGGTCGTTCTGTATCAGATGCTTACTGATCATCTTCCGTTTCAAGGAGACAGCCCGGCCCTTACGTTCCTGAAAATTCTGTACGATCCGATTCCAACCCTGAAAACTTATCTTCCCTCGTATCCGCAAGAACTCGATGCGATTCTGGAGCGCGCCCTCGCCAAAAATCCGAACGATCGCTATCACTCCGCGGACGAGTTCGCGCTTGATGTGGGGCACTTGTTGTCGCAGTTCCGACAGGAAGTTGTTGGCCGTCAGATGCGGGAAGTGGGCCTGTTGCTGGAGAGATCTGAGTTGCAGAAAGCAAGGGACCTGCTTCTCCAGGTGCTGAACGTGGATCCGCGACATCTCCCAGCCAGTCAAAGTTTGCGTGATGTGGAGCGGCGCATCAAGAAGGAGGAAATCGGCGAGCAAGTTCGGCGACTGCGGCAGCAGGCGGATGAAGCCCTGTCCCAGCGACAATTGGAGGCTGCTCAGGCCTTTCTGGAACATGCTCTCGAAATCGACAACACAGATCCAGACTTGCGCCAGCACGCGGAGTCGGTCCGAGCCACGATCGCGCAAGCCCGGAAACTGCGCGAGGCCTTGAAGGCGGCGGAATCCGCCCATCAGGACGGGGATCTCGACATCGCACAACAGGCCATTGAAGAGGCTGTGCAGATAGCCCCCGACGACACACAAGCCAAAGCGCTCTACCGGGTCATTCAACGGGAGTGGCTGGAACGCTCACGGCAGCGCCAGATCGAGACCTATTTATTCCAGGCGCGCCAGCATATCTCGGCCCGTAAGTTCACCGACGCGCTGGAGACGTTGAAACTCGCGCAAGGTCTCGATCCCGGCGCTCCCCAGATCCATTCCCTGATGGAGACCGCCACAGCAGGTCTCGAACAGGAGCGGCGGCGTAAAGAAATCGAGGCGGCTGTCCGGGAGATTGAGTCCGCACTCAACAGCGATGATTACCGCGGCGCCTGTCAGAAGGCCGAAGAAGCTCTCACGCGGTTCCCTGAGGAACGCACCATCATCAAACTGAAAGCGCTGGCTGAGAGGCAGCGTCAGATCGAAGAACGCCACCAATTGGTCGAAGAACAACTGGCCCTCGCCCGCAAACTTCTGCAAGTCAACCGGAATGATGAGCTGCTGGCTTCGCTCGAAGCTGCGATCGCAAAGATAGGACCCGAGCCTCGTCTGCAGAGCCTGCTTGGGATCGTCACAGAGAACGTCCAGAGGGAACGACTGGAGCGACGCAAGTCGGAGGCTCTCCAGCAAGCAAGAGAGCTAGTGCGCAACCAGCAGTACGATTCGGCGATCCGCACGTTGGAAAGTGCGCGGGCTGAACTGAAAAACGAACCGGAAGTGGACGATCTTCTGCAATTTGTCAAAGAAGAAGCGGCTGCGGAGAAGCGCCGCCGTGAGACGGAAGCGGTTGCGCAGAAGGCGCGAGCTTTCGTCGCTGAGCAGAAATATGACGACGCGATTCGGGTACTGGAAAGCGCCCTGCAGCAAAAAACCGATCCGGATTTGCGCGTCGCGCTCGCGGAAATCCGCCGTGCTGCCGCTGAATACCACGAAAAAATGGAGACCGCGTTGGTTTCCGCGGAGAAAATGCTGCAGGCGCGGAAATTCGTGGAAGCGGTCAAATTGCTGGAATCTCAGCCACCGGCCTACTTCAGAAATCGGTCGTTCAGCACGCTGTTGGAAAGTGCGCGCAGCCAGGCCGAGCGCATGCGCCGTGTGCGGGAGGTTATCGATCAGTCGCAACGCCTATGCGACAACCGGGACTACCTGGGTGCGCACCGTTTGCTCGATGAGTGGCGGCGCGGGAACGGTACGGAGCCAGAACTCGACGCGCACGATGCCCTGATTGAGCAGCGGCGGATCGACGCCGCGCGCAGTATTGCAGAAAAAGCGATCAGCGACGTGCGCGAGCTTGTTTCCAGCCGTGAATACCAGGCTGGACTCGACAAACTGCAATCGATCGCCGAACTAGTTGCGGATTTACCGGAGGCAATGGCGAAAGAATACCGCTCGTTGCGACAAGTGGCGACGACAGGGCTGGTCGACTCGCGTAAGAGCCAGATAGAGGACTCGGTCGACAAAGGAGAACTCACCCGGGCAGGCAACATCCTGCGGCAGGCACTCGTGCAATTTCCGGGCGAAAGCAACCTCTCGGAACTCGGCAAAGTGGTGGAAGGGGAGAAGACGCGTCGCGGTGCCGCCAAGAAAAAACTCGAACAGGCCCAAGCTGCATTCGACGAGCAGCAATGGCATTCGGGTACCGAACTCCTGGCCGAGGCATTTGCTTCGTCGAATCGCGCCCCAGCCGCGCGGGCGAAGGTAATCGACGCATTTGTGCAGGCCGCATTCCTCGCGGTGGAGACCGACTGGCGCGCCGCCGAGCATCTCCTCAAACGACTGGCATCGTTGAAGCCCGATTACGATCCCCCTTCACTCTTACGCTTGCAGATCCGTGAACACGAGCGCGAAGAGGCGGTCGGCCGTTATCTCGGCCACGCCAAGGCTCTGATCGCGATGGGCAAGTTACACGAAGCCTTGGACAAGGTGAGTGAGGGTCTCAAGTCTCACAACGACGACGTCACGTTGCTGGAAATGCGGAAGTCCGTCCTGGAACGCATCCGGCAGGAAGAGGAGCGGGCAAGACAAGAACGCTCGCGGCTCGAGAAAGAGGCCTTTCTCCGCGACGTCAGCAGTCGTGTGGAACGCGAGCCCTCTCTGGAGCGTCGAATCGCGATTATTGAAGAGGCTCTGACCCGATTTCCTCAAGAGCAGCAATTGCAACAACAGTCCAGCGCGATGCGCGATCTGGTCCTGCGCTTAACCGCGATTAGTGAGGACGCCAGTAAATTTGAAGCTGGCGGGAAGTATGACGAGGCGCTGGCGCAATGGAACATCCTGAGAAGTCTTCATCCCCTTCAGCCGGAACTCGACAGCAACATTGCTCGAGTAACCCGACTGCGCGAACAGGTGCGAGCGAAGGCCAAGGCGGAATGGGTCGAGAAAATCCGGCGAGAGCTCGCCGCTTCCGATTTTGAGCGCACTCAGGCCTTGCTGCGCGAAGCTGCCCAGCAGTTCCCGCGAGATCAAGTCCTGGTTCTGCTCGAAGTGCAACTGGGTGACGCGATCAAGGCGCGAGAGAAGGCAGAGAAGTACCTGGTCGAAGCGAGTCGAGCGTTTGAAAAAATGCGTTGGGCCAAGGGGATCGAGGCCTTAGTCCGGGCCCTCGAATCTGCGCCAACTGATGCAGTCGTCAAGAATCAATCCTTCAATTCCATAGCCAAAGCTTCCGAGGCTGCCTTGGTGACTGATCACCAGACTGCGCGTTTGCTTCTAGACCGGGCGGCCGTGCTCGCGCCTTCGTCGCCCGTGGTTTCGGGTCTGGAACAAAAGATAAAGGAGCGCGAGCGGGAACTGGCCATTGTTGACCGCTTGAATCGAGTGCGGCGTGTGCAACAGGGGGGCGATCTGGAAGCGGCCGGCTTGGAGTTGGACCTTGCTATCAAGTCGTATCCCGAGGAGCACCGCTTTATCCAGGCCAAGATCGAGATCGAGAGGCAGCTACAGGCAATCGAAGAACGTAAGGCGCAGGAACGCGAAAGAGCACGGCAGGCCGAACTAGAGCGGGAAGAACGCAAGCGGCAGGAAGCCGCCCGGCTCGAACGCGTGCGCGCTGAAGAAGCCGAACGCAAGCGCCTAGAAGAGGAGAAATGGGGCCGTCTGCGCGCCGAGCAGCTTGAGCGGGAACGGAAGGAAGCTACCGAACGCGAGCGTATTCGCGCCGAGGAAGCCGAACGTAAGCGACTGGAAGAGGAAAAGCAGAAACGCCTGCGCGCCGAGCAGCTTGAGCGGGAACGGAAGGAAGCCGCCGAACACGAGCGCCTTCGCGCCGAAGAAGCCGAACGTCAGCGACTGGAAGAGGAAAAGCAGAAACGCCTGCGCGCCGAGCAGCTTGAGCGGGAACGGAAGGAAGCCGGCGAACGCGAGCGTATTCGCGCCGAGGAAGCCGAACGTAAGCGACTGGAAGAGGAAAAGCAGAAGCGCCTGTGCGCCGAACAGCTTGAGCGAGAACGGAAGGAAGCTGCTGAAGGCGAGCGCATTCGTGCCGAAGAAGCTGAGCGCAAGCGTTTGGAGAAGATCGAGCAAGAGAAAGCCCTCGCCCTGCAGCGCGAGCGAGAACGACAGCGCGAGCAGGAGCGTTTGAAAGGGCTCGAGCAGGAGCGGTTGCAAGCTGAAAAGCGCCGCCGCGAGGAACAGCAGCGCCTGCAGGAGGAAGAGCTTCGAAAGCAGGAACAGCTTCGGAAGGAACGGGAACTCGCCAAGCAACAAGAGCGGGAGCGCAAAGAACAGGAGAAATCCCGCAAACGCAAGGAACGCGAACGGAAAGAAGCTGCCGCAGCCGAGAAACGCAAGCAGGAGCAAGAAGCGAAGCATTTGCGTGAAGAAGAACGCCGCAAGGAGGCGCTCCAGCAGAAGGAAAAGAAGGCTGCTCCGATCCCGGTTCCACCGCAGGAAAATGTCGAAATGTCGGCGACCCGGGTCCTGAGTGCGCCGGAGCCCGCGCCAAAAGCGTCTGCCAAGGCCGCCGATCAGGCCCGGCAGGAATCGATTCCGCAAGCGGGTCTGCTGGCATCGGTGAACTCTGGGACTCGCAAGGTCATCTTCGCGGGCACTGCAGTCCTGCTTGTGGCGGTAGCGGTCATCCTCTGGCGGCTTCTGGTGCCGCACACCATCAAGATTCAGGTCACGTCCATACCGGACGGTGCCTCGGTGACGATCACCGCTCCAAATCAGCCGACGTTTAAGCGTGAATGTGTCACCCCGCGTTGCGGCCTTGATTTGGATCCCGGACCGTACGCGCTGGAGATCAGACACGAAGGTTTTGAGCCGTCAACCCAGACAATTCAAGTCGGTGCGAACGGCGCGCACTCTTTTTCTGTAACGTTAGTCGCGACGGCTACACCATCTGGAGGAGGCACCTCCACAACCGAAAAGATGGCGGACCTACAAGTTCGAGGTCTCAAGGACGGCTCCGAATTGTACGTGGACGGAAAATCAGCAGGGCGCGTAGGCCACAAGGGCGAGATCGCGGTCCAAGTGCAGGCGGGCGAGCACCGGGTGAAAGTACTTGCCAAAAACGAAAAGTCGATAATAGTAGTGCGCAACTTCGTAGCTGGCCAAGTCGTCTCTTTGGGGAGAGACGAGTTTTTCCCCCACACAGTGCTAGCGCCGGAAGATGTGGACTGGCAGAAGGTGCTGGATTCCACCCCCACAGTCGATTCTTTAGAAAAATTTCTCCAGAAATACCCGAGCGGCACACATCGCGCCGAGGCTAGGGATATGTTGGAAAGTTCGTACTGGGACAAAGATTCCCACGCCAACACGGCGGGCTCTTACCGCGAATATCTCGGCCACTTCCCGCAGGGTCCTCACGCCGGGGCGGCGGCGGAAGAACTCGCCTACTTGGACGCCTACAGTCAGAAGGATCCAGCGAGCTTGGATGCGTTCGTTTCGAGGTATCCATCCAGCCGGCATCGGGCTGAAATCGGTGGTCTTCGCGATGACGCAACCTGGAAGAGAACTGACCCCGCTGACGAGGACAGCTTGAATGCCTATCTGAAGGCGTTTCCAAGCGGGGGCCATGTTGGAGAAGCAAAGGGCAGGCTGGGCGAAATTCACGACGATGAAGCCTGGCAACGAACTAATCGGGGTGATGAAAACAGTCTGAATGCGTACCTGAAAGCATTTCCTGGCGGTAAGCACGCGGAAGGAGCCAGTGATCTGGTTGCCAAGATTCATGCATCCGCGAATGCTGGTGGTGCGAAGCCTCCAAGGCCGTCACAGAAGGAACTCGACGATGCCGCGATACGCGTTTTGCTAAAAGGATATGAATCTGCTTTTGATACCAGGAACGTGGATGCACTGCTGAAGATTTGGCCGAGTATGGGAACAAAGGAATATAGAAAGCTCAAGGATACGTTTGCTGCCCTGAGCTCGATGAGTATGCAAGTAGAGATCCGAGATATCGAGTTCAGCGGAACAGGCGATACGGCTACCGTGAACACACTTATGTCCCAAAGTGCACGGGTGAGCGGAGGGGGAGGGAATCAACCGCCGCCTCATAAAGATCAGGCAGTATTTGAACTGACGAAAACGAACGGAAGCTGGATCATTAGAAACGTTCGATAACAATCGGTGCAATCTTCCCCTTTGAAGTTTTGGCCGGAGGGACCTTGTCTCGCCGAGGCAGTTACTACCGTGAAAATTCCCGGGCACCGGGGCCCCCTTATGAATTGTTTAGGAGATTCAGCCATGAGAAAGCCGTTCGCGTTTGTCGGGTTCCTCGCTATGATCTTCAGCGGGGTGAGCGTTTTCGCGCAAGGTCCGTGCTCGGTTCAGAGCAGCAAACTGGCCTGCGTGATTCCGCAAGAATATGGATTTGTCACCGCGCCAAACGGTCAGAACATACCCAATTTCAATAACGTTCTGTACGATGCTCCAGTCTCGCCGCTTGCTCCCCCAGGCATTAGAAATAGCCACCCGGGCCACTTCGTGTCCGATTTCTCGAGTGAATTGGCGTCCTTAGCGGGCGCGATTGGCCGCCAGGCAAACTTGTTACCGATCGCGTCTCCATCCTCCGGAGTGCTACTTACGTACGACCCTTCGGTTAAGACCTTTGTAGTCAGTACAAACAGCCTGGGCCCAATCCTAGGTGAGCGCGGCAATACAATCGGTCGTCACAAGCTGTTTGTCGGCTTCAGCTACCAGTATTTTAACTTCGACAAGATTGATAGCGTGAATATGCGCAACATCTCGGCGATCCAGACGCATCGGCCCGACAATATAGACGACGCCGTTCCCGGAACACCCAACCCAATCAACTGCGATCCTTCAGTCTCACCTTCGGCGCAGCATTTAGGCGGATGTGCATTTGTTCGC
>Ga0210408_10000443_pt1 | contig 53797 bp, 36 predicted proteins | sample IncBWH4MmetaG_FD_155471 | JGI IMG/M metagenome (GOLD analysis project Ga0210408, IMG submission 155471) | Forest soil microbial communities from Barre Woods Harvard Forest LTER site, Petersham, Massachusetts, United States - Inc-BW-H-4-M | ecosystem: Environmental > Terrestrial > Soil >...
AGCCGTCCGTCGCGGCAACCGTTCTTATGTCGTGACCGGAAAAGCGCGCCGGTTGCGCGACGGCTCGGCCCTGCGTGGCGGTTGCGTTGAGCGGCGCCACTTGCGCGTCCGCCGCCAGGCAGCGTCCTTGCGGCACGCTCGCCAGCTCGCCGTCGTTCCACACCCCGACCGCGCCGACGACGTGGCTGTAGCACGGATTCGAGAAGAACTTGGACGTGTCGCCGTTGTTGTTCCATGCAGCCCATGCCTTCTTCAGCAGGTCCGCAAGGTCCTCGTAGGTGCGCGGCTGCTCCGCCGTATCGTTCAAGATGCCGTTCATGAAATAGAGATTCACGTACGCAGCGAAGCGCACCATGATTCCCTGCGCCCCCGGCTGCGCAGCGGCGTGCTTGAGCTTGGTAATGAGCTGCGAGGTGCTCGCGGTCGGCCAAGCCACTTGGCCATAGGGGATGCAGGTCTGAAAGCAGACACCGATCCTGGAGGCCGGCGCCGTCAGCATCGCCGTCGAATCGTAGATACGCGACGGATTGAGCCAGCGAGAGTGCATGCGAAACGCCCGCGGCCCGCTGAAGGTGTCGGCGCCGCTACCGAAGCCGATCTGCCCGAAATAGATCTGGCTCGACCACGGCGAGGCGGGGTTGGTGTCGACCAGTCGTCCGGGGCCGGCGCCGCCATCTCCGTTGATGCTGACAGGCCCACCGATGATGGGATCGCTCGTCACCGGCTTCTGATATTCAGTGTCGCCGCCGACGATCGTCGTCGTGTATTTGTCGTGCTGCACGAATGAGACGCCGTGGGTCCCGAACATGTTCCATTCGGTGGGAATGCGGCGGCCGGGCGGCGGATTGTCGTTGGGGTTATCATCATCCTGCAAAGTGATGGCCCAGGGGCGAAACTTGGTGGTGAAGTTGTCCTTGTTGATGCCCTGGGTCGACAGGAACGACCAATTGAGAGCCGCGTTGACGGGATCATAGGTCGGGAACTTGACCCAATCGTTGTTGTTGAAGGTGCACGGATCCCACGCCATGTATCCTTTGAAATAGATGCGCGGAAAGGACAGCACGCTCATTGATCGCTCCTTGTGAGCTCGAGTTCGCTCGTAATCTCTACCGTTCGGTTTGGTCTATTGCGGCAAGGCCGCCACCAACCGCATCATCGCCTGCTCGTCGTCACTTGCGATCTCGCCCTCGCGGCTCCAGGCAATGCCGACGACCGCGAGCACGCCGCCGGTTGCGTCGAGAACCGGCAGCGCCACGGCTGCCTGCGCGTTGACGGCCTTGGCGCCGGGCTTGACGGTGCCGCTGTCGTCGGTTTGCAGGTTGCAGGTTTGCACCGGCTGTTTGCCGACCTGAGCCGCGCCCGCCATCCCCTTGCCGTGCGGCACATGCGCCACGATGGCCACCACGTTGGGGGGAATGTTGTGCGCGGCCGTCAGGTAGAGGTCGTCTCCGCGCTGCACATGCACGGTGCCCGCGCTCCCACCGAGCTTTGCGATCAACCCTTCCAACCAATGCTGCTGGGCCTGGTTCCGCTCGAACATGCTTGCTCTGGTGGTTCGCGTCCCCGGTAGCCACCCTGGCTCCGGCGCGGTTGGCGCGATGAAAGACACTGCGTCCCGTAGGAAGGATTGCGCCGATGACTCCCAACTCGGCGCGAGGCTGGCATTTTTCCCCACCTGCTGCAAGCTAGGCGCGAGGTGAGGAGAACTACCAGCCCCAACGGCCGCGCACCGTGCCGCGGAACACCCAATAGGACCTGGCCGGAGCTTGCCGCGAGCGGGGTTGTCGCAGACGGGCCCGACGCGCTGGCGCCTCGCCCTGATGCAGCCGCTCCGACTCGGCGCGGCTGCCGGTAGCTCGCCCGCACGAAATCGTGACCCGAATTCGGGCATCTTTTCTTGAATACTTATCGATTGTGTGTATATACTTTATCGCTTTCGCACCAAATGGCGAAAGCGGGCTGTTTGAAAAGTGATGGCAGTGTTGCGCCGGCGTGACCAAGGCCGGTACCTCACAGGCACGGTTTGGTTGACCTCGGAACGAGAGAAAAGTATGAAATTTCAAAGGTATATTGACATTGCCTCAAAAGTATCAAGCGCAGGGCGGCGAGCGACGATTGTAAACAACAATGAAAATACAATGGGCGCTGGGCCTAATCCACCTGGTAGCGGATCGATGACCACGAGCAATATCAAACATTTGCCGACCTTTGCTCGGAGGCGAGCGAGCGCCCGGAACAATGAGATAACAAGGCTGGAAACAACGCGACAACAACACGGAACAAGGGACCATGGAACCGGCCGGAACATGGCAGGCGCATCATGCTCATTATTACAAACGGTTGCTTGCAGATCGTTGCTGATTTCGACGAATAGATATGCCGATGGCGGAGAAGCCTAGTCATGGACCCCGCCGCGGCGCCGTCCGTTCCGTGTAAATCCCTGTTAATTCCGCGCTCGGGGGCGGTGCAGCCAGGCCTCCGCGTGGAGCCGAGCCTTGCCGATGCTTGCAGATCGTTGCTGATTCCGCAGAAAGTCGCCGCGCCGCCCGGCCGGGCCTCACGCCATCCCATGCCGGTCGAGAAAGCGGTACCAGGCGATGAATCCCGCCGCGACCGCGTTGGAGAGACCGTAGAGCGGCATGGGCCGCATCGGCGTGAGCGGCAACGGCAGCGCGGCCTCGTTGCCGCTCGCCACATAGGCGGCCATCGCCTGGCCCATCGCGGTCTGAAGCGCGATGCCGCGGCCCATGCAGCCGATGTCGATCAGGAGGCCGGGCGCCGGCGCATGCAGATGCGGCAGGAAATCGCGGGTGATGGCGACACGGCCGCACCAGCGATAGGCGATCGGCCCGCCCTGCGCCTGGGGAAACAGGCGCGGCAGCATGGCTTCGAGATGCGCCCAATCGGCCTCGCCTTGCGGTTCGCGCAGCGGCCCGCGCCCGCCCACCAGCAGCCGGCCCTGGTCGTCGAGGCGGAAGTAAACGAGCAGGCGGCGCGCGTCGGACGACACCTGGCCGAACGGCAGGATCGACTTTCTGATATTGTCGGACAGAGGCTCGGTCGCGATCTGATAGGAGTTGGGCGCGATCACCGTTTGTTTGAGGCGCGGCCAGAGATCCCCGCCATAGGCGTTGGTGCACATGACGACCTGATCGGCCGTGACGCGGGCGCCGCCGCGGGTGGTGACGATCCACTTGCCGCCGCTGCGCTCGAGCCCGGTCGCCGGAGTGTCGCCATGGATCACCGCGCCTGCGGCTTGCGCCGCGCGCACCAGGCCGCGCGCGTAGGCGAGCGGCTGCACCGCGCCGCCGCGCCGGTCGATCCAGCTCGCGAGATATTGCGTCGTGCCGAGGTGGCGGTCGGTCTCCTGCTTGTCGAGAAAGGAAACCGGAGCGCCGCGGCGCTCCCATTCGCCGGCGCGACGCTTAACCGTCTCGACGGTGGCGGCCGAATGGGCGCCCTGGATCCAGCCGCTGCGCACATGCGGCACGTCCATGCGGTGGCGCGCGATCAGATCGAAAACGGCGTCGGCGGCGCGGCCGGCGAAGTCGACGACGCGCGGCCCGCGCTCGGGACCGAACATCGTCTTGAGCTCGTCGGGATCGTACTTGAGCCCGGGAATGACTTGCCCGCCGTTACGGCCGGAGCCGCCCCAGCCGGGCTCGCGCGCCTCGAGCACGATTGTTTGAATGCCGCGTTCGGCAAGCGCGAGCGCGGTCGAGAGGCCGGCGTAGCCGGCGCCGATCACGCATACGTCGGCGCGCGCGGAACTCTCGAGCGGCGGGGTCGCCGGCGCGGGCGGCGCGGTCGCCGCCCAGAGCGAGGGAGCGAGCGGGAACGGTTCCGCCATTCATCCCTCCCCCGCAGGGGGAGGGTGGCGCCGCGCGTCAGCGCGGCGACGGGTGGGGGGTGGCCCGCCCCGCTCTGTGACTACGCGGTCGATATCCATGAGCACGCCTTCGAGATTGCGATCGATCTCGTTGTTCCAGTAGCGCAATACAGTGAACCCGCGCGCGGCAAAGTGCGCGTCGCGCACTCGGTCTCTTTCCTGGTGCCGATCGAAGTTATGTTGGCCGCCATCAACCTCCACAACCACGCCCGCTCGCAAACATACGAAATCCACGATGTAGCTATCGCGTGGCGCCTGCCGGCGAAAATGAAATCCGCGAGAACGCCACGAGCGCAGATGAACCCAGAGTTTCACTTCCTGACGGGTCATGGACTTGCGGAGCTGGCGCGCGCGTTCGTTAGCCATCAGAAAAGCCCCCACCCGGCCGCCATCGCTGCGCGATGGCGGCCACCCTCCCCCTGCGGGGGAGGGATAAGCGCACGCCACCAAGCTCGATCATTTCTTACTTCTGCCGAACCGACGCTCGAGCCAGGATACAAATACCATAAGCGGGAGGCTCATGACGAGATAGAGCGCGGCGACGAGGGTGAACACCGTCGTGTTCTGGAAAGTCGACGAGGCGATCAGCTTGCCCTGCAGCGCGAGTTCGGCGACCGTGATGGTGGAGGCCTGCGAGGAATCCTTGAGCATCATGATCATGATGTTGCCGTAGGGCGGCAGCATGATGCGGACCGCCTGGGGCAGCACCACCTTGCGCATCGTGAGCCCCCAGCCGAGCCCGAGCGAGTATGCCGACTCGATCTGCCCGCGGTCGATCGCCTCGATGCCGGCGCGAAAATTCTCCGACTGATAGGCCGAATAGGCGATGCCCAGTCCGACGATCGCCGCCTGCAGCGCCGTGAGCGTGATGCCGAAGTCGGGCAGCACGAAATAGATGTAGAACAACTGCACGATGATCGGGATGCCGCGGATGACGTTGACGACGACGACGGCGACGGCCGCGAGCGCGCGCACGCCTGACACCCGCATCAGCGCCCACACCATGCCGAGCACGGTCGAGAGCACCAGCGAACCGAGCGTCACCAGAATGGTGTTGCGCACGCCCAGCAGCAGGATGGGCATGAACTCGATCGACTCGGTGAGGAAACGATTCATTCTTACCTCTCCCCGCTTGCGGGGAGAGGTCGACGCGCGAAGCGCGTCGGGTGAGGGGGACTCTCCGCAACGCGCGATCGTCGAAACAGCCCCTCACCCCGACCCTCTCCCCGCTTTGCGGGGAGAGGGAGCTGCCAGGCCCTCACTCCAGTCCCCACTTCGCGAGTATTTGTTTGAGGGTTCCGTCGGCTTTCAGCTTCGCGAGCGAGGCGTCGATCTTGGTGAGCAGCTCGCCGTCGCTTTTGCGCACGCCGATGCCGATCGAGCCGAGCACCGTCGCCTTGTAGCTTTTGACGAGCCGCACCTGCGGGAAGATGCCCTGCTGCAGGTTGTAGGCGAGGATCGGATAATCGGCGAAGCCGGCCTTGAGCCGGCCGTTGTTCACGTCGCGCAGGATGTCGGGGATCGAGTCGTAGATTTTCACGTCGGCGAACAGGCCGGTCTTCTTGAGCGGCTCGACGTAAACCGTGCCGACCTGAGCCCCGACCGTCTCGCCCCTGAGGTCTTCGAAGCTCGTGTATTCCTTGGTATCGGCCTTCGCCACCACCAGGCCCTCGCCGTAGGAATAGACCGGCGCGGAGAAATCGATCACCTCCTTGCGCGCGGGCGTGATGTACATCGCCGCCGAGATGATATCGATCTTGCCCGAGGTGAGCGACGCGATCAGCGTCGAGAACTGCATCGGCTCGATCGTCACCGCAAAGCCCGCGTCCTTGCCGGCCGCGGTGACGAGATCGACCATCACGCCCTGGATGGTGTTGGTCTTGGTGTCGAGGAAAGTGAACGGGATGCCGGTCGGGGTCGAGCCGACCTTGAGCACCGGCTGCGCGCCTGCGGGCGGCGCGAATGCGAGCGCAGCGAGGGTCGCCAAAGCCACGAAAACGTTGCGAAGAATCATGACCGCCTCCCCTTCGCTTTCGGCACGCGCGTGCCGCAGGCTCGCATCATTTCATGCCTACGCCAGCAAGGGAAAGCCGGTGCGCCGCGGGGCCGTCCGGCATTGAACTTGCGGCCCTGCTTGGGTATACGGGCGCGGCTGCGACAACCGACCCGGGCGCTCGTGTGGCGCCGGGCGCGGGCTCCAGAAGCATGCAAGGGTTGCCGATGTCCTCGACCTTCGACACCGTCGCCAACATCATCGCCGAGACCTGCGACGATGTCCCGCGCGACAGCATTAAGCCGGAGAGTCACGCCATCAACGACCTCGGCATCGACAGCCTGGATTTCCTCGACATCGCCTTTGCCATCGACAAAGCGTTCGGCATCAAGCTGCCGATCGAGCGCTGGACCCAGGAGGTCAACGACGGCGAGGCGACCACCGAGCAGTATTTCGTGCTCGAAAATCTGTGCGCCCGCATCGACGACATGGTCGCCGCCAGGAGCGCGTGACCGCAGGCCTATGCGCCTCGAGCATTTCCAGCTGATCGACCGCATCCTCGCCGTTTCTCTTGAGGACCGCACGATCCGCACCGAGGCCACGGTCCCGACCGTGAGCACCATCTTTCAGGGCCATTTCCCCGGTATGCCGCTGATGCCGGGCGTGTTGCTGCTCGAATGCATGGCGCAGACCGCGGGCTGGCTGATAATCGCGCTCACCAAATTCGAGCGCATGCCGTTCTTCGTCGGCGCCAACGGCCTCAAGCTGCGCCGCTTCGTGGCGCCCGGCGAGCAGCTCAACGGCGAGGCCGGACTGGTGCACGAAGGCTCGGGCTTCGCGGTCACCAAGGCGCGCCTCACCGGCGACGGCAAGCCGGTATGCGAAGCCGAAATCAGGTTCCGCACCGTGCCGTTCGAGAATGAGGAACTTCGCGCGCACGTTCATTCCTGGGCGCACCAGCTCGCGTTCCCGCTCGCGGTGCCGAGCCATGGCTGACGCGCGCCAGGCCGTCATCACCGGCGTCGGCGTTCTCTCCTGCCTGGGCGAAGGCCCCGACGCCCATTGGCGGCGCCTGATGGAGGGAAAGCCGGCCGACGGCACGAAGACGATCGGCCCCTATGTGGTGCATCCGATCGGCGCGGTCGATTTCGACAAACAAATTCCCAAGCGCGGTGACCAGCGGCAGATGGAACCGTGGCAGCGCATCGGCACCTACGCGGCCGGCCTCACGCTCGAGAGCGCCGGCATCAAGAGCAAGCCCGAGCTGCTCGCCCAGACCGACATGATCGTGGCCGCAGGCAGCGGCGAGCGCGACCTCGCGGTCGACGCGGCGATCATCGAGGGGCTGCCCAAGGCGCCGAGCCCCGCCGCCTATCTCAACGAACGGCTGATGAACGACCTGCGGCCGACGCTGTTTCTGGCGCAGTTATCGAACCTGCTTGCCGGAAATATCTCCATCGTGCACGGCGTCACCGGCTCCTCGCGCACCTTCATGGGCGAAGAAGCAGCCGGGGTCGACGCGGTGCGCATCGCGTTGGCGCGCATTCACGCCGGCCAGAGCGAGCTTGCGCTCGTCGGCGGGTCGCACAACGGCGAACGCAAGGATTTGCTGGCGCAATACGACTTCGGCGGATATTTGCTCAAAGGCGCGTATCGCCCGGTCTGGGAACGCGCGCCCGAGGGCGGCTTCGCCTCGGCTTCGCTCGGCGCTTTCCTGATCATCGAGGAGCGCGCGCACGCTGAGAAACGCGGCGCGAGGCCCCTCGCGCAGTTGAGTGCGGTTTTCTCCGATCGTTACGAGCGCAAGGAAGGTGGCGTGAGGGCATCGCTGCAGCGGCTGTGGGAGAAGATCGCGCCGTTGCTTGACGCCGGTCATTACGCGGTGTTCTCGGGCGCGAGCGGCGCCGAACCCGCGACCGGCGAGGAACGCGCGTTCCTCGCCGAGCTTGGGGTTGCCGTGCGCGCGCCCGGCAGTTATGTCGGGCACGGACCCGAACCGCAATTCGCTATGAATGCAGCGCTCGCAACGCTCGCGCTTTCGCACGGCCAACTCTATCCGCCGTGCGACCGAACCGGCATGGAAAAAGACATGACGGAAAAATTGACCCAGGTGGTCATCACCGGGGTCGGGCATTGGCGCGGCGAAGGCCTCGCGCTGATCGAGGCGGTGGAAGGCTAGAGCATGATCCCGAAAAGTGGATACCGGTTTTCGGACAAGATCATGCTCCAATTGCAAAGGAGATGATCTGATGACGGGAGCGGCAGACAAGTCCGGACGCCCGATCGTGGTCGTCACCGGCATGGGCGTCGTCACCTCGCTCGGCATCGGCGTCGAGGACAACTGGCGCAAGCTCACCGCCGGCGAATCCGGCATCCGTCAGATCAGCCGGTTCGAGACCGAGGGTCTCAAGACCCGCATCGCCGGCACCGTCGATTTCGTGCTGGTCGAGCCGTTCTGCGGCCCTGCGCTGTGCGAACGCATCGGGGAAATGGCGGCGCAAGAAGCGGTGACCCAGTCCCGCATCGGCGGCCGCGGCCGCTTCCCCGGTCCGCTGTTTGTCGCCGTGCCGCCCAACGAGGTCGAGTGGCCGCAGCGCCAGGAGATGGGTGCGGTTGCCCGGGGCAACGACGCGTTCGATTACGACAACGTGCTGCGCGCCGCGAGCACCGGAGCGTTCAAAAAATACGGATCGAGGTTCTTATTTGCTTCCATCGCCGACCGCCTGGCCGAGGCGTTCGGAACGCAAGGCTCCCCCATCTCGGTCACCACCGCCTGCGCGTCCGGCGCAAGCGCGATCCAGCTTGGCGTCGAAGCGATCCGCCGCGGCGAGACCGAAGCGGCGCTATGCGTCGGCACCGACGGAGAGGTGAGCCCGGAAACCTTGATTCGGTTTTCGCTGCTCTCGGCACTCTCGACCCAGAACGATCCGGCTCAGGCCGCGGCGAAGCCGTTCTCGAAAAACCGTGACGGCTTCGTGATGGCGGAAGGCGCGGCCGCGCTGGTGCTGGAAAGTCTCGCGGCCGCCAAGGCGCGCGGCGCGCAGATTCTCGGCGTGATCGCCGGCTGCGGCGAGGCGGCGGATTCCTTCCACCGCACCCGCTCGAGCCCGGACGGCAAACCGATCATCGCCAGCGTGCACAACGCGATCGCCGACGCCGGCCTCACACCCGAGGACATCGACTACATCAACGCCCACGGCACCGGCACGCCGGAAAACGACAAAATGGAGTACCTCGGCGTCGCGAGCGTGCTCGGCGAGCGTACCAAGGACGTGCCGGTCTCGTCGAACAAATCGATGATCGGCCACACGCTTTCGGCTGCCGGGACGGTCGAGGCGGTGTTCACCCTGCTCACCCTGGCGCATCAACGCATTCCGCCGACGATCAATTATCACGTGCCGGACCCGGCGATCCCGCTCGACGTGGTGCCGAACCAGGCGCGCGACGCCAAGGTCGCCCATGCGCTCTCGAACTCATTCGGCTTCGGCGGCCAGAACGTCTCGCTGGTGATGAGCCGCGAGGCGGCCTAGCGCCCCCGCGCGCTCTATTTCCACCATGCGCGCGCTCACGCTCATCGCCGACCGCAAGCTTGAACTCGCCGAGCTGCCGGCGCCTCCCCCGCCCGCGGCCGGCGAGGTTCAGATCCGCGTCCGCGCGGTGGCGCTCAACCATATCGACGTCTGGGGCTGGCGCGGGATGGCCTTCGCCAAGCGCAAGCTGCCGCTGGTGGTGGGCGCGGAAGCCTCGGGCGAGGTCGCCGCGGCCGGACCTGACGTCAACGATTTCAAACCGGGCGACCGCGTCGTCATGTACGGCGCGCTCACCTGCGGCGTCTGCCGCGCCTGCCGCGAGGGACGTGACAATCTGTGCGAGGACGTGAAGGGCCTCATGGGATTTCACGTCGACGGCTTCGCGCGCGAGTTCGTCAATCTGCCGGCGCGGCTCGTCATCCCGGTTCCGGCGGGGGTCGATTTCCCCGACGCCGCCTGCGCCCCGATCGCGTTTTCCACCGTCGAACACATGCTGTTCGACAACGCCAAGCTTCAGCCGGGCGAGACCATTCTGGTGCACGCCGGCGGCTCGGGCATCGGCACCGTCGCGATCCAGATGGCCAAAGCGCTCGGCTGCACCGTCATCACGACCGTGGGCGACGAGACCAAGGCGGAGAAGGCGCGCGCACTCGGCGCCGACCACGTGATCAACTACCGCACCGACCGCTTCGAGCATGCCGTGCGCAAGCTTACGGCCAAGAAAGGCGTCGACGTCGTGTTCGAGCACGTGGGCGCCGATACGTTTGCGGGCTCGCTGCTCTCGCTCAAACGCGGGGGGCGGCTCGTGACCTGCGGCGCGACCTCGGGGCCGACTGTTATACTCAATTTAATGCAGCTGTTCCAGCGGCAGTACCGCATCTTCGGCTCGTTCGGAGCCTCGATGCGCAACGTGCGCGACGGCCTCGCCAAGATGTCGGCCGGGATGAAGCCGGTGATCGACACTGAAGTGCCGCTCGCCGATTTCCAGCGCGGGCTCGAGCACCTGGAAAGCCGGCAGGTGTTCGGCAAAATCATCGTGCGCTTCTAACAAAGCATGATCTCCGCGGCCCGTTTCGCTCGGCAATCGGCCGTCCGCCTCAAGCGCGCCGGCGACGCCGTGATCGGCCGCGTGACCGTGTGGCTGCTGAAAACGTTGCGGCTTGTCGACCCGGATCTACTCGGGCGATTTTTTGCTCGCCTCCTGCGCACGGCCGGCCCGTGGCTGCGGGAGCATCGGCTCGGCCGTGCGCAACTTGCGGCCGCCTTTCCGGAAAAGTCCGCGACCGAAATCGAGCAAATTCTCTTAAGCGTGTGGGACAACCTCGGCCGGGTTGCCGGCGAGTTCGCCCGCCTCGATCAGCTGTGGGACTACGACCGCCGCCGGCCGGATGCCGGTCGCATCCTCTCCTCCCCCGAGGGCGACGCACGCATCGACCGCATGCGGGAGGACGGCAAGCCCGCGCTGGTGTTCGCCGCCCACCTTGCCAACTGGGAACTGCCGGCGCTCGCCGCGCGCGGGCATGGGCTCGACTCGGCGGTGCTCTACCGGCGGCCCAACCTGCAGGCGGTGGCGGACGCGGTCGTCGAATTGCGCGCCGGCAGCATGGGCGTGCTGATCGCGAGCGGACCGGAAGCCCCGTTCCGACTGATCGATGCCCTCAAGGCGGGTTTGCACGTCGCGATGCTGGTCGATCAGCATTACGGCAACGGGCCCGAGGTGACCTTCTTCGGCCGCCCCTGCCGCGTGAACCCGATGCTGGCGCGGCTCGCGCGGCACGTCGATTGCCCGATCTACGGCACGCGCGCGGTGCGCCTGCCGGACGGCCGGATGCGGGTCGACCTCGTCGGCCCGGTCGAGGTGCCGCGCGATCCCGATGGCCGGGTGAACGTGCAGGGCACGATGCAGACGATCACATCGATCGTCGAAGACTGGGTGCGCGACCATCCGGAGCAGTGGCTGTGGCTGCACCGCCGATGGCGATGAACCTCACATCCCGGTCTTCACCCGCGTCCACAGGCGGTTCATCATGCGCTGCGTCTTCTGGTCATGCGCCGAGATGGTGTAGAGGCGCGCCAACATCTCGGCGTCGGGATAGATGCTGCGGTCGTTGAGGATCGCGGGATCGATCAGAGCGCGGCTCGCCGCGTTGCCGTTGGCATAAGCGATGAAGTCGCTGTTCTTGGCCGCGACCTCGGGCTTGAGCAGATAATTGATCAGCGCGTGCGCCTCCTCCGGATGCTCGGCGTCCTTCGGAATGGCGAGATTGTCGAACCACAGCTGCGCGCCGTCGCGCGGGATTGAATAGCCGACCTCGACGCCGTTCTTGGCCTCGGCCGCGCGTTTCTGCGCCTGCTTCACGTCGCCGGAAAATCCGAGCACGAGGCAGATGTCGCCGGTCGCGAGTGCGTTGAGATATTCGGACGAGTGGAATTTCCGCACATAGGGCCGCACCTTGGCCACGAGATCGGCAGCCTTCTCCAGATCGGCCTGACTGGTGCTGTTGGGATCGAGATGAAGATAGTGGAGCGCGGCCGGCAGCACGTCGTCCGAGGAATCGAGCATGTAAACGCCGCAATCCTTGAACTTGGCGATCAGCTCCGGTTTGAACAGCACGTCCCAGCTGTCGATCGGCCGTCCGTCGAGCGCCGCTTTCGCCTTGGCAACGTTGTAGCCGATGCCCACCGTCCCCCACATGTAGTTGACGGAATACTCGTTACCTGGATCGTAGACCGCGAGCCGGCGCAAAATCTCGTCCCACGCGTTGACGAGATTGGGCAGCTTCGATTTGTCGAGTTTCCGGAAGACGCCGGCCTTGATCTGGCGCTGGAGGAAATAGGCGCTCGGCACCACCACGTCGTAACCGGATTTGCCGGCGAGCAGCTTGGTCTCGAGGATGTCGTTGGAATCGAACGTGTCGTACTGCACGCGTGTCTGCGTGGCCGCGGTAAAGTCGGCGAGCACGGACGGATCGATATAGTCCGACCAGTTGAAGAAGTTGACGACGCGCTCGGCGGCCGGCGCGACTCGCAACGCGCAGGCGAGCGCCCCGAGTGCGGCGACCATTGCCACAAGCGCCGCCCGGCGACGCGGAGAGCGCAGTATCATGGTTCGGTCGGCAGGCCCGCCGCCTTCCAGGCCTTGATGCCGCCGGCGAGATGGGCGGCATACGGTAGGCCGACTGCTTGCGCCGCGAGCGAGGCGGTGACCGAGCGGTTGCCGGAGCGGCAGGCGAACACCACCTCGCGCCCGCCGGGATCCGGGATGGCGTGCGGGTCGAACAGGGACATCGGCAGCAGGAGAGCGTCGGGATAGCGCTCGAGGTCCGTCTCGCTTGGCTCGCGCACGTCGACGAGCAGGATACGGCCCTCGACGATTCCGCGGGCGACCTCTTCCGGCTCGAGATCGCGCACGCTGTTGCGGCCGAGCGGTTGCGACATCACACGATCCTCAAAAGTGAACCGGCGAGTGTTTGCGTGTCCGAGAGGTGAAATCAAGAGGCGCTGCGTCGCCCCTCGGCCCGAGCGCTCGGCGAATGGCATCCCCGGTGTCAGCCCAAATCGTTCCGTCGGACTGCCAGCGCAGGAGGTCATTATCGAGGCGGCGGCGATAATGCCGATCGAACATGGGGCCATTGTTTCGGAGTCGCCGCGATTTGTCGACGCCGGCGGCCCGTTACTGGCGATCAGCTAAATCGTCACTTGAGTCCCGACCTCGACCACGCGGCCGGTCGGAATTTGGAAATAGTCGGTCGCGTCGTTGGCGGCGCCGGCAAGCCGGATGAACAGCCGGTCCTGCCAGCGCGGCATGCCGGAATGCACGGCCGGCTTGAGCGCGCGGCGCGAGAGGAAGAATGACGTCGCCATGATGTCGAAATGCCAGCCGACCTTGCGGGCGATGGCGAGCGCCTTGGGCACGTTGGGCGTCTCCATGTAGCCGAAGCGCAGGCGGACGCGGGAAAAGGTCGGGCTGATCTGCTCGATGCGAACGCGTTCCGCCGGGGACATGTGCGGCAGGTCGGCCGTATCGACCGTGAGGATCACGTTCTGCTCGTGCAGCACCTTGTAGTGCTTGAGGCTGTGCAGCAGCGCGGTCGGCGCGCTTTCCGGGTCGCTGGTGAAAAACACGGCGGTGCCCGGGACGCGCTGCGGCGGCTTGCGCTCGAGCATCGCGACGAGGTCCTTGAGCGGCGTCTCCTGGCGCCGGGTCTTCTCGAACAGGAGTCGCGTGCCGCGGCGCCACGTGTACATCACGATCATCAGGCAGCCCCCGAAGGCGAGCGGCACCCAGCCGCCCTCGACGACCTTGAGCAGATTGGCGGCGAGGAACGTGAGATCGACGACGAGGAACGGCACCATCAGGGCGGCCGCCGCGGGCAGCGACCAGTGCCAGCCTTTCCAGATGACGATGAGAGCCATCATCGCGGTGACGACCATGGTGCCGGTCACGGCGATACCATAGGCCGAGGCGAGCGCGCTCGACGATTTGAATACGGCGACGAGGACCAGCACGCCCACGAGCAGCAGCGCGTTCACGCGCGGCATGTAGATCTGACCGAAACGGGTCTCTGAGGTGTGACGGATTTCGAGGCGCGGCAGGAGCCCGAGCTGGATCGCCTGGCGGGTGAGCGAATAGGCCCCGGTGATCACCGCTTGGCTGGCGATCACGGTTGCCACGGTCGCGAGTCCCACCATCGGCAGCAACGCCCAGTCGGGATAGAGCAGAAAGAACGGGTTTGAGACCGCCTTTGGATCAGTGAGCACCAGCGCGCCCTGCCCGAGATAGTTCACCGCCAGCGACGGAAGCACGATGAAGAGCCAAGCGGTCTGGATCGGCCGCCGCCCGAAGTGCCCAAGGTCGGCATAAAGCGCCTCGGCGCCGGTCACGGCGAGGAACACGGCGCCGAGAGTGAGCAGTCCGACCTTGCCGTGATCGAACAGGAAGTTCAGTCCGTAGAGCGGGTTGAACGCCCACAGCACTTCCGGGTCACCGATGATCCGCTGGACCCCCGGGATGGCGATGGCAATGAACCAGACGCACATGATCGGCCCGAAGAACGCGCCGACCCGTCCGGTCCCGCGCGATTGCACCGCGAATAGCGCGACCAGGATCACGATCGTGAACGGCACCACCGACTCATCGAAGGCAGGCGTTGCGACCTTGAGACCTTCGATCGCCGAGAGCACCGAGAGTGCCGGCGTGATGAGGGCGTCCCCGTAAAACAGCGCGCCGCTGACGATGCCGAGCAGCACGACCACCGAGCCGCTCTTGCCAAGCGCGCGCTGCGCCAGCGCCATCAGCGTGAGGGTGCCGCCCTCCCCGCTGTTGTCGGCGCGTAGCAGGATGAGGACGTATTTGATGGTCACTATGAGGATGAGCGCCCACAGGATCAGCGAGAGCACGCCGAAGACGGATGCACGCGTGACCAAGCCCCCCGGGCCCCCGGAGGCGACCACTGCTTCCCGCAACGCATAAAGCGGGCTGGTGCCGATGTCGCCGTAGACGACACCGATGCTGCCGACGGTAAGGGCCCACAGGCCCGCTTCAGAATGCGTTTCCCCGTTTCCGTTGACGGGAACGTCGATCCCGCGGGGAGCAGCTACGCCTTGGGCCATCGCAGGTGCCAGGAAGGCCCTTTCGCCATGTTGCGATGCAACATCCAGAGGGGCCGGCGCTTATAACATTGGCTCCGCCGGCCGCCATCGCGGTGATGATGATGATATCGCATGAGTACCATGCAGAATACGCATGCACCTCGATTGTCGCCGCGCGCCGAAAGCTCAGGCCGGGCGAGCCCTTAGATAAGGATTCTGTCGGCGGAACTTGATCCGAAGCGGCTGCGCTAAACCGTCACCTGCGTTCCCACCTCCACCACCCGGCCGGTCGGTATTTGGAAAAAGTCCGTGGCATCGCTGGCCGACCGTGCGAGCGCGATGAACAGCCGGTCCTGCCAGCGCGGAATGCCCGAGTGTGCCTGGGGGCGCAGCGACCGGCGCGAAAGAAAAAACGACGTCGACATGATGTCGAAGTGCAGGCCGCGCTTGCGTGCCAGCGCGAGGGCCTTTGGCACGTTCGGGCTTTCCATGAAGCCAAACCGAAGGGTGACCCGGGTGAAGCGCGGCGTCACCGATGACAGTTGCACGCGGTCGTCCTCGCGCACGCGCGGCGTGTCCGCCGTCCTGATGGTGAGAATGATATTGTGTTCGTGCAGCACCTTGTTGTGCTTGAGGTTGTGCAGCAACGCAGTCGGGGCGTAGTCGGGGTCGCTGGTCAGGAACACCGCCGTGCCCGGCACGGTATGCGGGGGCCTCTTCTCGAGGGCGCGCAGCAGATCATCGAGCGGGACTTCGATACGGCGGGTTTTCAGGGTGAGTATGCGCGAGCCGCGCCGCCACGAAAGAATCACCAGCACGATAGTCGAACCAAACAACACCGGCACCCACGCGCCCTCCAACAGCTTGAGCAGGTTGGCGGATAAAAATGTGCCGTCTATGATGACGAGCGGCCCAACCAGCAGCGCTGCGCTCCACCACTGCCATCGCCACAGCTTCCACACGACGACGAAGCCGAGCAGGCCGTCGACCACCATGGTGGTAGCGACCGCAATCCCGTAGGCGGATGCAAGCGCACTCGAAGTCCGGAACAACCCGACGAGCAGCAGCACGCCGATCAGCAGCGCGCCGTTGACCCGCGGCAGGTAGATCTGTCCCGAGTGCGCTTCCGACGTGTGGCGAATGGTCAGGCGCGGCAGCAAGCCGAGCTGGATCGCTTGGCGCGTGAGCGAATAGGCGCCGGTGATCACCGCTTGGCTCGCGATCACCGTCGCGGCCGTAGCGAGCACGATCATCGCCGGCAGCAGCGGCTCCGGCACCAGACGGTAGAACGGGTTCTCGATCGCGCCCGGGTCCGAGAGCACCAAGGCGCCCTGACCGAAATAGTTGATCGCCAACGCCGGGAGCACCAGGGAGAGCCACGCCGCCTGAATCGGACGCCGGCCGAAATGCCCGAGATCGGCGTAGAGCGCTTCGCCCCCCGTGACGGCCAGAAATACCAAGCCGAGCGTGATCAATCCGATGTGACCATGCTGAAGCAGGAAACGGATGCCGTGCGTCGGGTCGAGCGCCGCAAGCACGCCGGGATTGTCGCTCACGTGCATGAGCCCGGCAGCGGCGATCGACAGGAACCACAGCACCATGACCGGCCCGAACAGGGCGGCGACCCGCGCGGTCCCGCGCGACTGTACCGCGAACAGCGCGATGAGAATGAGAACGGCGAGCGGCAGGACGTAATGTTCGAACTCGGGCCTGGCGAGCTTGAGGCCCTCGACTGCGGAGAGAACGGAGATCGCCGGGGTGATCACGGAATCGCCGTAGAACATGGCGGCGCCGATAATGCCCAGCATCATGATCGGCACCGTTCGACGCCCGATCACGCGCGAGGCGAGCGCGGTCAACGATAACGTGCCGCCCTCTCCGTTGTTGTCGGCGCGCAGCAGAATGAGCACGTACTTCAAGGTCACGACGATCACCAGCGCCCACAGGATGAGCGAGAGCACGCCCAGCACGAGCTCATGCGTGATCGGTCCCGAACCGGCTGCGGCGACCGCCGCTTCGCGGAAGGCGTAGAGCGGGCTTGTTCCGATGTCGCCGTAGACGACGCCGACGCTTCCGAGCGCAAGCCCCCAGAAGCGCGATGGCACGCGTGGCTGCTCGCCCTCGCCGGCACTGGTTGCAATGGTCATTTGGCGAGGCCATCCACCGCGTCGCGCGCGGACGTAGCGGCAAAATGGAAGAGAGGCAAAGGGTCCCGTCAGTACCGGCATGCACGTGCCGGCCGGAGCGGAGGCGAGACTACACCGGCCGGACTACGGCTTAAAGCCTGCCGGCAGCGGCGGTTCCTCGCGCATCAAGGTGATGGTGACCCGGCGGTTGGCTGCGATGTAGGGGTCGTCGGGGAAAAGCGGCTGAGTGTCGGCGCGCCCGGCGACCATGTAGACGTGGGAGGTTCCCAGCCCCTCCTGTTCAAGAAGATGGCGCACGGCGTTGGCGCGGTCGGCCGAGAGCTCCCAGGCGCCGTAGCCGGGCTGCGGCGGCAAGCGGCTCGCCGCCGTATGGCCGGCGATCGAGACCCGGTTCGGCAGCGCCTTGAGTGGCCCCGCGAGTTTGCGGACGAGCTTGGCGGTGCGGTCATACGGGACCTTCGAGCCCTCCGGAAACATCGAGCGGCCGTCCTGATCGACGATCTCGATGTTGAGCCCCTGACGCGTCTCCTCGATCATGATGTGTTTCGAGAGCTCGGCGACATCGGGCAGTTCGTCGAGCGCCTGGCGCAGCGAGGCGGCCGCGAGCGCGAAGCCGCGATCCTGGTTCAGCCGCGCGCCTGACTGACGTTCGTGGTCCCGTTCGTCGGGCGCCGGCGTGTTCGAGGCGTCTTCGGGACGGATGCGTTCCGCGTTCTTGAGCTTGGGCCGGGTCGGCAGGCCGTCCGTTTCGATGATGCCGGCGTATCGCACATCCTGCACGCCGAACGCGTCGCGCATGGAGCCCGCGACGATTTGCAGCTTCTGCTGATCCTGCGTCGAGAAGGCGACGAGCATCACGAAGAAGGCGACCAACAAACCCATCAGGTCGGCGAAGGTGACAAACCAGCCGTGGCCGCCGCCGTGTCCGCCGTCCTTACGCCGCGCCATGGGGATGTCCCGTTGGCCGGGCGCTCACGCCGGCACCGTCTCGGCGTCGTCGTGCCGGTGCTTCTCGGGCAGATAGGCGAGCAGCATTTCTCGCACGAGCGTCGGGCTTTTCGACTCGCGGATCATCAGGATGCCGTCGATGATCAGCGTGCGATTGACCTCTTCGTCGACGAGCTTGAGGTGCAGCTTGTCGGCAATCGGCAGGCAGATCAGGTTGGCGAGCGCCGCCCCGTAGAACGTCGCGAGCAGCGCGACCGCCATGTAGGGGCCGAGCTTCGAGGGATCGGTCATGTTGGCGAACATCTGCACCATGCCGATCAGGGTGCCGACCATGCCGAAAGCGGGGGCGCAGTCGCCGACCGCCCGGTAGATCTTCTGTCCCTCGTCGAGATGGGTGAGGAAATTATCGCGGTCGCGCTCGAGGTTGTCGCGGATGAAATTGCTGTCGTAGCCGTCGGCCACGAACCGGATGCCCTTGGCCAGGAACGGGTCCTCGACCTCGACCTTTTCGAGCCCGATCGGCCCCTGTTTGCGGGCGATCTCGGCAAGGCCGGCGATCTCGTCGACCAACTCGCGCTGGGTCATGCGCCGCATGGTGAAGGCGAATTTCGCCCCCAGCGGAAGGCCGTGGAACATCGAGTTGAGCGGGAAGCGGATCAGGGTTGCCGCGAACGAACCGCCGAAGATGACGATGGCGGCATGGGCGTCCAAGAACATGCGCAGGTCGCCGCCCATGAGAATGAGCGTGCACAGCACCACCGCTCCGGCAAACAGGCCGAGGCCGGTTGAAATGTCCATGGACGCACTCCGACGCGTACCAAAACCGGCGCGCCGCCCCGCCGGCACGACCCCGCCGGAACCCTACCGCCCGCGTGCTTAAGGGAGCGTAAAGGTGGCACGTTCCGGCCGCTTCCCGACCCCCGCCCAAAGCGCTATCAAATGAAGAGAATCCCAGGGCCGGAGGCACGCCGGCGATTGGGCCAGGGAGGAATAAATGCGCGAGATCGGCCACTTCATCGGCGGCAAGGAAGTGAAGGGCACCTCCGGGCGATTCGGCGATGTGTTCAACCCCAATACCGGGGAGGTGCAGGCCAAGGTTGCCTATGCGAGCCGCGGCGAAGTGGAGCAGGCGATCGCCTCCGCCGAGGCGGCGCAGCCGGCCTGGGCCGCCACCAATCCGCAGCGCCGCGCCCGCGTGATGATGAAATTCCTCGACCTGATGCAGCGCGAGTTCGACGAACTCGCGGCCCTGCTCTCCTCCGAGCACGGCAAGACGCTTGCCGACTCGCGCGGCGACATCCAGCGCGGACTCGAAGTGGTCGAGTTCGCCTGCGGCATTCCGCATCTCCTCAAGGGTGAGTACACCGAGGGCGCCGGCCCGGGCATCGATCTTTATTCGATGCGCCAGCCGCTCGGGGTCACCGCCGGGATCACCCCGTTCAATTTCCCCGCCATGATCCCGATGTGGAAATTTGCTCCGGCGATCGCCTGCGGCAACTCCTTCGTGCTCAAGCCGTCCGAGCGCGACCCCTCGGTGCCGATGCGGATAGCGCAATTGCTGATCGATGCCGGCCTGCCGGCGGGCGTGCTCAACGTCGTCAATGGCGACAAGGAAGCGGTCGACACGCTGCTCACCGATCCGCGCGTGCGCGCGGTCGGCTTCGTCGGCTCTTCGGCCGTCGCCGAATACATCTATGCGACCGGCTGCGCGAACGGAAAGCGCGTGCAGTGCTTCGGCGGCGCCAAGAACCATATGATCGTGATGCCCGACGCCGACATGGACCAGGCGGTCGATGCCTTGATCGGCGCCGGCTACGGCTCGGCCGGCGAGCGCTGCATGGCGGTGTCGGTCGCCGTGCCGGTCGGCAGGAAGACCGCGGACATTCTCGTCGACAAGCTCATTCCGCGGGTCGAGAGCCTCAAGATCGGCCCATCGACCGACCCGCAGGCCGACTACGGGCCGATGGTCACCCGGACCCAACTCGAGAAGGTCAAGAACTACGTCGATCTCGGCGTGAAGGAAGGCGCCAAGCTCGCGGTCGACGGCCGCGGCTTCAAGCTGCAGGGCTATGAGAACGGTTATTTCATGGGCGGTTGTTTGTTCGACGACGTGACGCCGTCGATGCGCATCTACAAAGAGGAGATTTTCGGGCCGGTGCTTTCGGTGGTGCGCGCGAAAGATTACGAGGAGGCGCTGCGGCTTCCCTCGGAGCACGAATACGGCAACGGCGTCGCCATCTTCACCCGCGACGGCGACACCGCGCGCGATTTCACCTCGCGCGTCAACGTCGGCATGGTCGGCGTCAACTTCGCGATCCCGGTGCCGCTCTCTTATTATACCTTCGGCGGCTGGAAGCGCTCCGGCTTCGGCGACCTCAACCAGCACGGACCGGACGCGGTGCGCTTCTACACCAAGACCAAGACGGTGACGGCGCGCTGGCCCTCCGGGACCAAAGAAGGCGCCGAGTTCGTGATTCCGACCATGCGATGAGGCGCCACCGGCGATGACACCCCGCTTGCGGTGGCTGGCGATCGGCGCGGCCGCGGCGCTCGCCGGCTGCAGCGGAGGCATGTTCGCGACGTCGACGACCGAGCCACCCCCGCCTCCTCCGGCGCCGCAGGCCACCGCGCGCGCCGCGCCGATCGCGCCGCCGGTCGAGATCACCGGCCGTTGGCAGTTCACCTCGACCGCGGGCGGCACCTGCGCAATGGTCTTTTCGGCGACCCCGGGGAGCGGCGAAGGAACCATCGCGCCGCAGGGCGGCTGTCCGGGCAAATTCTTCACCAGCCGGCGCTGGACCTACGACCAGGACACGCTGATCATCCGCGACCACAAAGGCGAGCAGCTGGCGCGGCTCGCCTTCGCACCGCCCGGGCGGTTCGAGGGGCAGGCTGCTCCGGGGGAAACGATTTCACTGGGGCGGTGAGTTTGTTTGTAGCCCGCATGGAGCGCAGCGCAATGCGGGATCCCGGATTACCGCCCGCTCTCGCGGGCGTCCATCCGGGCTACTTTGCCGTCAGCCCGCCGTCGATGACGAACTCGGCGCCGGTGACGAAGGCGGATTCGGCGGACAGCAAATAGACGCACATTTGCGCGACTTCGGCCGGCCGGCCGAAGCGGCCGAGCGGGACTTCGGCGGTCATGCGTTCGCGCGCGCGCTCCGGATTGCGGGTCTGCGCGATCAGCGTGTCGGCCATCGGCCCTTCGAGAAACGCGGGATGGACCGAGTTACAGCGCACCTGCGGCTTGAGCCGCGCGCCGTGCAGCGCGACCGATTTGGTGAGCAGGCGCACGCCACCTTTCGAGGCGTTGTAGGCGGCGAGGTTGTGGCCACCGACGAGTCCCGACACGGAGGAGATATTCACGATCGAGCCGCCGGTGCGGCGCAGGAGCGCGAGCGCGTGCTTGCAGCCGAGAAAAGTGCCGTCGAGGTTGATCGCCATCACGCGCCGCCAGGTGGCGAAGTCGGTATCCTCGACGCTGCCGAACACGGCGATCCCGGCCGCGTTGACGAGCCCGTCGAGGCGGCCGCCGGCGTGATCGATGTCGTCGATGACGCGACGCCAATCTTCTTCCGACGTCACGTCGAGCGCATGATCCATGCCGGCGGAGCCGGCGAGATCGCTGGTGACGGCGCGCCCGCCCGCCTCAACGACCGCGGCGGACACAGCCGAACCGACCGCGCCGGCGGCACCGGTGATGAGGATGACTTTGTCTTGGAGACGGCCCATGGAAACAGATTACCAGACGACGGATGACAGACGACGGAAATCCGTCCTCCGTCGTCCGCCCTCTGTCGTCAGATGTCTGAAAAATCCCCGTGGCGGCCCTTGCCGGCTGCGAAACGCGCCGCGCCGGCGGCCCCTTCGATCTCGACGATGCGCGCCGAGTTTTTCCATTCGGCGCGCAGCGCCTCGCGTTCCGAGAGGCCCTCCTGCAGCCACACCGAGCGGCGGTCGGCGCGCATGCATTCCTGCGGAAAGCGGGCGATCTCATGGGCGAGCGCCTCGGCGGCGTTGCGGCTTTGCCCATGCGGCACCACGCGCTCGCACAGGCCGATGCGATAGCACTCCTCCGCCGGCACCTTGCGGCCGGTGAGAATGATGTCGAGCGCGCGGCCGCGTCCAACGATGCGCGGCAGGCGCACGGTGCCGCCGTCGATCAACGGCACGCCCCAGCGACGGCAATAGACGCCGAAGTAGGCGGTCTCCTCCATCACCCGCAGGTCGCACCACAGCGCAAGCTCCATGCCGCCCGCCACCGCCGGACCCGCCACCGCGGCGATCACCGGCTTCGACAGCTCGAGCCGGGTCGGTCCGAGCGGGCCGCGCGGGGCCTTTCCACCGTCGCTCGGGAAATCGAGCGCGGCGAGCTGCTCCTTGGCGGTGAGCGTCGACACGTGTTTCAAATCCCAGCCGGCGCAGAACGCGCCGCCCGCGCCCCACAGCACGGCGACGTGCTGCGAGGGATCGCGATCGAAGGCGACGAGCGCGTCGTGCAACGCGTCGGCGCTCGCCGGATCCATGGCGTTGCGCGCCGCGACGCGCGAACGGACGATCGTGGTGACGGCGCCGTCGCGCTCGACGTGAAGGCTCATCTGCTGCTCCTTGCTATCAGGCATCAGGATTCGGGAATCAGCGCGCACGAGTCAACGACCGCACGGCATCCCGACCGCTGATTTTCGATCATGCCGGCGATGATCATCGATCATGATCGTGGTGATCATGTGCATGGCCGTGATGATGGTGATCGTGGCCGTGGTGATGATGCTCATGAGTCTGCGCCGCGTAAGCCCCGCCTTCGGGATCGAACGGCGCCTCGATCGCCACGACCTTGGCGCCGAGACGTGCGAGGAGCGCCTCGATCGCTGGATCGCGCCGCACGCGCAGACGGTTGGCGAAGAGCTGGACCGGAACGTGGCGGTCGCCGAGGTGCCAGGCGAGGCGCGCGAGCGCGGTGAGGTCCTTGGCGCGCGCCTCGATCAGCGACTCCGGCTCAGCGACGACTTCGATGAGATTGCCGTCATCGAGCTGGAGCAAATCGCCGGCGCGCAGCGCGACCGGCTCGGCGATATCGAAGGAGAGATGCGTCCCCTTCGCACCGGTCACGCTGCCGCGCGGCGCCCGGCGCTGTTCGGGCGTGAGGATCACCGTATCGATGACGCGGCTCTCGCCCGGTGCGGCGGCAAGCACTCGGATGGCGCAAGGCATGTGGGCTCGGCTCCTTTCAATGGACGGAGCCGTCGATCAACACCAGCACGCGTCCGACCGCAAGCGTGGCTTGCGCCCGTTCGCCCCTGCCCCACTGCTCAGGTCGATCCAAACGCCAGGTGCTGCTGCGCCATCATCCAGGTAGGCACCAGCCCGCCGTCGGCTACGCCCACCCCGGCCACTGGGCTGAACGGAAGGGGGCCGGGTGATTGGCCGGACCCAACGCCGGGAGTTGCGCCGATCGAATCCATGACCGTCCAGAGCAAGCCGCTCGGCGAGGGGCTTGCGCCCGCCGCCGACAATCCGGCGCCCAAGCCAGTCGGAGTGACTGCGGCCCAGATGTTTTCAGACGGCAACGCAATGCCGTTGATGATCGTGCCGAGGCCGAACGGATCGCTGCCGCCATTCCACGTGATGTTCGTCTCGAAAGCGGTGCCGGCGAGCGCCGTGATCGGACCCGTATCGTGCGACTGCCACAGGGCCGGGCTTGTATCGCTTGCGGCCAACGGGTTCGGGTCGACATCGGGTGTGCTCGTACGCGGAGTCGTCCCGGACGATTCGCTCGCGCTCGGGTCGGTCGAAGAGGTCGTCGTCAGCGGCGGGTCGGTGACCGTGATCGTCTGCGGCGCCGAGCTGCTCGTCTGTCCATTCGCCGTATCATTCGCCGTCACCGTGAGCGTGTTCACCGGATGACCGGTGCCGGCATAGCTGGAGTGAAGCGTCAACCCGCTGTTCACTTCCGCCGCAGTCAGGGTAACCGAGCTCCCGCTGAACACCGTGCTGTCGTTATGGTCGGTGATCGTTTCGTAGCTCACGAGGCCGGCTATGCTTACCGTCACGGCACTGCCGGACGGCGACACCGTGATCGGCAGCGCTATCGAGCCGCCCGCCGCAACCGTTATGGAGGGATTGCCGATCGTCAGCACCGGCGGGATCGCGATCGTCGTCGTGGCCGGCGCGCTCAGGTTGTTGGAGGCGCTCCCGTCATTGAGGAGCCAGGTGAGGACGCGAGTCGGGTCGGCGCCGGAATTGGTCGGATTGGCGTTCGTCGATTTGAACGTCACCGAACGGAGCACGCTCTGATAGTGCGCGAGCGTGTCGCTGCCGCTGAGCGTGAGCGTCTCGGTGGTCGAATTGTAGCTGGCCGTGATGCTGGTGCTCGTCGTCGTTGCCGCCAGCACGTCGCCGTCGCCCGCGAAGGTGCCTGTCCCGATCGCGACCGTGGCTTTGGTGAGGTTCAGGTTGTCGGGGTCGGCTACCGTGACGGCACTCGACAGGGTCACGGCCGCACCGCCGGAGGTGTACTGCACGCTCGCCGCCACGCCGCTCAGCGTCGGCGCGTTGTTGATCGCCGTGATGCTGACCGTCTCGGTCTGGGTGGTGCTCGTGTTGCTGGAGGCACTTCCGTCGTTGAGCACCCAAGTCACGGTGCGGGTGGGATTGGAGCCGTAATTGGTCGGGTTGCTGCTCGTCGAGCCGAACGTAACCGAATCGAGCACCTGCCGATAATCGGCCAGCGTGTCGCTACCAGTCAGTGTCAGCGTCTCGGTGCTCGAGTTGTAGCTCGCCGTCATGGCCGTGCCGGTCGTGGTCGCGGCCAACAGGTCGCCGTCGCTGGCGAAGGTGCCACCGGCGATCCGCACCGTTGCGTTGGCGAGCGTGAGGTTGTCGGGGTCCGCGACGGTGACGCTCGGCGACAGCGTCGCCGCCGCGCCGGCCTCGGTAAACGCCTTCGTCGTCGCAACGTTGCTCAGGGTCGGCGGATCGTTGAGCGCCGTGATGCCGACCGTCTCGGTCTGCAGCAAGCTCAGATTGTTCGACGCGCCGCCGTCGTTGAGCAACCAGGTGACGGTGCGGGTCGGGTTCGAGCCGTAGTCGTCCGGGTTGTGGCCCGTTGCCGTGAACGTCACCGAACGCAGCACGCTCTGATAGTGCGCGAGGGTATCGGTGCCGCTGAGCGTGAGCGTCTCGGTGGTCGAATTGTAGCTCGCCGTGATGCTGGTGCTCGTCGTGGTCGCGGCCAGCACGTCGCCGTCGCCGGCAAAAGTGCCGCCCGTGATCGCGACCGTCGCTCTGGCAAGCGTGGTGCTCTTCGCGTCCGTCACCGTGACGGTGCCGGACAGTGTCAGCGCCGAATGATTCTCGGTGAACTGCACGCTCGCCGCGACGTTGCTCAGCGTCGGATTGTGGATCGCAATCCCGATGGTCTCGGTCTGCGCCGCGCTCAGGTTGTTGGACGTGCTGCCGTCGTTGACAACCCAGGTGACGATACGATTCGGATTCGAGCCCGAATTGGTCGGATTCTGGCTTGTCGAGTTGAACGTCACGGAATCGAGCACCTGCCGGTAATCCGCGAGCGTATCGCTGCCGGTCAGGGTCAGCGTCTCGGTGCTCGAGCTGTAGCTCGCCGTGATGGCCGTGCCGGTCGTCGTCGCCGCCAACACGTCGCCGTCGCTGGCGAAGGTGCCGCCGGTGATCCGCACCGTTGCGCCGACGAGCTTGAGGTTGTCGGGGTCCGACACGGTGACGCTCGGCGCCAAGGTCGCGGCCGCTGCTCCTTGGGTAAAGGATGCGCTCGCCGGTACGCCGGACAGCGTCGGCGCGTTATTGACGGCCGTGATGCTCACCGTCGTCGTCTGCGGAGCGCCGAGGTTATTCGACGTGCCGCCATCATCGAGCGTCCAAGTCAAGTTGCGCGTCGGATTGGAGCCGTAGTTGGTCGGGTTCTGGCTGGCCGAGGCGAACGTGACGGAATCGAGCACTTGCTGGTAATGCACCAGCGTGTCGCTGCCGCTCAGGATCAGTGTCTCGGTCGTCGTGTTGTAGCTTGTCGTGATGCTGGTCCCGGTCGTCGTCGCGGCCAGCACGTCCCCATCACCTGCGAACGCTCCGCCCGCGACCGCCACCGTCGCTCGTGCGAGCGTGAGGTTGTCCGGATCGGATACCGCGGCCGATGCCGCAAGAGTGATTGCGGCGCCCGCTTCGGTGAATTGATCGTTCGCCGCGACGTTGCTCAAGGTCGGCGGATTGTTGACGGCGGTGATGCTCACCGTCGTCGTCTGTGGCGCGCTGAGGTCGTTCGACGCGGAACCATCGTCGAGCACCCAAGTCAGGGTGCGGGTCGGTTTGGAGCCATAGTTGGTCGGGTTCTGGCTGGCCGAGGCGAAGGTGACGGAATCGAGCACTTGCTGGTAATGCACCAGCGTGTCGCTGCCGCTGAGCGTGAGCGTCTCGGTCGTCGAATTGTAGCTTGCCGTGATGCTGGTGCCGTTCGTAGACGCCGCCAGCACGTCGCCGTCACCCGCGAAGGTGCCGCCCGCGATCGCGACGGTTGCCCTTGCGAGCGTCAGGTTGTCCGGGTCGGATACCGCGGCCGATGCGGCAAGCGTGACCGCCGAGCCCGCCTCGGTGAATTGATCGTTCGCCGCGACGTTGCTCAGGGTCGGAGGATTGTTGAAGACGACCGCCGTTGCCGCGCTCGTTGCCGTCGTGCCGCTACCATCACTGTCGGTTGAAGTGGCAATGACGCGGAGCTGATGCCCCTCGTCCGCCCCGGTTATGGAATAGGTCGAACCGGTCGCGCCGGAAATATTGGACCAGGTGGACCCGCTCAGCGACTGCCATTGATAGGAAACAAGCGCGTCGGCGTCGTTGGCGACGGCGGTCGCCGTGAACGTCTGCCCCTCGTGCGCGGTGCCGCTGACCGACACAGATAGGGTCGGAGCGATGTCGATGACCGCGGCCGTGGCCGCGCTGGTGGCGGTCGTGCCGCTGCTGTCGCTGTCGGTCGAGGTTGCGATGATTCGGAGCTGATGGCCTTCGTCCGCTTCGGTGGCGGTGTAGGTCGATGCGGCGGCGCCGGAGATGTTCGACCAAGTGGATCCGCTCAGCGATTGCCACTGATAGCTGACGACGGCGTCGCTGTCGTTGGCGACGGCTGAAGCGGTGAGCGTCTGGCCTTCCTGTGCCGTGCCGCTCACGGTCACGGAAAGTGTGGGCGCTATATCGGTGACTGCGGCGGTGGCCGCGCTGGTGGCGGTCGTGCCGCAGCCGTCGCTGTCGGTCGAGGTCGCGACGACGCGGAGCTGATGGCCTTCGTCCGCCTCGGTGGCGGTGTAGGTCGATGCGCTGGCGCCGGAGATGTTGGACCACGTCGATCCGCTCAGCGATTGCCACTGATAGCTGACGACGGCGTCGCCGTCGTTGGCGGCCGCCGACGCTGTAAGCGTCTGGCCTTCTTGCGCGGTGCCGCTGATACTCACCGAAAGCGTGGGCGCGATATCGATGACCGCGGCGGTGGCCGCGCTGGTGGCGGTGGTGCCGCTGCCGTCGCTGTCCGTCGAAGTCGCGACGACGCGGAGTTGATGGCCTTCGTCCGCTTCGGCGGCGGTGTAGGTCGATGCGGTGGCGCCGGAGATGTTGGACCACGTCGATCCGCCCAGCGTTTGCCACTGATAGGTGACGACGGCGTCGCTGTCGTTGGCGACGGCTGAAGCGATGAGCGTCTGGCCTTCCTGTGCCGTGCCGCTGATACTCGCCGAAAGAGCGGGCGCAATATCGATAACCGCAGCGGTTGCCGCACTGGTGGCGGTCGTGCCGCTGCCGTCGCTGTCGGTCGAGGTCGCGACGACGCGGAGCTGATGGCCTTCGTCCGCCTCGGTGGCGGTGTAGGTCGATGCGGTGCCGCCGGAGATATTCGACCACGTCGAACCGCTCAGCGACTGCCACTGATAGGTGATGACGGCGTCGCTATCGTTGGCGCCGGCCGAAGCGGTGAGCGTCTGGCCTTCCTGTGCCGTGCCGCTGATACTCACCGAAAGCGTGGGCGCGATATCGATGACCGCAGCGGTCGCCGCGCTGGTGGCGCTCGTGCCGCTGCCGTCGCTGTCGGTCAACGTCGCGATGACGCCGAGCTGATGGCCTTCGTCCGCTTCGGCCGCTGTGTAGGCCGAGCCGGTGGCGCCGGAGATATTGGACCACGTCGAGCCGGTGAGCGATTGCCACTGATAGGTAACGACGGCGTCGCTGTCGTTGGCGACCGCTGCTGCCGTGAGCGTCTGGCCTTCCTGGGCGTTGCCGCTCACCGTCACTGAGAGCGTCGGCGCAATATCGACAACAAGCGCTGTCGCGCTACTTGTTGCCGTGGTGCCGCTGCCGTCGGCGTCACTTGAGGTCGCAACGACGCGCAGCTGGTGCCCTTCGTCAGATTCGCCGACGGTGTAAGTTGCGGCCGTCGCGCTGGAGATGTTCGACCACGTCGAGCCGGTAAGCGACTGCCACTGATAAGTGACGACGGCGTCGCTGTCGTTGGCGATTCCTGTTGCTGTGAGAACCTGACCTTCTTGCGCGGTGCCGCTCACCGTCACCGAAAGCGTCGGTGCAATGTCGACGACCGCCCCAGTCGCCGCACTCGTGACTGTGGTCCCACTGCTGTCGCTGTCGGTCGAGGTGGCGACGACGCGCAGCTGATTGCCTTCGTCACCCTCGCCAGCCGTGTAAATCGTGCTGGTGGCGCCGGCGATATTCGACCACGTTGTCCCGTTGAAGCTCTGCCACTGATAGGTCACGGCGGCATCGGCATCGTTGGCGACGGCAGTCGCGGTGAGCGTCTGCCCTTCCTGCGCTGCACCGCTGATCGTGACCGACAGAGTAGGCGCGACGTCGATGACGGCCGCGGTGGCCGCGCTGGCCACGCTTGTGCCGCTGCCGCCGGAGCTCGCAGTCGCGATGACGCGCAGCTGGTTGCCCTCGTCCGCCTCGACCGCCGTGTAGGTCGAGTTGGTGGCGCCGGCGATATTCGCCCACGTCGTTCCATCGTTCGAGCCTTGCCACTGATAGGTGACGACGTCACCATTGCCGGCTACGGCCGTGGCGGTGAGCGTCTGGCCCTCCTGTGCCGTGCCGCTGACCGTCACCGACACCGCGGGCGTAATCGCCGCGGTGGCGGCGCTCATGGCGGTGGTGCCGCTACTATCACTGTCGGTTGAAGTGGCGACGACGCGGAGCTGATGCCCATCGTCCGCCGCGGTTGCGGAATAGGTCGAACTGGTGGCGCCGGAAATGTTGGACCACGTCGACCCGCTCAGCGACTGCCATTGGTAAGAAACAAATGCGTCGGCGTCATTGACAACGGCGGTCGCCGTGAGCGTCTGCCCTTCCTGCGCGGTGCCGCTGATCGTCACCGAGAGCGTGGGCGCGATGTCGATGACCACCGCGGTCGCCGAGCTGATGGCCGTGATGCCGCCGCCATCGGGATCGCTCGAAGTCGCGATGACGCGCAGCTGACTGCCTTCGTCCGCTTCGACCGCCGTATAGGTCGCGCTGGTTGCGCCGGAAATGTTGGACCATGTGGTGCCGTTGAAGCTTTGCCACTGATAAGTGACGACCGCGTCGGCGTCATTGGCGACGGCGGTCGCGGTGAGTGTCTGACCTTCCTGCGCCGTGCCGCTGACGGACACCGACAGGGTCGAAGCTATATCAACAACGACCGCAGTCGCTGCGCTCGTTGCGGACGTGCTGTTGCCTTCCGAATCCGTCGCAGTGGCCGAGACCCGCAAGAACAACCCTTCGTCCCCCTCCCGCCCCGTATAGGTCGAGCTGGTCGCGCCGGAGAGATTGTTCCAGGTCTGTCCGTCGCTCGAACTTTGCCACTGGTACCCGATGGTTACGTTGCCATCGGTGGTCACCGCGCTCGCGGTGAGCGTCTGGCCTTCTTGCGCCGAACCGCTGACGGTCACGGTGGGGGCGAGCGGCGCCACGACGACCTGCATCGTCTGAGTGGTTGAATCGAAGCTCGTGCCGTGCTGCGTCGTTGCCGTGACCGTGAGCGCGAAGTTCGCGTCACTCGCTGGCGTGATCGACAGGCCGTTGAGCGCCCCGCCCGCCAATTGCGCCGACGTGAAGGTGATGCTGCCGTTGGAGAAGGTCAGCGCGCCCCGGCTGTTGCTCAAGCTCGCATCCGCGGGAATGCCGCTGATGGTGAGCGACAGCGTCCCATTCGGGTCGTTTTCCCTCGCGGAAATGTTCAGCGCGATCGGCTGATGCTCGCTGCCGCTCGCGCCTTGCACGGTTAACGTCGGCGGCGCAAATACGAAGTTGCTCGCGCTCAACTGATCGGCCGTGACCCCGGCAAGCGTGATCGCTTGCCCGGTGCTACCGAGAGCGACCTGAAGGTACGACTGGGCGCCGAACGTCACCGTGCTGAAGTGCAGATCGGCAAACGACCTGATCCCGGTGAAGCGACTGAGGTCGATCAACTGATTGGGATTGCCGGGATTGAAATCGGCAATGAGGTTTTGCGGCTGGTTGAGCCCGGGCGTGACTGTCGCGGACAGCACTTCGAAGGTGTCATTGCCGCCGCCGCCGAAGAAGGTGTCGGTTCCGCCGTTGATGATGAGGGTGTCGTTGCCGGTCCCGCCGTGGACGATGTCGTCGCTGCCGGCGGCGCTCAGCGTATCGCCGGCATTGTCGCCGATGAGCGTATCGCTGGCGCCGAGCACGATCCCCGCGTGCAGCCCGACCAACGTGTCATGCCCGCCGGACCCGTTCAGGTTGGCGGTGCCGGTCGCGAGGCTGACCGTCATGTTGTCGCGGAAATAGGCCGCCACCGCGCCGGGTTGCGTGCTTCCGTTCAGGGTGGTGCCTGCCCCGATGCCGGTCAGCCACACCGTGCCGTTGGCGAACGTGATCGACGCCGTTCCCTGCCACCAATTGACCTGTTCGTTGGTGAGGGTCAGCGTGGCGCCGGTCGCATTGTTCTTGATGGTCAGGTCGCTGAGGTTTGTACCGGACCCGACGAAGCTGAGGTCGGTCGGCTTGAGGTTACTCAGCACCACCGAACCGACGTTCCCAAACCGGCCGTCGATCAGGAAGGTCTGACTCGAATCGCCGGCGCCCCAGATGATTTGGACCGCCTGGTCGTGCCCGGCAGTGACGTTGCCGAACGTCCCGGTGCCGAGATCGTAAATAGTCGTGCCGCTGAGGTTATTGCTGTCATACACGCCCGAGGTCGATGAGATGGCACGGATGTAGCTGTTGGCGGCGATGTCCGAAGTCTGCCAGACGGTGCTGTTGCCAAACGTGATTGTGGTTACGCCTTGCCACCAATTGACCGATTGATTGGTAAGCGTGAGCGTGGTGCCGGTCGTATTGTTCTTGATGCTCAGATCACTGAAATTCGAACCCGTTCGATAGAAAGTGACGTCTCCCGGATTGAGATTGCCCAGCAGCAGCGAGCCGACGTTGCCAAACCGGCCGTCGATCAGGAAAGTCTGGCTCGAATCCGCCGCCCCCCAGATGACCTCGACCGCCTGGTCATGGCCGGCGGTGACGGGGCCGAAGGTCCCGGTGCCGAGGTCATAAATGATGGTGCCGGTGAGGTTGCCTGTGTCATACACCCCCGTCGTCGACGAAGCGGCCGTGATGTACGTGTTGGCGGCGATCGTCGAAGCCTGCCAGACAGTACCGTTGCCGAAGGTGATCGAGGCGACGCCGTACCAGGGATTGGCGAATTCGCTGTAGAAGGTGAGCGTCGCGCCGCTCGCATTGTTCTTGATTGTCAGGTCGGTGAGGGTCGACCCCGACCGGTAGAATGAAACGTCCGCGCGGTTGAGACCGTTGAGGACCAGCGAGCCTATGTTGTTGTTATTGCCGTCACCGCTGATCGTGAATTGCTGGCTGGAATCGCCAGCTCCCCAGATGACCTCGACGGCCCCATCGCGGCCGGCGTTGACGTTGCCGAACGTCCCGGTGCCGAGATCGTAGACGACCGGATAATTGAAGATGAAGAAGGCGTCATAAGATCCCGTCGTCGACGAGCCGGCCAGGACGTAGCTGTTGGCGCCGATCGTCGAAGCGTGCCAGACAGTGCCGTTGGCGAAGTCGACGGTGGCCACGCCGTACCAAGCATTGGCGAGTTCGCCGTACAAGGTGAGCGTCGCGCCGGTCGACTTGTTCTTGATTGTCAGGTCGGTGAGGCTCGAGCCCGACCGATAGAACGAAACGTCGGACGGATTGAGGCCGTTGAGGACCAACGTGCCTATGTTGTTGTTATTGCCGTCACCGCTGATCGTGAATTGCTGGCTGGAATCGCCGGCTCCCCAAATGACTTCGACTATCCCGTCGCGGCCGGCGTTGACGTTACCGAACGATCCTGTGCCGAGATCGTAGATGACCGGATAATTGAAAGTGAAAAAGTCGTCATACACGCCCGTCGTCGACGAGGCCGCCGTGATGTAGCTGTTGGCGCCGATCGTCGATGGCTGCCAGACCGTGCCGTTTGCGAAGGTTATCGTGGTCACGCCCTGCCACCAATTGGCGATTTGATTGGTGAGCGTGAGCGTGACGCCGGTCGCGTTGTTTTTGATGGTCACGTCGCTGAAATTCGAACCGGAGCGGTAGAAAGTGACGTCCCCCGGATTGAGATTGCCCAGCAACAGCGAGCCGACGTTGCCAAACCGGCCGTCGATCAGGAAGGTCTGACTCGAGTCGCCGGCCCCCCACATGATTTCGACCGCCTGGTCATGCCCGGCGGTGACGGGGCCGAACGTCCCGGTGCCGAGATCGTAAATAATGGTGCCGGTGAGATTGCCGGTGTCGTATACGCCCGTCGTCGACGAGGCGGCGGTGATGTACGTGTTGGCGGCGATGGCGCCAGCCTGCCATACCGTGCCGGTGCCGAAGGTGATCGAGGCGACGCCGTACCAAGGGTTGGCGAATTCGCTGTAAAACGTCAGCTTGTTGCCGTTCGACTTGTTGGCAATCGTCAGGTCGGTGAAGGTCGAGCCGGATCTATAGAACGAAACGTCCGACAGGTTGAGGTTGTTGAGAACCAGCGTACCTATGTTGTTGTTATTGCCGTCGCCGCTGATCGTGAATTGCTGGCTCGAATCGCCGGCTCCCCAGATGACCTTGACCACCCCGTCGCGACCGGCGTTGACGTTGCCGAACGTACCGGTGCCGAGATCGTAGACGACCGGATAATTGAAGATGAAAAAGGCGTCATACGAGCCCGTCGTCGACGACGCCGCGGTGATGTAGCTGTTGGCCCCGATGGTGGATGCCTGCCAGATCGTCCCGTCGGCGAAGTTGATGGCGTTGATGCCCGATAGGTTTCCCGAGAATTGGTTCAGCAGCGTCAAAGTTTTGCCGGTACTCTTGTTTACGATTGTGAGATTGGCGAACGACTGCGGACCTCCGCTTCGAATGACGCTGATGTCGCTCGGATTTAGTCCAAGCAATACGACCTTGGCGTCGTTGGTGTTGTTCGACGTGACAGTAAACGTTTGATTGCCGTCGCCCCGGGCCCATTCGATCGTCAATGGATCGTCATGGAACGCGTTGACATTCCCGTAGTCGCCCGGCCCGAGGTAATATGTCAGATTCGGCAAATTGCTGGTGTCGGTCGGCGTTGTCATCAAATTCGGCGTATTCGCCGCAATCTGCGCCTGGTTCCAGACGGTTCCGTCGGCAAACGTGACGGAAGCCACCCCATTGAACGAGGCTGCAAATTCACCGGAGAAAGTCAGCGTGTGGCCGGTTGTCTTGTTTTGTATGACCAGGTCGGCAAGGGTCGGGCCGGAGCGGTAGAACGAGACGTTCGACGGGTTGAGGCCGTTGAGGATTAGCGAACCGGTGTTGTTGCCATTGCCGTCGCCGTTGAGGGTAAATGCCTGGCTCGAATCGGCGGCTCCCCAGATGACCTCGACCGCGCCGTCGCGAGTGGCGCTGACGTTGCCGAACGTCCCGGTGCCGAGATCGTAGATGACCGGATTATTGAAGAGGAAATCGGTGTTATACGAGCCCGACGCCGACGAAGCCGCCCGGATATAGCTGTTAGCGACGATAGTCGAAGCCTGCCAGACGGTGCCGTTGGCGAAGGTGATCGAGGTCACGCCCTGCAACGAATCGGCGATTTGGCCGGTCAGCGTGAGCGTGGCGCCGGTCGCATTGTTCTTGATGGTCAGGTCGCCGAAATTCAAACCGGTTCGATAGAATGTGAGGTCGCCTGGATTGAGATTGCCCAGCACCAGCGAGCCGACGTTCCCAAACCGGCCGTCGATCAGGAAGGTCTGGCTCGAATCCGCCGCCCCCCAGATGATTTCGACCGCCTGGTCGTGCGCGGCCGTGACGTTGCCGAAGGTTCCGGTGCCGAGATCGTAGACGATCGCGCCGACGATATTGTTACTGTCGTAGGAGCCCGTCGTCGACGAGGCCGCCGTGATGTAGCTGTTCGCGGCGATGTCGGAAGCATGCCACACCGTGCCATTGCCAAAAGTGACCGAGGCGACGCCCCAAGCAGAGCTGCCGAACTCGTTGTAGAACGTCAGCGTCTTGCCGGCTGCCTTGTTGGCAATGGTCAGGTCGGCGAAGTTCGCGCCCGACCGATAGACTGAAACGTCCGTGGGGTTGAGATTGTTGAGGATCAGCGAACCGACGTTATCGAAATTGGCGTCGCCGTCGATGCTAAACGCCTGGGTCGAATCGCTGGCCCCCCAGATGACCTCGACCGCTCCATTGCGGTGGGCGGTGACGTTGCCGAACGTTCCGATGCCGAGATCGTAGATGACCGAATAATTGAAGTAGAGGGAAGCGTCATATGAGCCCGTCGTCGACGAGGCCGCCGTTATGTAGCTGTTGGCCGCGATAGTCGAAGATTGCCAGACGGTACCGTTGGCGAAGGTGACCGAGGTCACGCCCTGCCACCAATTGACTATTTGGCCGGTCAGTGTGAGCGTGGCGCCCGTCGCATTGTTCTTGATCGTCACGTCGCCGAAATTCGAACCGGAGCGATAGAAGGTGACGTCGCCCGGATTGAGATTGCCCAGCATCAGCGAGCCGACGTTCCCAAAACGGCCGTCGATCAGGAAGGTCTGGCTCGAATCCGCCGCCCCCCAGATGATCTCGACCGCCTGGTCGTGCGCGGCAGTGACGTTGCCGAATGTCCCGGTGCCGAGGTCGTAGACGATCGCGCCGGTGAGATTGTTGCTGTCGTAAGAGCCAGTCGTCGACGAGACCGCCAGAACGTAGCTGTTGGCCGCGATGTCGGCAGTGTGCCAGACGGTGCCGTTGGCGAACGTCACCGAGGTCACGCCCTGGAGCGGATCGGCGCTTTGGCCGGTCAGTGTGAGCGTGGCGCCGGTCGCATTATTCCGGATCGTCACGTCGCTGAAATTCGAACCGGATCGATAGAATGTGACGTCGCCCGGATTGAGATTGCCCAGCACCAGCGAGCCGACGTTCCCAAAACGGCCGTCGATCAGGAAGGTCTGGCTCGAATCCGCCGCCCCCCAGATGATCTCGACCGCCTGGTCGTGCGCGGCAGTGACGTTGCCGAACGTCCCGGTGCCGAGGTCGTAGATGATCGTGCCGGTGAGATTGCTGGTGTCATACACGCCCGTCGTCGACGACGATGGCGTGATGTAAGTGTTGGCCGCGATGGTCGAGGCCTGCCAGACGGTGCCGTTGGCGAAGGTGACCGACGCCACGCCGTACCAAGGATTGGCGAACTCGCCGGAGAACGTGAGCGTCGCGCCGGTCGCCTTGTTGGCAATGGTCAGGTCGGTGAGGGTGGAGCCGGATCTGTAGCACGAAACGTCCGACGGGTTGAGATTGTTGAGGAGCAGCGAGCCTATGTTGTTGTTATTGCCGTCGCCACTGATGGTAAATGCCTGGCTCGAGTCGCCGGCTCCCCAGATGACCTTGACCACCCCATCGTGGCCTGCGTTGACGTTGCCGAACGTGCCGGTGCCGAGGTCGTAGATGACCGGGAAATTGAACTGAAAAAAGTCGTCATACGAGCCCGAGGTCGACGAGGCGGCCGTGATATAGCTGTTGGCGGCGATGTCGGAGGTTTGCCAGACCATGCCGTTGCCAAACACGATGGTCGCGACGCCATCCCAGGTATTCACGAATTCGTTGTCGAGCGTCAGTGTGGCGCCGGTCGCCTTGTTGGCGATGGTCAGGTCGGTAAGGGTCGAGCCGGATCTGTAGAACGAAACGTCCGCGCGGTTAAGATTGTTGAGGGCCACCGCACCGACGTTCTGAAAGCTCTCGCTCTCGATGTTGAACGCCTGGCTCGAGTCGCCGGAACCCCATTCAACCACGACCGCCTGGTCGTCCCGAGCGGTGACGGTGCCGAACGTGCCGATCCCCAGATCATAGATCGTCGTGCCTTGCAGAAAGCTCGTGTCGTAGACGCCGGTCGTCGACGAAGCGGCCGTGATGAAGCTGTTCTGACCCAGCGCGTTCAACAGCGCGGTCTGAACACCCGTGCCATAGCCCAGCGAGCCGGCGGCGGCGAGAACGGCCGCCGTGACCGCCGGTGCCTGTTCGCTGAAAAGATCGACCCGCAGGCTCCGCACGATCGGCATGACCTGCTGGTAGTAGGTCGCGGCCGCCGTCGGATCGGATGGAGCGTCGCTGACGATATCGTGAATCAGCTGATTGAAATTGACCGTGACGGTGTCGTTGTGAAGATCGATCTTGACCGCCGTGAAAGCCATGAACCAGCTGGCGACGATGCTCGCGGGATCCGCGCCGTTGAGCAGTTCGCCACCGGCAAGCTGCCCGACGAACCTCACCTTGAGCTCGTCGACGATGCTCTCATAAACGGTCTCCCACAGCGGCCCCGAATGCCAGTTGGGATTGAGCTGATAGACCGGCTGGGTCGTCTGGTCGATGCCGTAAAATGCGTAGTCGACGGCAAGGTGGCGCGCGTCGATATACGAGCCGCGGCTGCTCGGATCGATATTAGAGGCACCGACCCACTCCCAGACGATCGCCTGGAAAGCCGCGTCGAACTGCGCCGCGGACATGGACGCCGCGTTGAGGACGAGATTCCGGACGTCCGCGAGCAGCGGCGGGTTTTGCGACATCGCCACCCACAGATTCGGCACGGTTCCGTAGCCGATCAGCTGCGGCAGCGAAAAGACCGCCCAATTGTAGGCAAAGCCGGCGGGCGGCGTGTAGCGCGACTCGACCGGCTGCGTTGCGAGATCGACTTCGGCTATCGCATTCGTGACTGGGCCGCTCGGCTCCGTCATCTGGAACGTGCCGGTCGACACAACGGTGTTGCCGTTGATGGTTTGGCCGGACGGCGTTGTCGACAGACTGATGGCCGTAATTCCAAGGCTGCCCAGCGAAACGAGCTCGCCCGAATCGAGCTGCCCGTTGCCGTTCGCGTCGACCCAGACGCTCAGATTGGCGAAAGCGGGATCGCTGGCGTTGATCACGCCGTCGCCGTCGGTGTCGAGCGCGGCAAGGTCGGCAAAGCCGTCGCCGCTCTGGGCGCCGACGAGCTCGTTCACGCTGATCGGCGCATTGGGATTGCCGTTGAGGACGAGCAGGCCCTCGCCCTGGGTGATCCAGCCGGTCTTGGTCGCAAACCCGGAGCCGGTAAAATCGAAAAAGGCGGACGACTGCGTGACCGACGAGAGGTTGACGCCCGTGCCGGCGAGATCGAGCACCAGCGGATCGCGCGGGTCGACCGGCGAGGGATGATCCGCCGCGAACGGGGCCAGCGGATCGTTCGGCGGGTGATTGCCCGGATCGGTGACGTTGCTGCCGGGTTCGTCTGCCGGGGGATTGGTACCGGCGAGCTTGGCAAGCGATTCCTGCAGCCCGCCGTCGGTGTCCGCAGTATCGCCGGACCCGACCTGCGTGGTCTGGCCGTTGTCCGTGACTGACTTGAAATCGACCGTGCCGGTCGCCGGGTCCGGTTGGTCGAAAACTTGCGCCGGGTCGCCCTGGGAATCGATTGGGGTACATGTTTGCGTAATCGTTCCGTCCGGATTGACGGTGATAGTCTCGTTGAACAAATTATTCTGTGACGGCAATGTTGCGACGATAGACTGATCGGCGCCTACTTGCACTTGAGTACCAGCTGGCGTCGTAAACGCCGTATTACCGCTCATGCTGACGGTAACGGTGCCGTCACCGCCATTGACAACTATCGAGGGCGTGAGGCCGCCGGCATCGGGCACCAAAGTCAAAACGCCAGAGCCGTCGCTGGCCCTTGAAAAGTCCGCCAATTGGCCGCTGGCAAAATCAACTGTCGTCCCGTTGGGCGCAGAGAGGCTGCCGGATCCGTCCGCCGCCTGATTCAGTTGCCACGTCTGATTACCGGATTGGTCGAAGCCGGTGATTATCGTCGATCCATCTCTGTTGTCAGTTTCAATTTGTTGAACATCGCCCTCCGGTCCTGTGGTCGTGATCTTCTCCGACCACGGCTCAATGCCCTGATTATCGAACGAAGCGGTAATATTTTTACCATTCGCCTCTGTGAGAACCGCTGATCCTTGGCCGTTATCGTCGAAAGACGACGTAAGCTCTGCATCTGTTAGATCGTCCCCTTTTTGGCTAATCAGGCATTTCGACGCTTCCTGTATCAATCGATCCGACACGTCTATTGTGGGCGGCAGCATAGTCAGGTCAGGTCCGGAATAACCTGCAGCATTGCGAGTAGCATTTACTTGATCATCCACCCAAATCTCTAGATCCGGCTGGACTTGTTCTCGGAACTCATCCGTGTCCACAATGTTGCACGGATCGATTTGTAGATGATAATCAGCTCGCGGCGCAGCTGGGCGATCAGTGTAGGATGCGGTATAGGTTGCAGTTACCGTGACCGTCTCCTGCACCCCGTTAACCGTCCGTTGCAACGTATAGGTTTGTGTTTGAACCGGATATTGACCCATTTTTAACCTCCCCTTGTATTCTGTTTGTTACCTTATGTTACGTCGCATCCAAGGGCAGACTGATCCGCAGCGCTCCCGTTGCCCCCTCTCACTGCTGTTGCAAGAATTTCGCGACGATTATTCGCAACCCGACATGGGGGCGATCATCCGACTCAAACAGCTGAGCTATCGCCCGGGCATAGCGCATCATGTCTGCATCCGTCGCCGGCGGCTCTCTTTTTGAAAAGATTCCTAACCATTTGTCCTTCCCGAGAATGTCGCGATGACAAGACAGTCGATCGGCCATCTCACGCCACGGTTCTAGTTTCATTTCCGTGCTCTTGCCGTTTGGATGGCAAAAGGTCCGAAGAGTCGCATTCTCAATTCCGTCAATCCCCTCGCGCTCGAAGGCGTGATCTAGCAAGATGATCGAGCGGTGCCCCCATCCGTGATGATCGATGTTCAGCTCCTCCACATCAATCTCGTGAGTCGCTGAACCTGAAATATCTGCCGTTTGCGATGATGACGAAAACGATGACAGCGGCTCTATGTAACCGCTCCTAAGTGCGGTTTGTTGTATTTTGAACCACCGATAAAAGTCTTCAAAACGCACCTTAAGAAAATCATCTGCGGAAATATCCACCATCGTTCGCTCTCTCGTCCCAGGCAAATAAATATGGCGATATACCTCCTGTAATGCGTTGTTAGCGGCTAAGCCCGGGTATCTGAAATTAATCGAATCCGAGCGCCGGATTGCTTGTACGATCCCGTTGATGGTGCCGGCAAAATCATCTTGACTTACTGCCGCTGACTCAATCGTCTTAGCCAATGCACGAACGCAACGGTTAAAAGAGCATTCGTCGTGTTCATTTTGCCCAATACTGACCAGTTCGTAGGTTAAATTGAGAGAAGTATCCATGCTTCCACCAAAGGAACACTGACCCGACGACGTCTTATACAGCCGCGTGTGCGAAAGCCTTGCAAAAATCTGCAAATTAGTCGCGAACCTTCTTATTTCACCGGCGTCAGCACTATCACTTGGTCTTGCGATAAACCTCGCTATTACTTGATGTCTAGCGGCTGACCGACGCTCGAACCCAGTGACTGCGCTCGAACTGCACATATCACTCGTGGCACCCGTGGCAATGGTGGCGTTAGCCAGAAGGGTCATCAAGATTAGGAGGGGCTGCAGCCGTCGCCCTGCATTAATCAGGGATCCAAACGCTCGTCTCGGTGCGTTAGATATCATACGGCAGCCCAATCGTCGGGTTCCACGTGCCCGGATTGCGTTAAGGCATGATCACTCATCTCACTTTGCCTTTTTTAAACGACTCTATTAGCTCAAGACTCTTCTTTCTAATTGAACGCCAGTTGCACAACTCGCTGCGGTCAAAAGTATAATAAAACGCATTTCCATCACCCACATTGTCATGACCGTCACAGCGTGGCGCAAATGCAGAACCCTCCTTAGCGCAGCTAAGAAACGATATCTCCGGTTCATCCGGGAAGCGTGTGAAGTAGGACCGAAATACGACGCCGCCTTTATCGGTCGACCCCAAGCCCTCGTAATATCTCAGGCCGCACGGACCATCTCGCTCTTCCGGATGAGATATCCCCTTTGCGTTCGACAGCTGCTGACTGCCGCTGGTGGGAAACGGCCCGCTCGTCAAACCAATCACGACGACTTTTGAACTGCAGGGATCGCGGTACCCAATGCCGCAGCGCATTGTCTCTTTGGTGAGGCCACCGAAATCAGGCAGCACGGCCCGCATGGAAATTGACCCCGGAGTCCCATCGTCATTCTTTCCTAAGCTCACAACATAGTTGCGCGGAATCACATACTTCTGTCCGTTCATAACGAACGTCTGTGGCAACGTTTCAGTCGAGGGTGTAGGGATCGGAAGGTGATGACGACCGATGGCGCCGAGCGGATCCGGCGGCTCGGCGCGCACGGTTGAGCTAAAGAGCGATCCTGCCGCGACCAGCAGGGAGAATGCGGCTCGTAACGCGAAAAGGTTCACGTTAACGCGCGAGTGTCGGCGCCCAACCAGGCGACAGGCTTGACCGGACCGCTCGTTGGAAACGCACCCACGCGCGGATGCGCAACAGATCGAGCCTCGCAGTTGCGCCTGGATATCAATGGGCCGGCGGCCGCGACGAAATTGCGGCGGCTTGCCCGCGACAGATGACAAAGCAGTGCGCATATAGGTGTCGCCCAACGCACAGCACAATCTTGACCCGAGGCTATTGGACGATTTCAAGTCGTGCAAGCGCAAATTGAATCAACTCAAGCATTTTTCCGCATGGCCGCACTTATAAAATCGCTTCCCATTGCCAATAGCTATGACTCATCACCGCACGTGATGGTCGGCGCCATGCCTGACGTTGGCGCGCAAAGGCCGCTTTTGCAGGAGCGCGTATCTGCGGGGAGTCTATGCCGCTGCGGCAACACCCGTTATGCCGACATTTCGGACCGGGCTCGCTCTGCTCGCTAAATCTGCCTATTAGCGATACCTCCCAATTTCTCGGCCGCGCAGGAAACGTCATGCTCTCTTTAGTGCGCTTGCCGGCATGAACTTGCCCACGTGTCGAAAACTCGACTGAGGCCGCCGCTGCCAGGCGGCCGGACATGGGCTGGCTTTGCCCCTTGGCCCACTCTTGCGCGGCTCGCGGATCGCGCCGTGCGAATGGCCGCGCCGCGGCGAACGATATGACGGCGAGCGAGAAGCTCTTGCTAATCACCCGGCAAGTGGACGTGCCATGTTAGCCATCGCCCGTGGTTGCGAAAATTGCGCCGAATCTTCAATTGAATTTTTAACAAAATGGCGAAATGGTATGGCCCGTTCAGACGCCGGAGGGTCCGTAGCGATGCGTCGATTTGCAAAAGCGGGCCCCATCTACTGGACTTTATTCATCGGACTCGCGATTTTTGCCATCGGTGTCATGGCAATCCCGAAGACGTTAGGTCTGGAATTCAACAATTGGCCTGTCACTAAAGTTCAAGCCGATGCGCCGGTTGCTCCACCACGTACAATGGTTCTACGTGGGCCCTCGCCCGAGACGGAGCGCGTTGCAGCGCTTTTTGCAGCGATCGGATTGTTCGACGTGTTCGTAGCTTCTCTCGACGATAGGTTGGCGCGTGCTGGGGAGAAAATTGAACTAGAGAATACCGAAAGTTGCCGCTCGGCTGCTCAGACGCTATCTCCCGATAGCATCAAACTGGAGTGCATTCACCATGCGGAGCCTAGCCAGCTGCCGGGGTGCAGCCTTCAGATCAGTTTGACGGGGGCGCACAATTCGGACGTTGTCGCCCAACGTGCCCGCATTTGCGTGGTGCTGGACTACGGCGAACCGTGTCCGTTTTACGATCAACGATATTTGGACGATGCCTTGCGTACGAATGGCCTCCGTCCCTGGGCGTCATCGCGGCTGCTTGCCGAGCTTGCGTCGCCAACGCTCCGATCAATCCTGCGCGCCATTGGCGTTGAACCCAACAAGATTGGACACTGACGGAGTGAACCGGACTCCCAGCTGGACGCCGCCCCAGAAGCGATGACTTGGGCTTGAATGGGCTTCATCCTTGGGGATCATCAAAGTTACTTGCCGATCCGACCCACAAACGAAAAGGCGCCCGGCACCGGCCGACCGCCTCTCAAGACAGCGTGCGACGTTCCCACGTCGAGCGCTACGCGACCTTTTCCTTCTGGGCGTGCTTATTGGCCATCGCCCCTGGTTGGGAAAGATTGCGCCGAAGCTTCAATTGAATTTTTAACGAATAGCGAAATGGTATGGCCGTCCCTACGCCGGAGGCTCATGGCGATGCGTCGATTTGTAAAGACGGCCCCCATCTACTGGACTTTATTCATCGGACTCGCGATTCTTGCCGTCGGCGTCATGGCAATCCCGAAGACCTTGGGCCTGGAATTCAACAATTGGTCGATCACTAAAGTTCAAGCCGATGCGCCCGTTGCTCCACCACGTACAATGGTTTTGCGTGGCCCCTCACCCGAGACGGAGCGCGTTGCAGCACTTTTTGCGTCAATCGGATTGTTCGATGTATTTGTAGCGCCTCTGGATGACAGGATCGCGGGTACCGGAGAGAAGGTAGAGCTAGCGAATAGTGAGAGTTGCCGCTCGAAAGCCCAAGAGCTATCGCCCAACAGCATAAGGCTCGAGTGCATTCATCGTGCTCAGGCTGAGCCGCTGCCGGGTTGCCGACTCGGTATCGACTTCAGGGGAGCGCCTGGGTCAGGGGCCGCAGCTCAACGTGCCTGGATCTACACTGTGCTGGATCATGGCGAGCCGTGCCCATTTTTCGATCAGTTGGCAAAGCCGTCTTCATCGTTCCTTTTTCCGGACAAGCCGCTTCGTCCTATCTCAGGTTCGCGACTTGTTACCGAGCTCGCGTCGCCAACACCCAGATCAATCCTGCGCGCCATTGGCGTTGAGCCCAACAAGATTGGCCACTGAGGGAGCCCGTCAGCTCACTGCGGCGACAATGGGGACGCACCCGCGTCTCTTATCGTGACCAAGGAAAGAATTGGCCTGGGTATTTTTGCGGACGGACTGCAACGCAACGATCTGCATGCACTCACGTCAGCTTCACAAACTTCATCAGCTCCACCGACGCGGAATCGAATACATAATCCCAGTCCCCCTCGGCGCGCGGTCGGAACAGGCGGACCGACGGATACCAGGGACTGTCGGTGCGCTCGATGAGCCACAGCCAATGGGCGACGTTGCCGAGCAGCAGCCACACCGGCTTGCCCATGGCGCCGGCAAGATGCGCGACCGCGCTGTCGGTCATGATGACGAGGTCGAGCTGCGCGAGCGCCGCGGCAGTGTCGGCGAAATCGTCGAGGTCGGCGGCAAGGTCGATGATCGGGCCGCCGCGCGGCAGGGCTGAGAGTTCCTTCTCGCGCGGCCCCTTCTGCAGCCCGTAGAGCTGCACGCCCGGCAGCGCGAATGCCTGGAAGAAGCGCATGAGCGGCTGCGCGCGCTCGTGATTTTTCTTGAACGTGACGCTGCCCGACCAGACGACGCCGACCTTGAGCCGTCCGCCGGCGCGCGCGAGCTTCTCGCGGAATTTCCCCATGCGCTCGGGCGGCGCGGCGAAATAGGGCGACGCCGGAATCGATGCGAGGTCGGGCGTGAACAGCCCCGGCAGGCTGCACAAATAACAATGCAGATCCGCCTCCGGCAGCTTCTCGCCGCGCGGAACCAGCCGGTCGGCAACTCCCATGGCCGCGATCAGCGGCAGCACCTCGCGCTGACACTCGATGATGAGCTCGCCGCCCAGCGCCTTGACCTGCGGCAGGTAGCGCGCGACCCACAGCGTGTCGCCGAAACCCTGTTCGACGAGGAGCACGAGGCGCTTTCCTTCGTAAGGCTCGCCCCGCCATTGCGCGCCGGGAAGCGGCCGCGCCGGCAGTTGCCCAGTCATCTTGCGCGCTTCGTAATCGACCCAGCCGCGACGGTAGTTGCCCAGATAGAGATAGCTGCGGCCGCGATCCCATTTGGCCATGTGATAGTCGGGCTTGATCTCGATCGCGCGCGTAAACGCGATCACCGCCTCGCCGTGGCGGCCGGCAGCGGCGAGCGAGGTGCCGAGGTTGTGATGAAGCAGCGCGTCGCCTCCGCCCGAAACCTCGATGGCGCGGCGGTGGCACGTGACCGCGCTCGTGAGATATTTGAGCTGCGTGAGCGCGTTGCCGAGGTTGGTCCAGATGCCGGGCGCGCGGGGGCTGAGCGCCAGCGCATCGCGATAGCACCACAGCGCGTCGAGATGGCGATTCATCGCCGCGAACATCACGCCACGGGCGTTGCGCAGGTCGGAATTGTTCGGATCGCGCGCGATCGCGTCGCGCAGCAGCGCCTCGGCCTCGGCGTATTTGCCGGCCTCGTGCAGCGCCTTGACCCGGCGAAACGCCTCCGCCGAATCCCGCGGTGGCAGGGTCTCTGCTGCCCTCGCCGCGTCCGTCATGCGTCCCCCATGCGACGGCCGCCGTGCGGGTGCCTGCTCAGTTCAGCCGCGCCGGCCGCCCGCCGTCGCCGCGCTCACGCGGCGGCGGTGGTGTGCGCTCGGCCGTCTCGATCGGCTCCGGCGTATCGGCAACCGTCGCGCCCGCGGCCTCTTCGAGCTTTCGGTACGAGCGCCAGCCGAACGGCAGCGCGCCGAGATAAGCCAGCGTGCCCAAGGTGAGCACCGGCCACGGGTAGCTGATGAGCAGCGCGAAGAACAGCACCACCAACATGAACACCGGCAGCACCAGCTCGCGCGGTACCCGCGTGCCGATTTTCTTGCCGGAATAGACCGGCAGCCGCGACACCATCAGGATGGCGATCGCCAGCGTATAGAGGAACGTCGCGATCGAAGGGATCGGCACGCCGAGAAACGCGAGATAGATCGGCAGCAGCACGGTGATCGCGCCGGCCGGCGCCGGCATGCCGACAAAATAATTCGCCGCCCAGGCCGGCCGGTTGGGATCCTCGATGGCGACGTTGAAGCGGGCAAGACGCAGCCCGGCGCAGGTCGCAAACACGATCGCCGCGATCCATCCGGCCGACTTGAGCTCCTTGAGCTCCCAGAAATAAAGAATCAACCCGGGCGCAACGCCGAAGTTGACGAAGTCGGCGAGGCTGTCGAGCTCGGCCCCGAAGCGCGACGTGCCCTTGATCATGCGCGCGATGCGCCCGTCGACGGCGTCGAGCAGCGCCGCGAACACGATCGCCGCGAGCGCAAGGTCGAGCCGGTCCTCGACCGAAAGCCGGATCGCGGTCAGCCCGGCGCACAGCGCCAAGAGCGTGATCACGTTGGGCACGAGCATGCGCACCGGGATCGGGCGAAAGCGCCGCCGGCGCGGCTCGTTGCGGTCGGGCTCGAAAGGCGGAAACAGCATGGCGGGAGTATAACAACTCGCGCGCGCTCCCGCCATCGCCGCCGGATCAGGGCTCCTCGTGGTCCTTCATCATGGCGACCGCGCCGTGCGCGACTTCCATCGGCGTCTGCAGGAAATCGGCGAGCACATGCGCCGGATTGGCGCCGTCTTCGCGCAACCGGCGGCGCCGCAGGCGCAGCACGGCGGAAAAGGCGTTGGCGCCGAGCCCGGCCGCGCGGCACACGAGCGTCGCCGGCCCCGATGATCTTGCCCCGAGCGCACGCTCGATCGCCGCCACTGAAAGGCCGGTGCGCCGCGCAACAAGGAGGGCAACGCCGGCGACGTGATCGGCGTCGGCGAAAGCGATCGCCGTCTCGTCGAGCAGGAGGTAACCCTGCGCCACCTGTTCGACCACGCCGGCCGGATCGCCGGGGCCCTCACCCAACGGCTTGCGCGTCGTCGACGGCATAATTTCGCTCCGCCGCCCGAGCCTGACTCTCAAATTCGAATGATCGTGTTAACCCGAGCGCAACAGGGCGGTTAAAGAGCGTTAACGATGAAGGCCATTCTATGAGACGCGGAATGTGCGTCCGGCCTCGCGCGCGGCAAGGTCGGCAATGACGGTTTCGCCGGCGGTCGCGATCTGGCCTTCCGAGACCAGCGGCCGCACGCCGGCCGGCAGATAAACGTCGACACGCGAGCCGAAGCGGATCATGCCGATGCGCTCGCCCGCGCCAATCTCCTCGCCCTCGCGCACGAACGGCACGATACGGCGCGCAATCAGCCCGGCGATCTGCACCACGCCGACCCGCCCGCGCGCGCTCGCCACCACGAGGCCGTTGCGCTCGTTGTCCTCGCTTGCCTTGTCGAGATCCGCGCTGAGGAATTTACCGGCGCGGTAGATCATGCGTTCGATCCGCCCGCCGACCGGGCTGCGGTTCACGTGACAATCGAACACGCTCATGAAAATCGATACGCGCGCCAGCGCCGCCGGGCCGAGCCCGAGTTCGGCCGGCGGCACCGCGCTCGTCACCTGGCTGATGCGGCCGTCGGCGGGCGCCACCACGAGCCCTTCGCCGAGCGGCGTGACCCGCGGCGGGTCGCGGAAGAAATAGGCGCACCAGAGCGTCGCCAGCGTGCCAAGCCAGCCGAGCGGCGACCAGAAAAGAAAGAATACGATGCTCACCAGCGCGAAGCCCCCGATGAAGGGATAGCCTTCGCGGTGAATCGGCACGAACTGCGCGCGGATCGAATTAAGAACTGACATGGAACATCGGTGAGCGGGGCTAATGCTCAATGCGCCGGCAACAAACTCACCGTCATCCTGAGGAGGCCGTTCGCATTGGCGAACGGCCGTCTCGAAGGATGGAAGCAAGCTCGGTGCTGGCGGCCATCCTTCGAGACGGTCGCGCGCAAGTGCGCGCGACCTCCTCAGGATGACGGCGAGTCTGTGGCGCGCGTGGCATATGTCAGCGTCACTCGGCGGCGGCCGCCGGCTCGACCTCGGCCGGCTTGGCCAACGGTTCGTCGGTCGCGGGCGGATTGCGATTGGGCGCACGCTCGTCGTCGGCGACGCGGGCGAGCTTCTCGCGCGCCTCCTCGGCCTCGCGCTGGCGGTTCCACATGCTCGCGTAGAGCCCGCCGGCGGCAAGAAGCGCATGGTGCGTCCCGCGCTCGACGATCGCGCCGCGGTCGAGCACGATGATCTCGTCGGCGCCGACGATGGTCGAGAGGCGGTGCGCGATCACCAAGGTCGTGCGGTTCTTCGACACGCGGTCGAGCGCATCCTGGATTTCCTTCTCGGTGTGGCTGTCGAGCGCCGAGGTCGCTTCGTCGAGCAGCAGAATGGGCGGGCTCTTGAGGATCGTGCGCGCGATGGCGACGCGCTGCTTCTCGCCGCCGGAAAGCTTGAGCCCGCGCTCGCCCACTTCGGTTTCGTAGCCCTTCGGCGCCAGGCGGATGAAACCGTCGATCTGAGCGAGCCGCGCCGCCTCCTCCACCTCGCGATCGGACGCTTCCCAGCGTCCGTAGCGGATGTTGTAGCGGATGGTGTCGTTGAACAGCACCGTGTCCTGCGGGACCATGCCGATCGCGGCGCGCAGCGAGTTCTGCGTCACGTCGCGGATATCCTGGCCGTCGATCAGTATCCGGCCGCCGGTCACGTCATAGAAACGAAACAGCAGGCGCGAGATGGTCGATTTTCCGGCGCCCGACGGACCGACCACAGCGACGGTGCGGCCGGCCGGCACGTCGAAGGAGATACCGTCGAGAATCTGCCGGTCGGGATCGTAGGCGAAGGTCACGTCCTCGAAGCGGATGCTGCCGCGCGTCACCTGAAGCGGCGGCGCGCCCGGCCGGTCCTCGATCTCCGGCTCGAGGGTGAGAATCGCAAACATGTTCTCGATGTCGATGATCGCCTGTTTGATCTCGCGATAGACCATGCCCATGAAATTGAGCGGCTGATAGAGCTGAATCATCATCGCGTTGATCATCACGAAGTCGCCGACCGTCTGCTTGCCGGCTCTTACGTCGTAGGCGCACATCACCATGGCGCCGGCGAGCCCGAGCGTGAACACCACCGCCTGCCCGGCATTGAGCACGGCCAGCGAGGTGTAAGCCTTGACGCTCGCGCCCTCATAGCGCGCCATCGAGCGGTCGTAGCGGCGCGCCTCGCGCTCCTCGGCGCCGAAATATTTGACTGTTTCGTAGTTGAGCAGCGAATCGATCGCCTTGATGTTGGCGTCGCTGTCGCTATCGTTCATCGTGCGGCGGATGGCGATGCGCCATTCGGTCGCCGCATAGGTGAAGCCGAGGAACACGGCCACGGTGGCGAGCACGACCAGCGCATAGCGCCAGTCGAAGGCGCGCAGCAGCACGATCACGATCAGCCCCAGCTCGACAAAGGTCGGGATGAGCTGGACGATCACCATGCGCACGATCGTCTCGATCGCGTTGCGGCCCCGCTCGAGTACGCGGGTGAGACCGCCGGTCTTGCGCTCGAGATGGAAGCGCAGCGAGAGCTTGTGCATGTGCTCGAAGGCGAGATAAGCGAGCCGGCGCACCGCGTGCATTGCCACGTTGGCGAAAATGCCGTCGCGCACCTGACCGAGCACCGCCATGACGATGCGCATGCCGCCGTAGGCGAGCGTCATGATGATTGGCGACGCCACGATCCAGAAAAGCCAGGATGACGGCGCAACCGGCGCGCTCCCCTGCCCGACCAGCGCGTCGGTCGCCCATTTGAAGGTGAAGGGAACGGCGATGGTCGCGAGCTTGGCGAGGAACAGCAGCACGGTCGCGGCCAGCACGCGCAGCTTGAGATCGCGGCGATCGGACGGCCAGATGTACGGCCACAGGTGCACGAGGGTGCGCAGCAGCGTGGCCTTGCCGACGGTCACCCGCGAGATCGGCACGGCATTCGCTGCGGCGGCTTGATCGTTCATGCACAGTTCCGGCGCCGGACGGGCCGGAGGGACCGTCGAACCTCCCTGATATAGAGAGTTTTGCCCCGCGCGGCACCCCGCCGCGGCGCTAGCGGCCCTGCGGCTCGACCTGGATGATGCGCGCCCCGGGCCCCTGCGACTCCGGCCGCGCGACCCCACCGCGCACGATTGCGATCGGCGCATCGCGCGCAAGCGGCGCATCCGTGACCTCCGCCCGTGGCGGCGGCGCAGCGGTTGGTGCTTCACGCTTGGCGATCGACGGCGGCGGCGCGGGCTCCTGCACGACGGGCGCCGCTTTGGGCGCAGCTTTCTCCGCCGGCGGCGGCGCAGCGGTTGGTGCTTCACGCTTGGCGATCGACGGCGGCGGCGCGGGCTCCTGCACGACGGGCGCCGCTTTGGGCGCAGCTTTCTCCGTCGGCGCCGGCACGGCGGTTGGCATTTCGCGCTTGGCGATCGACGGCGGCGGCGCGGGCTCCTGCACGACGGGCGCCGCTTTGGGCGCAGCTTTCTCGGCTGGCGCCGGCACGGCGGTTGGCGCTTCGCGCTTGGCGATCGACCCCGGCGGCGCGGGCTCCTGCGCGACGGGCGCCGCTCTGGGCGCAGCTTTCTCCGCTGGCGGCGACGCAGCGGTTGGTTCTTCACGCTTGGCGATCGACCCCGGCGGCGCGGGCTCCTGCACGACAGGCGCCGCTTTGGGCGTAGCTTTCTCCGCCGGCGGCGGCGCAGCGGTTGGCGCTTCGCGCTTGGCGATCGACGGCGGCGGGGCGGGCTCCTGCGCGACAGGCGCCGTTTTGGGCGCAGCTTTCTCCGCCGGCGGCGGTGGAACGTTGTCCCGCGCGACGGGCGCCGTTTTGCGGGCAGCTTCCTCCACCGCGGGCGGCCGGCGGTGCTTGCGCGGCAACGGGCGGTGTTGCCCCGCCATTGCCATTCCGGCGTGGGGCGGCGCGACAGAAGATACGCCGCCCGGCGGCGACGGCTCGACGGCAGCGGGTGGCGCCGCTTCGATCACCGCACGGGGCGCCGTTTCGGCGACGGCAGCCGGCGGCCCTTCGACCGTTTTATCGGAAGCTTGGCCGACCACGAGACGGCTCACCGTCACGCCGACGAGGACGGCGCCGGCGCCGAGGCCGAACATGGTGCCGAACAACGCGCTCTCACGCATCCGACGCAAACTCCGATGGCGGCAGTTAAAGAGGTTGTAGCCGAACCGCACCGCCGGGGCGAGCCACCCCCCTCATCATGGTAAGCGGTACCGAGTGCCCTCCCGGCGCGCCGGTGAGCCCAACTTGACGCCCCCCAGGCGCAATGCCACATGCGCGCTGATGACCTCGATTCGCGCGGTTTGCGTTTACTGCGGCTCCAGCGCCGGTGCCGATCCGACCTTCGCCGAAGCCGCGCGAGCGCTCGGAAAAACTCTCGCGCAAAACCACATCCGGCTGATCTACGGCGGCGGCTCGATCGGCATGATGGGCGCGCTCGCCGGTTCCGTTCTCGCCCACGGCGGCAGTGTGACGGGCATCATTCCCGAGTTCCTCGTCAACAAAGAGCACATGCTCGGCGGAGCGCAGGAAATAATCGTCACGCGCGACATGCACGAGCGCAAACGCGTGATGTTCGAGCGCGCCGACGCTTTCGTGGCATTGCCGGGCGGAATCGGAACGCTCGAAGAATTGGTCGAACAGCTCACCTGGGCGCAACTCGGACGCCACCGCAAACCGATCCTGCTAGCCAACATCGCGGGATTCTGGGAGCCGCTATGCGAGCTGCTCGATCACATGAACGCACTCGGTTTCATCCACTCCACCAGCCGGCTCAACTATCTGATCGCTGACACGGTGGAAGAGATACTTCCGGCCTTGCGCGCGCGTGTAGTAGAGCCGGCGGGCGGCGACGTCGACGTGCTCGGACGACTTTAGCACGCTGATAAAACGGCAAAGGCCGGGACGAGCCCGGCCTTTAATTGGTATTTTTTGATAGTCGATGGTGGGCACGGGCCTTCGGCCCTTAGCCCACCCTACATCGCTTCGGCCTCCGGATTTTCGAAATCGCGATAGCTCTCGGATTCACGCGGCCCCATGGCGCCCTGGTAGCGCCCACTATAGAGCGAGATTTCACCCTCGACGCACCAGAACGTCACCTGCCCGATCAGCATGCCGCGGAATATGCGCACCGGCTGTACGGCGTGCAGCTGCAAGGTCCACTGATTATACGAGCCGATGTCGATGAGATCGGCGGTGATATGCACGAATAATCCCATGCGCGCGGTCGACGAACGGCCGTGGATGATCGGAACGAAGCGGTCGCTGCCCATCACCTCTTCGGTGTGGGCGAGATAGATGCGCGCGGAGTCCAGCACCAGCCCGTCGTCGGGGATATCGATCGAGACCGTCGGCTGCTTGACCTTGGGATCGAGCAGCTCGTTTTTGTAGACCTTGACGGTGCGGCCGAGGCGAAAATTATAACTATTCGGGTTGACCTGATCGACGTTGAACGGATCGATGCGGATCGTTCCCAATCCGTGCTGGCGAATTATTTCAGGTCCGGTCAGGATCATCGCTCGGGCCGCGGCTCAGGAAAGTTCGCGCATGTTGCCGGTGGGCCGGGAAAATCGCGTATAGGGACCGGAGTAATAGGCCAGCTCGCCGCGCGTCTCCCAGAAGGTCAACTCGCCGATCAGCATGCGCGGATAAATCACGATCGGCTGCACGCAGGTCAGTTCCAGCGTCCAGCGATGGGCGTCGCCGACGTTGCCGAGATCGGCCGAGAGCTGTACGAACAATCCCAATCGGCCGATCGACGGGCGCCCCATCAACGTCACCACGCATTCGCGCGAGCCGATCACTTCATAAGTATGGGACAGATAAAGCCGGCCCGGCTGAAGCAGCATGCCGGCTTCGTCCATCTCGACGACAGCGTCGCTGCGCCCGGCGGCCGGATCGGAGGAACTCAGCTCGCTGATCTCGAGACCTAAGCGATAGCTGTAGCTCGTCGGGTTGAGCTGCGCGGGGCAATAAGGACTGATGGTGATGCTTCCCGCGGCAACGCGCCGGTCTATTTCCGCTCGGCTCAAGATCATTCATTCACCCTAGTGTCCCGATTCCGAAGTTCGCCCGATCTTGCCGCACGTTCCGAGGCGAACTTCGGAATCGGGACACTAGCAACTCTATGATTCTAGTGCCGCTTTGAACCCGAAGTTCGCAATCGGACTCGCGGCAATTGTTGTGCGAACTTCGGGTTCGCGGCACTAGGGCGCCCGCCGTAGCTCAACCCCGCCGCGGTTGCACCCCGCGCGTCCTCTCACTATCGTCCGCGCGCTTCTCGGCCCGGGTTACCGGCGAATTGGGGCAGGATCGAGTCATGGCCGAGGAACTAATGGATGGGACGCTCACTGCAGTCTGGCTCGACCGCACGCGGCTCGCACGCGCCGCCGATCTCCTCGCGGTCGCAGTCCTCGTGTCGATCCCGTGGTCGACGACGGCGACGGGGATCCTCGTCCTGCTCTGGCTCGCGGTGTTCGCGCCGACACTGGACTGGCCCATGCTGCGCCGCGAGCTGCGGACGCCGGCCGGCGGGCTGCCCGTGCTCTTCTTTCTGCTCGCGGCCATGGGCATGTTTTGGGCCGATGTGCCGTGGCGCGAGCGCCTCGGCGGCCTCGATGCGTTTCTCCGGTTGCTCACCATTCCGCTGCTGATGGCGCAGTCCAGGCGATCCGGCAACGGGCGCTGGATCATGCTCGGCTTTCTCGCCTCCTGTAGCGTGCTCCTGGTCGCCTCCTATGCTCATTATGCATGGCGCCAGTGGGTTCCCGACCCCGATTGGTGGACGCTCTACGGGGTTCCGGTGAAGGATTACATCCTGCAGAGCGGCGAATTTCAGCTTTGCGCGTTCGGCCTCGCCTATGCCGCCGTCGAGGCTTGGCGGGCGCGGCGGCGGCAGCTGGCATTTGCGCTTGGGCTTCTCGCCTGCGCCTTTCTGGCCAATGTCGTCTACATCGTCACCGGAAGAACCGCCATTGCGGCGATGCCGGTGTTGCTGGTGCTGTTGGGGCTGCGCCTGTTCGGTTGGCGCGGTGCGCTGGGCGTTGTCCTTGCCGGCATGCTGATCGCTGCGGCCGCATGGTTTTCTTCCAGCTACCTGCGTATGCGCGTGTCCGGGGCTTGGAATGAAGCCTATCGCTATGAGACCCAGGGCGCGGAGACGTCGGCGGGGCAACGTCTCGAGTTCTGGAAAAAGTCGCTGCACTTCGTCGTCGCTGCGCCAGTGATCGGACACGGCACCGGCTCGATCAGAGACCAGTTCAGCCGCGTCGTCGGCACCAGCGGCCCATCGACGATCATATCGGATAATCCGCATCAACAGACGCTCACGGTGGCGATTCAGCTTGGCCTTGTTGGCGTCTTCGTCCTCTACGCCATGTGGATCGCGCACCTGTTGCTGTTTCCTGGCGGGGGACTCGTCGGCTGGTGCGGTTTGCTTGTAGTGGCGCAGAACG